>Ga0065711_1034337_pt1 | contig 23949 bp, 11 predicted proteins | sample Hoacrofraction12_FD_59098 | JGI IMG/M metagenome (GOLD analysis project Ga0065711, IMG submission 59098) | Hoatzin crop microbial communities from Cojedes, Venezuela - Epithelial fraction 12 v2 (version 2) | ecosystem: Host-associated > Birds > Digestive system > Esophagus > Crop | place... | reverse complement strand
CTCCACAGCCTCCCTGGGCAGCCTGGGCCAGGGCTCCGTCACCCTCAGAGGGAAGAAGTTCTTCCTCATGTTCAGCTGGAGCTTCCTCTGCTTCAGTTTGTGCCCGTTGCCCCTTGTCCTGTCGCTGGGCGCCACTGAACAGAGTCTGGCCCCGTCCTCCTGACCCCCACCCTGCAGATATTTAGAGCCATTTCTAAGGTCCACTCTCAGCCTTCTCTTCTTCAGGCTGAACAAGCCCCGCTCCCTCAGCCTCTCCTCGTAGGAGAGATGCTCCAGTCCCCTCATCATCCTTGTGCCCCTCCGCTGGACTCTCTCCAGTAGCTCTTCAGTTAAATGGAAAGTTATGTTTTGTGATAACGTAACTTTAATTAATTCATCAACATCCAAAAAAGCATCACTTTGCAGCCACTATTATTGGACCTCCAGCCAGAAGTGTGGATGCCTCAGCTTAAGCCTGAAACTCACCTGCTCAATATCGAAACGGACAAAGCAGCATTTCAAGGTACTAAATCCAAGCTGGTTTTAACACAGCTAGCTCAGGCAGTGGCAACAGCAGTAATCTGGCTACACAAACTCCATTATAGCCCATGGTTTACTTCCCCTGGCTGCCAGAGCCCACCTCAGCCCATGCTGCCACAAAGCCTTTCGAGGGCTTCCCACACCAACTGGATGCAAACTGAGACAGACACACTCTTCACCATCACGCAGCCCACATGGCATGCAGACAGCCCCTCCTCCCACGGCTTGTACCTACAGAAAACTGTTCTCTGACCCTCAGGGAGGCAAGGGTGGGCTGAATACACCGATGGATGAGCGGCAGCAAGGTGAACTACAGCCAGACGCAGCAGCGTGCCTCTGTCCCTGCTGCTGATGGACTTCAGGAGCTGCACTGAGGGCTGGTTACCAGGTCACGCCAAGGAACCGCTGCACCCACATATTCCAGCAAGTCCACTACTGTCAACTTGGAGAGAAGCACCTTTCTGGAGAGGTCCACTACCCACATGCAGTGAAATCACCCTCTGAAAGACAGCAGATGGGGAATGAGCTGCCTGGAAATGTGTCCTCCCTCTTCGCTTGTCAGTCAGGATGACTTTCAGTCCTTCACAACGAAAGAAAGAAAGAAACAAGTTCAACAGACAGCCTTAGAAAGTACAACATTTTTCGTAATCAACTAGAAGTACAGTGAGTTTATTTCTACCATTCTAAGTAATCACTGGATATGGCAGCACCTCCAAGCCTCTTATTACAACCATTCAATTCATTTTCAATAAAGGCATCACACAACCATGACAGATATGGTGTCAGCTGCCAAACAACACAAAACAAGAAATGCTAAACATACATGAGAGCAGTCAAGATAAGAATCAATTCTTATTCCTCTGTGAAATGTTCCTTTTGTGTGCTCTTAAAAGTACCTCATTATAATAATAAAGCTTGGTCAAAAAATAGCCACAAGTGCTAATCAATACCTCACAGTAATATTATTTACAGACAGGTTAAAATAATTGCTAACAAAGAGATGAATGCCCATCTAGTTACATGAGAAACAACCACATTACGCAGCAGTGACTAAGGTACTCCAAGACCCAAGATACTTGGGACAGAAAAGAAGCTATTCATAAATTTATTTAGTATGGTCCCTATGCAGAAACCTCAAACACTTATTACAGATTATATCTCTCTCCCCCTAGGTTATTTGTCTAGACATATTTTAATTAAATGGCATAATTCTGGTCACTGATGTGGTGAAAATTATTTAGTTTATTTTCATAAGGTCTTTTGGTCTACACTACTCCAGCTTCCAGAAGTATAATTCACAGCCCATGACAAGTTAGATGTATGTTGTAATGAGCGTGATAGCGCCTGTTGCCTCCAGACCTATCTAAAACACAGGCACAAAGGTGGAGACTCCAATCTCTGTTTACCTTCAAAGGACATGCAAAATGTCAACTCTCCGCAGAATTAAACCGAAAACCCGAAAAGACCATGTATAATGATTTTTTGTGGGAAGCCACCGGAAGCCTTCACTAGTCAGTTCTTTGTACAAGCTTAAAACGTGTACTGCACCGTACACAGAGGTCAATTTAATGCACAGCTCCCAGAATCTTCACCGAGTCTCGACGGGAACCCAGGGGGGGTATAACCTGAATCCATTTCATGGCTGTTTCAGCCTTTCGGCGCATGGCCTGGACAGCCTCTGTGGACAAAGTCTTTTGGAATCCAGATCACAAGATAAAGATGCCCCTGTCTACACTCCTTCGAAGTTCAGTCTCCCAGAGGAACACCATGCCACTGGTGTAGGGGAAGCACCAATATAGCCCTCCAGCATCTCCCTGGGACAGCAACACTGCAAGACAAACTTCAAACCTAATGAAGAGCTGGGTTCAAACCTCTTACATTCAGACCTAGTAATAAATTCCACCTACACATCAACTTCAAAGTATAACTGGACCTACGAGTTTGTTTAGGCATTGAAAGAGAGATCTCCAGCTTGTCACAAAATCCCAAGTCAGATATAAATTAAGAAATAGATAGTCTTTGGATATATGCCCATATGGGATGGTCATCACTCTTTAAAGATTTTCACCACTGTAAGTCAAAAATCTTTGTTTTCAGCATCAGAAAGGTGTTCCAGCAGAGAAGTGAAATAAGTTCTTGCTAGCAAGCGCAATCCCCCAGCCCCATGTTCATGTTTAGTCATGAGTTCGCTGTTCCAAGCTACACTATCATGTATTTTGCAAGAATATCTACTATTTCAAATAGGAAGATAGCAAAGAATGATAGCACAAATTGCAGACTGATGTAGTCCATATCCTAGTAAAATCAAATGAAGAGAGGCGTTGCTTTGAGAAAACTGAAGTCTTGCAGTAAAAGACAGTTGCCCATACAAACATCAACAAACCAGCCTCCCTCATTTCAGGAGTGGCCCCTTCAGTTTAGAGCTGGAAGACACTGGTAAAGCAGAGGGGGAGATGGTTGTTTCATTTACTACCACACTCCTGAAGAACTACAAGCAAGAAGAAAGCTGCAGTACTCAGGGACTCACTTTGGTACTTGATACAGGTTTTTGAGTTCTCTATAAAGAAATATTTCTTCAAGTTATTCCTGTTCAGTGCATCCTTACAAGAATGTATAAAGGTAAAAACCCGAAAAGCTACAACGAAAGGAGCCCACAATGCTGTATTTCACAATTTCCCTAGGTGCATCACAGGCTTTCCCATCAGACCACCAACCCCTTGCTCCTCATGAACACAGCAAGAAGCATTTACCAACAGCTCTTACAGCCATCCATTCAAGGAAAACAAAAATTCGATAGGTCTAAAACACTGAACCATTCAGCTAAGGTACCTTTCAAAAGGCAGGGAACAGGCCTGCCAAGAACTGACACGCACGCACGAAGAAACGGTGCTCCTCCAAACACTGCACTTGTGCAGCCACGACCTAGCAGCTGGTAAGGCACAACGGCGGCCTGTCCGTTAACACCGGAGCTAGGTGCTCTTCACCTGCCCAGCTCTGCCTGTTCGGTTCCCCATCTCCCACTCTTCCACAGTCATTTCACCAACCTAGGAGGCTGCTCTGAGAAACAGTTCACATAAAAGGTGTTCAGATTTTATGCATCACAGGGAAACAACTGAACCTTTTTCCATATGCAAAGGGAGAGAAGCAAAATGCAAACCCTTCATTCCAAACCTGCCCAAGAACATTTGACTTCTAAATGAGTATTTGTAGGTTTAAGTACAGAATCCACCAGAACCTCTGCTTTAATTTACCAGTGTATTAGTGTGGAAGTGAGGGGGAAAACACAGGGCCTAGTTACTATTTTTAGGAGTTTCTTTAATTAAGCAGCGTTTAAAGCCCGCTGAAATGGAAAGCAGACCCTCAATATCCTGGCACCATAGAGAATGAGATAAGCCTTCTGCAGGGAAAATGATCTACATCTAAAGGACAAGATGAATGACTTATTGCACCTTTTCCAGCAGATGTAAATGAGGCAGAAAACTTTGCAGCAGGGCTGACAACTGAACTCAGGTCTTCCAAGCGCTAGGTAATCCCCTGAGCCACCAGCAGCCTTCCGAAGAGTCTGTGTCACTCTTACGAGCATGGCATCTCACCAGGAACTGAACAAGAAAAAAAAAGCAAGCAATCTCCATTCAGAGGAAATTCACATTTTCAGTTTGTGGTCTCCCTGGCCTTTATGGTCTTAATTTTACAGGCTTCACCAAGAAGACTGCGACATTATTTGCAAAGTGCACTTCAACAGCCTGCTGATTCCTTCCAGATTCAGCAATTCCCTTGCCCAGACTGGACAGTATTAGGCTGCCTAACACTCGGCCTGGGACAAACAGCAGGACTGCAGAAGATTTCTTCCAAATGCTATTAGAGATGCAAAAGCCGTTTGCCATATCAAGTTCAAACTAACGAGCAGAGCCCAAATTCACACCATAGCGTTCAGAAGCCCCAGAATCATATATGCCAACTGAGCTACAATCCAGAAGCCAAAGCAGCTTTTCACAGGTCAGACTTTCAATTGACTCCACGCCAACAGACGATAACACTGGAACAGGTAAACTGTAAAGTTTGAGTTCGTTGCTGCTGGGTTTGTTACAAACCCAGTGAAGGGTGGCTGCACAGCTCCAACTCAACCAGTCCACACCATAAATCCCAAATACCTTCCTGAGCTTTCCAAATTCTATTTTTGCAGCAGGATACCAATAGCATCTCTCAAGAGTAAAACTCCACTTTGTCATTTGCTAATTCTGATTTCACTGAGACATTTATCCTGCTGTTTGGTAGGGCCAGGTAAGAAGAGACCCAGTCCCAGCAGTTTTGTAACCTCTCCATTCTTCTGTTAGAGCCGTGTTCCCATCTTCACTCGTTTTCTGTCAGAGACTCGGGAAGACCAGCAGCTCTGTAACTGCAGCAGCTGCCAATGGTTATCCAACCAACCAGAGGCTGATTTCTTAATCAGTCATCCCTGGTGTCCAAAGAGGGAAAAAGAAGCTATTAAAAGGAGACAGCATGGATGAGGGGGGCAGAGGCAGGAATGGGAATTACACCTTGAAACACAGACTAGTTGTTTAAATTTGCCCAGCGATATGCTGAGTACCTCATCCACGGTCTAGCTGTTGCTTTTAAAGCCGGTATCCAATAAGCCACCAAAACCCGTTGAATAGTCAGTCTGTCTAGTGGAGAAATCAGAAATACACACCAAGCAACTACCTCTTTTACAGAATCTTAAAGGGGATAACTGTTTAAGGCACCTTGGCAGTATCTCAGTTACTACTGTTTAACACAGATATTACCTCCTGACCACGTCCTGAGTCACTATTTTCAAGAGGAAATCTGTCCATAAGAAAACACACCAACAAAAGGAGGTCCTGTCCGATTCTCCAAAGCAATAGTAACTTCAGTTTGCCCTGGCAGACGCTGCCCTCCAGCAGCACCGTGCCCCCACCCCGGGAGACACAGCTGCCTTTGCTAACACAGCTTTAATGAAAGTTCAGCTTTCGTATGCTGCCTCCACAGACCACTTCTTGGAATGCTATCTGACATCTGCACTTACAGTTTACACTCAGGAGAGTGAATCATATTAGGAAAGGAATAACATATTTTAAGAGCTGCTGTTGTTTTGCACTTAAATTTCTATACTTAACTCTTCTTAGAGAAAAGACTGTTTTAAGATCTCATGAGCTGACAGATGTGCATGTCTCTATTGTTTTTATTTATATTACCTTGCTGATGTAAGTGAAAAAAAAATATTTTCAAGAACAAGAATATGAGAAATCAGCAGTCTTGGCAAGGAAAAGTCAAGGTAGTTCTATGACTAGTTAAAATAAGTTTTTAAGAGCTAATGGAGTTTTTAAGAGCCAGGTTTCCATCCGCAGCTAGAGAGAGTTGGTAACATTTAGTACTGTGCCTTTAACAGAGTAAAGGTCTTGATTACTTTCCAGCAGTGCAGTTAATTTCACAAACATCTACAACTTATACCCAAATGTCCAAGATTTCAAGAACAAAATAAAACTGTTAAGAAGGAAATATTTGAGGCAACCTCTCGGAATACGTACTGAAAATCAGAAACACATTCATTCAACACATGCAGCACTGGACACACCTCCTTTTTCGGATGCATGGGGGACAGCTAAGTCAAGGATGATGTGATATTTGGTGTCCTAGGAGGACAAAACACCAAAGAGGTATTAACCAGAGTGAACAAGAGGGGACTTTCCAGGAAAGAGAAGGAGAAAACTACCAACTCAGCAAAAGTTTAAACAGACTTCTCACCCTGGAGAACGAAACCTTCCACTCATCCAACAAGCAAGCACAGACAACACGCTTCAATCCTTCAATCCCTGGAGGAACCTCCCATTGCAAACAGACGTTTCAGAGACAGATTCAACCTCTGCCTGTCTCCTGAGGGTACCAACAACAGGGTGAAGCATGGTGGTGGTCTGTCTACTATTGAACTCCCAGGCACTGGAAGGGGAAACAACTGCTCAAACAATCCAACATCCACAGCGTTATTTTCCAACCTAGAAGCCCACTCAAAAGCCACCATCACTTAACCCTATGGGATCCCTCAGGTCATGGAAGTTCACAGGAGTATCTCATTTGTGTACAGAGTTATAGAGCCATTTCCTGATTTGTATGACATTATCTCAAAGAAATCAAACACACAGAGCTCTAATTATGATATTCAGTCTGCTGCTGAGAGTTCACAGTGCCCCACTTATTAACTGACATATTGTAAAGCTTCTTGTCAGCTTGGAATCCAGAGACAAATCACCACTGCAATTGCTCCCAGAAGCCCTCAGGACAAGAAGAGAAAGGAACAATAAGATCCGAGAGTTTCTAGGACTACAAAAAAGACGACAGGTCTTATTTTGCCTAATTTGAAGCAACAGATTTTATTGGGATGACAGTGACAGACTCAAGGTTGTCAAAACCAATTGCATCCAGAAGCAATCACTGGCAGCACCCTTTAGTCAGTTTGCCAGGCTTGGCTAGATCATTGTGTCACAAATTTGTTCGTGCACCCAGTATATCCCAGGCCACGGTCCCAGACCTTGGGCACAGCGAGCGACTGTAATTTCGACTCACTCAATTTCTATTTCACTTTTATTTCATGTAAAGAAAAAAGCAAGATTCTTCCTTAAAAAGGACAGATCTGTCACACCTTAATGGATTTCTCCCCTTTCTGACATGTTATTATTTTGTATGTGTGAAGAGAGGACGTATTTCAGTTTAGTACATCACTATTCAGCCAGACTGCACAACTTTTAACATTCCAGAGAGATGGCTGGGATATGATCCAGAAGTAGTACAATACACTAAACCTACTCTAGCTCCTAAATACGTTAGACTGTACTTTGGTCTTGATTCTCCAGACTGCCCTCACCCAGCTGCAACGTGTTACTAGCGCTCCATAGTTACCAATGGAAACAATAGCACAAGGGAACTTCTGTACCCACTAGATGAAAAAATGAGAGTGTTTACTCCAACTGTTTTATTTACACGCTCACACCTATCACATCTGTGTCACCATGATAATTACAACAGTCTGAAAAAGCTTTTCGTAAGTAGGAGCCAACTTGCCAGGCTCAGGAGGAGGTTCTACCCACCACTCCCCTTTCTCTGGGGCTGTCGGGAGCAGGAACGCAAGCAAAGCAGAACGGAACAGCCGAGCGGGCGGAGCAGGCCACGTCCCAAGTGATTCTGAAGAAAGCTCACGGTATAGCACTGGGATAACAGGAATATCCACCCCTCTTATCCCCGCCTAAGGAGAGATCATTTGTGAGCATACAAATACGCAAAGGCGGGGATCAAACCTATGTCTTTTCAAAAAGTTTTACTTCAAGCCCATTCTTAAATGTACCATGATCCCTTCATTCAAAAGAAAACCAAACCCAAACACATAAAAACCCTCACAACCCACCCAAAAAAAGAAAAAAGAACAGCCACAAATAAATGTCTTCTAGGCTATCAGACATGAAAAAAAAAAAAGTCACCTGGGAAAACTCACCAGCAATTACAATGTAAGACTCGGAACCTCGAGATGAGATTTCCATTCACAGTTCTGCCAGCAGTCTGCTGGTGAACTTGGCAAAATCCCTCCCACCTGCCAACCTCCAACACTGCCTGTCCATACGCTTGTTTCTTTTCATTTACCTGCAATGTAAGTTCTTCAGGATAAGGACTATTGTCTTAACAGGAGCTTACAGGGTGCCTCACCAAACACAACGCCCATCTCCCCAAAGGATACCTCACTGTGCAAACAACAAGAAGTAACCGTACTACTATAAGTAACCGTGCTGTATTTGTCTCTGTCGCCTTCTTACAAACGTAAAAAGCAAGTGCAATCATGCAGCAACTCACAGGACAAGGCCAAGACAGACCAGCCAAAGATGTCCCCACAATAAAAACCTGTCAAGGAGATGCCTCCTAAAGCTCTGTCGATACCCTTCAACACCCCTCAGCCCCTCCTGGCAGGAAGGAAAATCCCAGTTCTTTTTGCACCGCCTGGTTTTAGTCACACAGAGTCAGCTTGGCACTACAAATGCAAAGCTGCCCTGCAGCAAAGGATAATTCACAGCAGCATTATCTTCAATTCACTGGTTTACCGTTAATTTGGTCCGAACGGGAGGGTGGGGGGAGTGTTAGCGAAGACAAAAATAAGCAGATGACAAATTTGCTTATTAACCAGATTGAATAAGAGATGCATTAAAAAAAAGTAAGGAGGGAAGGGGGATGAAAAGCAGGATGCGAAAGAAGCAGGAGCTGGAACAGCATGGCTAATGTCAACCATGAAATGCAGCCCCTGCTGGGACCATTTGGAAGACAGAAGGTGCAGGCTTTCTAACGGTTACGATTCGGTCGCCCTACTTCAGACGGATCTATACTTCAAATGGATCTATCTAACATGACACGAGGAACAGGAATTCCATTTACCTTATAGGTAATTCTTACAAGCTAGAAACCTGAAACAGCACCGAGAACAACAAATAAATTCCCTCTGCATTGAAAACTTGTGTTATCTTCACTCAGAGTTGATCAGGATACACACACCGTGCAAGAGTCATCCCAAGCCAAGTGAAACACCAAAGAGCTCTTAACTATGCTCCAGCTGCACATTCACACGGGCTGCAGGGCCATTACTTAGTTTACCTTTATTCCAAATACTCCAAGCTCTTTGGAAGGCACATTCTGTACCATTTCAGGATTAGTTTCGAGTACCACTCAAGCCAGTGAGAATTTTTGCGTAGACTGAAACGAGGAACTTGTCAAGCACGCCTACAAGCACCGCACTTGCGCAACAATCTCTCATGACTAAGTATCCCCACACGTTTCCCCATGACATCAGAAGCCAACCTCTCCCTTGAATTCAACAATTTAACTAGCACCTCTAGCCAGAAACAACATGGTTGGTCCAGAGATTCCTTGCCATCGCTGGCTATTACTGTGCAGCTTTCTTCCTCCGTAAGTGCAAAATGTCATTAGTGTCAGACACTTCTTGTATATTTTTCTTCAGATAAAGTTCCTCATGCACCCCTTACTCCCTCCTCATCTCTGCACCAGCCAAGTCTCTGGGCTCAATTAGTTCCGTTCCATTTACTGTACCGTTTTTCAATTTGGGTCTATAACTGAAATAGGTCATAAATTCAACTGGTAATAAACATATTTAAGAAGCCGCTCCCTAAAGTCTTCCAAACCCACTCTTTTAGTAGTTCCACTCTTTCTGCATTGGCAAATTGTTTTTATTTATTTATATTATTTTATGAATTCAACCACAATAGTAAATTCAACGGAAAATATCACACAGGTACAAACGGAACAATCACTGAAGCTGGTTATTGCAAAGAACTTCTACTACAACGACTGCCAAAAAGCCATGGGGAGGGCAGGGAGGAAGAGCCTCTCTGCAACTCAGCGAAGCAAAAGGAAAGAGAAATCTGGTAAGACACCACGCGTTTGCACTGGTATACTTCTGTAAGTGCAAACTCTCAGCATTTATGCTAGTCTGCAGCAAGCTACAAGTTCTACTCTGATCTAGACGTTTTTACAAATCAGACCTGAAACCCAAAACTAAAAGCCCCTATTTACAGGTTTCCTAGCCACGTAATTCTAACACATTTACAGTTTCCTCCAAAGGCACAACTCATGTACACAAATTAAGCTAGGCACAAGCTGAACTGGTTGTAACATCAGGGACTAGATCATTTACTGCAGGTCAAGTACAGAGTAGCTGGAACAGGGAAAATTGAATTCAGACCTCAAATCCCCACCCAGCGCCTCAACCCACATAGTCATTCTTCTTTTCACATTCCAGAGGGAAGGCGGAGAGAAGTCATCTAAATCTTGCAGGTTTCAGATAGGATTTAACTAACAAAACTCTTCTTTTGAGACAATTTTCAAATCTATTTGTTCCTCTTAAACTTTATGTGATGAATGCTTGGTTTTAACAGCATAGCAGTTGTTAAAACACAAGCTCTTGTCCCAGTTTCCCACAGTAAGACGGCTGTTAACAAACAGTATTTGCACACTTACTAACTGAGGATTTTCCATATGCATCTACTTCTACACCTCAGAACTCAGAGATGTAAAGGCAGGTTAAAAACAAATACATCAAAATCTGGAAGCTCCCTTCTAGGGCTGCTCCTCACAAATTGCCAAATGACCTCTGTAGGACTCTTCTTCCAAAATCAGGAGATATCTTAAAAATAGAATTATGGGAACCTAGCAGCTTTCCAGAGCATTGGTGGACTCCACATCTTAGTTATTACATCTGAGACTGCAAGTTGCTGTAAAAATGCCACCCTTATAAGAGTTGAGGGGCCTCAGTATCCATCTCCTGTCTCACAGCGCTATCAAGTCACATTCCAATTAGTAACTGGCTGATTCACCTTGAGCCTCACAGTCACCTCTGCCCGCAGCAGGCACACGCACCCCCCCCCAAATCAGAAATTCTCATACTGATCCAGCACACATGGTCTTCACCAATTATATTATTGCCAAAGTCAAGAATGTCGATCCTCACTTCACCTGCTTGATAAAAAAAGAACCAGAGTACTTTTCAAAAAGGAGATGTTACCTTCTTCAGGAATTACTAAACAGGTCAAAGTAAACCCAACAGCCAAATGATCCATAGCTCTTATTGTCCTCAAGTGTTTCACTCCACTAACTGAATGGAGAATATCATGTTTTGTATGCTTTGAACATCTTCCCAAATCATTTTCATACTTTATCTCACCAAGGCCACTGAAGTAACCAAAAACGATAGTTATTCCCTCAGTTACTTACATTTCACATGGAAATACGCCACAACAGAATCACAGGGCAACTATTTAGGTCGTTCCCTCCTCAAGCACTGTAAATTCCTCTGTATTTGCTCAGCAGCTTGTCTCAACTGATTAAACTCTGCAGCAGAAATTGGAGGGCAAGCCTTTAGTAGTCTTCTCTGAGAACTGGGACCCCAAAACAGCATCAGCAAAACAACCAGTGACATCCTCCCCCTTCCCCAACATGCTCATTAAACCAGGAGCTGGTGCTTAATTACTTTAGAAAATGGCATTCCAGTGGCACGCCAATCCAAATGTCCTTTGCTAAAAGGCAAGCAGTAATCAGACGGAAAAAGCAGAGCCTACACATCAAAGCTTTTCCTGCACATACGATGTACACTTCAAATCTTCTCTTAGCTCTGATGCTGGAACAGAGCTGAAGGCTAACAGAAGATCCAGAGAATGTTACGTTCATACCCCACCGCTTGCCACCACAAAAGTGATATTTGTTGTGGAAGAACTCACCCATCCACATTAGTGGAGCTGACAGGAGAAAGCTGGCTCAAGCACAGACATATTTTTTTCCTTAAGTCGCCACAACAGGAAGACTGTACCTCTGAAGCCACATTTTCAGGACCCAGCTCACTGATGTTTACTGATTCTAAAACTCAGCTGCAAAGGGCCAGCTGCGCTGAACCAGCCATGACCAACTGTTCTTCCCTTAAACGCATACCTTCGCAGCATTCCATCCCCTCTCACCAGGCATCTTCTTCTTGCAAAGAAAAGCTTCCAAATCTAGGGTTATTTATCTACGTTACGTATTTACACCCAAAGTGTAGGGTCTTAGAGCTTGGAGCATGTCCAACTGTTTTCAGGAGTACTGGCAATCCCACAAAAGGGAATCCATGGAAGCAGTCACATCCAAACAGCTTTTGGTATCCAACAAAACCTGGACAAATGTATTGGTCAGCAGAGTCTGTCTCAAAGTCCACCACAATTAACTCTTCATTTCTAGTTATCATTAAGGGGGTTGAATTAGGCCCCTGCTGGGAACTATGAGCGAGACAAACAGTAATGAACACCTATGTAAGCACATTACTACATATGAACGGATTTGCTTCTGAGATTTAAGTTAAATAATCAGCATTCAAGTATTTGACTAAATTAGGGTTTAAAAGCCGCGTGTGTCACCAGTTTCCATGTGCTGTATGAACTGATGCTTGGATACCACAGCAACAGGGCCTTCGGAACAGCCCCTGCTCCCATCCCCTACATGGCCACAGAGACTTTTACTCAGAGTTCCACGAAGACCACCTGGCTCCAAAACACACAAGTATTTCTGTTCTTGCCAAAAGACAAACAACAGATGAAGCAGTAGCAGCAAAATGAACAGATTCCTGAAGCACCAAACACCCTTGCAAGCAAGCTGCAAGATGACAAACCAGTTCCCTTCCATGATCTCTGCTTATAAGGTGAAGATGTGAAAGCCTGGAAATTCTGTATTTCTCAGCTCAGATGGGAGTGTATTTTCATTATATTATGTTCACACACAAACACACACGTAGAGGAAAAAGCAACCAGACCAAAACATTCTGCAAAAATAAAGATGGTTACACATATCCTTTTCTTCTCTGTAGGAACAAGGACAACTAAAAAATGGCTTATGCATTTTCAAAAGACATTGTATTTCTGCTAGAAAAGACAGTCACCCATCCACAAATGGATGCAAGTTTTGGTCCAATTGGTATCTTTTGCCTCAAGGTTATTATCATGTTTGGGAAAACAAGAAAAAATTAATATCTAAGAGAGCAGATATGACCTCTTCATTTTTTCCTCCAGAGGAGGATCATCTATCTGCCAATTTTTGGAGGGTGTGTAAGGAAAGGAATTTTCTTTTTTGTATACTCTGAAAGTAAAAGAAGGTCAGAAAACAGTGGGAGCTGCCACGAACTCAGAGTGGGAGAAGAAAGATATCAGATGTCACTGTCAACGGATGCTGCTTCCTTGAGAATCTCTCTTATGAAATTGCCTTAACACCTTGATTTTTAGGCCAACTAACATGATGATGAGAAACTATCTTCCAAAATACTTTAACTGGCTATTGATGGGCTACACCTAACACAGTTCTGTACCACGTAGCAGATTTCAGCACGTTTGAAGCTAACGTAAGGTAAGTCTGTAGCACAGCACTGTAGCACAGCAGAGACAAAGGCTTACGCTTACAATCATGCTAACACAGGGCTGATTCTTTTTCAGTTCTGCTTTTTCACAGGGAAAGAACTGTACGACAACAGTTCCAGAGAGTGCTCACCTGGTACCACTTCAAATCAGTCTCCACAGGACTACTTCGGATAATTTGGGTATATGCTTAAAGAACTGAGGACCAAGACAGACTGAGCGTTGTTCTATTGAGAAAGGACATTTTTACAACTTCCATATTATTGTCAGCAACATGGTCCTAAACATACATTTTGATTCAATTACTAATAGGCTTCCAACCGCAATACTAGCTTTGTGAGCTAAACTAACAATGCAGACCACTTTAAAAGCAACACTGCCTGCATCCACTGCTAAATCTTCGAACAGAAGAAAAATAAGGCAAAAAAACCCCCAAAACCCTATTCTGGAACTTTTGGATAAGCAAGGCAAGACTGCACTTCTGAACACTAATGGTGGGATTTTCAGGAATGGTTTCCTCTAACTTCATTGGAAGTAGAGTTAGACCTACCCTAAATGATTATGAAAAAACAACATATTTTGATGGGACAAGAAAAACAGATGAGTTTAATCATCTGTCCAGATTCAGCATCCCAACCAAGTGAATAAAAGCAAGCACAGATTAAACAAACAGTAAAACAGATATTACAGATTGTCAGGAATGCTTTACCCCCCCCTTTGAATTTTCCCAATCCACCTACTCAGTGTATCTTGTCTGAAAACAGTCAGTTCTTTGCAACTGGGGTGGCCCATACTACATCTTGCAAAATTCTTAACAAATAGCTGCGCTTACACCGAATTTACATGTGTTTTTCTCATTAGCTACTTGTAGAGGGATTTCAAAATGCTGGCTACTGAAGGTCACAGTACTCTGACATTTACTCAAGACTGCCAGAGAAGAGGATTCATTTGCAGATCACGCAAGCATCCCTTGCAGGACTATCTTAATCACCGCCAGGTAATAACACAATTAGAGCACATAAAGTAAACATTTAGCAAAAGATGAGGCATCTGTTTTCTTTATAAATAACATAGTCAAAGAAAAGATGCAATCCTGGATATCAGAAGTAATTAGCCATTAAACTGCATCAGAACATTCAGTGCCGTGTCCATTTTCATCAGAGGCCATCCACCTCATCTCCATCATTCAGCAGACTCAAGCCATCCAAAACCTTCAAACAAAGGATTGGCAAGAGCACAGCTTGCTCCTTGTACAACAGGCTGAGTCCTGTCAGCTCAAGGGCAAAGCTAGATTTCAAGGAACAAAGCAAAAATTAAATCTATCTGTAGCAGCCAGTCACTGAAAGGACACTGCCACTTTTTTGAGCCTTGTTCTCAAGTTCTCTTTGGGCGTTCCAGCACGTGGTGTTCAGCGCTGCTCCGGTCAGCGCACACGTCAAGCAAAAGAAACACTCAGCACTTCCTCACTCACCCCAGGATCATCTGGTGGACACAGAACGGACAAACCCTGACTTCACTTTCAGCAGCTGGTCAAGTCACACAGAAACACCGAGCCATGTCCCTTTTCCCACACAGACTGAAAATGGGAATAAAACTCGTCCAGATGCTGCCTGTACTCAGGAAGTTTAGTACTTTTCACTTAGCTTCCTCTCTTATGTTTCTGTACAAATAAAATCCAGAAATCTCGGCATTTTAAGGAACCAAAATGCTAGACAGAACAAACTGCCATAACACATTATGTAAAGAGTTGAGTCAGCATCACTAATTGGAACAACCAGCTGATTCCACTGAATTTTCCCTCCCGTAATGTGAGGCACACTAAGCGAGGTACATACCTGCTAAGAAAAGGGATCAGGGTTTAACAGCTTTAAGACACTTGATCTCAACGACTTTATATAGGACTGGACTCCCAACGATGCTGAGTTTCAAGGATAATGCTGCTCCTTTGTAGCTTACAATAAACACAGAAAAAAAAATCTGCCTCTGTGTTGTAGAAGTTTTAAGTAAATTTCAAACAAAAAAGGCTTGCCACTTTGTAAAGCACCATCTGATATCGCCAAGTTCTTTCACACGAAAGGAGGTGGAATGGAAACTTCAACCTTCCCTATTTCAACCAGGCTGTAAACACAGCTCACTGCTGCGACTACAAGTAACCATCCTACACATTTACTCTGGAGATGCTAAAATTGGACCAAGCAGCAATAAGGACCATGGACTAGCTGTTCCATCAACAGAAACATTAACAAACTGGGCCCTTGCAAAAAATTCTAATAGCAAACCAGATCCCTCCCAATCACAAGGCATTCAAGATTGCAATTGGGAGGCTGTAACATACTGCAAGTTACCTGAGGTCTAGCATATTCTCAAGGCAAATAACAGCTGCATAAAGACACTGATGGACACCCCTTCTCCATCTCTATTTACAAGGGAAGAATGACAGTAACACAGAAAAGAGAGTGAGACTTAGCCAAAACTTCAGGTGCAATTCACCATTTCAAAGAATTTCAGAGAGATAAATGCAAAAAATCTGCCGTTGATCATACCAAGCACAACAACAACGTCTCTAATCAGCCAAATGCACAGGAACCCCAACTGTTATGGAAAAAAGAGAGAAAGGAAGTAACTTTAATTATCAAGCCATCCAAATTGAAACACGTCGTGATTCCCAAAGAAGATAAACACCAGAGGAACAGTGAGAGAATTCTAGTAGTGATGCCATTTACAGAAAAATCCCTGCCTGTGTTTCATAAACACCACCCTGTCAACCTTTCCGCCTAACCCTGTGGCACAACAGTTGAAATAAATGCTTGGTGCTCCTGAATGAGTCTCTGAAAGTACTAATCAGAATGATAACTGGTCAGGTTGCACATAGTCATGGCAACGCCCACCAGGCTGCCTGTAAAGTGGAATCTGAAATGCAAGCATGAACACGGCTATTTTCGAAAATGCCAGACTCATGCTTGAAGGCGAGCAGAATCCAAGCGCAGGGAGCCTGCTCAAATACACCACAACAATCTTTACAGGCTTTAATATCATATGTAAATTAATTCCTTAATTCAAAATTTTCATCTACTGCACAGCTATTTATAGTTGGTTCAAAGCGCTGAATGTGGATCTCCTCCTGCTGCATCTGGATCTCCTCCTGGCTGCCTGTTCACTCTCCTGTGGCAGGCTAGAATGGTGGTAGGCTTTCAAAAATTATCATTAAATAAATCCCATTTAATTCAGCTTACTTCCCAGCCAAAATTTAATTAGAGATACAGCAAGCCCACAGATAAGTTGCTGAACTTGAATCCTATAGAGATGGTTAATGTTTCCAACAGCTGTACAGTCTGCGTGTGTATTCTTAAGCGAAAACAAGTCTACCTGAGCACTGGAAAAAAAGAAAATCAAAACTGTGCATACACTATGTGGAGGTGTTCATTAAATGAACAGTAGTAAACTTGTTTTTCTAACTTGTCCCACTGCAGATCACTAGCCACAGGAAGCAGACCAAACCTGATGTATCCCTTCAGCATGTTTTCATAGCATTAGCTTTTAATAAATATAACATACTCCACCCTCAGAGCAGAGCACTCCTCAGGTTCCAGCAGAAAAAGTGGTTGTTTTAAATATTTAGATTACATTACAGTCGGGACATTAAAATAAGCAGTGACTTGTACTGTAGACAGCTATCAGAATCAGCTCGGCTAAATATGTATAAGCTAACCTAGTGTGGTTACAAAGTATGAGCTTTGAGGTCTATCAGGCTGGTGTTCTTATACATATTTTTATTATTTGTACTACAATAGTGCTTTCTGATGTCAGCAAACAGAAAAGCATCACAGTGCTAGATGCTGTATAAACACAGTCCTAAGATGCACAGTCTCCAGGAAGTATAAATTTCAGCTAAGAAAATGGGAAAAAGCTAGGAGAAATAAAGGCTATTCTCATTAGCCAAGTAGCTAACACAGGCCCCAATTCAGCACTACGCTTCAGTGTGTCCAAGTACTTTGCTGAGTCCAAGCCTAAATCTGTGGCTGAACACAATTTTTTTCTACTTTCCAAGTCTCCGTTCAGAGCTTTCACTACGCCACTGTCCATTTTCTTCCAGCACGTAACAGTACTCCAGCCTTCTGCGGGTATTAATGACCTCTCCCTTCCAGCCTTAAGAACTCTCCTTCCCCCTGAAGCTCTCTGTGTGGTTGCTCTTGATTCAGATCCTCAGGCCTAGGACCTGCTCTTAGTAATCCCTATTTTCAGAATATTATTCCAGATTTATTTAATCAAGCTGAAATTAGGCCTTCGCTTTCGAGCTCCACCACCAACAGCAGACCAAGACTTCTGCAATGTTCACAGCATTTAGGTGTGCAACAGCCCATACTGAGCGGAATGAAAGCTGGAAAGAACCGTGACCAACCCACTGAACTGTAAAGTCAGAGTCACCACACTCAGTTTTACTCGCTGTCTCAAACACTAATAAAATTCCAAGCATCTTCTCAACTCAGTCTGCTCAACCACCTATGGGTCTTTTTGAGGAAAGCCTTCATTAAAAAGCATTCTCCACCCACTGCAATTTACACGTTCAAACCAGTATTGTTCACGTGACAGAACAGTTCAGCTAGAACACAAAATTCAGAAAGGCTCTCAGCGAGTTCGCCGGGCTTTGGATCGGTCCCAAACCGAGCTTCAGGGCTGCCACACACCCTGCTGGAGCCTCCCAAAGCAAAGCTGGCAGCAGCGGAAGAGAAGGGTCATGAATCTCAGCCATGGGCTGCAACATGCCTTGCGTTCACTTTCTTGGTCAGCCGTGCCTGTTTACACCGCGGGGAACAGCTGTCCCAGCACGACCCGAAGGCAGCGTTGGCTATTATGCAATCATTCCTTTCCAGCCTACAGACAGGCAAACCTGGCCAAAAAAGGTACAGGATATAAAAATAAAAAAAGTCTTTAAAAGAAACCCATTTGTTGCTCCATCTGTTCAACCACCCTTGCTATCCAAAAGATATTTTCAGCAAGCATGCCACAGGCATTTGCACAGATCTATATGGTAAATTATGTGACTGCCTTACCAGCTGAAGCCCCAACCCTTTTTAACCTCATCTCCAAGTAAACTGCTGCCTTTTTCTCAGTCTAACTGCATCTCAGATCTCTGAATATCTACTAACTGATGCAGCAGCCTGAGATAATGGAGAAAAAACAGAGGGTTAAAACATCAAAAGGACACAAATCTTCAGGAAGCCTGCTTTTGTTAGTTCTGCCCTCTCAGAACTACCTCCTTACTCATTCACCCCGCCTAAAAACACCCTGTTCCCTCAAGAACATCCAGAGTAGAAGCGACCAAACAGGGAGGAGACAGAGCTGCATGTGGGAAAACAAGCACACGGAGGGAGACTTTACATGGTTGCTTTGTAAAGATAATCTTGCTTGTATTTCAAGGCCAAAAGTTATACAGCACACCTCATCTGCTCATCTGCCTGCCCATCATTCAGATCAGTAACCTGAACACAGTCTTGAATTCTCTGACTGCTCTCCAGACCCTCACATCCGACCTACATTTAGGTCCTGCAGTCTGTGTAGTATTTCTGAAACTTTCCATTTATACAGCTAAAATTCTTGCCAGAGCTTTGATCACGGCAGTTGCCTCAGCATCCCCTTGCCTAGTTCTGACCCACACAGACTCACTCTGTGGGTATGAATGCTTGTCACAGAGCTGCAAAGATCATTTTCCTAAACTGTTATTTTTAGCACATGCCCCCTCTGCACATTAGTCTACCAGCTCTGTATTTTCTCATGCAAATATGAATCACTTGCCTTCATTTTATTCTGTTTCAAAAAAGACAAACTCCTACCTGTAACTGACCTATATCAGCCTCTGTCACCTGCTTGCTCAGTTTTCAAACAAGTATGGAGGTAGGCATCCTTTCATGTTGCTCTTTAGTCTTGAGAGGATCTCCTTAAAAACACCAGTAAAAATACCTCATTAAAATCTTTGCTGCAGTAACTACCAAAATAAACTACTCAACCCAAAACTATGCTCGTACCACACAGCACAGCAGGGTCCACCCAACGGGCAGAATCCGACCTGCAAGGCACTTACGTCCAGCATCCCTGAATCAGCATGGAAGCAGTTTTCCACACACGGAACTCAGCCCAAAAACCTTCTCTTGACTTTGGCTAGCTCAGAGCCTAGAACTCTGTGGCACCTAATTGACAGAGAACAGGCAGAAATAAAGTTTTTGGCGAGTGCTCCTTTGCTTGCTGGATTCTTACAACAGCTTTCACAGTTACATTCAAGGACCGTGGAATTCTCCGAATACAGCACACAAATCAACTCTCTGTTTTCCAAATGATCCACGTCCAGTGTCCAAATGGCACTTTAAGCATCAATTGTCTAAGCCTAAATGATAAATAGGCAACTCCTACTTTCATTCGTCCCTATAAAAAAAATTTTGAGGGTGTTTTTTTTAATATCTTGTCTCTAAAAACCTTCCCAATTATGAAATTATTCTGCATATCCAGACCTAGACATTGGTCAGCTAGGAGTCCTGTTTCTCACTTAGGACTCCTCTTAGAGCAAGGGTGAAAACAGAGACGGTACATTGCCTCCACGAGAAAACACACAAAGCAGTGCTGCTCATGTTCCTCTTTATCAAAAATTGCCCCATTCAGCTCATAATCCCAATCCCAAACCGGATTCCTACTGCTTTGAATCACAATTGCTTGCTAGTTTTCAGCACATGAACTACCAAGAAAATCAATTTCTGCACAAGAAACAGCTGCACCTAGAAATGCAGTTTAAAAGGAAGTTCTTTTGCTGATACCAAAGGAATGCCTAAAAAAGCCACTCCTCAAAGTACTCCCTAAAGAAGTATACTCAAACGAGTATTAGTTCACCCAATGGAAAGAACGAGGGCTTGAACCTCACCCGGAAGGATGGCACAACAGACCCACTCCGGTATTCGATGGACAAGGATTGCAGAGCCCAAGACTGGCTTGCTCTTCCCCTCCTGCCGTACCGAGAGACGCCATCAGCAGCTCCTGCCCCAGCGACGTGTCGACTGAACAGCGCGAAGGACGCCAGGACAGTGCACGGAGAGAGCACAGTTATCAGCCTGAGCTTTGGTACAGACCACGCATTTAACCTGGTGCAGTTCTACCTCTGAATCTCTCCTGCTATAGCCCTGTCACAGCATGGCATCCTGCACCGACCAGAGAAGACACAGTCGCATGGAGTCTCAAAGTAGGTTGTCGTATAGCAAAATTAAACCACGTAACTTATGGGAATGCCTGGATCACACACATTTATAATTTTGTATTTTTGGAAGTTAGCGACAGTGTTTTACAAGAAAAGCTCTGGAAACACCAAATATTTAAGAGCAGACAAACAAGAATTCCTCTCACAGGATCTGTCACAGATTCATTGTGAATCATCTGGATCCAACACAGTTGTCATCATTTAGAGCAGGGTGGCAATAAACAAGGTGGCAGAGTTTCAGTCCTGAGAGCCCAGGCATCACAGCTTCATTTTTAGATATATTCATTACTGTTCATTTTTCAATCATCAAAGAATCAGCACAATTGCATTATACATTATAGCAAGGATGTGTGTGGCTGTAAGCTCAGAATCAACATTTCAGTGATCGGAAGTGACCTCTTAGCTCTTCCCCTGAGAGGAAAGAATTGGTCACTGTAAGCAACTAAAAAGCTGATTACACAGCTCCTTGTCTGTACAACACATATCGCAAATACCACCTTTTCTAAATTTCATTGCTGGTGGATATTATCACATTAACGAGTATGATCCTGTAATGTCCCTGCTTAACTTTCCACCGACTAGAATAAAAATAGAAGCTACAAAGCACTTCCAAGGGTTGGGTCTTCAAGTCAGAACACAGTTGGACACCCTGCATGTTAAAAACAACATCGTATCTACCGATAGCGTCAGTAGGAAAGCCTAGGCTTCCAGAATAAAGACAGGTCCATCTGGTCAAGAGTGAGTGCAGAAGTCACCCTCGAGAATGAAACAGCACAGGAAAAAGCGTTTTTATGTTGAAGTAACGCTGCCAGGAAAATCAAGATGAAGGTTCCACACTGTATCTATTTTCCACAGCTGCGCTGATTGTGTAGCATTACAACTGCAAGGCAGAGCAGTAAATTAAACGGTAACCGAAGTTCAGAAGGAAATACGCCATTCCTGCACCCTTCTTCTCCCTCACCTTCCGAGAAGCAAAGCTGAAAGCAGGCTGGTAGCTCAGCACAGGTGCACGGAACACATAACCGCTTCATTTCGTAACACAGCTTGATATGGCTCCACGGCCCCGACCCAACTCCATTCCAGTCCTTAGCAACTCTATCTTTCCTGGTTGGAAACAATTCAACACATCCACTGTTTCTGAACACAATTATTTAATGTATTATTTTAGGATCCAGGAAAGGCTGTGCCTTAATTACAACAACATGTGCAGCATTGCAAAGTCAGTTCCTGATCACTGGCTTCTCAAGGAGGCTCCGCTTCTCCAGGAAAACATTTGCTTTTCTAACACAAGAAGTGCTTTTCACTGCACACTGGGATTTACAAACGGCCCTGCCAAGCGGCAGTCACCATGCCAAATCACAGCTCCGCACAGCCATGGAGCAGCAACGCGAAGAACAGAAGACCAGAACTGTAGAACACTACATTAAAACCGAAATGTTGCTGTAGTTTAAGCCTAAGTACCACTTACAGAACACACAGAAAAGAATTTCCTTGGAGGATATTTCCAGGCTCATACGGTAGAAATTAGACACACAATTTTGTTATGGTTAGTGGCAACTGCATCTATAATTACCTATTCGCAACAACAATTAAAAAAGGTGAGTTTGAAGACAAGATGATGAAAAAAAGCCCATATTTACTATTACCACCTGCTAAGACAGCCAAGATTCATGTAAGTTATCTTCAAATTCCCTATTTTTCACAAGTATTTAGGATTCAGAGAGGGACAAAAATGTGGCTGACAAACAAAACAAAAGCAAACAGAAATGCGACTGACAGCTCGTTGCCTTGCAGGAGTTGCTGTCTGCAGAGTAACTTCCAGCTGTCTCCAGACAACGGATTGCCATCCTGATGCATTCAGTAGTTATAGATGAGACCACTGTTTAAATGGGAGACAGAATTTATAGGTCCTAATCCTCATCACCCGCTTGCCCTTCATCTTCCATCATCTCCATTTCCAAGACACTGCAAGAAGAACAGATAATTTTAACCCCAGTTTTGAAACTAATGAGAGAACCCACTGCAGGGTTCAGGTTACTAACTCTGTTATCTGGTCAAAGATCAAGAACAGCCCAAACACCTTAGAGATCTTCCTAGTACATTCACCCTGCCTCAGCACAGTTTACGTTTCCTAGTAGTAAGTTTCCATTTCCTAGTAGTAAGTTTCTGCAGCAGTGGGAAGGAATGCATAGCTGTCTCGACAAACCCAACATCCTCCATTAAGGCTGCACCACAAAAACATAAGAGCTTGAATTTATCTGACAACTGCAGGGTACGTGTCCCTGTCACTTGAGGGTGAAAGAGAAAAAATTATGAATAGACAAGCTGAAAGACTTTATTTTGAAAACAAACACTTTGTGTAGTTGTTTCCCAAAGAAATGTTTTCACAATCCAGAAAAACAAGAAGTCCATACACCAACACTCCTACAGTAGCACACCAATGCTAAAAACCGTCCACTTAAGAAATACATGTCAACAAACAATACCCACACTCCACCATGGATAAAAACACAATTAACATCAAAGGCTTCAGACTCACGGTTCAGAGGCTACACAATATGCGAAAGGATGCTTGGGACGCTCTATCTCGCCAAACACAGAACTCGCACCTCAACCACGGCGGTATTTTAGAGTCAGGGCCATATTAGTTTCCCACAAACCTGCTCTCTTTTTTACCGGCGAGGCATTTAAATATGTAAAATTGTCTCGCCAGCGACAGCTGCGAGTACAAAGAGCAGCGATTTGCTACAAAGGGATTAATACATTTCGAAAGTTCCCATCCGGCCAACTGTCACAGGGATTCGTATGGGTTTATTTCATTATGGCTGTCAGTAAGCCCGGTGGGTGTGCAACCCGCGTCCGCGTGCGGAGACTGGAACCATGCCAAAGACCCCCCAGCTCCAGTCGGAAACCCGGCCGAGGCGACCACAAAGGTGGCTGGAAAGCCGGCCCTGGTCTCCCCCGGCCCCGGTCTCCCCCGGCGCTCCCAGCCCGCAGCAGCAGAGAGCGGGGCGCGGGCCCGCTGAGGGAGCGCCCGTTTGCCCCCCGACCCCCTGCCAACGGAACGACCCCATCCTCTGCGCCTGCACCAAGGCTTCACCTCTCCGGGTCACCGGAGCCGCTCCTCGGCTCCTCGCAAACCCCCGCTCCGGTCACCCACCCCGCGGCCTGGCCCCGGCCCGGTGACAGCGCGGCGGGCGGGCACCCGGCGCCAGGCCCGGCCCGCAGCGAGGGGCGGCTGGGAAGGAGCCGCAGGCCGAG
>Ga0065711_1004340_pt1 | contig 23950 bp, 10 predicted proteins | sample Hoacrofraction12_FD_59098 | JGI IMG/M metagenome (GOLD analysis project Ga0065711, IMG submission 59098) | Hoatzin crop microbial communities from Cojedes, Venezuela - Epithelial fraction 12 v2 (version 2) | ecosystem: Host-associated > Birds > Digestive system > Esophagus > Crop | place... | reverse complement strand
GCCGCGGGCCCCTCGCCGGGCGCATTAGGAAAGACGCCACACGGTGGCGGCGGCCCCCTCCCGCCGCCATGGCCGGCCGGCCCCTCCCGCCGGGCGCCGCCGCCGTTACCTCCAGGTCGCGGCCTTTGTTCTTGAAGTTCTTCAGCCGCTGGTTGTCCAGTTTCTCGTTGTCGGCCATGGCGGGGAACGGGCGGGGAGGGGAAGGTGGGAGGGAGCGCGGCTCCTCCGCCTCCTCCGCGGCCCGTGCCCCTGCCCGAGCCCGCCGAGGTCCCCCCTGCCCGGCGCCGCCGAGCCCGCCGACGCCCGGAGGCCCGCGGGGGAAGGCGCGGGAAGGCGTCGCTAGGACCCTGCTCGGGGCGGCGCTGCCCCCGGCCGCCGAACGTGCCGGTAGCGAGGAACGGGCGCGAGCGGGGGAGGGGAGGGGAAAGAGGGGCAGCCTCGCTCTGGGCCGGCCGGGCGCGCCCGCCGATTGGCTGCGGAGCCCGAGCCCGACGGCCAATCGGAAAGGGGAGGGAGAGGGAGGGAGCCGCGCGGAGACGTGACGCGCGCGCGCGGGGCGGGGAGCGGGCGCTTCGAGGTGCTTCGGCCGCTCCCCTCAGGCGCCGCCGCCGCCATCTTGGGTGGCGGTTGGTTCCGGGCCGGGGGAGGAGCGGCGGGCGGACGGGCGGGCGCTCCCCGCCGCCTGCCGTCGCCGGTTTTCGCGGACGAAAGTCAATAACGGCTCATCCTTCCCCCCTTTCGACTTTGTATTCGCTCCCCTCGGGGTACCGGAGATTCAGCCTCGCCCCGCGCCACTTTAAAAAAAAAGAATAAAATAAGGTTTTGGTTTTGTTTGTTTTTTTTTTTTTTAAACAAAACTATTTCGCCTGCGGCCGCAGGACGGCCCGGTGCCGCGTCGGTGCTCCGCGGGGTCCCGCCTGTGAAGTCTCAGAAAAGTGCTCGGTAAGGAGTGAGCAGAAGGAGCCGCTGCAGCTGTCGCCTTTGGCACCATCCGGTTTTTAATCCGAAACGCTTTTCTTTGCTAGACTTTGGCTCTGAGCACAGCCGGTTTTGAAAAGAGGAGGAAGTAGGGCGGAGGATACAGCAGCAGGTATTTTGGCAGCCGCTTTGGAGATGCGGGTAAGCTCTCCTCGAGGATTACCGTCATCTGTCTGCAGCTGCGTCCGCAGCAGTCCGCTGTGTGGGGCAGTGCGCTCATTGATGCTGCACAGCAGCCGTGGGCCAAGTTCACCAGCAAGGCTTAGTGGGAGTATTTGTGATAGGGATGATCAGCATCGGGAGCGAAAGCATGATTTAGTAAGATCGGGTTTCCTGGAGCATTCTAGTTGCTTAGCATGATGAAAAGAGGCCACGTTGGCTTATTTGGGCCGGAAATACGTTGCTGTCATCTTTCAGACTCTGCTGGCTCAGAATTTTTCACAGGCCAATGTCTTACGGTTTGGTGATGACAGTGGGGTTTAGTGGCAGTGGATTTTGGGCAGCAGTAGCTGCTGTAATTCAGGTAATGTTGGTGGACACCGTTTTCCAACTAACTACAAGCTTTGACCAGACAGGCTTCTCGCCTTTGAGTATAGTCACCAGTGTTACATATGTTTGTAAACTCCCTTCTGGGACTACAAGCTTCTTTTCAGGGTGCTTTATAACAAGCAACATTACCTATGTGTTATGCAAACTGCGGTGAGCTGCAAAAAGTCATTCCTGAATTTTCATTGAACATACCAGCAAAGCAAATGATGCCATGAAAATTCCACAGATGTGCTTCCTTTGAACATAGCCCGAGACATTTTGCTTACACCAAATACTGCGGCTATCAGAATATGTCCCTGTCTTTATTCAGGTAAATCCTAAATGTAAAAAAAATGTTTATCAGGAACTCGCATCTGATAAACTATTGCCTCTTGACAGTGACTTGATATATGTAAAAGAAATCTCACACTTCTCTAGGTTTTCTGTGATGCACTGATTAGACTGCAGAAAGTTCCTGGAAGGGTAGAGAGACAACAGTTGCCAGAAAAAAAAAGTGGTTTATTTACAAAATATCCAGTATTTCTTGTTCTCAGAGCTCACTTGGTAATGCCTGTGACATTTGGGACTCAGCTTTAACTTGTGAGGAAAATATGCTCTGTTCCTTCCAGTCTTCCAGAATATTAGAAAAAAAGCTACTATCCAAACTATTCAAGCTAACCTGGTTCATTTTGATTGAAAGGACGTAAAGAGGATTGAAATAAACAGATAGATACACTTGCAGAGCAGAGGGGACGGCAAATTTTTTCCTACCTGTATAACTTCATCCAGAAAATAGTACCTCTGCGCACAACTGGAAGCACTCACTGGAATGCACACTGCCCCGATCCCACATGTAGTTTGTATTCTTAATGGTTGGAAAATTAAGTCAGGGGTTGTGGGGATCCCTCTGTGTAAAGTCCTGCGTGTCGATAGAGCCCTTGTTTGATCAGCGGCCTTACGATTTTCCATGATAACTGTTGAGAAAAGTCAAAGCCATGAAGGAAGATGCAGTTTCCCAAGTGTGTAAACCAAGTCACTCAGAGATTTACGAATATCAGAAAAGAGAACTTGATTTAGTTCTTTCTGAAAACATGAAGATGATGATCTTGCAGACTATGGGCTACCATGTGATTTATCCCCTGGAGATCTCTCAGAGGATGAGGCTCTGTTCTAAATGGAAAGAGCCTGCCAGTGGCAGCAGTCCGAGTCACCACAGCCACATCTGTTGCACAAATGTAGTAGCAGTGTCACAGTAATACAGGTAGGGTAGATTAGTCAGGGTTAATTAGTCCTGATGGTATTCCATATAACCATAGCTACTTGTCTACCAATGTGCAACCCATTTTGTTCAAAGGGGGTGTAGGTACAGCAGGCTTTTCACATTGCAGTCCAGATATACAAAAAAGACATTTTCTTGACGTGGCTATTTACATTTTTAAAAGTAATGCAGTTTGTCCATTTGGCAATGTTTTAGAAGAATACATAGAGAAAAAGGAAAAAAGAGGATCTCTCTAGCTAGCGCTCTTACTCATTTTGGTTAGTAACACAGCACAGCTGTCTTCAGAAAACAGGGTATTATGAAGGTACAACCATGCCAATATCATACCTCACTATTTCAAAATTACTGTCTTTCAAATTGATGCTATCATTTCACAAGGAAGCCCTTACTAAAGAAACAAGAAAAATATTTATGTAAAAAGTAGAAATGTGTGAATTCTGGGAAACAAGAAATTCTATCAGCATGTTCAATTTTAAATTGGTTGAATGGACTTGACCGGTGGCTTCTCATTACTTTTAGCTTCTGCACTTACTGTTTAAGGAAATGATCTGCAGGTAAAATGTTTTATGTTACCAAATTGGAAATCTCTCACATTTGCTATGGCTTTTGTTACGTTGAGTTTATTTTATCACCCTGGATTTACGTATGAATGGTTTGAATTAACTGAAGTAAAACTCCCTACTTTTGATATAATTTTCAGGCATATTTTAATGCTGCTTCCTTTTGTGATTAAAGATTGTGTGGTATGTTTCACAAGGACATGCAAAATCCTTCGTATTTTTTATTCTCTGTCGTCTTTGAAATTGCCCTATCTGAACATACCTATTGTAATCACATAGTTGATGTGATGGAAATAGTATTACACTGGCAACCATGCTCTAATACTATTTGCTGAACCACAACGTTTTACATAATAAGGATATGAAATCCGGAAAGAGATACCTAAAAATAACATAGGTTTAACTAAAAACTATTACAAGAGATGTGAAAATTCAGGATGAAGCACTGCGAATCTGTTATACCGTCTGGTTCATCTAGTTATGCATTTAAAGTGCAGCTCCTTCTGAGTAAACTATGCACCAACTGGAGGAAATACGAGAATTTTAACAAGATTGCTTTGTAGTTTTATCTAAAAATATAAATAAAAGTATTGAAAAGTTACTATTACATAATGGCATGAAGTCATTGGTCTTAAGATTAAAAGGTATTTTACAGACCTATCAATAATTTGCTGGTTAGTTTAGTGTCAGTTCCTTTGAGGAACAATTTTAGGGTCCCTTAGACACATTTTTGCAGAATGAGTTTTAAAATTTTATGGCCCCAAAAAGGTTTTCTTTGTGAATCGGTCTCTCAGAGCACAAGTGAGGGCCTGTCTCAGCAGAACATGATCATTGATAATGAAATTGGACTCTAGTGCCTTGGTACTAGCATGCTACATTCCTGACCATGTCTTGAGATTGTAACTAGTCAGGATATGAAGGTAAAAAATACATGGTGTCTGAGACCCAACCCAGAAGTTTAGGAAAGAAAGACCATTTTTCTCCATTGGTGCTCTTTTTATAACTACCTTTTCCATGTCTTTTCTAACCCAAACGTATATATGCTCATCCCACCTCTACCACCTCCCGCTGTCGCCACGCTTAGCACTGACTGATTACATAGCACGTGGTTTGGGAAAGGCGGAATCGGAAAGCCAGCGCATTCTCTAGCGACCAGAACTGACTCAATGCTCTAATGAGTAACAATGACCTTTTAATTAAGTCATCTCTCAGTTGACCTTTCCTCTGTGTTCCTGGAAAAAGATTGACAGAGACAAGGGACTGAGCAATAACCCTGTCATTTTATGAGTAACCATTTGAAAATAACTGAGAATCATCGCGGTAGTGTTCCTTGGAGAATCTTCCTTCAAATCCAGACCTGTCTTAAAATCACCTTGCCGGATCATCAGATCTAACTTACCATTCTGGCATGCATAGTTTTTTACTGTGTACCTTCATATGAAATATAAGAACATGCTTCGCTCTTACTAAATTATGTATGTTGAGAGGAAGACTGTCCTTCAATGGTCTTTGATCTGTATTTTTGATCTGGTATCATCTGAAGAATAATTTATAGTGTGACTTCAGTGAAGACATAATCAGAGATTAATCGAGTGCATTTTGTTTAACTGTAGTCCAATTAATCTGTTTAGCTCTCAGAGGAACAATTACTAGATTATTTTTGTATTGGTTGGATTTTGCCTCAGATCTGCAGTGCAAATCTCCCAACACTCGGGAGACCAGTTATGAAGGATAGACCAGTTCCCTTCTGAGTTCTTCATCTGGTGGCACTGGGCTGTCTAAAAATATATATATATTTTGATTCTAAATTAGTTTCTCCTAGAAGGATAAGTTTTGGCTAAATTTAGGTGCCTGCAACATAACAAATTATGCATATAATGCAAATTCTCTTGGTATGATAGTGTTCAAACCTCACATGATGTTACAGTACAAAGCTCTATCTTTTAATATTTTTGCATATTTCTCAGATTGGAAGAATAATAGTAATGCAAATATAAAGATCTGGATTAGGTTCTGCTCACCTTCTGATCCTTCAGGCAGTGACAGGAAAGATACTGAGAGCTGCCTCAACCTCTTGTTAAGGAGCGGTTCTAAATTATTTGCTCCTGGCACCTGAACATAAAGTCAGAGTAGCTGGAGGTGGTTATAATTTGTGTAGAATTTGCGCTGTCCAGTGATGTATAGGTGCTAGAATGGGGATACCAGTTGACAAGGAGGAATTTTTCTCCAGAATACAAGTTTCCAGTTGATGTCAGGAGCCAATTTTATCACTTTTCAGTTTCTGACACAGAGGATATGCTGCCTGGGCATTATGCTCAGGCATATGAAAATTCAGCTAACTCAGAAAATTGCCAAGCAGCTATATCATAGAGGGGCCATTCTTATTTCAGACATCATTTGGATATCTGAAAAAGGAAAAAATAAAATAAAGAAAAGGAAAACGGCAGAATATGTATGTTTGAAATGGCTTTTAGCCACTGTTGTCCTTTCCATATATGTACACACAGCTAGATAGATTTGTGTTAGAAATAGTTTACATTTACAAACAGGTAACATGTTTATAATTGGTGAACTTTGCACTTGATTATGCAATTAGAAAATGTGTAATTATCAAGTTATCATGAAAGTCTCTTTCAAGGAATATTGTGGATTGATCTGAAATATTTTACCCTAAATATTTTGCCCTAAACACACATTTTGGTAAAATGAGTTCCTGCAAATGGCTTTTCAAAGCAAGTAAACCTGTGTCCCTGGTATAAGAAACAAAATATTATGTAAAGCTGAGAAGATTTGTGTTGGACATAGAAAAATGCTCACTAATCCCGAGGTTTATCTGCCTTTTCAGACTCAAAATGGAATAGCTAGTATTAACAAAAAAGCAGACCACTGGACTGCTGGTAGGACATTTTATGATAATCTTTTATCTGGTTTACAAACACAGCTATTTGTTTTGAGTTTACACAGAGCGTCTCCAAGTCTGGGATCCAACTGCGCTTGCTGGACATCCAAACAGCCATATCAAGTAATACCTAAACTTAAACTGGGGTCAGCTGTGAATATTGCACCAGGTGAAAAAGACTTAAAAACCTGTCACACACAAACAGTAAATACACAAAACTGAGCTTCACAGAACAGGGACTTTATTTTAAAGTGGACCTTATTAGAAAAAAGTAACCTGCGTAAGGTTGAACAGGACCAAGCCAAGTAAAGCACCACGGTTTTATTTAGCTCCATTAAGCAACTCAAGTTCTTTGGCACTTGTTGTCACTTTTCCCAAAGTGCTCTGCTGTAGCTCCTTAGCACAAAAAGCCTTTTCTCCAAAGAGCCAGAGGTGCTGACAGAGTTTTGCTGCCGAAGGAGTGGGCAGGTGGAGGCACAGCGATCCCTGAGGTGAGTCAGCACGGAACCCTTAGCATGAACTAGTGCAAACCCCACACCACGCGGCAGCAGGCCGTGAGCAGCAGATGCCACGCTTGCGTTTCAGACTTCCCCCACTGAAGTAACAACCACCATAGGCTGATTTTGGGGGAGGTAACTCAAAGGCATCCATTTGCAAAAGACAGCACATGTTTTAAGGTGAAATCTAGGAGAAAATTTGATTTCTACTCTCTGAACACTATTTTTGCATTTAGTCTTCTCTTATGTCAGTGTGTTGGAATAGTATTTCAGATGTGCCATTGAGCAGCTACTACCTCTAGGATGTCGCCTTTTAGTAGAGTGCCTGATTTTGCCTGAGTCTCTTCTGTATTCTCTTCTGCTCTTTTCTGATTTTACGCATTTGAACTGCATGAGCCAGACAATAATTTTTCCTCTCTCAGAAAATGCTCACACAAAATTGAAATGCCTTCTTGAGCAATTGCTTTGTTGGCCGGTTCTTAATTAGTTGCTCAGATATGCTTTGCCCCAGTTGTATGCCATTTTGTAATAAAAGGCTGTACACTGAGTATCTGCAGCATCTACAACAAATCCTGCTATCTCTGCTGACATTTGCTTTACCCCTGCTGTTGTCTACAGGCATGTGAAAACAGCAGTATGAGGGACCGTGCATTGACGATGCATCTGGCGTGGATGCATGTCATCCCTTTTGAGCTAGAAAGACATTAATACTGCTATCTTCTTGGATAAATTATCAACTCTTAAATTACATCCAGCCTTCTGTCCTGCTTCTCTCCTCACTTGAAAGAAAAAAATCATATGCGATCATTTCAGCAACTTGTTTTTAAAATTTTTGCCCTAACCTGCTGGTTTCAAGTTGCTTTTTGATGGAAGTTGGCTGAGGTCCTTAGGAAAATAAGATTGGGACCACAACCTTGTAAATAACCAGCTCTTCTATCTTTTGGCTACACTCACTCTCACGCAGGGGTCATTCTCTGGTGCAGTGGGACACTTCTGTTGTATGCAAAAGCTGTAGAGTTCCTGTGCATGCGTCCCCTTTATTTTTCTTTGTCCGTTTAGAACCACTGGTTACACTGTATTTTAGCTTTTTTATATTTAGAAAAAACTTCATGTATTACTATTTAGAAAAAAAATGCTCTTTAGTTGGAGTGGTACTTAAAAACTCACTTTCTAGCATTACAGTTTCTCAGAGTAATGAACTGCACAGAATTAAAATTTTAAGAAAATCAGCCTAAAATGTCCAAAACATAGTAGGATTCAATGCCTTTCCATTTATAACAGTCTAATCATGTCGTAGAAGACACTAAAATTCCTGAGATATGTTCTTGAGCTTGGTTTCAGTGCCGGCCCGTATCAGATGTTGACGAAGCCGAAGGCCTGTTGATGTCACTAGGCCAATTTAGTTTTAGTGCTCTCACTCATTTAACGCTGTCCATTGCCAGGCTTGCTTTCCTGTGCTTGCTTACAGCCTGTGTGTTACAGATGCCCTGAGGATCTCCTCCCACAAGGCCTGTTTGAATTTAAAACACCGCATAATGAACACTTTTTTCCTGGTTAAAGAGCTCTAGCTATTTTTCTTTCTCATTTTTTGGAAGCTACCGTGTGATTAGTTATAAGATAATGCACAATATTCTGTTTCTTCAGGAGGAGAGACTGCAAAACAGATCCCCAGATGGTGCACATTAAAGGTAGTTCCTCTGGCTTCAGTGGCAGTTTGCTGATTCGCATCAGCTGAACATCTGCTCCTGCGATTAGAAAATAAACTTAGGGCTCCCGCATGACTGCAAACACTAAGCAGGAGGCAGTCCTGTTAAAATTTATGATCAGAGGTTCAAAGCTGTCTCTGAAATAGTACATGAGTCTACTTCTGATGTCAGTTACTCTGAGTTAATACAACTTTTCATTTAATACAGCCTTTGATTTTGGGATTGCTTTTAATTTACATTGGTAAAGTGTTCTACAGTTCAGCCTATGTACATTCAGTGTTTAATGCACTAGATCAGACCTTTTGCAGACAAATCTACAGATCATGAAATGACCATTGCCCAAAACGTTTCTTGGTACCAGAGCTGGAGTTGATCACAAATCCATCAGCTGCAAATAGCCCAAGAAGAACAGGAATCAATCATGAATCAGCAGATTGTGGAGCTGCAATTCCCTGCCTTTGTCCTAGCTGCTCTGCCTTTCAAACAGAATGAATTCCTAGTAAAGGAAGGAAAGAAAATTTCATTTGAGATAAAAAAGCTAGGAAATGGTTGCTGAAGTGAGCCATTTCAGTGTTCCCTGTAAGATTCCAGAATATATTGTTTCCATGCTAAAAAAAATTTCTTCTTAAGATGCCCCTAGAACAAAGTCATGCTCTGGTTGCACTGCTGATGGTAAGACAGTGACAGAAAACTTCTCTGCCGCAGCTGCTTGTTTTGGGCAAGTTCCATGATGTTTGCAGAAGGAAAGGAAAACTCAGTATCTGCGGCAGCCCTGGGGACTCCGGTGTTCTGGCTTCTGTTCCACTTGACTGTCCGCAGAAGGGGCAGTCACTTACCCTCATAACCTTAGTTCCTCAGGTTTGCAAATGGAAGCCTCAGAGCCGTATTTTAAAAATTGATACATACAGTACGCTTAGATAATTAAATGCTAGTATGAAGTGTGAGGTAATACAAGTTTCACATTGTACATGGAAATACTAATTGGATCACAAAGCTAGAGACATTTGCAGGAGCATTTAAAATTTAAGCTATCTTATTTCGCGCTGTTAACACTGCCAATGAGCAGAATTTAGCATATAAAATGGCATCAAATCCAAGATGCATCTTTTATGCAACAAAAATGTAAATGTCCAGATGCAGATTGCTATTGTCAATGCTGTGTTTGAGGCTAATTTTGCAAGGAAACCAGAATGCATAACTGAATAAGGAATTTCAAGAGGCTGAATGATTGATATTGAGTAGAGATGTGAAAATACTCTAAGTATGCATATCTCTTTGTTACACTGTAATGAAGAAAATTAGTATTTCTGAGCAGCAGCCGTAACGAGGCCCATTCTCATAAGGATTTCTGGCTGAGCTTTCCTTGATTTTCTGATGTCTGATAAAGGCAATATTTCTGTTTCAGCTTTTCTTTTGAGGGAGAATAATGGCCACATAATTTTCCTGACATATATAGCTTTTTAGTACCTTCAAGAAATCTACGCCTCTGTCAGATCACCTAGATAAACTCTTTATTTTAATGATAATTACTTCTTTTATATTAAAATCTCCTTTTAGTTGTGAACTGGTATTCAGGGCTGTTATAAATCACTACCAACTTAATGTGGGAAAAAAGAACATTCTAAGGTTCATGGCGATTCCAGTTTAGGAATATGTAATTATAATCTACTAAACTATGGAGTAACTTTTGTCCTTTCTCCATCGTGATAGTCTGAGCCTGTGAGACAGAGATGATGGAATTTTGTAGTGTTCCCGCAGGAGAATAGCGCTGCTGGCATGGGGAAGGGAGCGGGTTAGGGGTGAAACTGTTGAGGAGTGAAGTCAGACTGGGAGAACGGCAGTCTGGCTGTCCTGGATGCTGTCACGACCAACACAGTATTTTTTGCTCTATAATCCATTCGGGCAGACTATGAATAACACTCACCTGCAGCCTAGGAAATAAATAGAAAACTGATGTAAAGCTGGCTTGCATCTTTGTTGCACAGAAGATGTTGAGACAGACTTACCTGCCTGAAGATTTACTCTTGAGACACAGCTGAGAGCGTACATTGCACTCTAATGGTAAAAAGTGCTTGTTGGTAAAAATAAAAAGCCAAAGGACAGAGAGAAAAAGGGAGCAGGGAAAGGGAAAACTCTCCCCATTGCCGATTGGGGAGAGAATCAAGTGGGTCCCCAGACAAGCTGCCTCCCACGGTCTCCTCTCGGGTGCAGCACGTGTTCCCCCATAGCACCTTTCCCATAGCAATGAGCTAGTTTCCATTTGGATCCACTCAACCTACTATTGATTGTTGCTGCTTCCGATGCTGTTCGTGCTGACTGGAGCACACTTTAATCAGGAGCACATGTTGCACACTAATGAGTTGTTAAGCTTTGGATGTCTATATTACTGGGTTATGCGTATTAGATGTGGAAATGACTGTTGTCTGCTTCTTTTTTTCCCCCTAGCATAAACCAAAGTCTGTATCCAGAGGTAAGAAAAGGAAGGAACGGATGGGTGATTCCCATGCTGATGGCAGTTGCTTCCCCTGAGAACCCACCGTAACAGCCATTTGGGGCTTATAGGAGCGCGGCCATAGCGTGATGGCACGAGGGTCCTCTTGCTGGGGAGGTAAGATGGGCTACCGTCGGAGGGGCAGCAGCTCAGGATGAGGGCCATTACAGAATTAATTGTGAAGTTACTAACGTGAAATAGTGCCACAGACCTCCAACTTAACAGTCGAATATTATACCATGGTTTTTCCAGAGTTACATTCAATTCTCCTAAACTTCAAAAGATGTTTCAAGTAAATGTCAGGCTTGTTGTTTTCCTAACCATGGCTCATTATTCATCTTTAGCTACCCATGATATGAAAATCACGATTACTTCTGTAGAGCAGATTGCAGGAGGGATTCCCATGAGATATAAACACAGTTTTTAATCCTCGCATCATTTACATGTTGTAAATAAATCACAACCCTGTGAAGGAACTATGAAAAGCTTGATACAGTTTGTTGTATATTTGAATTACATTGCTAACGTACATAACAGGTTTTGTATTGCAGTTAGTGAGGGAATACCAAGACCTTCAAAGCAGAAGAAAAAGCACATAGAGGGAGGTCTTGTGGTAGTGAGGTAAATAATTGCACGGAGGGTCTCCCTGTTTCAGAGGCAGTTCTGGCAGCTGGGCGCTGTCGTTCCTCCCCTTTTCCTCTCTGGTGGTACAGTCAGCCCTGTGGGTTGGAAATGCCGCGAAAGGATGAGATGATCCAAAAAAGAGCAGTTTAAGGTCAGAGGCGGTACTGCTGTGGTACCTTCTTCACAGCGAGGTACCCCTTCAGTGTGTCACACTGTATTTACTAGCTAAACAATTTTAGCAGAGGAGCTACAAGTATGCATTCAACTGTCAGTCATCTAGAAAACTGTTGTCTTTTTTTTAAGATCAAAGACTGAAGTACAAATGAACAGAATAGAAATTCATAAAATAATTTTTTCAAAATAATTTGTCTTTAGAGAAATCTTCTGATAATTAAAAAAAAATATTTAATCCCGTAGAGATTCAAGTTGAATTGGAGTATTTACTTTTTAAGTGACTCAATCTAGCATTTTTTTAATCGGATAAAGACAATATTAAAGTTAATGCGTTTCTTTGTTTTGACACGCTTCTCTGAAGAAACAGCGGTTTGGACATCACTCATGGTTAAGAAATTTGTGTTCCACAAAATTCTGTGCTTTTAAAGTGTTCATCTTAATGTGGAATGAAAACAAATGTGGATTTTACCTAGAATACAGAAATTTTCATTTAACAAATTGTTACTATCAGGTTTGTAAATATGTAACATCTGAAAACAAGTCTCATCAACGTTGTAATTAGCCAGTTTTTGTTTGAAAAAGTGATGTACAAGATTTTTAGCTGTGTGATTTAAACCTCTTGGAACCGAGAGTTCTCCAGCTCCTGTTGCCACCTTTTGAATCTACAGCCAGAGTTTCACTTGTATTAACTGCAGTATGTCTGCTACGCCACGAGATGTCTCAGTGCGGAAACGCTGAACTTTATACCAGTGGTTTTGTAATATTACTCAGCTGGGGTAAAGATTTGCTGGTGTTTGGCTCGGGTGTTCCTTGAGACTTGACAGGAGCTTTTTAGTAGCACATGAGAAAGAAAAGCATATACAAATTTACCTGTTAGTGTAGGCAATAAATTATTGTTTTAAATGGTCAATGAACCAAATGACTCAGATCTTAATCTTCAAAAAGGAGAGGCTGAGTGTATCGCCCTTCATAAGCCGGTGATAGCTAAGAGATATGAATAGCTAAGAATATGTCTTCCTATGTAGATTAAATTGGAGAGCTATTGAAACCACTCTGTTTTTCACAACATTTGGTTTTAATCAGATCTTATATATTTTTAATTATTCATATTCAGGATTAATATTGTTTAGAGTTACTACAAGGAGCTAGTTTGCATATTTTCTCTAAGGTTACATTATCTTTAGGGCCTAATGTTACTGAAATCTATTAAATAGTTGCCTTTAGTATGTAATACATGTTCAGAGAAAGTACACGTGAAGTTACACGTGTGAGCACAAGTAGGAGTGCTTGCCTACATTAAATGTTTGTTTTAAAATCAGAGAAGGCTTCTTAACAGACTATTACCACAAGAGGGGAATGCAAAAACCGCTGAAGAGTTGATGGCTGGAACGTGAGGTTTTTTGCTTCCTAATGCTTTGTGTATCTGCATACACTTAGTACTATGTTTTCCCTGAGAACTTTTCTCATCTATTTTCTTTATCCTTTTCCATTGTATTTCTTTAGCTTATCTTCTCTCACTTCCCCTGCTGCTTAACAACTTATTCTCCTTTTTCTGTAGCATACTATTTCTTGTTTTGTTTTACCTCTTTAGATAAAGCAGAGTGATTCAAACTGGATTTATATGCACTCCTGTTGGTCTGCAACGTGTAAATAACTGACGAGCACATAAGCATTCATACTGTGAACAGCTATATACATTTTAGGTATATTGAACCTTACAGTGTAAATCCTCAACACAGGAAAAAACATGTGAATTTAGTCAAAAGCCACTGCGTTGTGTTGTGAATACCTGAAATGCTAGCACCCAACAGCGGAGGCCTAGGCACCAGACCCAGCTGGTGGGGAGACTGACAGCCATTTGTCACATAGTAGTTAAGCTGTTCACAGAAAGCCTTCGGGTTTTGTTTGGCATCCAAATGATATGAGGGATTTTCACATGAAGCTGTGATGGTCCGACACTAAAAGAGAACTTTTCAGAACTATGAATCAGTTAAGAAAAGGTTGAGGCTAGCATTCGTTAGTGATTAATGTGTATGCTTTAGATAAAGTAACTGAAAACTATTGATTAAGCCACAGTTATCCTTTAACAGCCAAGCACAATTGTAAGGGAGATTAGCCTTTGTTTGGATCAATGAAGTTGTTGCTGCAGTTCCCAACTATATTTGCTAAAAAGAAAGAATACACATGGCTCAGGTTTCAGAGCTCGTTGATTTATTTAAACTCACAAAATTACTTCTTTTAGCAGATCTTCCACGAGATTCAGGCTACTTAGAACAGTAATACAAGGTCTAGAAACTCTTCTCATCAGTCAGGCAGTATATGAAACAGAACAAATAAATGATCTTTGCACCAAAGAAAGCACATTCTGAGGCTAAAAGGGAACAGATGAACAAATATGGAGAGTATAAGGAAATAATAAAAAATACTCATTAAAAGATATGGGCTGTGATAAAACCTTAACAGCTATTGTCAGGATTTTTGCATACATCGTAGGAAAGGAGTGCTTTAAGGAATGATCTGAAAGAAAACAATGAAATGGTTTTGTAAATGTGTTTGGGTGATTCCAAGTATAAGGAGCAGCATGAGAGCAAGCACAAAAACACTCAGTAAAAATCTAATAAAAAGACCACAAAAACTGGCATCGCCATTGTGATAACTGGTGGAGGACAAGGAAAGCAAGAAAGCTGTTCTGTGCAGAGATCTGCAAGTGGAAATACGTGGCTAGGGAGGGGGGTGCGGCGGTGACAGAGGGTGAGGGGAGGTGTCTCGTGATGGCAGGCCAGCTTAGCGCTAGATGGGGTACAGTTACACCACAAGCACTTCGTGGACGAGTGGGAGTGGTACAAGAACATTTAGCACAGCTAACGAACAGAATATCGTGGAAACTGAAACATAAGCTAATGCACAATTTGTTACAATTACATGGGGTCAGAATAAGATGTGTTTGGACTTGTTAATGTTTTATGAATTTACATTTGCAAATTGTACCTGCAGTGTGGTGTGTGCTTTGTGAGTAGGGCCTCTACCCTCAAGAGTTTACATCCTAGATTACAGAGACTTGTACAATCTAGCCTGTGTGATCCGGTGAGATCTATGTCCAGCATCCTTATGCCTGTGCAGAACAGGAAGACTTGAGCTAATTATGAGTGCAAGAAGTCTTAACTGTAACAGTGCAGAACTCAGCATGGGTCATTTACTTGGGGAAGAAAGCTGGCTTTAAGCAATTTAGTATGCATACAGTGCTTCAAAGTATCGTCTTCCTATGCAGTAGGCTTAGAACTTGTTTCATGTATGAAGGTCTTTCCTTTGGTTGTTGCAGCTAACTTCTCAAAAATGAGGAGGAGATGGCAACAGAGATGTTTTGAGTAACTCTGCTTTAACTCATACTGAAAAAGCCTTCTCCTGCATTCCTTATACAGTACACTTCTCCTTGATTCTGCAGAGGATTCTGTTATTGGGAGAGTTGTCTCCGAGGCAAAGAAGGAGGGAACGCTGCTATCCAAATTTGCAATGTTTTTTTACGCTGCTCCCCACCTTCCCTTAAAATAGTATTTCATCCCACTGGAACTATCTTCAGTGAGCTCCATGACACCTGTTTCAAAACTCAGAAAGCTCATCATGATTCTATACCACAGTAATCTTATCAATGAATGGTCGAAAGGACAGTTCCCTATACTTTGGATTGGTCTGATTTTAAATTGTCACATCCAAACGTGTCCCAGTGGATGATCTTGTTGAGAGGGCTAGGATACAGCATGGCTCAGGTTTCCCAGATCCTACCCTTTGTGTTTCACAGTATCAAATATAAACCATTTATTTCTGCATGGATGACTGTTCTGTCAGCAGAAACGAATGGGTACAGCAAACTCGGTGTAAGAAATATCAGCAGACACTGGAGAACTTGTACCTTTAGCTCCAGTATAGCTGTAACGCTTCTACTGCTTCATTGCAGTTGCACAAGACTGCCAGTGTGCGTCAACAGAGAATGCAAGAAACACCAGGGTGATCAGGGTGTGATTTATTAGGAGAGCTAATGAAAAAAGTTCCAAAACCTGAAGCAATAGAAACAGCTGAGGGGGGCCCAGAGTCTTGAAGGCCTTTCATCCCACGCAAACTTTTCAACGTGAAGATTTTGGTTCCACTGCCAAGGGGGGCAGCACTCTTCATATTCTGATTCCTTACCTACTCAAAGCACCCCAAACGCTTAAAAATTCCTAAAATTGTTTTTAATGAGTAACCTATATAAATTCTAAATAAACAAATAGACCAGAACTTGTCCAGGAATAAGTTATGCTTATGATACTGTGGGTTGTATTTTTAGGACAAGCAAAATTCCACTTTGCTGTGCTCTGAAACATAAAGACAGTTCTGCTTATCATATTGTTCAGCCAAGCAGTCAAAAGATCTAAAGTTCTGCGTAGCAGGATGAAGCTGTAAAACACCTTGAACTTTCTTGCTATTGATTTCACCGCGTCACGCGTGATGGGATCAGATATCAAGCAATTTCCAGGCTTCCAAAGGGGACCAGGCAGTGCCCTGGGGTGAGTAGGGGGGTGAGGCAGGAGGCACCTTCCTGTCCACGTCACACGCTTCTTCAGGGATCCTTCCCAAAACCTGCTGAGTAGTCAGGGAGATTCTTTACTCCAGGTGTAGAAAGGAAATTTTAGGCAGTGGAGTCTGTATCCTCTGTCTCCTCATCCTAAAGAAGCCCCCGAGTACGCTGTTTACTCATGCAGTGTAGAAAAAGACCAACCAGCTCCTGGGGCAGAGGAACTAATTAAGTCTGGGCTCTGTGGATTTATGTCCTCTTGTGGGCTCTCTTGCAGCTAAAATGGAACGTTTATCTCCTCGGGGATTAGTCTTTTGTAGCTTATCAGCCTTGCCTTCGCTGGGGGCACCAGTACGGTCCCTTTTCTCTATCTCACTGGCTTTTTTAATTAAACTCTCAGGCGTAGAATTCCTTTGAGAACCTGTGCCTCTATCCAACTTGACTGATAATTTGTTTTAAAGCTTAAAAATTATTCAGAAAAGTAGGGGTCTCCATGGCCAGATAAAATGGGCATGGCTTCACTTCTTTAGGAAACCAAGCTCTTAGAAAAATCAATTTTTAAATACTTGATATCCTATAAAGTGAATGGAATAGAGTTTATTTATTTCCTTTGAAGTGTAATGTAAAAGATTTTCTTCAAATCAGTGTATCATTTCATCTCATTTGCTAACCTGGAGAAGGGACTGCACGCCTGAAAGCTTATTCCCTTTTTTAGCTATATGAGCTGGTCTATTGTATTACTTTATTTCTCACTTCAGAACTTGCTGCTTGTCTAATTAGAGGCCCTGGTGAAGTCTCTCAAGGAGTAGTATTCGCTGAGGAAGTCCTGAGGCCAGTGAGCTAGATTGAGATTTATAATAGGCACACAATTAGATTAAACTAGTGGGGGAATTCAATGTGTAACGTGTATGCAAATGTTTACAAGTGTATTGATCTGAAATATTACGTTTTTTTACATTGAATTGTTGGGTTTAGAAAAATAATAATGTTCCCATTGTTGTAGACTTCTAAAAATCTTTTTTGAGACAGAAGATTATATTGAGCCTAAATCATCAGACCAGCCAACGACAAGTCTAAATACTTGCTCTCCTTTTAGAAATGTAGTTTTAACGTGACTCAGCATTTAGCCCGTGGTAATTACTGTCAGTATTAACAACAGCTTCTGTTGAGAAACCTTCCTTTGTTTATGATTTCAGCAAATTTACCTGATGATTTTTGGTCTTTGAGTAATATATACATGAGACAACAGGGTACGTCTGGGTGCTCTTCTTGCTGCTTCACCCTTCTATAACTTGAAATTCCTGCCTGTTTATTAGTAAGAACGAAATGTAAATTTCTTACATGAATTACTTGGCATAATCATTTTGTGGCATGAGAAAGGTTCACAAGCTGACCCTTGCCACAGCTTTTTCAGAGTGCATGACTGAGACGTTCATTTTGCCACGGGACTGTTGAGGCAGAGAGGGATTAAATGACTTGCCCATGGTCAAAGATTGTGGTAGATGTAGGGGGAAAAAAAAATCCAGCTATGTAAGCAAGCATCCTAACCACTGGAGCACCCGAGCTCTGCAGACATTGCTCAAGAAGGCAGAGGTGATTGGGCTGGATTTTCTGGGACTGTATACCCAGTAATTAGATGGTCTCTTTTCTCTTGCTTTTAAAAGAGCAGGCTGTATTAACTTTTCAGCCTTAGAGTCTAAACTGTTTTCATGGTTGATACAGTTCAATTAGTCTTGTAGTTATGAATCCTTTGTTGCTTTAATGGCATGCAGAATACTAATTCACTCCTTCATCAATCAGGAAGTCTGAACAGAAATTTCAGTTGGAATTTTTTTCTAAAACTGTACTAATAGGATTAGCAACTTTGTGTCATTTATGTCAAATTTAATCAAACCTAAATTTATTAGTAAAAAAATTTCAGGTCGCTTCAGTACAGACAGGACAGGATCCATCAAGATCTATAAAAAAACATCCAAGGTGTCAATCCCCCCTGTTCCTCCCCCCTTTATCCCCCACCCCAAACCCAGTGGGGATCAGCGCTTTGCTGGACTGAGCCCATGCTGGCCTCCATCACTCTGCTCTGGGCTAAGGGCAGCGATCCAGCGGGGCAGGAACAAGGGAGCCAGTGAACGGAAGGCTGTAGCAAAGGGACATCAGCCCTACACCTTACACACAGCACCGGATCTCTGCTTTGTCTGTGGCTTGGTGAGGAGCAGATCCTGTTTGCTAAAACCTCTGTGGAGTAATCGGTTCTAGAATGCAATAAAGGCCAGCAACTATTTCCGATTCGTAGGTGCTCTTGTACATAACTAAGAGGCTAAGCTCTAAAATGACCATATTTTTACATGAGAAATACATCCACAGAGCATTTATTATGAAACAGCATTTTCTCACTTGCTTTTCTTGCTGACCAAATGACTTGGCTGTTTTATGTCTTGACAAAATACTTGATTTAAGCATTTTAAGCACTGCTCACCTATTTTGTTTCCACTTGATAAAATTCAGAAGCTCAGCTCCACCTTTTTCATCAGTCAACAGCCACACTTCTGAGCTGAATAACCCCAAGTATACAATCGCTAATAAAATACTTCAGAGTAGTATCTCAGAAACATCTGCAGGTGTAACAGTATAATGTAATATTGTTGAAGTTCTTTATAAATATTTGCTTATGAGAGTTCTCCAGAATCCAGTATTTCCAGGTTTAGGCTGTCCAACAAAATATATCGATTAAAGTTCACTGTAGAAATCCTTAAAGTGTTTCAATTTCCTTAAAAGTTGTGGAAGTCTCCTTTGCTCTGATGTAGTGTTTTGCAAATGTGGTGAGTCTTTGGAGAGCTTCTGACAAACCTGCTCCTGTGATGGCACAGCAGGGCTGCACATACCAATTTTTGTTGCTGCAGTGCTTCTTCACGTTGAATCTCCTGGTTATTTCCTCCGCGTTCAAAGCTCCAGGCAAATCCTGCTTGTTTGCCAGCACGATGACCGGTACGCTTTTGAGAAATTCATTCTTTAAAATGAGTTCAAATTCTTTCTTTGATTCTTCCAGACGCCGCTTATCAGAGCTGTCGACAACGTACAGCAGTCCGTCTGCGTTCTCCAGGAAATTGCACCAAGATCGTCTCATTTTCTGTTGTCCTCCGACATCCCAAAACGTCAGTGTAAAATCTTTCCTGGTGTCAATCATATCAACGTTAAAGCCAATTGTTGGAACTGTTAGAAAAACATCTTTGTACTTGAACTTGTACAACAGTGTAGATTTTCCTGCAGAATCAAGTCCTAACATCAGGATATTCGCTTGCTTGACTTCGGAGTGTTTGGTGTGCTGGAGGCCCATTTGTGCCGCGTGCTGTCCCCTAGTAAGCCTTTAAAGCTGGGATTCACTGTCTTCCGTGAAGCCGATGTTTGCCAGTAAGACGTGGTTCTGCCTTCGTGAGGTGAAGCACAGAGAGTAGGGGAGAGGAAGGGGAAGAAGGCAGCTTTGCGCTATAAAAAGTAAGTAAAAGCTCTGTACAAATACATGCTGGCTTTTATCAACTTGATAATATGCAAACAGTATTTATGAAGGTAATGTTCAGCGCCAAGCCTGTGGGTGGAACAGCTATGAGTAACGTACCAGCTGGTCACAGGCGCAAAGGTTGCAGTCTTCAAACATGTTTGAACAGTGACCCACACTGGCATGACCATTTCAGGGCTCGTCACGTTGTAAAATGGTGTGTACCGAACGAGCAGCAGCCCGCTTGTACTCCCTCGTGCCACGGTCCAGGGAACCGCTAGCTGTCTGCCCCGTTTCAGTGCGAGCCCAGAGATAAATCCCTTTATTACTGCGTCCGCGGCCGTTCTGGAAAAGAAATGAAATATAAACCCAGCCAGCGAGGAGGGGAAACCCTCAGGTTTGTCCGTGCTTCTCAGTCCACAGAGTGACAAGGTACCTGGTGCAGCAGTGCATCTCGTCTCCCAGCAGCAAATTAATCTCAGGTGGTTTCTTGTGTGAGTCTACCCGGGCACATGGACTCAATCCACTCAGAAACGCGCGCTGCTCTGACTGCTGCCTCGGACGCCGCTGGCCGCTCTTCCTCCTCGCTCGTGCATGAAGGTGTCTGCTTCGAGTCCGCTCTCGCAGTTGTCAACTCAGTGAGCTATGTTCACACAAGTTTAACTGCACTCTGCGTGGTGGAGACTCAATACAGATTTCACGATCTGGTCATTGGTGAGATTCAGCTGCCTGAAATCAGAAATCTCTGTTAGCTTCGTTGTGCTCTAGTCTGCTGTGGCCTGCTGATCTACAGTGGACGTTTCCTTCAGGGAAGGAACGAGAAGGGGGCAAATAACGGAGTCTCAATCAAAAGATCATTTTTTGGCCAGCATTCTAAATAGCAGAATGAGAAAAGAGGAGATAGAAAATTTAGTCTAATATTATTTTATTGATACTGAGCCCCCATTTTTCTGAGAGCTAGCAGACCTGCGCTGGGCTGGGCCAACGTATACCGAGTACTGCGGTACTTACTTGCCCTTACACCCAGGTGCATTATTAGTATTAATTATTGCCATTAGTCTTTGCTTCAGAAAGGACGTGATCAGCAAGAAGATGTGAAGGTCTTCTGGGCAAATGAGCTGCTGACTGATAGGGTAATCATTTTGATAATTACGACATTGGTTGCTCAGATGTTACACGTTGCGTAAGATAAACCTCCGTCCTGACAGGCGAGTTCCGGTCTTGTTTCTCTGGACGCTAAAAGGGTTATACCAGAGCTGACTGGGGGCAACAAAAGATGACAGAGACATACTCATTGCTGTGCATTCCTCATATTTAATAACATGTACGGATCATGTGTGGGATTTTTTTCAGGAGCAGGTCATGAAGTATTAAACCAGGGAAGACAGTGTTTGCATTTCTTTATAAATAATGTGTATGAATGAATTGAAAGACGGGGAGATGGGGACCTCTGCAAAACAGGTTGTCAGCATTTCCTTGGCGTGCGGCCGAAGGGCCGGTCTGAGTCCCCGACACTGCTGCCGTCACAGATCGCTGGCGCTTCTCCGCTCTGTGCTTGCCCCGGCCGTGTTCGGTGTTTACGGTCTCAGCTGTTCCTTTATTACATCAGACCATCACTTAAAGACGTGGTTAAGCAATGTCTGACTTTCTACAAGCTAATTAAATTTATGTCCAGGACAGAACTCTTAGCCTCTGAAGACTCCACGGCTTTGCAGTTTTTAACTGTACCCAAGTCAAACGTGAGTGTGGCTCAGAGCGAGGTTTTGTGGCGCGGAGCCACTTCCAGCAGCCGTTTCTTGTGGTACGTTGGAGTTTGTGCACCAGCGTGAGATGGGAACAGCCGCCATCGGCTGCACAAGGCACAGCGTGGCGCTGGTTCCCAATCTACATCCGGACCGAAAGGCGAGCGCCTGAGAGAATGAGGGACCCACCTGCGACTGTCCAGAGGTGAAGTTCATAGAATCACAGAATCGTTAAGGTTGGAGAAGACCTCTAAGATGATGAAGTTCAACCATCACCCCAGCACCCCCATTTCTGCTAAACCCTGTCCCCAAGTGCCACATCCACATGTTTTTTGAACCCCTCCAGGGAAGGTGACCCCACCACTGCCCTGGGCAGCCTGCTCCAGTGCCTGACCACTCTTTCAGTAAAGAAATTTTTTGTAAAATTTGCGTTGCTGGGGTACAGCCGTCCTGCTTGCACAGGGTTTGCCTCTAGGTTCAGTTTAAAAAACCCTGGAGTAATCAACCCAGACCGGGTCAGCTCATTTGCCATCCGTTAAGCTGAACTCAGACTTTGCACGATAAAGCTTCTGTGGGCTCCCAGGTTGTCCGACTGTGGCCGCGTGCTTCTGTACCAGTACCAAAGGCCATTAATGTTGTGGTGTAATGGCGGCTGGGGTCAATCGCCGCCGCCAGCAGTTCTGGCAGCTGAACTGGGAGAGCAGCTTCGGTCTGCGGACGCCGCTGTCTGCTGCCGAACCACCCCAGGAGCCAGGCCGGGGAGCCGCTGGAGCCCCGGGGGGCTGCCGGACCCTGCACCGCGGCCCCACAGCTGCCAACCGACACCCGCGACGTGACGGGATGGGATGGGAGAGGGGCTGGGGGCGGAGAGTGAGGTTTGCTTGGGCGGTGCGAAGGGAGGGCAGGCCACTGCGGAAGGTTATTTAAGGTCATTTTTAAAGTATTGTCGTATTCGATCATCACAGCCCCGGGCCTTGCAAAAATACCTCTACTTCCTCTTAGTAGTAAGCCATGTGAAGAGGGTGAGAAGCCAGGAACAGTAATATAGGTACAAATTATTTCCACTAGTAGCTTTTAAAAAAATGAGTAGTTTTTCTATACATCTAACATTGGAAATACGGTATTTTTTAATATTTGAATTAGACTATACATCTAACATTATAAATATGCAATTTTTAAATCTTTAAATTGGACTGTCCCCTTGCTTATTGTAATTATTAGACTTTAATCAATACCAGAATTTGCCACTTTTTTTCTGTCAAGAATGTCTGCACTCCGTAATTACCCAGCTATAGCAAAGTGTGAGAAAATTACCTAGCTATAGCAGGGTGTGTGAAATGTATCTCGAATTGCCATAGAGCATGCTCGGTACGTGTTTTCTTACATTTGTTTTGGAGTTGATGGGGTTTGCCTGTCGGCGCCAGCTCAGACGGTGGTGTGGTGTCAGCCAGCGGTGAGCGTGGAAGCCAACGGGAGCGTTTCCCGGAAAGGAGCGGCTCTCAGCCTGGCACAGCTCCCGCTGCGCATCCCGTGCTGCCGCGGCACGACTGGAAGGCAAAAACGCCGGCAGGTGAAGGCTGGAAGCGGCGGAGAGCCTGGCGTGCCCGGCAGCTGCACCACCTCCCAGCAGAAAGCGCCAGCTCAACTTCCACACCTCGCGTCCTCAACCGCAGTGCTTCGTTCTAAGCGTTTGAAGCAGGGAAAGCAGAGGCTTCTCCCGTCAAGCGCTGCGGTTAGGGTTTCCCCTGTAATCTGCTTCTTTATTACCCTCTGCGTGTGTTTGGAGTCAGAGTTCTGCACGTAACATTGTTGAAGGTTGGCTGCCCGTACTTTGAATTCTCAGCGCTGTGGAAATGGCCGTCTCGTGTTTTGGGGCACATAGTCCCCACCCCGTGGCCATTCTAAAAGCCAGGATTGGGGGGTTGGACTGGGTGACCCACAGAGGTCCCTTCCAACCCCTAACATTCTGTGATTCTGTGATTCTGTGATTCTGTTCTGGTGAAGCTACGCTGGCTTGCCCACAGCTCTGCGTGTCGCTGGAGCAATGGGGCCGGGGGGGCTGAACCTCCTGGCCCCTCGGGAGTCGCACCGCAAACTGGCGTCGCACAGGGCTTGTCCTTGCGTGACGATGGGTGGCTTTGCGATTGTGTGGGGCGTAGTGTGAGCAAAGGGCTGGAACTGGTGAGTTGGGTTCCCAGATTATTCATTACCTAGCAGATCAGGCATTGATGTCCGATGCCATTGTTCAGAATGTCATGGAATCAGGCTTTTCACAGAATCACAGCATGGTTGGGGTTGGCAGGGACCTATGTGGGTCACCCAGCCCAAACCCCCACCGAAGCAGGGTCACCCAGAGCAGGCTGCACGGCACCGCGTCCAGGCGGGGCTGGAATATCTCCAGAGAAGGAGACTCCACAGCCTCCCTGGGCA
>Ga0065711_1034336_pt1 | contig 23951 bp, 8 predicted proteins | sample Hoacrofraction12_FD_59098 | JGI IMG/M metagenome (GOLD analysis project Ga0065711, IMG submission 59098) | Hoatzin crop microbial communities from Cojedes, Venezuela - Epithelial fraction 12 v2 (version 2) | ecosystem: Host-associated > Birds > Digestive system > Esophagus > Crop | place... | reverse complement strand
CCCCAGTTCAAGAAAGATGAGGAGCTACTGGAGAGAGTCCAGCGGAGGGCTACGAGGATGATGAGGGGACTGGAGCATCTCTCCTACGAGGAGAGGCTGAGGGAGCTGGGATTGTTTAGACTGAAGAAGAGAAGGCTGAGAGGGGACCTCATAAATGCTTACAAATATCTGAAGGGTGGGTGTCAGGAGGATGGGGCCAAACTCTTTTCAGCGGTGCCCAGCGACAGGACAAGGGGCAACGGGCACAAACTGAAGCATAGGAAGTTCCAGATGAACATGAGGAAGAACTTCTTCCCTCTGAGGGTGACGGAGCACTGGAACAGGCTGCCCAGGGAGGTTGTGAAGTCTCCTTCTCTGGAGAGATTCAAGACCCGCCTGGACGTGGTCCTGTGCAGCCTGCTGTAGGTGACCCTGCTTCGGCAGGAGGGTTGGACTATATGACCCACAGAGGTCCCTTCCAACCCCTAACATTCTGTGATTCTGTGAATACAATATTGTTCAGTCATTCATAGCTGCCTTGCCTTTTCAAGACTAGCAGAAGTGAGTATATGAAATCATCAGCTGTGTGACCACACACAAGCAGGCACTCTTACAGTTCTGTTTGAGATTACAGGACTTTTTAGAAATTATTTTACATGGCACTGACTGGACTACATCATCACAAGAAGTAACAGCGCAACACAGAAAACTCTGGTTAGTCTAGCAACCTCATTTGCTGCCAGTGCTCTGTTAAGTCCATGTTCTACAGTAGTTAACTCTGACAATGTGTCCAGTAGCCTCTTCCCCCCTGTTTCACTGCTTGCTATTCAGCTGCTCTCTAAAATCCTGACTTTTCTGTCAACAATAAACTCCGTGGTTTTATCAAAAGTTTGTGATGCAAGAGGAACGCTGTGGAGGCTGCTGAGCAGCAGCAGCTCAGGTTCTCAGCATAAAGATAACAGCAAGTACTGAGTCAGCTCAGGGTTTATATGGAGTTTTATTTTGCATGCCATTCATTTTTCATCTGTAACAGACTGCCCTGCAAACAAGAAAGTACTTTGTGCCATTGATGCAAGACCAGCAATACAGAACAAAAAGAAATAACAAAACAATAGACAGTTATATAGTACTGTCAAACACATTTTCTGGACATCATTCTACTAAAATAGTCTTGCTGATTCTTATCTTCCCCTGCACAACACACAGACAAAAAACCAGCTTGAAGTTCCTATGAAAGGAACTGCCTATGTACAGGCATTGTGACATGAACCCTATGAAATATATGCAAATAAATCCAAATCCAGGAGAAAGTCACCTGCTTTGGCTTACAGCTTTTACCTGGAATCTTTAAACAAATTTTACTGAAGTTCATTCATGGATTGATCTGACTCACACAAAAATGATAAACACCTGAAACCTGATAACTTTGAAGTCTAAGTGTTCAATTTTATACTCTCCCTGTGTTGCGGAACTGCAAGATAAACTAAAAAACTCAGACTCTTCGGGTCTGAAAGACTACAATGAAAAAATAATCTACGATAAAGCTTCTCACAGCTCCAAGAAGAATAAATCCCTCTTTTCAGACTACAACACAGCACACTAAAACTGACTATTAAGGAGATATTCAAGTTCAGCTAGAGAGATTTTAAATCCCTAATTCAAAAGTCATTTTGGTAGAATATAAGCATTTGCTTGTTCTGCCTGTAATAACCTGAGAATTTTAGGGTAAAGGACACTGATGAGTTAGGTTATGGCACAATACAATGCAGAAACGCTAATTATTTCATCTTAGAAGTGAGACAGCAACAGTGGCCAATGGCAAGGAACATCTTAAGTTATATCTTAGCCATTAATCACATCTTGTGGCTGAAACTAATGCCCAAGTATGCTCCTGCTCCACCGTGTCATCAAGTCAGACAGATCAATTGACACCGTGCAGGTGAAGACACCGTACTGACTTCACTGCCAAAAGGAATGAGAGTGGCACCGGTTACAGCTGGTTCACAGGTACGGGGGCACCTTAAAATGCTGTTCCTTCTACACACTTTCAACCAAGTTTATGCTGGTTTTACCCACAGTTCATCCACATGGTAATCACAGGAGAGATCAAAGGAAGGAAAGAGTATGAAACTGTCTGCTGTCCTCCAAAGAGTCTTGAGACCTATTCCCAAGGCCATCACTGTCAGGGAACAGGGTTTTATCCACTGCAGGCACCTGAGTGGCTCAGGGAACATTATCACACACTGAACTTTCTTCCAAAGTCCTTTACCTCCATCTAAAGAATTTAATAACCTAAATACATATGTAAGCTAGAAAAACTGATCATTTACACTTGAACTTTATTCCAATATATCAGTATACATCAGCCTCAGGTTGCAATACCTGATTGCCCAAGAAATAGAAAATACTTTAAATTCTACAGATTTCTGTAGGAGTTTCATATGCCACACATTTTACATTACACAAATAATTTTCTTCCCTTTCAAAAAGTGATGACCGTTAGCATAGTGTTGTTAACATGACCTACATAAAGAGATATGCTGACATCAAGATTTAGATACAGAGGACCATCCACTGCAATACTGTTGAAGGTTGAACTTGACGAGTTACGAGATATTTGGCTATATATAGCTGTATGAGAAATGTCTTGCTGCAGTAAGTGCACCACCTTTAGCATGAGTGACCGTAGATTATCTTTTAATTAAATATGCTCTACACGTAATTATTTGGATATGAGTGTTTTTAGAAACTCTAGAAAAACATGTTTCATATTTGCAGAATACATTGCTAGCAGACCTAATTAAGACAGAGATAAATTCAGTGTGTAGTAGGATATGCATTTTTTACTTTTCTCTTTTTATGCCTGTGGGGTTTTCACTTTGTTTTCATTCTGTTTTTAGTCCTTGAATTTGCATTTTGCCTTGTATTTTTTATTTCAGCATTTTTTACAGTACACATTTAATCTACAGCAAAACTGATATCTCCTCCTCCTCAAAATCATTCTGGTCATGTGTAAGAAGGCATCTCATGTTCCTGCTCCATGCAGTTTTGACACTCAATAAACAGACAGCTTTTTAAGTTGACTGATTTTTAATCTCGTTTCAAAAGATATACTCTTCATAAACACAAATATGTTACTAAAGTCAAGAGTAAAACAAACAGTATCATGGCAACTGAAGACAGAAAGCACCAAAAAGCTCCCAGAGCCATAAGCAGTTGAAGCTAATTGTCACACTTCTGCAATTCTTACAACAGAACTGAACCAAGAAAATTTAGTTAACTCACAAACTGCATCAGTGGGAGGCAGGTGGGAGTGAGGACAAAAGCGGCATGCCAGGCGATTCACAGTGAGAATTTAAGTTTGCAGTATTACTGAAAACCCTAAGAACTGGTAACATAGCATACTACGTCACACCAAGAAGTACTGGAGAAGACTGTTGGCTTTATTTCTCCTGTCACCTATGTGTCTTTTAACAGGACTTGCTTCCAAGAATTTTCTGTTTTCCAAGCAGACCTTGTTTCAAATGGTGGCACAAGTAGAACATAGGTGCTCAAATTCAGTCCAAAAATCACAGTTTTTCCCCCAAAACAATTTTCCCCTCCCCAAAAGCTTAAAAGTGTTTCATATTAAAGCAAACCTGCAAACTGCTTCTCAAATGCCACTACATCCCTTGCAAGTGCCACAGTCTTTGGAAGTTTCTTTTCCCATATGTAACCATGACCTCCAGGTACATTAACTGCAGCAGACATGGATTGGCAGGATTTTGAATTTTGTTCATTTTATTAGTATATATTACAAACGTAACCATCAATTTAATACAGCTCACTTTCCTCTAATGTATATTACAGCACAAGCACTTCTCAAATCAAAGCGAAAATTCAGTGCAGAGCAGTCTGCTAAATTTTACAGAAGCCTGACCCAGAAAAAGCTCCCGAAGACTTGCCTGTTCAAGGAATGGGGAAAGGGAAGTAATTTGAATGCATGCAATGCTGTGCAATACACAGGATACTATTCAATCAGTTTTTCTTCTCTCCCCATGTCTCTCTTTTTTGGGGATATTATGTTTAGCTTGGAAGATGTGGTTGTGTAAGGATAAAGTTGGAGGCTCACAGACTGCTGTCAGCTCTGCCCCAGCTAGTGCTATCATATGTACAGCTGATCCCACACTTTCTTGAGCTTTTCATAACAATTCCTTGTTAATTAAAGAGACTTTTCACTGTCGGTGCAGTGAACTGAAAGTTTGTGCCTCTATTTTTGCAACTTTGCAAAAGTACACAGAGGAAGCCTTAACAGCAGTGCAACGTTAAGGGGGAACCATTTCTATTTTCACAGAACGTAAAAGAAAGGCTTATTTGTTCTGATTTGTGCTCGAGTGAAACAAAGAAATTGCCATTACTGTTTCTGCAGCACACTTGCTTTTATCTCTTTCTGCTCATTTAGGTCTCGAGGAGAGGTTCAAATGCAGGCAAGGAATCTTCAGAGTAATTTAACACTGAAAGTCCTTCAGTACTCCAATAAGCCGGATTTATCATTCAGAACTTCAGCACCGTTGGATGAAAATCAAGCGAGATATTGTAAAACCTCATACATCAGAAGAGAAATGAGCTATACCTCTGGCTGAGAAGGGATTATAGTGATGCAGGAAATTTTTCTTTGGCAATATTTTAAAATATTTTATTCTCCTTAAAATTTAATGTTTCACACCCATATTTTCCCAGATGAATTCTTTCTGGAAAAGGGTTGATAATTCCACAGATGCTAAAGTTGAAAATCATCTTCCCAACTGATATTGGCCTAAGATAGAAGAGTGTGCTGGCACCTAGAAAATATTGAGATTCGGCATCTAATATGTGCAAGTCCTTTTATAGTTCAATAGATCATAAAAAAAAAGTGATGCAAGGTCCATTTGAATGGAAGGATTTATCACTCGTAGGTGCATCCTGGTAGAGCGAGGGAAAAGTGAAGCACTGGTAAGAGCCGACACCAACCACAAAAACACTTCAGTCAGCATTTCTGACTGTTACTATACTGACCGCTTGCCTTGAAACAACACAATAAGGAAATACCAAAAAGCCCTGGAACAATCTATAGTTTATGATTCTTTTAAATGTTGTGCTAAGCCTATTGGTAATCTCTCCTAGTGCAATACAGGCTAGGGAAAAACTCTTCGAAAGAACACCATTTACGTAGAAAAAACACCATGCTAAGCAGAATAGCATGCTTCAGAGGAACCGTCTGCTGCACACCACATCTGTAGACCTGACCAATACCCAATACGTTGCTGGATATTAATTTCCATGCTCTCAAAGCATACATTTCAACTCGGGATATGACCAGCATCACAGCATCAAACGTACAAGACCATCATCACCTTATCTAACACACCAGATAAGCCAGGTCTTGGGTGAGGGGAGTAACCTTGAACCACTGCGAGTAAGTGATGGGGGAACTGCAGTTTCCAGGTCTGGCTGAACAGCAGCAGGCCCACGCCGACTCGGAACAGCCAAACACAGACGGTTTTCAGACTGCATGCCTGCTGCTGACAGCTCTGAATGACAGGGGCTCAGGCTGAGCGTGGCTCACGCGGTGTTACTCAGTTGACCCCTATATGTAGCAAATCCTAGCGCCAAACTTGGCCGTTCCTGTGCCATCATATGCTCACTCGTACAGTCTGCATGGCTTGTGCTTGAAACTTAGTAAAACAAGGATGTGATAAATACATATAAAACTGTGACAGCTTGAAAATTGATCTTGCATAGCTTACAAAGATAATAAAAGATACCTGTTTGTTCAAGATCTATACTCTTTCTTGGTAGAACATATTTTCAAATGAAAGCCATACGGCTAAGCACTCCAGGCTTGATATACGCCTCCTACATTAGCGTACCCCAACCACTTTAATATTTGTAATAAACAATCCATTTTATGTTGGGTACCTTTCTACAACAACACATACAGTACACTTCCAATAAAAGGATATTTATGAATTAGTTCTTACAGCTTCCCATTGCAATCACCGAGAGAATGCTTAGATTTTAAGTTTACACTACGTTGCAAAGCTAATAAAATTGTTGTGAAACATTAATCTAAGAGGACCTAGAATACTTCGGTCACTAAAGCTTTCTAAATAGCTAACTTGTGCATAGATATCCGCAACGCTGGGAAGTCATCATGTTAGTATCTCACTTCCAAAGTAGTTTCCGACAACATCCTATATATCTACTGGCTACTTCACAGGGGGAAAAAAACCCCAAACTTTACGCAGTCACCTGCATAACGCATTTAAATTTTGCTACTTTTAAAGCATTGTCTGAAAGTCTGCATTTTAAAAGCTTTAAAATAAGCTCTTTCATAAAAAGAAAATTAGAAAAATCAGAGCACCTCAGGTTGATGAATCTGCTGCTGTCATCCAGCACAAATCCTCTATTAGCAGAATTTGTCTCTCAATGCATACAATAACTAAAGATGTTACTCTCCAAAAAGCAAGCCATAGGCTGAGCTTTCAAGAGTGGTAGCTTCATCACAGAAAGATTTCAGCAGTAATACAAGCTAGCCCCCAAACAAAACATAACAAAATATGGAACACTTTTCCAGGGGAAGCTATAAAAGCAGCTTACGTAAAAGACCAGTTTTAGAAAAAACATAACAAAAATGTGAGTTTGAAGTCTAGAAAGACTTAGCGCTTTTTGACTTCACCCTGTCCTTTGCACTTACGCTTTAGGTGACTTTAAGAAGATAATAAGAAAGAGGATATGTGCAGTCAACAGATAATATTAAAAACTAAGTGATGATTGTATTATACCATGAAATGGTCTACAATACAAACTGGTATTTAATTATTTTAATATATATGACATTATTTCTATAGATTACATAATTATAACTATCATACATATTATTTTTAACACATTTCTTTCCCAAGCTGATAAACACAGAAGTCCTGTTTCATGGATAAGGGATTGCTAAACTGACTATTAATATAAAGATTCAGTAATGTATGACTCATTTGTCCCTGAAGCCTCTTTAATTTATTGGGGGTGGGGGAAGGGAAATCTTTCCTTTTTCTCTATTACTTCTTGCTTTTCTCTGTTTTTTTTTTTAATAATTTATTTCATTAGAACTAATTAGATTACCATGTGCATTAGAACAGACACTAGAGTTAAAAAAAACACCACCAAAATCCAAACTATTTCCTTCCCCTTCCCCTGCAACTGGCTTGAAGCATGCTTACAATGAAACTCTTCTAGATTCATACAAATATACGACTGTGCTTCCTTACATCCTTTCTACTCCTTCCTTCCCAAAGCAAGAAACTGGCTACCTATTGCTATGCTTAATATAGTCATGAAAAAAATCCATTTCTTTCTTTTTTTTTTTTCTCATCCTTGACCGCATGAAGGGTGCGATTCTGCCACCACTTACACGACAGCTGTTCCAGCATAAATCCAGAGCTATTGTCTGGTCTGATCTGCTAATAGTCTGTACATCTGTTAGTTCCTACTGGGGTATTTTTTGTTCTGTCTTTAAAGAAGAATATCCAAACTTGATTTAAATATTGCCATGGAGGTGATTCTGGCAGAGTTCTTGTTAGGTTCAGTTTCCAGCTGTTGGATTTTATCTTTGTTTCACAGATCTAAGGTTCTAGTATCCCATTTCTTTTTTTGTGTGGACATCTGTAGATAACTTAGACTTGTATTGTTAATTTACAAAGACTGCGCTCCTGTATCATGCATGTTTTCATGGCTTTACTCGAAACTCTTTCAATTTTTATCCCTGTCTTCCCTGAATCACAGACTCAAGAATCAGACACCCTATTTCATCAGCTGTGCTCTAGGACTGAATATCTAAGTAAGGTACTTCTGCTTTCAAGATTACAAGTCTCTCCCTACTGCCCAAGCTGGGATACCTATAAGGACATGATTCCTGATATATTTTAGCCTCATCTGGTTTTACGAATAAAGATGTCTTCACTTTCCCTAGCCATCTACTGCAATGCTTCATGCCTCCTACAGTGAGGAAGTTTCTGCTAATTCTAATGTTAATCTACCTTGCTGCAGGCAGTTAGGGACATTTCGTCCTATCCTGCCCACCGTGAAGATGAGACGGTCTTCTCCTCTACAAAGCAGACTTTATGTATATGAAGACTTGTCACCTCCTCCAGTGCAGACATCTAAGACATCTCACGACCTCTTCAAACAATCTCCACACATCTGAAACTTGGCCAAATTCTGGAAGGCCTTCTAGCTCAATTCTCAGCTGCCTGTTGTTGGTGATCAGTGGACAATTTCTCATGCATCTGAGATTTGCTTTGTGCTTGGTCAGCCTACAAAGTCTATAAATATTTACAGATTTAAGATTTAAAGCTGCTTATCTTCCTAGAAGGCTGAATAAGAGATTTCACAACTGCTTGTAATTTGATCTGACTGAAAGCAAAAAGTAAACCTTTCTAAGTCACCAGAGAAAAAACAGCTCTGGCTTCTTCCAGTTTACTTTGGAAAAATACCGTAGGCAGCAAGTGGTGATTCAGGAGCTGCTACATGCTCTTGTTGTGCTCAGTGGGACAGAACAAACCCCTCGGTCTGTAATCTCCAGAATCTTTCCAGTTTTAGTAGATGTCTCATTGGGCAAGTTTCTGCATTGGAAAACTCCAATTTGCAAACCAGAACAGTGGTCTTCTGCATTCCTCACGAGCCACTGAGGAAAACCCAAGTCCTGCCTGCTGTATGCAAGTCCTCAGTGGCTTCTCTGCAGCCGGGCACACCTGCTTCCACATCCTGCCACTGAATAGAGATGAGATCTCTCCACATCTGACTGACTGCATGGGAAAATATCAGATGCAGGGAAAACAGCAGCAAGACATTCTGTGCCTGAGAGTGCCATTTCACAATTCTCTCTACATATAAATATCAAAAGGCATTTTAACTACAATCTTTTAACGCTGGATCCTTATGGCTTTTTTTTTTTTGGCAGATATGCACTAAAGACAGCAATCTGATAAAGCTCCTGGTGAGTGTACTCACAGCTCTATTTATGGGTATGAAAATACACAGTCGCTGCTTTTACAGAGAAAAACAGGGATTTCAACATTTATGAGGCTGAGAATATGTGACAGAAATTGTCCTTGTTCGACACAGCCTAAGGAAAGGAATGAAATCTGATATCCTGTGGTATTTGGCAGGTGCTAGTCAAAGAAAAAAGCATTATCTTCACTTCCCCACTCTCTCAAGCAGTTTGTCCAGTCTGAAGGAGGCATCACAGAAATAGGAGCTCATTCCTCTGTCAGAGGAATGTCTGCACCGCTCTGTGCCTGTCACAGATCAAACGGGTAATGCAGCACATAATCAGCCTTCAGTGTTCATGGAGTCTTGGACTAAAGGAACACATACCTTAGGAGTTTATTTGTTTTTTTCTCATGTTAAAGCCTGCACCGAGGTTATTTTCTGTTGCTCTACCTAGTATCATTTGTTTAATTACTACCTAGTATTAATTTGCTTAATACAAGAAATTCATGAGGTGTTTTTTTGACCATAAAGATTCCAGGAAAATACTGAAATATACTAAAATTAATAGAAGAAAAACTGATTGACAGAGGAGATGAGATTTTCAATTAGACTCTTTAATAGTATAGAACCTTTATCCTATTCAAGCTGCTCTGCATAGCTTTAATGTTTTCAGATGACTTGATCGTCTGTACATGGTTCCCAACCCCAGACATCAGAAATATGTCACACTACCTCCTTATTTTGCCCCAGTTTTCAATATATTCCTTCTGTAGCCTATAATCAGGCCTCAGAAAGGAAATGAGATGAAAAGTTAAAAAATGAATTTGTCCTCCTGTCAGGGAAGTATGACAAACTTGAGCTATATATGAACATTTAACTAGCAAAACTTGAATCTTAGAGGCAGATACTTGTCATTCACTCCCATCACACCTTTCAAATTCATACAGAACATTTTAAGTTAAAGGAGGTTAAATAAGTTGAACCTGAAACATGTACCTTTTACTAATGTGAATCTCATTTTGCATACTGTCTTTTATTTCTCAGCCACTGAAAACTAGACAGTGTAACTTCAATTATTTTTTTCATCACTGTCGGTCACTAACTTCACAAAACAGAAAGAGGTCTGAGGGAACAGACATACCGCTGCATTTGACTGCAAGGAACAATCACCCCACACGTATAATAAGGAGGAACAGAGATATCTGTATTTGTTACTGCTACAAAGAGTTCAGCTAACTTCAGTTACCAGTTGAACAGCTGCAATTTTATTAAATATTAGCAATCTTTCTGGATTAGAAAATAGATTTGTAATTATGTGTGCCTGTATATCTGTCTACCGTGCACACAGTAGCATGTGCTGGGTTCTGCTTTTGATTTTGCTACATATTCTCTCACTTTCAACAAATCGTGTGATGTCTGCTGCTTAATTCCTACTCTTGAAACAAGAACTGTTCATATTTAATTCTATTTGATGAAGAAGCTGTGTGAATGCATTGATTGATAACAGTTGGATGTTCCAACACCATAGTGAAGGGACTGCAGAAAAGTTCACATTCAGCTAAATGAAAGCAGTAGTTTTAGGACCAGAAGAGATGGTTCCTACCGTTTAACAAGATTCTTTGCATAATATAGATCACAGAATTTTACTGAGTGATTTCCTCTTTGACTTCTAAAATGGTAGGAGTCATAGAATCATAAGTTGGAAAAGACCTCTAAAATCATGAAGTCCAACCATCCACCCAACACTACCATGCTTACTAAACCATATCCCGAAGTGACACATCTACACAATTTTTTAACACCTCCAGGGATGGTGACTCATCCACTTCCCTAGGCAGCCTGTTCCAATGTCTGACCATTCTTTCAGCAAAGAAATTTTTCCTAATATCCAGTCTCTGCCTCCCCTGACACAACTTAAGGCCATTGCCGCTCATCACTAGTTACCTGGGAGAAGAGACTAACACTCACCTCATTACAACCTCTTTCCAGGTAGTTGTAGAGAGCAGTAAGTTGTCCCCTTCAGCCTCCTCCAGACTAAACAGCCCCAGCTCCCTCAGCCGCTCCTCATAAGACTTGTTCTCTAGACCCCTCACCAGCCTCGTTGCCCTTCTCTGGACACGCTCCAGCCTCTCAATGTCCTGCTTGTAGTGAGGGGACCAAAATTGAACACAGTACTCCAGGTGCGGCCTCACCAGTGCCAAGTACAGGGGCACGATCACCTCCCTACTCCTGCTGGCCACACTATTCCTGATACAAGCCAGGATGCTGTTGGCCTTCTTGGCCACCTGGGTACACTGCTGGCTCATGGTTAGCCGGCTGTCGACCAGCACCCCAAGATCCTTTTCTGCTGGGCAGCTTTCCAGCCACTCTTCCCCAAGCCTGTAGCTTTGAAAGGCGTTGTTGTGACCCAAGTGCAGGACCTGGCACTTGGCCTTGTTGAATCTCATACAGCTGGTCTCAGCCCATCAATCCAGCCTGTCTAGATCCCTCTGCAGAGCCTTCCTACCCTCAACACTGCCACCCAGATTGGTGTCATCTGCAAACTTACTGAGGGAGCACTCAATCCCCTCATCCAGATCATTGATAAAGATGTTAAACAAGACCAGACCCAAAACTGAGCACTGGGGGACACTGCTTGTGACCGGCCACCAGCTGGATTTAACTCCATTCACCACAACTCTCTGCACTCGGCCATTCAGCCAGTTCTTCACCCAGCGAAGAGTACGCCCATCCAAACCGTGGGCAGATAGTTTCTCCAGGAGGATACTGTGGAGAACAGTGTCAAAGACCTTAGTCAAGTCCAGGTAGATGACATCCACAGCCTTTCCTTTGTCCACTAGGTGGGTCATCTGGTCATAGAAGGAGATCAGGTTGGCCAAGCAGGACCTGCCTTTCATGAACCCATGCTGGCTGGGCCTGATCCCCTGGTTGTCCTTCACGTGCCCGGTGAGCATACTCAGGATGAATCATTCCATAACCTTGCCCAGCACCTAGGTCAGGCTGACACACCGGTAGTTCACAGGATCCTCCTTCTGGCCCTTTTTGTAGATGTCTTGTAGAATGTCCCACTCCCACGGCAAACTGAACTTGGATAACTCACATAAGCATTCCATTATTTTCTTTAGCTTTCACTATATACTACTACACATATGATCAGAATTATGTTATGATTCTTATGCTGTTCAGCAGTGAATCTGCATTTGAGTCCATGGCAATGGACTGACAGAGCTGACAAAGAACTAGGTGGAGCCATGGAAGTTTATATGTATTCCTCCCACTAGTGCACAGACTACGGCTAGTGTACCTCCTGTTAAGGTTTTCCTCAGTCTTCCCTCTCTCTTCTTTGGTAAGCCACGGAGTCATTCTGACTCTTATGCTGTAGAAATCTGGAATGGGAACCTAGCCCCAGCTGAGTGCATAGGAGGGGTGGTTAAAGTCAAGACCACATCCGCCTTCACTTCAAAGTGGAAAGCATGAGCTCAGGTAGAGCTTCAGGCACCTGAGGATGTCTGTTGGTTTAGTGCGATACCGCCACAGTGCAAAGGAGCTTAGCCAGCAGGCAGGCGTAACCAGGCAGCCTGTGAAGTGAGGGTCAATGTGACACAGAGCTCACAGACTGAATCTATACTAATGAAATACTCACTGCCGAAGTTTGCCCTCAGGCCAGCTGATGATTGATGACGACCATGCTATTAACCCCTTTGACCCTCCGAAACAACCACACTGAGCCCCAAATTGCATAACAGGAATAGTCCTAGCCCCTGCTATCTCCCAAACCATGCCTGGGAACTGTTTTGTATGATTGACTGGTCCAGCCCAAAGCTGTACCAAGAACCCTTTAAACAATTTAACATGTTTAGCCATGTAGAGCACTGAGTTGAAGCATTTGTACATTTGCCTGGTGGTGTTTATCTTACAACTACAGAGCTTGCCACAAATACTTCAGGTATCATCTTGTAAGACAAATGAAAACAGCCCTCTACACCAACAGATCTTTTACCATTCTTCCCAATGAAGTTGGGTTTTCTGCCCTGCTTACTACAAAATAATGTTAATTCTATAAATTATAAGAGAAAAAGAAATTTTCCTACTCGTAATCAGTTAAGCTTAGAATTAGAAAATGGAAAACACTATTAGCTGCATGTGATCCTGTAAAAATCTTCTTTCTTGATCTTCTGAATGTATCTACACATTAACAAAAATAAGAAGCATGATCCATTATATTTACTCCTTTTCTCTTTCAAAATCCTAATGTCTTAGGATGAAACAAGTTACAGCTTCTTCAGCTATGACATATGGGTACACAATTAGATTGACTTTTTTCTATTAAGGGAGAATGTAATTACTTTTCCAATAACTATCGACAAAAGTAGACACAATTTCCCCCTCCAAAATAGTAAGAAAAGAGAGACTAGTTTTTATCCTCTATAAAAAGACAATACTGCACATATTCTGTACAAAATGGTATAGAAAAAGCAAGGTATTTTAATATAGTGTGGAAACAGAGCCAACAGCTATTACACATCTTTATAGCTCCCATTTCAGCCCACAGAAAGACTCAATATTTAAGAGAGCTTTCATAAACCATGCCAGTATGTAAATATTACAATGCAAAGTACTAATGCCTTGTTGGACCACATTCAGGTCCTCTGCAGAATTCAGAGGGAGATAAGGTGCAAGCGCCTGAGCTTACATCCAGCCTTCTCGTGCAGCTCTCAAGCTTGGAAAAGCAGACTCCTGCCTGACAGATTTCCCTAGCCCCTCTCGGTTTAGCAGCTACTACAGCACGAACAACACACGGCAGCTGCCTTAATTGCAACAACCGGAGTTGTTCTCAAACTCCTGAATGTACATCTTGTCACCCCTTAGCACACTGGAGACAGGCAGTGAGGTTAAAGACTTCTTGGGATGCTTGCAAAAAAAGATTCAGCACCAGAAGGGTTTCACCTGGAATATTTTAGAAGCAAAGACAGATCTCCATTGCATCTTGATTCAGGTGACAGAAATAAAAGAAAGGGCACATTAACAGAAGTAACTCAATGAATTGATGAAGAAACACTAAATAAATTAACTTCAGAATTTCCTCTAATTAGATGACTTTTGTACTGTTTATCTCCTCTAAATCCTGCATATTTTACCACGAGAAATTTACTACAGTGTTTAGGTGTTCTTTCCAGTGAATGGACTGTTAATACACTACTGTTTTTAAAGGTATTGAAGGCTCTGAATATAGTGACACAGTTACAGAATTAATTCCATGAAACCGACCCGAGCTTTTCTGAATGATAACTACCAAACATTGCCATACCCCTACAGGTGAGAACCTGCAGGCAAAGCCAGCAAGCCTGGAAAAAATGTTATTTTCAAACAAGGATGAGGAATGGGAGAACAAGACTCTGCAAATGATCTGAAGCACTTATCTTCAATCACTGATATGATAAAACAGGAAAGCTTTACCCTGTTATTTATGAAGATACGTAAATCTTATGCTTGACACTTGATCACACAGATTGTGGAATCTCCACCACTAGAAATATTGAAAACTGAACTGGACAAGGTCATTCTAACCTCTATTACTTTTTGATTCCTAAAAAAAAAAAAAAGAAAAAAAGCTTCCAGATATGGAAAAGGATTAGTACTTGTGCAGAGTTTGTATACTATTAACTATTTTTAAGCTTCAGCTATACATTTGTGATGGGGAACAGTGTAGGCAATTATATTCTTTCAGGTGAATTAAAACCTTGCTTGCTTTGAAGCTACGGTGAGCTTTCCTTCCAACTCTAGCAAAAAAACGGTCATGTATGATTAAAACAGGCTGCGGCTCCTCTTTGTGTATTCAGGGCCCCTAAGATCCATTAAAAATGTTGTTTCGTAAAGATTTTAAGCTGGTAGTTCCAAAAGAAGCAATTTGCCCACCCTTTCACCCTGCCACTCGAGCTTGTTCCTTTTATGCTGACACTAGCATTTCTGCAGCTGTGTTGTAAATCAGATTAGGGTAAATCCAGGTCAAAACGATTTTGTTTATTTATTCATTTTAGGCCATTTTGCTTTTATAGGCATTAGTGAATTAATCCTCACAGCATGGCTGGAGATTCAGGAAGCTGATAATTTTTTAGATGAGGAAAGGGAATGATGTACAGATGACCAGAAATGTGCCAAAATTAAGCATGAAGGCTGTCAAGTATTTAACTAAGATGCCCAAACTACTTCTCTCCTAGTAGTATTTTCTTAACAGCAAAGCGTAATTAATTCAGTTACCCACTAATGCAGTTATTTTATTTATGGAACGTAAAAGGTTTTCTGCTTAAGAATTACTATATTTTATTAATTAAATTGTACTAAGCAATTTCCAGAGGACATATTAATATTAATACTTGCAAATAAACAAAAAATTGCTTTACTCCATCTTAATAATTAAAAATGAATGGCAATTTTCTTTTTCTCTGTGCATAGGTCAGCTTTTCTCTTTAAAAATATTTAGTTAAGCCTGAGGGATAATGTATAATTAGATTGATCTGGGTTAATATTTTAAACGTAAAGCAATAAGCCCACCTGACAGTGGTTAATAAACTGGCAATATACAGTAAGCATATATGTGATACACACTGTTAGTGAGTTCAGAAAACACTTGCATTTCATTCCTTTTTAGAAATAAATTCTTAGCGTTCTAAAGCATTTGAAGAAACTTCATCAAAGTTCAATTATTTTTGCCTTCCATGCAAACCCAGTTAATTTCTTTGCAATCCACAACTAAAAGCACCCCAACAAAAATGAGCAAATAATCTGTAACATGACAACTGAATGCTGGTACTCAATGGCGGAGATCGCGTAATCTATGAAATTTTCCTCTGACTGGTGCCTTCAGGGTAGTATCTTTGTACCCAAATGATTTACATGTGTGACGATGCGTACATAGAAAAACATGTTTCTTCTCATGGACGGTAGCAGTTACACATTTTTGCACCATTGTTCTGAAGTCTTGAAAACTTATTGTCAATGCCTTCCACAGACTCACTGAAGCCCAGTTTATTTAGTGGACTTCCCTCTGGCTTGGTGTGATCTCAAAATAAATGTTTCCCCAAGTAATTGTCAAGTTTACTTTGAGTTAATGGCAAGCTCAAGAAAAAACATTTGGAGTGCTGATTACTAACTCCTCTCTGGCATTTGGCTGTGCTCTCTGTGCATCAGTCTCAATAAATGTCCCTGAGAGTCTTCAATTAATTTGATTATAAAGCCATTTTCACGCACTTACTTTGTTCAATTTAAGTGTATTGGATCATGCTATAATTTTAGTTTCAAATGAACCTGCTGGACTAAGGCTAATTAAACTAACTTCTGGGTCACAACATACACGTTGCCGCTAAAATCATTATTTCAAATGGAAAACAGTCTAACGTGCTTTTACAGGCTGCAGAAAAAATTATATGCACACTACTACTATTTATAAGAAGGGAGTCAAAGCATGCTGTGCTCTGGTTGCCCAAAGGACAACCACTGACTTCAATTCATTCTGTGAAAACAGAGTGAAAAGTTGGCATGCTACAAAAAATCAGTATGCTTACGCTTCACATCAATTTTGCAGAGGTGTGAAGGATTAAACAAGGCTCAGGAATATGCAGACTTGAGCCTGTTGTCTCCATTTTCACTGTTTTTCCACTGGATTCAACAGATCCATGACAGAATGGAGACCAACTGTCTCCTTGCATTTCCTCTTCTTCCTTACCAAACCCCAGTCAAAGGGAACACAGGGGACACAGTAGATTAAAAATATATAAAAATATATATTCTCAAAACCAAAATGTCTCATTCTAATCAAAAGGTTTAAATCAATCCAAGACAGTAAGTTTCAGTATTTTAGCTAATAAACAGTTTACTTGGGGAAAAAAAAGTAATGAAGCCATCTGATATGATGCTTCCAAAAGAATTGCTAATGTTTCAAAAGGATCTACTGCACTTGTTCCCCCAAGGTCAAAAAGAAGGATGAAGCTGTAAACTGTGATGATATTGAGCAGTGGAGATTTATGGTATTTATGGAAACATTTGTTAAAGGTTATGTAGCTGGAATGTTGATACAACTTGAAAACTGGTTACATATTCCATTGTTTCCCCTATTTTGTAGTCTTTCAGCAAGACATTTTATGAAGTATTAGTTTTTATCTCCTTTGCTTTTTTTTTGCCATTTGTTTTCTTTCTTCCATAGATTTTTAGTAGTGATTGAAATAGAGCCACATCTGAAATTACATTTAGCACTGTACTTTTCTGTTTATTGGCACCTTTTAGAAAAGCATTTTCTGCCTAAGTAAAACTTCCAGCTACAAACACATGTTTTATCATTTCAACCACATCTTTACGGAGTGTATACAAAGCCAGCAATCCTCCCCTGACTTCTGTGTCTGGGGGTGTCACACACAACCGTGATGCCTCCTCTATATTACCTCTCCCAAGAAACTAGCACACATGGCAGATAATGAACATATTTCTACTGTCCCCAGAGCAACATCCAAAGATACGTCAAATTTCTGTAAAACTTTGATAAGCATGAAAGAAATACCACATAAATGTGAGTATCACCGAAATGTCCCAAAATGGGGATGTAGTAATGCATGGTGTGGAGAACATCATCAGTTCTTTCTCCTCTGAAAGACGACACTTTCTTTATCCTGGAAATACCATGCTTGTTCCAGGTTTATTGCTGAAATAGCTGTTGCCCAATCCCCCTTTATGAAAAAATGGAAACTAACTTCCCCTCAATTTCTGTTGAGTTGGATGAACGATCCTATCACTACTTAAAAACCCTCAGAAATTACGTCCAGTGTATTCTACTTGGGAGAAGTACAGCAGGCAGAAAGCAGGCCAAATGGTCCTCTCTAACCTTCAATGTCTACCTCACTCTTCCTAAATTCTTAGGAATTCCATAAAGATCAGAAGCCACCTCTTAATGACCTCCTAGCCTGTATCTCATGCCAAGTTTCAGGCTCAAGTCCTAGAAACTCCCTAGGCTAAGGAAGAGTAATGGGTTCAGTGTTCAAGTCTGTCTGTGGGCAGTCTCTGTCTGCAAAAGTTATTCATCACCACATTCCTCCTACAACTAATATGCTGCTACTTTTCCCAACCCAAAGCATGAAGAAAATTCCTCTTATCTCCTTCCTGCAAAGCAGATCCCAGAAACACAAGGTATTTCCTCCATGCAATCCTGCAGTGGTCCCAGAAGCTGTTCTGCTCAAACCAGTTTTCTTTTGTTTTGACTCAAAAGCATTCTGTTTGCTCCCCTTTAGTCCTCTCCACCAACTCAAACTGTTACAGAAGCTTGGAAACCACCCTCAAAAGCCTACGCATTACAGGGACCTCACCTTGGAAACCACATGTCGACACAACTGCCTCTCTTACCGGACACATGCAACTCAATTTCTTCAGTGCTGCATCAGCCTGTTAGTACCCTTCTGCCCCTCCGACAACTGCCTAGCTCCAAACCCATTTTTACTTATTACCTTGTCCTCTTTTTATACATCTATAAACTCAGTATTCACATCTTTCAACCAGTGAAAGAAATACAGAAACAATTATTAATAAAAAGCATAGTGTAAATAGAATTGTCACAGTTAGGTGGATCACAGGTAGGATAGTACTGATTGACAGCTTATAGAGCGGGGGAAAAAAAAAACCCTGCAGGGAAATGGTACAGCATATCTTTAATATTGACACCGTACATAACCAACGAGAAATACTATGCAGGGAGATGCAATGGGTATTAGACCTTTCCTCTACACCTGAAGAACACCTGCTTTGCTATGACAAACACTCTTATAAGAGCAATGAGGAGGGTTTTTTTTTGCTTATTTATTATTTTAGACTGATCTCCTTTGCGCAGAAAAGATTCTCTAGCACTTTAAATATTTTGCCTAATATTATGAGGCATTACTAACCCAATCTGTACCTCGAATCTTCATTTTTGGTGCTGCCACACATATTTTTAACTCATACAAAACACAACACTAATGAATCTTGTTGGGTCTTTACAAATCTTATTCCAACAGTGCAGCCAAAACAGTTGTTTGGTAGTCTCAAAACATTTTAAGGCTGTTGTCTTTATTACAGTTTAATGATACCACTATGCTCATTCATACATTTTTAATCTCAACATTTCATTAGTGCCACTCTGCTTGCCAGTTTACAGTGTACAGACTTCAATTAATGTAGCTTTACAAAGGTCAGCCTTATGCATTTTAAATCTGGTTGCTATGCTGCTGCCTGTGACAGTCACCTCTTGGCATCAGCTCAGGTACTGAATTACATGATGGCGACTTCACAGTGCGACCAGACGAAGCGTCAAGAAACAATCTTCATGGGTGGCATTTTTACCCCCCAGACTATGGCAATTATTTGAACATTTTTGTCCAACAAGCAAAAGCACAGAGATGAAGGGCAAGAAGGGCTTCCATAATACAATGGCAGAAACTATAAAGGTAGTTTCTATGGAGTATTAATTACAAACAGAATAAAAAAATCTGTCGTCACGAGGTGACTGAATTGCCTGTAGGTAGGTTTACAGCATGTAAATGACACACAGAGAAATTCAATGGAAGCTTTAATAATCTAAAATAAACTAGACAACCTCTGACACTTGTACCAAGTTGTGCTGCTTCTAAATGTATTTCCTGCACTTCGTGTTGTGATGTGTACCCATCTCCTTGGTCTTGCTTCTAAAACAATAGGACAAATAGGATTTTTTTTTTTTAATATTTGAGCGTTATTAAATGTCTTACGGTGTTCTAATGACCTAAATCAGGAAACAAGCCAAGGTGGAGTAGAGACAGGTAAAAAGGAGAGAGGGCCCTTTTCCGATAGCTGTAGGTTTGTGAAAAGATACAACAGAGAAACTGACGGGATGGAGAGGTAGATGGGTGCTACGGGTGAAGGAGAAGAAAATGCAGAAGGAAGGAATGAACACGGAGTGTAGTAGTTGCAAGTTGTATAAGATCTCAAGGTTTTACACAATGTTTTTACAGCCTATTTCAGCTTTGCAGGCCCTCCTTTTTACAGATAGTTTTGCCTTAATTAAAACGCATCTTGCTCTTGCAACTTTTAAATCTGCCCTTAGAGCATAACTGCTTATGATATCATTGAATGCTCTTCAGTGATCTTTTTACTTCTGCATTTTAATTCTTTGAATACATTTAATTTAATACTATTTTTCATGGTTTAAAAAAGATTAAAGTTAGTACATATGACACTTCTATATGTGCAGGGACAGGAAAATAATCTAACCATATTATCCAATTCTTACTGAAAAGAACAATAAAACAAGTAAGTTGGGTTTTTTTCTCTCTGTTTTTCCTTTCTCTGGCTTTAATTTTTTGTTCTTGTTATGTTTTGGATTTTTTAAAGGCTGACAGTAAATCAATGTAGACCACTGGGCTAGCCTTGTTTGACATACTTATAGGAAGTATGATGACAATTTTGACAATGTTTTTATAAGTATCAGGGCTTTTTTAATTGCAGAAGAAAATGGAAACATTGTGAAACCCAAATGTGAATACCTTTTTGCTGTAAAAGAAAAAAAAATATTTCAAGAGATGATGATAATGAGATATGAGAAAATTATTAATTCATACAAAAAAGGCAAAAAATGTGACTGTTAAAAGATGAACTGATCTTGAGCAGCAAGTTGTACTCTTGCCCTCACAATACATTTGATACATTATAATGCAATGGTGAAGGGAGGTGAACAGATCAAGAATCAGGGTTACATGGAAAATATTAAACAGTAGTGGCTTTATACAAGGTATAAAAAAAAAAAAGCTGTTTTTGCTGAGAAGTCATGAAGCATAACTGAGAAGTAAAATGAAGAAGAAACTGTTGGGAGGGAAGATGGCTTCATTTCTTCATTGAATTCTTTCAGTGAAGTTCAGGAATAAGGGAAAAAAACCAGCAGAGAACCTACCTCAGCTCATGTTACTAAATAGAAATCTTTCATGTACAGACTTCCATTACATATGATGAGACAACTATGTGCATCATTTTAGAAAGTTCTGTTTTTACAATCAAGCCAGATGCTTGTGGTTTATCTCCCCTCACTGGAGAAAACACTGATCTCACTTTCCTCTGTTTGCTCCTGTACACTCTCACAGTCAGAGCTTCCTCCTGACAGGGTAGTGCTCTTGATCTGATTAAGCTCTGTTGTGGTTTAACCCCAGTTGGCAACTTAGAACCAGACAGCTGCTTGCTTACACCCCGCCACTCCCTCCACCCCCCCAGGACTGGGAGGAGAATGGGAAAAAGTAAAAACTCATGGGCTGAGATAAAGACAGTTTAATAGGAAAGCAAAGGAAGGGATAATAACAGTAGTAATAATAATATGTACAAAACAAGTGATGCACAATGCAATTGCTCACCACCCAATGAACAATACTCAGTCCATCCCCAAGCAGCCATTGCTGCCCCCCAAGTCAACTCCCCCAGCTCATATACTGGGCATGACGTCATACGGTATGTAATACACCTTTGGCCAGTTGGGGTCAGTTGTCCCAGCTGTGTCCCCTCCCAGCTTCCCATGCAGCTGGCAGACCAGGGGAGCGTGAGAAGCTGAGACGTCCTTGACTGCCTAGCAACAACTAAAAAGATCAGTATGTTAGCAACATTATTTTCATCCCAAATCCAAAACACAGCACTATCCCAGTTACCAGAAAGAAAATAAACTGTATCCCAGACAAAACCAGGACAAGCTCTCAGGTTAAATCTTAGTTTCTTCCTTTTCTGGTAAAAGAGTGCAACAGGTACCCTTCTCTAATCTTTCATCTTCTTGATGATAGATCTTTATTTAGGGTCTCTCCTATGCTAAATCATTTATATAGCAAAGAGGAAAATTCTACTCTTTCTGCCTAGGATGCTTAAATAATAACTACAACACGAACAATTTTTATTTTCAGAATTGTCAAAGATGTGAGTAACCTTGCCTCGCTTTGTAGACTGCGAAACAAGCACAAAGAGGAAAGTGATTGGCTCAACATCAGGCAGCGGCTGCACAAAAGTCCAGAAGAAAAATATTATCCAGAGTCTTCTGGATTCTAGATTTTCACTACTTTCTCATAATCAGATAATAATACCTCTGAAAACACCTAGTTCCTCAACATACTTATTGTTTAATATACAACAGGCCAGTATTACAGAATTCTAGCAAATGAGCGACAAGGATTTCAAGTATCCAGAATGTGAGAAAAAAGGCTTGAGAATGATTGAAACAGCAAGGTAAAGTACAACCCCAGAAAGCAAATGAGGTTCTGGTATAACGTGTTGAGATTACGAAAGATTTCACTGGAACAGAAAAGATGAGAACGAGAGAATGACAGAAAACTTTGGCAGAATTATACCATTCTCACTCGAAACAGAGACAGGAAGGTCCATACATATATTGTGTGACCTCTGGTGATTCACACAATAATGAAACAATGAACTCAGTGCACTGCTTTCAGTGAACTACATGACACAAAATACGTATGTTCAGAAACTGTCTAAGTGTGTGCAGCAGAGTAGATGCTCCTTGTAAATGACAGTGCTAATAAATACCATGCATAAATGTGTCAAATTTTGTCCAGAAACACTACTGAGCAGCTGTAGTGTTTTTGTCTAAAGTATAGATCAAAATAGAAAAAACAAAAATTAAAGGGTCCTTAAGAAGTAGTCCATCCCTCTTTCTTGAAGCAATAAGAACTGTATCTTCATTTTTATGTCAGATACTTATCTAATGTATACTTAAAAGTACTCAGCAGTGGAAAAGTCACCAGTGACAGAACACGTCCTGGTTGACGTCAGTAGATGATACACCCACCTCTCATATCAGGGGAAAAGGACGGTGTCATTAGGTACCCACTGTACAGCAGTATATGATGTAGTCAGAAGTCACCTGTTAAGCCACTGGGCTGGAAGGCAAGGCTTATTTAGGGTGTATTTGGAGACTAGTTCAAGGTTCACCAGATATAATGGATGCACTACAACCTTAGGTCTAAAGAACATAAGTGGCCATGGGGTTTTCAAAGAAGCGTGGATCATATTTTTATTGACGAGATAAGCCATACTGAGTCAGACAAAAGGTCCATCTCACTCAATATCCTATTGCTCTCAGATAGACACTGACTTTTAAAACACCACAAAACCTCACTCAGTTTAACGATTTTCCAAAGTGCTGCTTTTTATAGACCTTTTTTTTTTAGTATTTTTCTTTAAAGAAAAATAAATCAAAGATTGAACTTTTGCACCAGCTTTCTGCCAGGCTAGCTTCAGCTGAGTGTTCCTCAGGAAGGAAAAAGATGTGGAATCCTGTCTCATCTGCCTTTTGTGACAAAACTTTTTCAGGTAGAAACAAGCATAGACTGCAATACTGAGATCATTGTCGCCTGCTCCTCTTTGTTGATTACTAGGCCAAATTTCCTTCCGATGTGTTCACTAAGCAAGCAACTGCTCTGCGAGTGCTTGCCATGTCTGCATCCTGGGCTACAACACTCAATGCACTTGTGGGATCCTGGACTCCACTGGTAAAACTGAGTAGCTCCAAGATTTGACCCAGGGAACTATAGGCTGGTGAGCCTCACCTCCATCCTGGGAAAGGTGATGGAGTAGCTTATCCTGGAGGTCATCAACAAGCAAGTGGAGGAAAAGAAGGTTATCAGGATTAGTCAGCATGGATTCACCAAGGGGAAATCATGCCTGACCAATATGATAGCTTTCTACGATGACATGACTGGCTGGGTAGATGAAGGGAGAGCCGTGGATGTTGTCTACTTAGATTTCAGGAAGGCTTTCGACACAGTCTCCCATAACATCCTCCTAGGGAAGTTCAGGAAGCGTGGGCTGGATGAGTGGTCAGTGAGGTGGATTGAGAACTGGCTGAATGGCAGAACTCAGAGGGTTGTCATCAGCGGCGCTGAGTCTAGTTGGAGGCCGGTAACTAGTGGTGTCCCTCAGGGGTCAGTACT
>Ga0065711_1004471_pt1 | contig 23953 bp, 14 predicted proteins | sample Hoacrofraction12_FD_59098 | JGI IMG/M metagenome (GOLD analysis project Ga0065711, IMG submission 59098) | Hoatzin crop microbial communities from Cojedes, Venezuela - Epithelial fraction 12 v2 (version 2) | ecosystem: Host-associated > Birds > Digestive system > Esophagus > Crop | place... | reverse complement strand
GGGGGCATCCACAGCTTCTCTGGGCAACCTGTTCCAGTGTTTCACCACCCTCATGGTGAAGAATTTCTTCCTAATATCTAGTCTAAATCTGCCCTCTTTCAGTTTAAAGCCGTTAAGAATGGACACTAAGCCCAGCTCTCCTTAGCTCTAGAGTGTTCATGTATGAAATCTCTGTACCTTCTTCTAGCAAAGTCCTATAGAATAATTACGTAGGATTAATGCTTCCACAGGTCTCAGCACATCCCAAGGTCTAAGGAATTATACCAAGGATGATTTTCCCACATTTCCCTGGAACACGCTGCAAAATTCAATCCCTGCTGAAATCTTAGACCTCTGGCTAGTCACAGGGACCCAGGACACATTTGGAGGTTATAACGTTCACACTGTGTGCACTCATGTTTGCCAAAGTGTTTTATAGTATTCCCATCACAGCATGCTGCTGAAAGGGTGATCCAAGTCACCCTCTGAGTGCTATAGTCTGAGCAAACGCACCCATTGCCTGCGCCCAGCCAGTGGCTTGTTATTAGCTGGCATGCAGAAATTCATCAACAAGCTTCCTGAACAGCTTGAGTCATGACAATGGTGTGAACAAGCCCATGTGTGTGTGGATTATACCTAGGCTGTTCAGGAGGCACTAGCCACTTACGTGGATCTGATTTTTTTAAAGCACTGTCTGGGGAAAGCTTACTTGTGATAAGAAAGACTAGGGTTTGTTCTTCAAGTAAACCTCTCAGGTTGATTGTGTTTTGTGCTGACCCCTGCTCAGGTGTCCCTGGGTAGCTCTCAGGAACAGATCCTCTCCCTGTAATGTCCTCAACTCAGTTAATCTGCCGTTGCCCAGACTGAAGGTGTCTGTAGGGTCTGGACATGGACATGTCTCCCTAACCTGCGTGCTTCTTGCCTTGGCACCCAAGAACTGATAGTCACAAGGAGCTAAGCACAAGTCATATGTCAGTTAAGACACTGTTTCTCAGTCTCATACTGAAAACACCATGTTTTTAAAGATTTGGAGTCTGTGTAGGTGCCAAAGGGGTGTTCTCCATCAGCTGTTGCTTTGCAGAAAATATGTGCTGAACCCGGTGCATCACTGCAACAGCTATGCATATAATAGATGTACAGAGGCAATGGAGTGGTTTATGCTGCCCGAGTGGCCTCTGCTCTCCAGGCAGGGCACCTGGTCCCTGCGTAAGTCACGGGCTGCAAGCTATGGGGAGCTTTCCTCCCTCCCTATAGGGCCCTTGATGCCCCGTAGACATAATTCACTAAGGATGAATTTCAGAGCTTTATCATACTCAGAGAAATATGAGACCTGCTAAAGACTGGAGACTTTCATGTTAACTAATGAGTTTTCAAGCCATTATGGCCTGGAAATTTTGAAATATTCTTTGTGAAAAATAAGGATAAGGGAGCGTTGCTTACAGATAACAGGATGTTCATGGTAGCTCTGGTATATGTCATTGTTTCCTGCACAAAGAAAATGTTGCTATAGTTCTTCAGTGAGGAAAATGATGCCAATAAAGAGAAAATAAGGGAAAATCTGAGAAAGCATGGGGCACCTCCAAGTATACAGGATGCAGCTGCGAGAAGAACAAAATATCTGTTTTGTCTGCAATAGGTAGGAACTCAAATGTACAGCACCCAAGAAGTAAAAGGTTTTACCCAGGCAATAAACAGAAGATGGTGATTACTTTGGAGCTGCATACAAATGCTGAGATTCCTTGGTGATGATTTCATACCTGTTCCTGAGGCCTGCTCTGCTGGTACATAAAACCAGTATCTTCCCATGTCCCACAGGGATATATGGTTTTGTTAGTCACTCGAGGTGGGGCTGTGGGCAGGGTCAAACAATCCACCTAGAGGTGAAAATGTGGGAGCAGCTCTCCCTCCTGCTGCTTTTCCGAGGGTTTCATTTGCTGCGTTTTTAATAATGAAAGCCAAACCAAAACAAGAACACAGCATCTGAAGTGTTTGGAAAACACAGGGCCCTGCTTAGATGAAAGCAAACTGTGTTCCCTCATCAGGTGAATGGAAGTCTGTGCCCTCCTGTGTTTATCTGCTCGCTGCTGACCTCAATTCACCTTCATGGCATCCAGGCAATCTTTGCCACAGGGCTCATGTATCAAAGGCTTCAGCTTCTGAACGTCTCATTGCCTCGTGCTTCATCAGATTAGGTTGTTGCGCATCCTTCCATTGATCCGGTGGGCTTTGGGTGTGGGTCCTTTGTGCCTTTTCCAACTATCACCTTGTGACTTTTCTCAGAATTGCTACTTTATTTTGGATGTGTATAGCACACCTCTCATATAACCTTGGATTCTTTAAAAATACCAGCACTTGGGAACAAGTCCCAAGAGGACCCCCAAGCCCCCCCCCTCAAGATAACTTCACCTAAATTTAATCCACACAGAGTGAGAGGCGGCAGAAGAGGGGTGCTGAGCTGCATGGAGCTGGGGAGAGTCAGGAACCAGAGGAAAGGAGGCTTTGGAGTTCTCTTCAGACTCTAAACAAATAAATAACTCACTCTGCTGCTGAATGGCAAGGACTTTCTAACAAATAATCTAGAGGGTAATCTAAGGGCAAAGATATAGGAGGTTCGGCTGCAGACCAGTCCTGACCAGGTCAGACAGCTCTCTGAATGCAGAATATACACAGCTGCCACATAGCACTTGGGAGATGTCTTAATGTTGAGCAGTTGAAGAAACTAGGCAGCTCTAAAAAAAACAAAGTATAAAGCCTAGCTTCTTGCTTTAAGTATATATAATCTGGATACATTTATTGCTTGTGTAAAAGAGTGACTCACAGGGCTGGCACAAGGTAAGCACAGCTCTAGGAAGGTCTTTGAAGGCCATCAATGCTAGCAAAGAATTTTTTACTTCTGATCTGAAATGTCCTCTGCTATCGCAGACAGGGCTTCTCTTCAGCAGACACCACCAGTTCCAGGGAACTGAACAGAGTTTCACAGTCTGTGCAAACCAGACTGTCCAAGGAAATGAAACATAAACCTGTAAATTAAAATGACTTTTGAAATCCAACTTGTAGCTTTTACCTTTACACTGTATTTTATTTTAAAACAAACTCAATGGTTCTTTTTCTTCAGGCTGTACATCTCCTTAACAAACATTTTAAAGCTTAATCTCACATTATTCATTTTCTTCAGTAATTATATGCATAGAATCACCATCTCTCCATAGTTTAGAACTGCAGTAATTATGATTATTTACAAGATCAACTGAAGATGACCTGACATGAAAAAGGCAGACCTGAAAAAAGGCTTGCATGCCCCAAACCTTATCTTTGTTTTCCATCCTTATCAGCTGGATTAATAAAAAGATACTATCTTACCTTCCAAACAACTGCCTGGGTTCTATCGTTAGATCATCACAACTCTAGCAACTCTCACATCTTGTCTTCACCTTTGGAGAGACATTACCCATGTTGCTGCCTATAACTTCTGTACTAAAGCATTATCACGGTCTTTCTTTACGTCACTCTAGCAATACAAGTAACTAATTCGAGTAGCTTTAGAGAGAAGCATAGAACAACTCAGGCTGGAAGGGACCTCTCAGTGTCACCTGGTCCAACGCCCACTCACAGCAGAGACGACTTCAAAGTGAGATGCAACTTCAAAGTTAGATCAGGTTGCTCAAGGTCATATTCAGCTGAGTCTGGAGCGTCTCCAAGGATGGAGACTCCACAACAGCCTGTGATCTGAAGCACTCATTGCTCTCTTGAAGCTGTGTGATACTTCAATACATCCCACCATGCAGCTATTTAGCAGTGAGTTAATGGGAGTTCATGTACTGGGCAGTACAGCACTAGTCCTTAGTCCTTCAGCGATGTTGCTGTTGCACAAGCATTCCTGCTTGTTCCTCATGAAAAATCAATTACAGTCAGCACTGGAGTGACTAGTAAGGGCAATGTGAGTTGCTGGTACTTTCATCTTTGTTTCTCTTGGTTGCAGGAAATATTTCCCGCCAGTTTGTCTGAGCATTTATCGTGTTTCGATACTCTTTTTACCCAGAAAAAAAGAGAAACCCCAAAAGTCCCAATAAAACCTCAAACATTGAAGCTATAATTAAAAAAACTAATAAACTTCAAAATAAACCTGAGGCAAAATCACAGAGAAAAAACCCATGTGCTTAATCCAAAGACTGTTTGCCTGCCTTTGCTTGCCTCCAATTTTACCTGATCTTCATTGACCTGAAGAAAGTTTTCGGCTATTCCACTAGCATGCTGCACATTTGCATTTAGAACATTATCTGAGGTCCTGTAGACTCAGAGATCTCTTTCACGCATCCATGATTGCTTTGTTTTGGTTTGAGACATCACTAGGACATTACTTGCAGATGTTGTAGTATCAAGTGAGTGGATAAAAAGCAGAAATGGTGGAAGTGATCAGGAGCAGTGTTGCAGAGAGAAGATTTTGGCCAGGTGGAGGAGCTCACACATGATTTATAGAGGTAAAAGAGTGAAGCATTCAAGGGTGTGTCCTGTTCTAGAAGATCACTATTAAAGCAAAGCCATATTTGTAAGTGGAAGTAATCAGATACATGTAAAAAAAGCACAGTTTTCTCTTTCTAGCATTAATACCACCAATAGTTAAATGAAAGCATGTGCATTGTTCCTAATGTTTTCCAGTATTTCAGTGTATTGACTTAGGTCTATATAATATACTTCTGGAATAAAAAATCCAAAAAGTTTGCTTTGTTAGGGTAAGAAATCTTTTGACAGCATTTCTGATTGATTGTTGGTTTCACCTAAATTTGTTTGGATTTTGCTGCAACCATTCTTCTGCTAAAACCTTCCAGGTTTTCAGACAGCAACTCATATTTTCAAATAGAGGATTGACATTTTCCACTGAACATTGTGTTAAAAGCAATTTCTTTTCCAATTTTGTCAAATTATTTCCAACAGAATATTACCAGTTTTCTGCTGACTTCTATTTGGCCCTGTCTTTGTGAGAACCAAAGCCCATTTTAAGAGATTTGGATAAGAGTCTAATACACTTGCAATTGCTTTACTCCCACTCAGCTGTCCTAATTCCTGTAGACCAGATCTCTGGCCCTTCCTGATGCGTTGACTGTAAAATGACTCATCTCCTTCTTGACCTACCCAACTGTTTTTATTTCATTTCCCTTTGCTGGGTCAAAGACAATCAGATCATTTATTTCAACCTTTCCAAAACAAAGGAAAATTAAAATTTTTAAAGGGCAACATATCATGACCAATGACACAATAGCATAGCCTCATACACAGATTTGTTGACCTGGATTTTGAGTAGGACTCAGTTATTTGATATTGACTGAACATATGTAAGTATTTGGATTAAGACAATACCAGAATAAGCATGACATATCTTGCTGATTTTGTAAGGTCGAGGAAAAATTTCCTCTGTGTAGCATTACACTGTGGCTTCCTTTGAAAGACTAATTAGCAGCCACATCTAAAAAAAAGTAACTGGCCCTACTGAGCCAAAGCTCTAGCTTTTTATTGCAGCTCTTTTATATATCACTACAGAAATATCAATATTGCTTAAGGCCAGTCATTTGGGTTTCTGTTTACCTGCAGATGCTTGTAATGTTCTCTTTTGCCAGGTCTCTTGGAGGAATTTAGTATGGTAGGCATCACAATTGTCTTGGGTGAAACATCATAGAGTAAAGATAACAGGATGGGAGAGTTGAGCTGGGCAGGAAAGAAGGATTAATGAGGGGACTGGAAAGAGAGATGATTTGTTTCAGTAGGTTGGCCAAGGCAGGCAAAGGTGGTTTTTTTTGTTTTTCTGTGGCTCAGTGTCAAAAACTCCATTATATACGAGCAGACAGAAGAAGCAATTTGCAAAACACGAACACCTCAGTTTTATGTGTCTGGCACAGATTTTTCTGAATTTTTTTCCACTTATGTTATTTTACTGTTCAATAATAATAATAATAAATTAAAAACCTAATGAAAGAGAAGAAGCCCAGGACAACAAGATTGGTATGCTGTATCCATCAGTCCCTGCTTTGAAAGCAGAAACCTCTACTTACTTGTTCTAGCACTTAAAAAGGGGGAAAAAAAAAAGGCAAGCCCTGCTCATGTATGAAGTCAAGTAAGAGGCCAGCTCTTGCAACACTCCCATGAATAAGCCAGCTGAACTTGCATATTTGGTATGAACTTAAAGTGAGTGAAGCTCTGGAATGTACTCCTGATTTGCAAAGGGAAGTCAATCCCCAAAAGAAGCTTCGCTTGGATCCAGGTGCCCTTCGTGTGTAAATACAGATGCAAAAGTGGTGGTAAGCGAGCCTCTTCTATTGTGCAAATTAGCTAGGTCTAAGGTGGGGATTTAAGGGGAACTTTGTCCTGCAGCAGATAAAAGCAGTGAGCTCTTCAGTACAAAAAAAAAAAAAAGAGCCAAGGAAAGAATGTGCAGCTAATCCAGATGAAAGACCTACAGGCAGTCTTTAAAAACATGTTAGTACAACTGCCTGGGAAGTTTCCAAATGGATGCCACATCTTGAACATCTTTCACAGCCTTATATCTGCCTTCGGTATGGAAATGCGAGAAGGGAAGTGCTGATAGGACGGTTGAGAGGAATAGGTTGGGTACTTCGAAATGCAGTTGTTTTCTGGTGTTCTCCCCCGCCTTAAGCCCCCCACAACAGTTTCTCATTTTTACGGGGATGAATCTGTGCCCTGCCAATTGTCTGCCTCCGAAGGGCAGGGCTAGTGACAGGTTTGCAGTCCTAGATCTCTTTTGAGATGTGAGTTCTCAGCATCAAGGTCAAAAGCAGGGGTCGTGATCCCTCGCCTGCCAATCTTTCACAGTGCTCCTGGCTACATGTACTTCTTTTTAGACACGGCAGATGGTGAAATACTAAAAGTACAAAGGATTACCCAATCCTATTCAACAGCTGAACTATTTGTGTATTATTGTTATTTTGGAGCGGGGGCGGCCTCGTGACACCCTCACTATGTCTTTCACTTCAAGCTGCCCTTAGATATGTGAGTTTGGAAGGCTAACGGGAAAATCAGTGTTCCTTGCCCTGTTTTAAAGGGCTGCAAATCATCCCCAAAGGCCTTTTCTGCAAATTTTAACATGAACAAAATCTATGACTGTTTACCATGAAGGCTGCAGTATTGCTGGTTTGAAATGAGCTGTGGGAGTCCAGATCATTGCTAATAATCTATCAGTCCATGTTTTCTTTAGTCCAAAACTCTGAAATCTGAATGAGGTCCTAAAACTTGAGACTAAAACTTCAGTGGAATTCTTCACAAACTGGAATTGTTCGAAAAACTGCTGTGTGGCCTTGCTGTTGTACATCATGTGTGAGCAGAGGGGATTAGAAAGTGAAAGGAGAAGGCTGGCTGTCTCATTCTGTCAGAGTGCTGATATTTTTCTTTTCATATGTCAGGGTTTCTCAGTGATACCCAAACACAGAGTTTATCGCTGAACTCTGAAATAAACAGAAAAAGTTTTTTGAATGAAACCAGAAAATATCTCTACTAATTTCATGTATTTTCTAGAAGCCTTTAACAAGTAGTGCAGGAGGATACAAACTGAGCTGCTGCTGTGTTGGTCTCAGTTATGATGGAGTATGTTTTTGAAACTTCTAAATCTTTCCAAACCACTCACAAATGTCAAAATACTCTCCATTTTCATCAGAACCACAAAGGCTCTGGTGGAGGTGTGTGCACACGAGGATGTGCTGCCAGGCTGTATAGCTTGCCCTCCATGGCAATGAAAGGCCAGAATTTATCCCCTCATTACAAGGAGAAGACAGAGGGACAAGGAGTTGGACTCCCATTTTACAGAGTTGCAGCCATGCTGCTTGCAGCCTGCTGTGCCTTCAGGAGGAAGAGGGATTACTTTCACCAGAAAAATGAGAACAGTGTCTCAGTAGCCAGGGGAAAAGGTACAACTGCTGCGGGAGCAAACAGTGCAACTGCATCAGGCACCAGCCAGGAGGATGGAGCGGAGGGCAGAGATAAGCAGCAGCGAGGGGCTGAAGCAGGGGTCGGTACCCCCAAGGCCTGGCCACCCCTCTGCCCTTCCCCAGGCGGGAGCAGGTACACAGCACGCCCGAGGAAAGACGGGCACAACCTTGCGTAGGAAGCTACCGGCTCACGGGTGTTTTGTGGAAGTCACAGAGTTGATGGCAGTGCTGAAGCGAAGCGCACGGTCGGATTATCTCACTGACAAAGATACAGCGTTGGCAGCTGATGCAAAGGGAGGGAGCATTTGGGAATACCCACAGCCAAGCCCTGTTCTCACAGACACCAGGGCAGATCTGAAATGACTCCACAGCTGAGTAAAAGTTTGACACCATTTATAGCCCTTTGGTCCCTGTTATAAACCACCTAGGGCAATGATGTATTTTGAGCAATATCCAGTACCTAGACACAGGCAAATCTGAGGGTTTTGCTCCTTTTTTCTTCCACGTGAACAGAAATCTTTTGAGTGTCATTAACGAGGATATGAAATGACAGTAACACCAGCAGAGTGGAAGGTGGCGATTTCTTGGGCAATGGAAATGTCACCAGGAGTATATTGTTTTGTGGATAATTGTTCCATAATACAGACCGCACAAAAGGCTCTGGGGCTACCTTCAGATGTCAAATTATGTTTGCTGTTAGCAGAAAGCCACAGCAAATCTAAGACCATAATTTTGTGCTCGTGCAATGTTTTGAAAGCTCTCACCTGAGCAATCAAAAATTTACTTCTGAATACCCACAAAATTATGCAACACAGGTATTTTTTAGCATGCAAAGCACATTCAGCTGAATGGTGTGGGGCTAAACCTTAAGGGCATAAACAGGGACTGTTCTGTTAAACTCAACAGAAGATACTGAAGCTCTGGTCCCATCCTACAGCCTCTTGTATATTTTGTCCCCATCACACAGACTAAGAGAACCAAATCCCCTCAGACCAATGTTTTTTAAACCATATACTTATCCATGTGAATACTCTCAGGACACATTGACTGAATGGAAACCACATATTCCCCCCCACACTAAACTTCTGGAATGTAAGAATCAAGTATCATTTCTTTTTGCATCACAAACCAGAATCAGACCCAATGTATTTGAGTAACCCTGGCTTTAACTTAAAGGTCAAAGGAAAATGAGTAATGAACAAATTCTTAAACAATGCAAAATTCAGAAATGTTTCTGGTCTGCAATGTATGTGGCTGTTATCCTCCTTGTGCCATTAGAGTTCATAAATACAATGTAAAGGAAATGTCCTTTCATCTAATATTAACAATCAGAATCTGAAAAAAAGACCATTGACCTTAACATGAACAGAATTCAAATGAGTAATAATTTCCTCCTATTTTAAAAAAGCTTTCAATAAATTTATTGTTTTTAGTTTTCATAGGGCTTGGCTGATGTGCTGGGAACACTGCTATTTGCTTATCAAGCTTCTGCCCATACATATTCTGAGTTAATGAAAAGCACTCTCTCCTGGTGCTGGCTGTGATAGGGCTGTGCTCATACATGCACTGTTGAAGGGTGGGTGGAATATTCTGTATTTTCTCATGCACTATATTTCATTGTGGATTTTTTCTGTGTGGGTGAGGGGGGAAGTGGATTACAAAATTAGGACTTTATTTTAGTTGCAATGTAATTGCTTCAGCCTCCTTTAGATGTTTTGAATAACTTTAGAAGTAACAATGCACAAAAGCACAGGAAGCAATATGAGAAGCAAGCCTTTACCCAACCTAGTTAACATACTTTGGCCACAGTTTATAGGGCTGGATGCACAACATCAGGCACCAAGACTTCGTACTTGGATCCCTAGAGAGGCTCCTTCCACACCCACAGGCCCCCTTGCCTTAGTTCTCCCTTCAGTTCCATGGGGATAAACCCAGAGCACTGAACACATAGAGAAAAGCAGACCATAGGATCATTTTCTGCCGTATGTGTCTGGCATGGTCTTACATCCTGATGGGTCTGGGTCTGGCCACTACTGCTGCCTAGGTTGCCTGCTGGCCTGGTCCTGGCTGGCAGCACCTACCATCTGCGGTGGTTCTGCAGGTGAGCAGGAGATGCCCACGTAAGCGATTTCAACCTAGCTCACAAGTGTTCTTCAGCCAAAACAAGATCAGATTTTTTCCCATAGTGAGAGGAAAGCAGGGCCTCTAATTTATTTCTTTCCTTCTAGGAAATGATTTCAAGGGCAGAAATTGCATATCCTTGAGCACGAAACAAATCTAGCTCTGTTCTTTCCGGCGCTGTGGGAAAGTCACTGCCTATCCCAGAGCCGGAGTTTTCTTCTGGTTTAACCTCATTAGTTCAGTCACTGGAGTGCTGTGGAGACGCTCTGCATAACTGATGAATTTGGGTTATTTTCATGGAATTGCTGCATCACTGAATGTTGCGGTTGAGCCTGTTGCAGCCTGGAAGTATCCATGAGACACTTTCCCTCTTCCTGCCCATATCACTGAAAAATGCTACACAGCAAGGAAAAGCAGCTGTGATTCTGGGCTCTGCTTGAATGCCAGAGTTTCAGAGGATGAAGCTGGCCTGGGATCTGAAACTCTGTAGTCTGAAGAGAAAGGGAGAAATCTCGGATGGGGAAACAAAGAAACTAGGATGTTCTCACCTTAAAAAATGTAAAGAGGGAGAGGAAACTGGGACAGAAGAGAGAAACAGGAGGGCAGGCTTTTATAGCAAAGGATCTATTTTCACAGCTGAGGATCAGAGAAGCGGGCTGCATAGGATGGAGAAAGTGAGATCCCCTGATCCATGGGAGAAGCCGTGAGCTGCAGTGAGGGCCATCTTAGGATCACTGACCAAAACCTACAGAAGGCTCAAGAGTGGTAAACTTCAACACGGAGTTCCATACTGCTCTTCTACCATTTCACCTGGATCTGTGTTTCTTGCACTGGTGAAAGTGAAGGATGACTACGTTTAGCACCCTTTGTAAAGTCTGGAGTATTCTGAACTTTGGCACTTCTCTGAAGGAGTAAGCTGTAACCTACAGTGCCTCAAAATGTGGAGGTAGGGAAGAGTTGCACCTTCAAGCCTGGAGGTAGGGAAATGTTTGAACAAGCAACTGGGTATTTGTGAGGCTGTTCACACAAGGAACAGGACAGCTGAACTGTGAGGGCTCGTTTCTGGGAAGGAAAGACGATCAAAATGTGTGAAGGATGGAAGAAGCACTGAGTAAAGGAGTATCTTGGGAACAATCAGGCTCAGAAATATGGAGGCACTTGGATTTAACAATTTAACCCCAAAATGGCAGCGTGTTCCACAGGGAGCTGTGAGAATTTTATGGCTCTTGCTTGGTTGTGATGAACTCAGTGCTTTCCACCCATAACTCTGAACATGCATGACGGCCTGGGCAAAGGCTAGGTTTCACACATGAGGAAGACCAGGCTAATCCCAGATGTATTTATTTGTGTTGTAGCGGCACCTAAGGGCAGCCAAGAGCCTGAACCTGTCTGTGATAGGTACCAGCGCTTACCTAAAGAAAAAAAATTCCCTTGCCTCTAAGACAAGTAGACAGAGGATAAAACGATGTGGGGACAAGTGGTGGCTGGTCTGAACAAGGTGACACATGGGAAGTGGAAATGTATGTTTAATTACTTCAGTAATTAGGCTTTTTTCTGCCTTGCACTTTTGCACTTGTACTCCTGTCCAAACCTGTCCATTGGTACCAGGCTACTTTGGTTTGTTTTGCAGACTATGAATCAGATGTTGCTTGGGAACTATCACTGAAGAGAATAATTTTCCTGTGGTGAAATGATTATTTGGGTGATCCAGCCTTCCAGAGGATACACCAGGTGAGCATCTCCTCTGGGTGATCCAAAAATGCCAGTAAAACAGGGGGTATTTACTGTGTGGATTGAAAAGATGTTGGAGAGTGAGCTCTTTTTTGACCTGTGAGAAACATTCAGCTGGACAATACAATGCTTGCCCACCATCTTCTGTTGCTGTCACCTGTTATTTCCGCGAGAGATAAGTGAACTGGGACTAGTTTTGATGTAATCAATGTGGTTCCCTGAAACCCAGTGAATGACTCTGATTAGTACCAGCCAAAGATCTGGGCCACAGACTTTCGCGGACTTTCTTGTCTCAGAGCTATTGTTAACGCTTCCTGTTTACTGCAGTTCAGCACAAAGTCTTACAGGTCCTGTCCACATAACAAAACAGCCAGAGGAGCTGAACCATTTTTTAATAATGGTCTCTTGCCAGCTTTTGCATGTTTTCCACGTAAATGACCAGAACTGAAACACATACAATGTGCCCAATACCAGTGTCCCCTCCTTCCAGATACTTAGGTATTAGTTTGACCACTTCATGGAGTTGTTTTGAAGTACCCATATCTTTCTGGACATGTTTTTTACCATACAGAAGATTAGCTCTGGGAACTCAACTATTTCTCTTGCTAAAAGCAGATCTAGGATAGTGGGTGTGTAATTTATGAGTACACCATGGAAAGAAATCCAGAGGGCTTGAGGTAGGAAGGATGGAAGTGTCTCAAAGAATAGAACCGTAGCCAGGAGCAGAGTCAGGCACAGACCTGAAGAAGGGAAGGAGCAGGCAATGCCAGAGGGATGAGAAGGACACAGTGCAGGGAAGAGGGCTCTGATGGACAGGCAGACTTAGTCATATTTGAATTAGACATGTGTCATGATCCACAGGGAACACCCTTCCTTCCTTCCCCATGTTACTATTAGTAGGACATTTCCAAAGGTACAAGAGACAGCCAAGTGCCTGATGCCCATGATTACTCAGCGGGAACTCCCTGAACCACCATTGCCTTTTAATGGCAGTAAATGTCATCAGGTCCAAGACCTGGTTCCAGCTTGTGGTGAAAGTTGCTCTAGCTGAGTGGCCAGAATTAAACTGAACAAGTGCTTGAGACAGAAAATGAGAAAAACACATTATTAGGGCTAGACACTGCAGTAGGGCTGGCAGAAATGGGTTTGTAAGACATGTCATGAACTGCACCACAGTTCCCATTAGCCTCTTGGCAAAGCTGTAGCGTGTGCTGATTACTGAGCTGCATGAAGTGAGCAAGGCACATGGGGATGTGAATTGCCTGACCAAGGCATATCTCTAGCCATAATACTGAACCTGCAAAATAAACATGGACAGAGAGTACGTGGACTGAAAAAAATGCAACAGAAGTCTCTTAAATGATGAGGTACATAAAAAAGGGGAGCAGAAACCTCCTGCTCACTCACTTTTCTAATCCAGGATGTAGGGATGTCATAAAAAGATGGCAGGGAAATGCTCTGAACAAATGAAAGGAGACACACCTCACATTGTGTAGACAAGCTGTGGAACTTCTTGATGTGGGATGCTGTTGTTGTGAAAGCCTTAAAGGAGTGCAAGATGAAGCTGCACAGTATCACACGACAGAAATTTGTTGAAGATTACTGAATATCTAAAGACTACCTCAATTTAGAATATCGCTGAACTGAGTGGTTGAAGGCTGGGATAGCTGGGGAATCACATAGTTACTTGACATGTTTCTGTAATCCTCCTTAGCATTCACTGTTGGTCACTGTTGGAAACAGTAAACTGGACTATATGGACCATGAACCTGATCCAGTATGGCCATTCTTATGGTGAAGTGCAATTAAACATTATTATGCAACAAAGACAGATTGGTGGCTCCAGTTTGATACTACAAAGCAGTGGCCTCTCTGAACACCTTCAGACTCTAGGCAACATCAGCAAGGACAAACTGGGGGAAGCTGGAGGTAATTAATGTTAATTTTGTCATCCTGATAACCAAATAATCAGGGGTGCCACAGCACTTACTCTTAGAATTTGACTTAGAAGTATATGGGGATTGTCATGTTTTGACGTATTTGACTTGTTTTGGATTTGGTGGGCTCTATTCTTTGAACAGTTTATCTACAGCTAACACATGCAGAGGGGAAACTGATCTGGGTATGAACCCAGTTTCCAAAAAGGAAGATGCAGGACTGCAAGCTCTCACCCCCCCTACACAGACCCAAAATCTGTCACAACGGCTTGTAATAGAGCCATCTACTGACTCCAGCTCTTATTACAATGAGATTGCCTGCCTCCGCTTCTTCGGAGAGTCCTCAGCGCCAGGCTGCATCCTGACTGTGCTAACGATCAAAATAAGGATTCGTTATAGAAAGCAGGTTTTTAATAGCACGGCGCCTGTGAGTGACACGGTCATGGGAATGGAAGCAGAGATGATTCCTTGGCCTGCAACAGAAGGTTGGCTATCGTGGAGGCCGATAGTGTGATAGCTCTGAACACTAGATGAAGAGCACAGCCGCGAGAATGGTGTTATTTGATGAGAGCTCGGAGCAGATGGGCAGTGTGGTTAATTAAAGGGCTAGGGATAATGTTTCCTAAATTAAAAAAAAAGGAAAGTAGTTGGAAAACATTTTAAGAAACCATAATCTGCATGTATGATATCTCTCAGAAGGGAAAAATTCAGATAGTGGAAATTTATATAATAAAATTAAAAAAAAAATCCAGTTTCTTTAAATTATTGGAATAATCTCCCAGATGAGGTAAGTAATTTTGAAATGGATTGTGATAAGCTTGCATCGGTGATTGGATGGCAAGGTTAGCAGCAATGGCAAGGAAATGGAATAAGTAACCTAGGAGGCCTGATTATGCCTATGTGCCTGATCTCCATTAACATGAGGAAAGCTGATCTGCATTACACTTAACTACAGATCTTGTCCAGGGAATTTGTTAGCTCAGAGATCTTAAGAGACTGTTGAAGATCTCCTGTGTAGACTCTGAAAAGCAAAACACAGCACACCTGATGTGGAGATTTTGCTGTTGCTGTTGAGCATTTACACTGCAGTGGTCCTCAGGGGTTTCAGGTCATCACAATTCAGGGGTGCTCAGTGTTATGCTAACACAGCTCTCTTTCCTGTTGCTGCTGCTGCAACTTAATTTACTTCTCAGTCAGATAAAGGGTGCAAGCAGAGGTGGAGAGAATGTTTGTTAAGGGAGCTTCTTTGATGCCGTATTTTTGTATGTATAACCTGTGATTCAGATAACGCATATCTATCTTTTTAAAAGTACCGTATCTTGAAAACTAATTTTCCCTCAGATGCTTCTTGGCTGACTCACTCTCTCCTTCATGGGGTGGTTGCATAGCCCACAAATTGCCCAGGTCGTGGTGGAAACTACCTGCTGAAGGAGTCTGGGGTGGGGAACAGGTCAGACATGAGTAATGTCGGGATAATAAGAGAGATGCAGCAGTTCATGTGAGAAGCTGAGGCTGGTGGGATGTGAAGGAAGGCTCTAGGTTAAATTTCCCTTTATCATACTCACTATTTAACCCTCACCATTCCTGAAATAACTATGTTTTTGGCAGCTAAAGCACAGACTGCACATGTGAAAATATAGTAGATTAAAGTAAAGCAAAACAAAAAGAAATACCAGAGATTTAGTTTTTCCATCTGTAAGATGATGATAGTATCTATCCAGCTATGAAAAGAGCTAAAAGTGAGTATTGTCCACAAAGCTGTTGGTAATAGGTTAGGGTGAACTGAATTATACTGACTGATGTAGGGCTGCCTTTGAACAAAAGCATTACAAAGGGCGTTTAAGAGATCTGAAGACTAACAATAGATTAATAGAGTTGTTAGAAGAAATGAAAAGGAAATTGAAGTATGAGTAATGCAAACAAATTGCTATGAAATAACAAAAAAATCCTGTTCTGACCATTCTTCTTACCCACTTTGGCAGTAACACATCAATTATGCTTTCTGTGTAGACAGTCAAATATTTTTAAATTAACACAGAAGACATTTTATAAGCAAAATTTCATTTGATCATATGTTTCAAGTTGGTAAAAATATTTTTCATGCACTGTATGACTGGCCTGTAGTACTTACTGTACCAGACATTCTTGAACCAGGAACTTGGCACGGTTAAGGCAATTAGGCATGTTAGAGTAAGAGAATGGTGCAGGTTATGTAAGATAGTTAGGCTGGACCATGAATAAATGAAGAAAATTTATGATTAAGATGACAGTTTCATTAGAAGGGCCAGTGTCAGAGTTTCTAACAGGAATTTTGACTCCATTGAAAATGGGGTTTGCATTTCACTTGTGACCCATGTGCCTAGTTGGACTTCATCTGAGGCCTTCTGTTGGTCTAAAATTGGGGATTAAAACTGTGCACATGATAATATTTATGTGATCTTTTAAATCTTAGTTTTAACAGGTCTTGGAAGGACAATCTGTGAGAAGTTCTGCAGTAAAATGACAGTTAATTTAAAATTTGATAAGTTTGACTTGGCCTATTAGGAAGTGCTTTTTACCTTTCTAATTCATAAGAATGATATGACATTTCTTACCCCCTTCTCTGTCTCATTAAACCATAAGTTTAATTGTACATCACTGAGCTCTTGGAGAAACCTTATCTTATATACCCCAGAAGAAATAATTTCTTACTGTGCCAGCTGCAGCTGCAGTAGATAGAAAAGCTATTATCAGGATATAGCTGTCTTGCACTCTTCCTTAGTCTTTAGGGCAAACACTGAAACCTGATGTGTCTATGGAGAAAAAGTAAATTGCAAATTGCGAAGAGTGTAAAGAACATTTCCAGAAGAAACATGGAGGTCAGGAGATCTCAATAAGCCTCTGCAATGGACTCTTATCACACAGAAGTGAATAGAAAGAATGTTAAAATCTGGTTTTATATATTTTTGTGTTTCCCTGAAATGAGAAGATAGATAAGTAGAAGAGATAATATTTAGTTTCAAGCAGAAAGATCAATTGCAGAAGGACATTTCTAGTAATGCTTTTTATTCTGTGTGTTCTGTCTTTACTGTCTTCTATGAGTTTACGCAGCTTTGCTTGGAGCAACTGACTTCTCATCCGATAGCCCAGAGTAAAGAAACTTGAGTGGGGAGACAGAAGATCTATCACTGCTTGACTCCCCCTGATATAAACATGAAACAAATATCAGATTCCTCAGCAGTCCTTATTTTGGCTGCTGCGCAGAAGGTATTGTTCTATTTTGGAGTTTATGAAAGATGATAGGTTAACCCATGGAGGCAATCATACACTCTGTAGTAAAATCGTGAAATGTATTTTGTGTGCACATGGTAAGTGGAGATAGGTCAAGTGGTCTCCCTGTAATGTGAACGCTGGCAAGCTCACTCTGCTGCAAGAATGGGAATAATGTGGCTTACAGCACCTCACGTCATTCATTTCAGTGGGGAGATCAAGTGTGCCATCAGCAGAGGCTTCTCCCAGCTCAAAATACCTGTGTGCATAACACACCCACCCACCCCAACTACAGCTGTATTAGACACAGGCACCTATATTAATGGGAAAAAAAATTCCTCATTGTATAAGCATCAGCTCAGCATGCTCTTACAGGGCACAAGAAGGGCTTGCTTAATTATAAGAGTGACAGAGCACCATGAAAAGCACCCGTGAAAACTTCTTCCAGTCTTGATATCTATTCAGCTAAAGAAAACACAACCCTGCAAACATGAACAAAAACAGATGAGACAATCCCTAAATCCTCCTGTCACTATCAGCCAAAAGAGACTCAGTGACAGTATCCACAAACACTAAATGAATTTTTACTGGGGTTGTCACTCCTATAGCATTCTTTGGAAGGAACAAGAAAAAAAAAAATCTCAGAACATTCTTCCCCATGGAGCTGCATAATCATAGAATCATAGAGTCATTAAGGTTGGAAAAGACCTCTAAGATAATCAAGTCCATCCATCACCTTAATCACCTATCTTTCTTTCCTTCTGGCTCAGTAAGAGCCACATCCAACAAGTCATGCAAATATTTGTTTATCTTGAAGTGTGTAAGTAGTACAGATGAAGTGAATGGGATAAATCACACCCTTAGAGTTAAACACATTCTTTGCTGCATCAGAGACACAGATCTCAGCAACAAGTTGGGCTGAGCTGTAAATGTGGGCTACATAAAGATCCTAATTCTTTGTCCAGATATTGCAATACTGTATCCCTTCTGTAGTGAATATGTCTGTTTGCCAATTTCAGTGTATCGTTTAACCTTGTGATTGAATTTTTTTCTCTGTTATTCATGACAGGTAAGGTTCAATTATCTCCTAACATGCATAATATGGTACACCTCCAGACAAAAGAAAATAAGAAGTCATATTAAAGAGTACTTTCTCTTTTTTTTTAACCTCTTTGGCCACTCTCTCACAGCCTTAGAAAATAAGTGACAGTCATTGAACTCAAAATAATGAGAGAATGGTTTATTCACTTGTTATCAGAGATAATATTAAGGTTGTCAGAGACAGCAGAGAACTATTCTCCGCAGTTTAGAAGTGCTTTTATCCAGACTCAACATAAATGATAAAAAGACCTAATAGACTGCCAAGTCCTCTAAGTGCAGAGCATGCACCATCATACACAAACATTTTTGGAAAATGATATGGAAACTTTGACGTGTCCTTTCAGTAAGTGTTCTTTTTCAGCCAGGTTGCAGCAAAACATCACATTTTCAAACTGGTGAAAAATCTATTTTAACAATGGAAAGAACGATGGATAGCCCTCTTGTGAAAAGATGCCTCCATATATAGAAAACATCAAGTTCAGAGAGTAATGTCACTAAAGATCATGAATAACCAGAAAAACTGAGTGACCCAGTACAGTGAGAATGTATTCTCTGCATGACAGCACTTAGGCTGATCCATCTGTTACTCGTCCTGCCTTTTATTCAGTCAGACTGTTATGTGATATTAGCAAAGGGAATGAATCTTAGTTGTTTTAAATTCTTGAGCAGGAATATCAAGCACCGAACATCTGTCAGCTCTCACATATAACATGGGTGGTGGCTGTGTGTCTGTGCATGGCATCTTACAGTGATTCCTGTACACTGTGCTGCAGGGTGCTGGGTACCACAGGACTTGTGAAGGGGACTGTATCCCCTGCTTACTGCCTGTTCATCCTGCACAGGTGTGGTTCACATACCCTCAGCTGTATGATGTCAATGGAGCTACATAAGCTCTCTGCAGAGCAACTAGATCAGGCCCCACCTAGAGACTCTCTATGTATCAGCAGTTTATTATGCATGTTTTTTGATGTACATCAACTCCAGTTGATGTAAATTTGCAAAATGTTCCAGTCGATCTAAAGCCACATTTCTCCAGAAAAGATACATACCTGAAAGTGTAACCAAGCTCAAGCAAAGAGGAAAAATCTCAGAAAATGTCAGCTTATTGAAATCAACACATTCTTTGGAACACAGTTTAAAAACTAAAATAGAGGTGAAGTGTCTGTTCTACTCAAAGTGCGGAGTAATTAATGTAAGAAACAGGACTCAGTACAACTACCTCCTTGGCAGCTGAGTCCTACCACAAAGAAACCATCTCTGGCTCAGGAAGTACCCCAGGCATCACAGGCAAGAGGGGAGTAGGACCATCTCCAGGGAAGGATCACTGCTCTGTTTTTTGCCCTTCCCTAACCATAGTCTGTTGACTGCCGTGGGAGGAGGACACCAGGCAAGACACAGCTTTGGTCGGGAATGGTAAGACTGTATTTATGTTTCTTTCTGCGACGATTATTTTAATTAGTCTAGAGGCAGATGTCCTGCAAGAGCCAGGAAGCAAGGAAAAAGACCTGTAAAGCCCCAGGGAGATTTAGTTCAGTGAAGGCATCAGGAACAAACTACAGAAATTTAACTTGGAAAGTAAGAGTGTGTGTGTCCCCTCCAGCAGTCACAGGAAAATTAGTAAAATGCCTCGGTTTATATCCACGCTGCTGTTGGATCAGCTCTACAGACTCTGCAATATTATGGGCTGGTGGTGGTGAACATCGAGAAACATATATTTAGTCTTACCCAGTAGTTTTCCTCTAACGCAGGCCATTTTCTTAAGGGCTGGGGAAGCTTCAGGTAGATTGAGGTCACAGGAAAGCAGGACATGATCCTGTGTAGTCTCTCTTCAGTGGAGCTATCATTCAGGCCAGCCAGAAACATAATAACGGCTGGCTGTTCTAGCTTAGGCAGAGAAACTAAGCTTGAGAAAAGTACCTGTGGAACATCTCTGGCTTCCTGTTTGCTGTTCCAGTCTGATAGCCCAAGCATAATCCAATGTTCACACATTTCGTTCCTGTCTGTCGTGACCTGAACTGGCAAAGATGAGAAGGTGAGGGAACAGAAAGCAGGTTAACAGGCAAAGAACTTGGGGTAAGAGTTGGAAGAGAGTATGGGGCTGTTGCGGAGGGAAGGGACAGGACTGCCTAGTAGGGTGGAGAGGAAGGTTGGGTGTAAAAGGCAAGTAATAGATAGAGAAAAGGATTTAAGAACTATGGGTAATTTGAATTCCTCTCATCTCTGTATGTGCTGGGGTGCACAAAACCCTATACCTCTTATGCAGGACCCAGAAGGAATAAGGTGTGTGGAGGAGTGCTGATGTCTTAGATCCTTTCTGCGACGTGTTTGCATTCAGGTGAGATAAAGGGGCTACAATGTACGCTCATACATCTTCAGCACTGTGAACGAACATGTGGAGCCCTTCTCCCATGCACTTGGCATGCATTCTTGGAAGGGATGTCCTACAGCAGTGCTCTTTCCTACACAATCAAAGGTGGTTCAGCTTTCATGCTTTGGAGAAAGTCCTCTGCTTGCTGACTGAAAACATGGCCTGTTCCTGCCCTGGTGGCTCCAGGCAGAGGACTGGTGGGAAAGCCTTGACTTCTTTCCAGGGCTGCTGGGCCAGAGGGACCTCGGGCCTCCCCTGTGCTGGTGATTTGACACCGTTGGTCCCCACAGGCCCCCGACAGCCATGGGGAAAGGGGAGGGCATGCAGAGCTGGGGCCATCTTGCCTGCTCCAGCAGCCCTTCAGGGCGTACCGCCATGCCACACTACATGCTTTGCCGCCCGTCCTCGCTCCTTGATCAACGTGGAGGGCTGCATCCCATGATAGTAATGAGGCTGTTGGCAGGTAACAAAGGCTCTGGCTTTATTACTTCCCCTTTGCATAATCATGCAAAATTAAGGGAAATTATCTGTGGCACACGGTGCAGGAGGCAATGTTTAATTAATGACTAAGGGAGGCACGTGCTTCTCCTGCAGACATCCAGGCCTCCCTCTTGTCGGGTCAGCCAGGGCTGTTCTCCCTCTCGGAGAGGGAGATGGGCATGGCCCTGCAGGCTGCTCGCCGCAGGGCTGGCTGGAGATGCCATGTTACTGATGTGCTGCAGGACCTGGGCGTCCCCCTCAGCCCCGCTGCAGCCCAGCTTCTCTCACCCTCAGGGAGTTTAGGTGCCACCGGGATGAGGTGGCCACTTCATGGGGTGTTTGATGTTGTTATTGCACTTTTTGACGAGAGCCGCAGAAGTCCTCCCCGGGTGCTGCTGCCGTTGCCGGTGGTTGGCTGGTGGGCAGGACAGGAGGAGCTGTGGAGGTGAGGAGAAGCAGCATCAGCATGCAGGAATGGTGGGCAGGCAGGGCTAGAGGCACTGCCTGTGCTCAGAGGGAGCCAGAAACATTCAAAGGGAGGCCTGGCCATGAATGCAGCGTGAACACTAATAAATGCTGCAGCTTCTCTCCTGCAGACCTTCTGGACAGCACTGCTGCTCTCTCTGAAAACCAGCGCTCATCCACCAGCTGCAGCGAGGCCAGGGCGCTTGGAGGCATGGTTGGTGCAAGGTACTGAAAGCACATTGATGTGTTCGAGAACTTCCACCGCTCCTGCCGGCTGGCCGCTCGCTGGAGGAGAACGCCGTGCATCAGCCTTTTCCTGGCGCGGTCCTGCACGCTGTTGTGGGCTCTTTCACATCCCAGGCTTCCCATGGTTTTTGCAAGGAGGGGCATGTTTCCCCACTCCTCCACTTCATCCTTGCCAGGGCTGTCAGTGCTCTGTGCACTGTGACAGGACTCTCAGGTGGTTTGATCTCCTCACCTGGCACGTCCCACAAAGCTCTGCCTGGAATGGGCGCTCTTCTTACACGAACTTGGTGGCAGTGCTAAGTAAGAATTAATCACATATGGGTTTGCTTTCAGAAATGTGGTACTGATTGACAATTCTCTTTAATCTCAATGCTTTTCTCCACCAAATGGCTGATGCAGCACTTAACAGAGGAGTAGCAGGGCACTTTATAAGAAGAAAATATTATAAATACAAGCAAAGAATGTTGAAAATGGAAGCTCTGATTGCAGAGCCATGCAGGCTTTGCTGTAATATAACAATATTGAGCAAGTACTGCATAGACAATTGGCCTGTTAATAAGCTGGCTGGCAGCATCACTGCAGATGCTGGCAGGCCCTGACACCAGCATGCATTGGAAAATATTCGCAAACGCAAAACAGAGAGGTCCAGTTTCGAGCTGCATCACAGTTACACTTAGCAGATTAAAAATGGACCTTCCATCCTCTTCTGAGGTGTGCAATTAGGAGGATACATATCAGCACTACAGCCTTGGCAGCCCCTCTCCACTTGGAACAATTAACTGAGAAAACAAGACAGAAAATCAATACTGCTGAGGACTAACGAGCCAAAGCATGTATTTCAAGTGAAAATGTTTGCGGTTTTTCTTTAACATGGCACGGACCCTCATGTAAGATAGCTACAAAAGCGATGAGTGGCAGGAAGATATTCTGTGCCGTCCCCACTACCAAGATAGAAGGTAGCGCAATCAGGTGGTGTGATGGTCTGCTGCAAACAAACCAGCTCAGACACTGCATGTTTTTTGAGCTGATGTTTCAGTTAGGAAGTGAGCTTGGTTTATTCACCCCTTTAAGAAGAGTGTGACCAGCAGGTCGAGGGAGGTTCTCCTCCTCCTGTGCACTGCCCTAGTGAGGCCCCATCTGGAGTACTGTGTCCAGTTCTGGGCTCCCCACTTCAAGAAAGATGAGGAGCTACTGGAGAGAGTCCAGTGGAGGGCTACAAGGATGATGGGGGGACTGGAGCATCTCTTTTACGAGGAAAGGCTGAGGGAGCTGGGCTTGTTCAGCCTGGAGAAGGCTGAGAGGGGACCTTATAAATGCTTATACATATCTCAAGGGTGGGTGTCAGGAGGATGGGGCCAAACTCTTTTCAGTGGTGCCCAGCAACAGGACAAGGGGAAATGGGCACAAACGGAAGCACAGGAAGTTCCGTCTGAAGATGAGGAAGAACTTCTTCCCTCTGAGGGTGACGGAGCCCTGGCACAGGCTGCCCAGGGAGGTTGTGGAGTCTCCTTCTCTCGAGATATTCAAGACCCGCCTGGACGCGGTCCTGTGCAGCCTGCTGTAGGTGACCCTGCTTCGGCAGGGGGGTTGGACTAGATGACCCACAGAGGTCCCTTCCAACCCCGAACATTCTGTGATTTGGGGTAAAGTCCATTTATTCCCTCCCAGAGGTTGCAAGTGGCGTCTGGAAACCTGACCCCGGCGCCCCGAACTCAGCTGCGGTCCCTGCTGATCCGCGGCAGTTGCCGCTTGCCCGTCAGCGCTCTGCAGAGCTCCTGGGCCCCGTCTAACCAGCGGCCCCACAGCCAGCACGCTCGTCCGGCGCGGCACAAGCGCGGGGCGGTCTGTGGCAGCTCCCCGCCGCCGCCTGAGGGAACGCCGCCGCGGGGCAGCTGCCCGCACATCCTGGCCGCAGAGGGTGCCGCAGAGGGCCCGAAGCCGGCTGTCCTGGCCGTGTGTGCCCCCGGGCAGGCGGAGGGGTGCTGGGTGAGCGCGGGGTGCTGCTGGCGCCTGGCCCAGCCGCCTGGGAGCCGCCATGCCGGGGGAGACGGCTGCTGGCGGCTCTGCGCTGGAGAAGGGGCCCTGCTCCTCTCGCCGCTCCCCCTGTTTCTCCCCTTGGCCGACTGACGCCAGCACGACGGTTTTCGCTGCTGTCCCCTGTCGACAGAGGTGGAGAGGTGTCTGCAGAGCAGCTTCCAGAGGACAGCCCTGGGCCGGGCCTGGCTGGGGAGGAGCGGGCTCCGGCTGGCCCGGCCGTGCGTGGCCCATCTCTGCGGCACACACGAGCTCAGCTCCCCACGGCCGCTGGCGCTTCCTTTCTCGTTCCTTTCAAGAAGTTAAAAAGA
>Ga0065711_1034335_pt1 | contig 23954 bp, 11 predicted proteins | sample Hoacrofraction12_FD_59098 | JGI IMG/M metagenome (GOLD analysis project Ga0065711, IMG submission 59098) | Hoatzin crop microbial communities from Cojedes, Venezuela - Epithelial fraction 12 v2 (version 2) | ecosystem: Host-associated > Birds > Digestive system > Esophagus > Crop | place... | reverse complement strand
CAGGAAGTTCCGTCTGAACATGAGGAAGAATTTCTTCCCTCTGAGGGTGACGGAGCACTGGAACAGGCTGCCCAGGGAGGTTGTGGAGTCTCCTTCTCTGGAGATATTCAAGACCCGCCTGGACAATGTCCTGTGCAGTCTGCTGTAGGTGACCCTGCTTCGGCAGGAGGGTTGGACTAGATGACCCACAGAGGTCCCTTCCAACCCCTACCATTCTGTGATTCTGTGATCTTATTAAGAGAAGTCCACATTTTATTTTTTACATTGTACAATAGTCTGTGGCCCATTGTCTGTCTTTTCTTTTCCTTTTTCTGAAGACGTCAGGATCTTATTGTGGAAAAAAACAATTAGGCTGTTGCAAAATTTACTAAGGCTCTGGAAAATATATTTCAAAAATCCCAAGCGTAATGTCTTTTTTCAAGAAAACTTTTCAGAATTCTACAGCAGAGCTATGATTTTCATTAGCATATTTTATAGAGCAGTTAGGGTAAGAAAGGTAATCAGTCTTATTACATTCAGTTGGACTTCACTATATATATATACACAGTATAAATATGCATAGAGAGAGAGAGAGAGGGCTCTGTGGGTGTGTACATCTACATATGTTGGGTCAAATTTTGGGTAACTTCAGTATCTAGCATATCTTCATGGATAACACATATTTTACTTTGTTTCTATACAGCTTTGAAATCCTTCTTGTTTATGAAGTCTACGCACGCTGCAGTGCTGAAAGCTTATTTAGTCCAGAATACTTCTGTTAAGTTTTGAATAGCTGATACAACAGTAAGGAAAAGCAGATTGTGTTATTTATTCTTACTATTTATTGTTGTTTCAGCTCATTAAACATATACTCCTCTAGTCCCACAGGACATAAGAATTCTGTGGGAAACATATTCTATTTTCATATACAAGAATGTATACTGAACTTTTAATGTATGTTCACGTTAATTAGAAAAGAGAGGTTGGTAAATTGAAATAGCGCAGCTCAGCTCTCTGTTTTACAGATACAATACATGTTGAAAATAAATAGGCAAATTTCTGAAAGATACAGGTGGTGTTTTCCTCCTGTCATATACATAAATAAGAGTTATATACTCAATTTGTATGGGGTTTCTCTTAAATTTTTAGCACAATTTCTATATGAGCTTTGAGATCTGCATCAATTCAGCAACAGTTAATGCATCTGCACTTTCCAGACTGTGTGCAAAGAGAGCCTTGGCTTCATACCTCTATGAAATCGAAATTGAAGGGACTGTGCTAAAATCTAATCAGTGAGAGAAAAGAAAAAGCATGGAGTCAGACTGAAATGTATTATGTTGCACTTGACTAATAATACAGCAAAAGAATCATCCCCAGACCATGTTATCATCAAAGTTTTATCTGCTTTGCATGACTTTTGAATACTCTACCAAACCTGGTCTAAATTTGAGCTGAATAGATGCATTTACTGTGTTTACTGCTTCATGTTGAGACCTTCAATATTTCAGGATTGAAAGATGAAAAATCGCTCTTACTTTCACTACATGAAAAAAGAAGCCAACTAGTTTTGAGTGAAATTTACAATCTAGACCTGGTTAAAATTCTGGGGGCACCAACAGGACACATGTAAGGAAGGTATGTCACCTGTCTTTTAGTCGGTATTCCACTGTTTCAGGCATTCGAATGAGAGGGAGGGGAGGTAATTCAATTTCTTCTCTACCTGTGGAGATTCAATCTCAGATCTCTCATTACTCACAAGTGTATCCCAGGTAACTTGCAATATGTGATTATGCTATGCCTTTCTCTGAAGTTATCCCACTGACAGTATTCCACTTGCTTTGACGGTGCTCACGTATTCATTGAAACTAGGACTCAAATCCTGGCATCTTAGATTAGTTCCTAATCTCTAATTTATGGAGTTATTTTCCCTTGTTCTCTCACATTGGCTTAATAAACAGCACCAACTGGAAAGACTGCAAGTGCCGTATAGTAAAATGCACTTCAATGTATGAACAGAGCACTCTCAGCAAGATGAGAACATTAAACCTTGATCTCCCTTTCCCAGGTGAGCACCGGAATGATGGGGCTATGCAGTAAAGGGTAGACAGTATTACTCCGTTTTCCATTTTGGGACAAGTGCCTACGACAAGCCCTTCATTGTCTTGCTAGAAAGCTACAAAAATCCAAGCATGAAACAACCCTCTACATTCCTATTGTGGAAATAATTAACCACTAGAAGAATTTACCTAAGGATATGGCTGATTTTCTGTCATGTGAAGCCTTGAAATAATGCCTGGATATTCTTTGAAGAGAGAATATTGTCTTATGTGAACATGTAAATGTCTTATTTGAACAACTATTTGTTGGTTCTGTGCAAGAGTCAATAGGTGACTCCTAAGCCACACAACAGCTGCCATAATGGTATTGGTCCCTTTTGTGCCCAAAATCTATGAATCTATGAAAAATGCTGCCTTGTGATACTTGTCTGTGGTTATTATTGTCCACTCTTTTTGTCCCTCGCTTCATAATTCTGGAAAATCCCTACAGTTTTATTCAGTGAAATATATATTTAAGGTCTGTGTCACGTAATGTATTCTTCTAATTAGTATTTCAATGTTTGTTAACACAATGGCACTTGCAGTAGTGGAAAATGCAAACTATTAATCTTAAGAGTTACATAAGCTTCTGTACTTGATTAAAATATTCTGAAAGCACTTTGGCACAACACTAAACAACAGAATGAAAAGGTCAAAAAAAAATTTTTTACTGGTTGGTTCATTGGCAGGCTGGTTCAATAAATCAAAATTAGGAGTCTCAATGGAGAGTGTTGGAGGGAAATAAAAATTCTATAAAGCTGCTTTGCCATCAACGTATTAATACATACTAACTAAATCCTGTACTAATGGGCAATACAAATAGATTATCTTTTGTATTTACATTTCTAATTAGTATTAAGCCTGAAGTAAGTATACACTGCTTTACGTGGTAGTCTACTAAATGTGAGGTAGGCATGGGAACTGGGACCTACGACTAGCCCATATATAGGCAAACAGAACAGCAGTGCCTTGTGCTGCCCACCGAGCACTTTTCACACCACCAACAGTCACAAGCATGTTTTCTTTTTTAAAAAGCTGTACCTACTTTTGAATACCGAAAGAACATGCGTCCTGGTTTCGGCTGGGATAGAGTTAATTTTCCTCCCAGTAGCTGCTGTGTTTTGGATTTGGTACAAGAAGAATGTTGCTAACACTGATGTTTTTAGTTGTTGCTAATGCTTCAAGGACTTTCTGTAGTCCCATATTGAGCTAACGAGCAGGTGTGCAGGAGCTGGGAGGGAGCACAGACAGACAGACAGCCAAGCTGGCCAATGGAAATATTCCATATCATGGACGTCATGCTCATTTTATAAAGGGGGTCTGGCAGGGGACTGGAAGCCTTTTTTTAATTCTATTTTTCATTGAGTTCAAATTCTTTCTTGGCTGGCAGTTCAAACTTCTCTGGGTTTACAGTCTTTTTTGGGATTTTTACAAAATTCATGAAATCCGCAATTTCCAGGTTCTGCGATTTCTGCTCAGGGACTGGCTGCAAATTAGTCATCGGGTGGTGAGAAAATTTGATTGTGTATAGTTTGTTTTGTGTATTCGTTATTATTATCATTAGTAGTATTAGTATTATTAGTATAGGTATTTCTTGTGTTGTCTTATTAAACTGTCTTTTCTCAACCCATGGGTTTTACCTTTTGTTCATTTGTCCTTCCCATCCTGCCGGGGGGGGGGAAGCGGAAGGGGAAATGTCAGTGAGTGGCTGTTTAGGGTTTAGCTGCCAGCTGCTGGGTTAAACCATGACACCACGCAAAAGAAATAATGACACAGGAATATGAATTCAGAAAATAATTATTATGGAATCACAGTATAATTTAGTTTTTGAGAGACCTGTGAAGGTGTCTGCTCCAACCCTCTTGAAAGCAAGTCCTAATGCTGCACATGACCTTGTCCAATCAAGCTTTGAATATCTCAAAGGATGAAGATTTGACAGTCTGTCATGGAGAAAAAACTTTTCCTCTTATTTAATTGGAATTTCCTAGATTTCAATATGTGTCTGTTGTCCCTTCCCTTTTCCTGGTGCTCATCCAAAAAGAGTCTGGCTCCCTCACGTCTATGTTCTCCAATCAGGTAGTTCAGGACAGCAATATGACCTCTTGCTAGTCTTACACTATTACGGCAAAACAAATCCAGTTCTCTCAACCTCTTGTAGCGTGTCCTCCAAAGCAAAGTGCAGAGTTTATTTTATTACAGGGCTATAGGATTTACATCTCCAAGTCAATGCAGCTATAAAGGATTTGCAAGAGAATTAGAATGGCTGTTGTTCTGGAAGAATTTCAGATACGTTCACCCAAGCATGTGTCATAGAACAGGGGAGAAAATTCCCATTTCTGCCCCACCATGATGAATTGAGAGTTCTGACTGCACATTAATGAGTTCTGGTCAGTTCTCTGAAGCTGCTAATATGGGCCTATTATAATCTTGGATACATCTATGCAAGTATGTGCCAAATACTGCTGATAATGGCTATGCTACTTTATTGTCAAACTAGTGGCAATAGCTGGTCGCTAAATCTTAACCGGTCATTTATTGCAGCTGAAACAAGCCAGGAACACTACATTTTTAGTTAAATGCCTGAAAAGAAGAGACTAGAGATCCAGAAATACTTCAAGTAGGACAGGGGGATTGAGGTGGTAAGTGAAGGATTTAAGGGTTCAAAGAAGGATTTTAAAAAGAAAAAAAAAATTAAAGGCACCACAGGGAGCTCTAGACAGGAAGCAAAAAGACACAGACAGTCTTTTGTAGCGGGAAAGACTGTTGCAGTGGTAGGACCATCCAAGGTTAGTGAAAGGACAGTAGAAAAATTCCTTAGTGAAAAAAAGAACTGTGACCTTCGAGCATCTCTGCCTTTAACTATGGCATACAGGCTGAAAGAATTCTATAGCAAAAGTCTCCTTTAGATTAGGACTTCGCACCACCTTATAGGAAGTATCTGATGGAAGAAACTTCACTTAAACTGTTACAATATATCCTGCCACTACTAATGGGCGATAATCAATGCCTGTAAAGTAGGGTGAAGGAAACTAATGCACTGGACCACTTGTCTGCTCCTCCACTGCTCTTTAATCCATTAGATGAAGGGACATCAGGATTCAGTGGGTAAAAACTGAAGCTCACCAAATTGAAGCAAAAACATGTATTTTAACAAGTATAGTAACTAAACAGGGGAAGAGTTTATCGAGGGAATTGACTCTGTCACTCAAAGTTTCACATCAAGACTGGACATCCTTTTAAAATATATGCTTTAATTCCATACAGAACTCATGGCATCACTTGCTAAAATTACATGTCTATTTGAGGTTATGACAAGATTATGGTTATGGCAACTGATGTTCTTAGTTTGAAAGCCAAAAGTTGAAATTCTCTTCTGGTTCAAGTTACAGTGAATTTTTCCTTTGACTTCTTTTAGGGCAGGATTTCAAGAGATATCTGCAGAACTTTATTCCTGAAAATGCTGGGCTGATTTCTATCACAAGTAGAAACTGATGATGAAATTAAAGGAAAATATGTCCTCACCTAAGCAAATGACTTTACTGTTGAATGCTTATTCCAAAGAGCTTTGAAATAAACAATGCTTATTAACAGAGATTGGAAGGAAAGTCAGAGTGAGAAAGAGAGATTATCTGTAAAACATGCAAGAAAAGAGCCACATAAATCTGAATGAACCATAATGCAGAAAGGTATTTGTTCCATTAACAGATATTACACAAGTATTAAATAAAAACTTGCAGTTATTAATAAAAAAGGCTATCTGACTGCATGCCAAGCCAACACTATTTCTTGTTTCCCGATTCACATCCTCTTTACAAATATTTATTGGTTTAAGCTCATGGTTTGTTCACTATAGGTGTTGTATCACCACAATTCTGGGAAGCCTCAAGCTGATCTGAAATCAAAGATTTATCTTCTGGTCAGAAGAAATGCTCCTAAATATGTGCCATTTCCTAACAGGTCATGATAGGTCTTTAATTGTTGTCGGAGTTTTGTTTACTATGGTGTCACTGCATTCCGTGTTTCCAGACCAAAAAACAGAAAAGATTCATACCAGTATAATCTGAACTTCTGGTGCATTATACATAATAAAAATTGACTAATACAGCAAAAAAATTGACTGGGACTGTCATTAGAGACTTATTGCAATGCAGAAATTGTTATCCAGAGGGACCTTGAAGGGCTTGAGAGGTGGGCCTGTGCAAACCTCATGAGCTTGAACAAGGCCAAATCCAAGTTCCTGCACCTAGGTCAGGGCAATCCCAAGCACAAATACAGGGTGGGCGGAGAATGGGTTGAGAACAGTCCTGAGGAGAAGAACTTGGGGGTGCTGCTTGATGACAAGCTCAACATGACCCAGAAGTGTGCACTCGCAGCCCAGAAGGCCAACCGTAACCTGGGCTGCATCAAAAGAAGAGTGGCCAGCAGGGCGAGAGAGGTGATTCTGCCCCTCTACTCCACTCTGATGAGATACCACTGGGAGTCCTGAATCCAGCTCTGGAGCTCTCCACAAGAGAAAGACACAGACGTGTTGGAGCGGATCCACAGGAGGCTACATAAATGATCAGAGGGATGGAACACCTCTCCTGTGAGGAAAGGTTGAGAGAGTAGGGGCTGTTCAGGCTGAAGAAGAGAAGGCTCCAGGGAGACCTTATAGCAGCCACCCAGTACTTAAAAGGGGCTTATAAGAAAGCTGGAGAAAGACTTTTGACAAGGGCATGGAGTGACAGGACAAGGGCTAACAGCTTCAAACTGAAAGAGGGAGTATTTAGATTAGATTGAAGAAAGAAATTCTGTACGATGAGGGTGGTGAGGCCCTGGCCCAGGTTGCCCAGAGAAGCTGTGGCTGCCCCCTCCCTGGAAGGGTTCAAGGCCAGGTTGGATGGGGCTTTGAGCAACCTGGTCTACTGGAACATGTCCCTGCCCACGGCAGGGAGGCTGCAACTAGATGATCTTGAAGGTCCCTTCCAACCCAAACAATTCTATGACTTTATGAAATAACCAAGTCACATACATACTGAAAAACCCGAAAGGACAAAAAACATGATAGAAATTAAAATTTGGCACCTTACACAATCAAATTGAAGGTGTTTTGTTTTGTTTTGTTTTTCTCATTTAATCATGGCTTGAGTCATATCCAGCAGATAGTAAGAAGGATCATGACCAGTTTTCAACACTGAATCTAAGATGTGTTATTAAGCCCTTTGAATGAAAGCTGTAGTATGATTCTCACTCCTGTACAGTGTTAGAAATTAGTGACTAAGTTCTTCATGTCACATGCACAAGCATTTAAAAAATAAGGTAGACTATTACTGCCTTACTTTTCCCATGTTCCCAGCTATTTGTCAACTAGCATAGATTAAATAGTATTAAACAGTTGTTTCAAGTCCCCTTTTTTCTGTTACGAAGCATGTACCAGAAGATTGACAGGGTTTCACATAAAATAAACTTGTCTGTTGACCGGTTTAATCTATGAGCTGGACCGATGGTAAGGGTTACTATCTCAAAGTACCAAATAACTTTGAGATATAATTGAAAAAATATGCCCTTTAGTGAATTCATTATCTCTCTAGCCTTCTGCTTTCTTTCAGCTTTTAGCATATATATGCATTTCCCTAGGGTTAAGCTAATGCATTTCTCAATTCTTAGACTGCTTTAACAACAAGAATCGAAGATGATAACAAAATGAATTCCCAAACCCATTCTGAAGGACATGAGTTTTGAATTTTAAGTATTTTGTTGTTTCAAGGTGAGAGTTATAAACAGTACGTTCTGAATCAAACCAAATAGCTTTCAGTTGTGAAATGCCTCCATCTTCTCTTCTCAGCCACTAGTGAAAATAAATAATTTTATGCTTGTGTCACAAAGAGCTAATCAATGACAATACCTTTCAGAAAATTAACTAAGAGCAAAGAACCCTGAGAAACCACTAGCTATTTCAAATGGGGCATAATGCTAGGGAGTTATCAATCTTAAAATGTGAAAAAGACTTTAAAGAACACCGAGAACATGTATTTATACTTCTTGCTGTCAAATATTTTGGATTCCTGTCAAGCCTTTCTGTGATATTTTAAAAACATAGAAATTGGAAAGCAAATAGTAAATGGCTGACTTGTCGGATTAATGATGCCAAGTCTTGGTGTCTTGGTAATACTGCACTTTTTCAGATTTTGAAATCTCAAATATTTCCCAAGGAAGTTGTAGTTCCTTGTATGTGTTTACAGACATGAGGCTTGATTTTCTTCTTAACCTGTCATAGACCCTGATAAAGCTCCAGTATTTTACAGGTGACAAAGTAAAAACCACTGGTTTGCTCTAAAAAATACATGAATTGAAATGACTGATCTGCCTTGGGTGACCTCTGGAATTCCTCTGACTTTAGGTGGATAAAATTTAGAATATTCTATAATTTAGTCATCTAGGCTTCTTCTAGTGTGAAGAGAGATCTTAGGATATTTCGAATGAAACTGTCTTCTTCAGGTTCCTAAACTGGATGTTTCAAAGCCTAACAGAATAGCTTGTGCTAAGACACCAACACATTTAGATGGCTAAAGCAGGTGAAGCAAATCTCATTTTTTAAGTGCTTGCACAAAACTACTCATGATCTACAAAATAAGAATGAATTTACACTACAATTCAAAACCTTTTCATACAAATAAAAGCCTTGAACTGCTTTAAATTCAATGGTTTCACAAAGAAAAACAAAAATTCTTTGTGTACTGCTTCATCTGTTTATCTGTAGGGTATTATTTGATATGAAAAAAGCTGTCAGTGCTTCTGGGAGCTGAAAAAAGTCACTAAATTTTTTGATAGGCTCACAAAGGACATAATATCTAAAAATGACTAAAAGAGACCCGAGCTTGTACTTCGAACAAACCCATGCACTGTTTCTGTGAGGTCAATGTAAATAATCTTAACTATTTGTGATTGTAACAGAATTGTGGAGTCTTTGAAGACTTTTTTACTCAGGGTAAACAAGGCTTTGTTGAATAATATCCTGTGCTACAGCACGGTACTCAATTCTTACAGGTGGCAAGGCTTTGTGCTTATTGGAGATGGGCTGTCTTAGAGATCATGCCAAGATGAACTCGTACACATCTACTCTACCAGTAAAAATTAGTTGGTTTTTAAGAGTAAAACCACAATGTGTTAGGGAGAAAAATAATTTCTTGATTAAGGCACTGGAATAGTATAAAAAGCAGGATTCCATTCCCATAGCACATCTACTTTTTAAGTCAATTTCCAATGATTTTGAAGACACTACCAAGTGAAAAAATGAGAAGAAAAGCATTACTGTGGAGATAAAATTCTGGAACACCTCGGTTAACTGCTGGAAAGACATTAAAATTTTTAACCTTACCTTACAGAAATCAAATTTCAGACCTGTCTTCATAAGAAAAAAGTATGCAGGATCAAAAGAGAACTCTGGCTCCATCAAGTCTAGCACTTACTTGTTTTTATCAGAGACTACTATACTGGGTAATTTCTACCTAAAATTACCAAATTTTATGTTAAAATGAGTTATGGTGTTTGCCTTTTATATACCTCAGTAAAAGCCTCAGGCTGATTCTGTTGATAGTTAGCAGCGTTCCTGTTTGTAGTACAATTTATTTATAACAAGTTTATGTTCTGCCAACACCGCCTGGTTGCTGATCGAGCTGTACAGACTGCTTAGAGGTTTGGGCTCTGAACTGGGCTTGTAGGCTGGCTTTCTTCAGAACAAAGCTCTAATTCCTGACCTGATGAAGTTAAAAAGAGAACTAGCATTTTTTTTTTAAGTTAGGTCTTTTGGAAGGTAAGAGATACTTTTTTTTTTTTTGTATAAAGGATCAGATACTGAAGAAAGATATTTAATATAACATGGTTTATTGTTTGATTGATTCAATCAACGCAATTAAAGTTTGTACAAAAAACTTCAAAATGGGCAGATATGCTGCTAGGAATGTTAGTGAATGAATCAGAGTTTGGTCAAACGTCTGGGAATCCAGGTTATTTCCAAACAACAGCCATGCCACTGAGATCACATTAACAGGCTAGTAAAGACACCAGTAAATTTTTTTCTCATGTTTTTATAGATGCTACCTGAGCCAGTCTTCATTTATATGGAACTATCCTTTGTTAATTAGAACAATTCTTGCCAGCAGACTTGCAGTTTCATTTCCTTTTTTTATTCCAAGATGCAGGTTATCATGTCTCCCCTCTTGAACACATTGAATGCTTTCAGTTGATAGATAAAATCTATTATTCTGCGGAGTGTAATTCCCTCTCGTTTCCATTGTGTCTATCCTTTAACAAGGTAATAAATATCAGTTAGGTACTCAGAGGGGGACCAGATATGGAAGTCAAGCTGAGTTTCACTGTCCAGAGGGAAACAAGGTGACTTGGAGGCAGTGAGGGTCAGACTCATGTGGGTCTGCTCAGGGCTGCTTGCTTGATCTCCCTGATTAGGGACCCGGGCTCTGCATTTGCTTTGGATTTACGTCTCAGCAGCACAAAGGACAAGAGCTGTGAGAGCAGCAATGGCAGCAGCAGGGGAGATGGAGAGATCGCAAGGGGCAAAAACGAGAGCCACAGAAAGCTGAGATGAGATGGGAAATGCCTGAACCGGTTTAGAAAAAAAAAAAAGAATCTATGTGTGGTGTGAGCCAACAGCTGACCAAATGATACTTCTTGCTTTTATAGAAAGTCTGTACTATTTTCATTTTTTAAAATGTAACCTTGTCATTGTAATTAACTGATTTAAAAAAAAATACAGCTCAGAACATATAATCTAGTAGACTTTCTGTTTGAACAACAGCTATGGATATTTGTGGAATTTCAGGAAGAGGGCAACAACTGCAGAGAGATCGCGTGTCGCTTCACCTGTTCTTTATCATAGATTTAAATGTGATGAGAGAGAGACAGATGCTCTAAAGAAACTCATTTCTCCTTTCTAAATGAGTTACAATTCACCACCAACTGAGCAACAAAACTGCATAAACCAAGTTCATCTCAACCGCAAGCAGTTTATTAGCTTATAACTATCTTCATGAGGCACTACGATAATAGAGTTGTTGGGGATTTTTAATGTATTTCATAAACTTGAAAAGGCTGTTGGCTCAGTTAACATTTTGTAGGTGACTTGAGTAACTGATCAGGCCACAATAACTCTACCACTTTCTTATTTCTCCTTATCCATACTGAAGGACCTGTGAAAGACTTGAAGAAGAGACGATAGAGCAAAAAGGAAGGAAAGGGAGGGTACAAATACAGGGAATCAATCTTCATGGGACATTTACACAGGGGTTTTGTTGCTGTTCTGGAATGAAGCTGTAAAGTACCACACAGCAAATTATGAGTTAAAAAATATTTAATAACAATGTACGCAATTATTTCCTTCCAGCTTATGAGCTAAGACTCATAAGAAAAATGTCTTCTGAGAAAAATGTCATGGAATTTTGCTGGGAGACAACCATAATGTGAGTACTCCAGTGGGTTAGATGAAAAGGCAGCTGCCAGTCTTGGCATTCAGTAAGCTTTAAGTGCCTGGATTTGTAGCTTTAGACAATATCCTGTAGAATTCCTGTAGAATCCTTTCACCATGCAATATCGGAAGGGTTTTTTTGTGTATTATTGCATCACATGGCACCAGAATGGTTCCAGTTTGGGTCACTGGACAGACTGGAGACCTCAGAGCCGTAGAACAATCACCTGCTACTTTAAATGCCTCAGTGACAGACAGCTGTAGGAGGTCGTTTTCCATCACATGACCAATAACTAAAATAAGAAGAAAAATTTTCCTTGATGCTGGGATTTACGGATGCTGGCTGACAAAAAAATGAAGGTGAAGAAACCTGGAGCTTTTCTCAGCCCAAAAGTTCCTATCACTGTCTGTGTTTGTACTTTTTCCTGGTAATAGAGTCATAGAATAGAATCACAGAATAGCTTGTGTTGGAAGGGACCTTTAAAGGCCATCTAGTCCAAACCCCCTGCAAGGACTAGGGACACCTTCATCTTGGAGCCCTGTCCAACCTGCCCTTGAATGTTTCCAGGGATGGGGCATCGACCACCTCTCTGGGCAACTTGGGCCAGGGTTTCACCACCCTTGTTGTAAAAAATTTAGTCCTTATATTTAGTACGAATTGATTGTCTTTTAATTTAAAACCATTACCCTTTGTCCTACTGGAACAAGCCCTACTACAAAGTTTGTTCCCATCTACCTTATAAGCCCCCTTTAAGTACTGAAGGTAGAGTAAGGCCTCCCTACAGCCTTCTCCTCTCCAGGCTGAACAGCCCCAGCTCTCCTAGCCTTTCCTCACAGCAGAGGGGTTCCAGCCCTTGCATCATTGCTGGGGCCTCCTCAGGCCCCGCTCCAACAGCTCCAGGTCTGTCCTGTGCTGAGGGCTCCAGAGCTGGATACAGGACTTCTGGGGGGGGTCTCACCAGAACAGAGCAGAGGGGCAGAACCCCCTCCCCTGCCCTGCTGCCCACGCTGCTGGGGATGTAGCCCAGGGCATGCTTAGCCTGCTGGGCTGCAAACACACATTGCTGGCTCATGCCCAACTTTCCACCCACCAGTACCCCCAAGTCCTTCTCAGCAGGGCTGCTCTCAATCACTTCATCCCCCAGCCTATACTGATACCAGGGGTTGCCCAACCCAGGTACAGGACCCCAGCAATTTGCCCTGTGGCTCATAACCATGCACCTCTCATCTTCCATTCCCACCTTTTATAATGTCTTTTTCAAGATATACCTACAGTTATTATAATTCCCCCCTCTTTTTTTTTATCATTCTACATGTCATTGTAATACTTTTTTTATCTTTCTCATGGGTTTCTGTTTTTGCTTCGCTCTTATTTTCCGTATACCTCCGTACAACACTGTTCACCTTTCTATTCCTCACTTCTTAATAAGCCAGTCATTGCTTTCCCCCCGCCATGGTTCTTAAGCATTTCTGTGCAAATAGATTATTAATTCTGAATTTTAGTGATTCTTGTGATGAAAGTTAGTTGCAATAGATGTAATCCTTGGACTGATATAGCCCCTCAGATTTGTAATAAGGTGGTAGATACAACGCATAATGGCTCATCAGTATTTACACGATATAATATGTGATCCAGACTAGAAAGGTTTGTATATATTACCAAATTCCCAAAAGCTTACTCCGAACATGTACAATCTTTGATTTTCAAATATGTGTTTACATATATACATATTTAGAAAATTGTAAAGACCTTTACCACTGCCCTTGACAACTGGACACCTTTCAAACTTCTGGTCCTGTTGCAAAGATTGGAAGCACTAGTATTTCTGTGTGATCGGACTGTAAGCATCTCTTTTAAAAAAAACTTCCACTCCTTTCATCCTCTCAGTCTTGTTACTGGAGAACATTGAACTGGATTATTTGAAACTTTCAAAATCATGTGTCCTGTGAAGCAGACATCTGACAGGGGATACATTATCTTGAATAGTTTAAGCTTTATAAAATTATAAGTCTGTTTTAAAGTCTTACAAGTTAAAGTATTAAGCTACTTTGTTTAGTTGTCCTCATCAAGGAACCCCATATCAACCTGCTGTGTGTTTCTTTTCTCCTGAAATGTCCGTCTCTAAGGAATGCAGACAACATATTGCCACTGATATACTATGTCCAAGCAGTTCCAGCTGTCTCAGCAGAACTGATTCCTTCTTGTTTCCATGTCGATAAACCATTCAAGTGCTTCAATACCTGTGCACCTCCTCAGAGTTTGAAGGCAGACCAAGCGACATGTTTTGTTCCACACCAGAAACTTAAATTTTTTTTTAGTCAACTTTTTACATCCTGTTCTTTAATAAATCTAGTGAAAACAGTCATCTCCTATATATCAAAGAAACTATTTATCTTTCATGCAACCATGCAAGCAGCCTCCAAAAATCCTAGTTAAAAAATGCAACGAGTCAGATTGTGCTCTTTTTAAGGGAGAATATGATTTAGGTTCTGTTCAGTGTACAGACAAACAATTTTTAAGAGGACTTGACCTTCCTGAATACAGCGGCTAGCAACATCTGTGTGAAATACTCACCAAGCTGACAAACAGAGCAGAGTCGATAAACTCTAGTTGGGACTTCGCGCAGTTGTAATGATGCCTGGTAGATTAATGAACAAGCAGAGCGAGCGGAGGGAGTATTTCCTCTCTGGAGCACGCAGGCTACAGATTCATCTTTTAGAAAACAGAGCAGTGTTTTCCTTCATGTTCTCCCTAGAGGACGGAGAAAAATATTTGCAGGCATGACTATGTTAACAAGAAGGTAAGAACTGATGACACTAGAAACAACAGCCCTTTTCCTCCAGGCCTCAGAAGAAAGTCTGTTTCATCACAAACTCAACTTAGGAGCAATATATATACTTTTTACCTAGAATCATGACTGTTTATTTCTGATTTCTGTACAAGAGCAGTAGGATTTATTTCTTGGCACTGAAAAATTATTTCTTGGCACTATTGGATCAGGTTGAGCAACTTTGTATCTATGGCTAAGGATGAAATTGTTACAGAGAGACCTGGCAACTCCCATGAACCTATCACCCACTGGCAGTTAGCAATAACCAGCAGAAAATAATTAGTTAATTGGGTGTCTGTGGCAAGGTGTTGGTGGGATGGGGCTGCAGGGAAGCCTCTGTGAGGAGAGCGCTGGGGCAGCCGGTTCCAGCCAGTTCCTGCTGGTTTTGCAATGACCCCACTGCAGGACACAGCCATGCCCATCAGCCAAGCTGGTGGCATCTCTGGGAAAACATACTGTAGAAAGAGCAGAAAACATTGGTCAGGTCAGCCAGGGGAGGAGGGGGAAACAGGTGAGAAACAGTGCTGCAGACACCAAGGTCTGAGAAGGAGACAGGGGAGCAGGTGCTCCAGGTGCTGTGTCGTGGTTTAACCCCCACCAGCGACTCAGCACCACACAGCAGCTCGCTCACTCTCCCCCCTGATGGGATGGTAGGAGAATCAGAAGGGTAAAAATGAGAAAACTCATGGACTGAGATAAAGACAGTTTCACAGGTAAAGCAAAAGCCACACATGCAAACAAAGCAAAATATAGGAATTCAGTCACTACTTCCCATCGGCAGGCAGGTGTTCAGCCATCTCCAGGAAAGCAGGACCCCATGCTAGCTAATATGAAGAAAATTAACTGTCTTAGTCAAAACCAGCACGCGCTGGAGCAAAGATTCCCCTACCATCTGTGGAGGAGATAGTAGTGGAGCAGGTAGTTCCCTGCACCCCAAGTAGATATGTCCTTTTTTCCTCACTACCTGAATCTATTTTAAATTGCAATAAATTAAATTAATGTTACTCAAGTTGAGTCTGTTTTGTGTAAGACAATTTTATAAGTGATCTCCCTGTCTTTATCTTGACCTATAAGCATTCTGGTTGCTATTTCTCATCCTATTTTATTCCCCTGTCCTACTGAGGAGAGGAAGGGAGTGAGCAGCTGGCTGGGAGTGTAGCTGGTGGCCAAGGCCAACGCACCACAGGTATAGTCCACTATACTAACTAGGAAATGTCAGCCTGTACACTAAAGGTATACAGTGCTAGTTATTGTCTTTGCTGATTTGATCAAAATTAATACTCCAGCATGTTTAAGGATGGATGCATGTGAGTACATGCCTTTGGATATGGCATGGGGAATTCTCTTTATGCTTCTCCATACAGCTCAGTTCAGTCCCACAGGCTTTACAGTTTATTACTCACAGAAGGGGAAATGATGAGGCATGGGCAGGCCATGGTGCAGGGGTGGCTGCATTTCCTCATCCTACTACAAAATCTTCATGACTGCAGGTCATGAGACACAAACCTCATTCCTCAGGGAACTGAGGGAATGAGGAGATCTTTGAACTTGGCCCAAAGTTAGGCACGAAGACTGGACCTCACTAGTATCAGTTTCAGTAGGCTGGATTATTTGTTCCTACAGCTGGTGTTCAATTACCTCACAGCCACTGTGCCAGCACAACCTGTCCACAAGTAGCATGATGTGGCTGTAATGGGAAAGAAAGCCTTGAGCTCTATGAAAGGCTCTCAAGCCTCTGTATGGTCCTGCTGGCTTGAAGTGAGAAAATCTGGCTAAGCATGCAGACACTAAGTTCACACTTGAATTTCTGAATTTTCACTGCTCAAAGCTTGACAGGAAAGTTTAATTACAGTTACTTTTCAGACGTGGCTCAGTTTTTCTCAGTCAATCCATCAGTATCTTGCAACCCACTCTAATGGAAGTTGCTGTGAAGCAAATGCTGGTGGAATTTGTACTGAAGATGTCAGTGACAATCACACTATGATGGCAATCTGAAGTGAAAAGGGGGTGGCGCTGAGGGAAAAAAAATCCACAAAATCTCACTGTCTATCCTTGCACAGGGATTTAAGGGAAGTCATACATAGCATGGAAGTAACATTCCCCCTTTGAAAATTAATTAGAAGGTTCTCCATCATTCTGCTTATCCTTGCTACGAGACAAAAGCTGCTGGATTAACAATGTGATTTTAAGAGGTGTGATACATTAAAAAATGATGAGAAAACCCAACCCCTGCTCAGCCTGGTTCAGTGTGGATGTACCACTTAATTTCAGGTCTTTCTACTGAGTTGTATTTATTCATCTTGGCTTTAGTAATATCTCTCTATTTCTTTGGAAGTTGTATCTACAAGTCTAGTTATGAACCTGGGCTGTGTTATACACAAACAGAAAGAGACAAAACAGTTTTTGTTCTCAAGAGTTTACGAATCAAACCTAGAGGGTGATTTGATAATTATAGCAAAGTGGTTTTCTTTCATCTATATTGCTTTGGATCCATTAGGTTTCAAAACACGTTACAGTTCTCAGCTAGCTCTAAACAAAATCAGATTCAGCTGAATGCTTGCATGTTTAAAGGTTATCCAAATTTGGCAAAAACTTGATAATACGAAACTTTGAATTGCCAGCAATCTTCTAAAAGTGGATAACCGTATTCTTTGAATGCTTTGGCTAGTTTCTGAACATTCGTCCAGACATATGTTCTTCAAACTCTGCTCCATTTGGTCTTACTGTGAGTCAAAACTGTGACGTTCTCATAGTGTAGCAAGCAGCTGTGACCTACTGTTTTCATTGTATAATATAAATGTACATGGGATAATTAAAGGCTATAATAAGTGAGGAGGTGTATATTGGCTGTGATATATTTTCTTCAGCCCAGAATAGAATCTGAACAGTCTTTTGCTGCGCAAAAGCTATTAAAATCCAAAACTTGCTAAGGTTTAAACAGAATTGTTAACTTTTCACAGACGTCATTGACTGGCCATTGCAAATTGTTGAAACCCAGCTGATTAGGCATTTAGACAATCAATGGCATAATGATTGGAAACAAATGATGAGGAACCAATAAAACGCATATGCTTAGAAACAAATGACTTGTAAAGACTCTAACTCATACATGTCAGGTAACTTCGTCATGAGGAGTGTAAGCTGTGACCTCTGAGTGCCATGTGGTAATCTAGCAACCAAGAAGGTAGCAGAGGCACAGGTCTGTCTTTGATGGACCACCAAGAAATGATGGGATTGTTTGTGTAACTTGCTGGAGCTTGAAGCCACAACGTGACTTAACTCTTGTTGTTTCCGATGTCAGCAAACCTCTCAATTGCACTCTTATCCTATGTAGAATTCATAAACCTACATGCCATGTTATAGCATAATACCCCACAAAACCTGGCAAGTTTTCTCTTAGCTACCCTTTCTTTTCTTCCCACTTCTTTTCAAAAGATGTATTTGAATGTGTCCCAGCAATTAAGAACCATTTCTATTCTTGGAATGGTATTTGAGTGAAGTTAAAAAGTCTGTAAGACTGGTGGATCTCAAGAGTGGGAAGAATATTTATATGTGAAGATAAAAATAATTTTCCTCCCAATAATTATTAAAAGAAACAGCAGACAGATTGTCTCATTTCATTTTTTGAATGAACAGTTTGTCTTTGCAAAAAGTTTTCCAGCAGTAATCAGAGACATTACTGAAACAAAAAGAAAAGCCAAACACTTTCTATCCAGCTCAACAGAGAAGCAGTCATATCTTTTTTACATCATAAAAAATCTGCTGAAAATGGACACTCCTGCTTGAGGTGCCTAAGCAATGTGGCAGGCTGAGGCTACACCTATGGGGTTGGTTTTCACCTCATCTCCTCTACACACCCAATGCACGTATTTCAACAACCACAAAGTCTAAAGTTAAGAGAGGCAAAAAAGCAATTCACCCTCACTGTCTCCTACCCAGGGCTGTCAGACCTTGGCTTTCTGCAGACCCTGTGAGGAGAAGCAGCCAGTATAATGGAGCTGGTGGCTGCTGTAGGTAATACACCAACATATTCACTGCAAGAACATCTAGGCAGGTAGGATGCAGTCCTCCTGGACAGTAAATGGTTTGAAATGGTCCTTGTTCTCTCACCATTAGAATCTACAGTAGGTCTGATGACTGAGTTGTGGGTGAATGTTGCCCAACAGGCCTTTCTTGTGACAGATGCAGGAGCCAGGTTTTGGGTGAAGGCTGTGACTGTTGGTTTCAAACATCCAAGAAATCCTGAACATCAGATTGCAAGGAACGGAGATGCTTTTTCTGGCACTGAATTTGCTGAAGTGACAGATATGGAGATTTCCAAGTGAAAAAACTTTGTGACACTTGTATATGCCTACGTGTGTATATCTATATAAAAGGAAAAGAGAGCTTACAGTTCACAGATACAGATAGGTAAAGATTTATATTGTTTACTCATTCTGCTCATTTCTGGCCAGTAACTGCTAGACCTTCCTGCTAATACTAACGAATACAATGCAGCAGATGAAGATAAAATTAATGACACCCATTGACCCTTATATTTTTTGGCCTTTAAATTTTTATGAGAGGATTTCATAGTCATAAAATTTAACACTGTTTCTCATTACGTATTTCTTCTGCCTGATTTGTCAGCTGAAATCAATAAGACTTTGGTGGCTTAATATTGGTGTGTTCGTGAACAGCAACAACATCGAGTCATATCTGAGCCTAAATCATCTCTACGTTCACTAGAAAAGGGAAACCCAGACACTTCAAAGTCAGTTATTAAGAAATGCAATCAAATAAAATGTATGACTAATGGTGTCGCTTTCTTACAGTGAGCATCTTTGCTCTAATCATTTGGAAATTGAAAGATGTTCAGATTCTTCTGAAATAAAAATATTTTCTTATTCTGTTATATGTCAGCCTTTGGTTAGATATTGCATTCAGCTAGAGTCTAATAGCAATGTAGTACAGAGCAGAATCAATGTCTTACTGTATATAGTGGTTGCACAAGTTAATTGCTCTTTTTAAATGAAATATATTTCTTTACAGTAAATACACTGGCAAGCAAAGATGATTAGACAGCTACTTTTATAAACACGACTCTGGTGTCTACTGATTGCTTCACATCACCAGTGTACTTTCAATAAATAAAAATCCTTTCCTTTCTCTTTTTTTTAAAGAAAAAGGAATAGAAAAAGTGAGAATGAGACTATAACTGCGTTTAAAGCAATACATGTCATGTACAAAACATCAGCTACATTTCAGGAAGCCATTCCTACTCAGTTATTTGGCAATACCCTGTATTCATTTGCTCCTGGAGGACATTCAACCACATTTTAAAGAACGTACCCTCTTTTGCACCAAAAAGGACCATATGAAAAATTTACCAGGTCAGTTATTTGCTAGTTAGATAAGGAGGTGATAACTTAGCTGACTGTTAAAAATTCTTTAAAATGTGTCAGATATTTCACCAGTAGAAATAACCCATGACGGTCACATTGAAAACAGAAGGCTTCACCCACTTTTTTGAGAATGTAGAGGTTAAGGGTAATTGTATGTAGCTTTCATATGGCACATCTTATATATTGACCTTGAAGCACTCTAAGTGAAGATCCGTATGTTCCTGACTATACTGTAAGAGCTTAGTCCAGGGCAAAGGGCTCATAACAGCACACAGAAGTCCCCTCCTAACTTAAACATTTACAGTGCCTGCTTAGAACTTAAATCCTAACAAAACAGACAGCTCATGTTTATAGTGCTCTGCATATGGGAAATGAAGCAAAGCAAACAAAGTGACTTGCCCCAGGCTAGGTAAAAGATTCGAGCAGAAGTGTCCTGCCTGTAGGCAATGTTGCTTTCTGCCCTCCTGAGGTTATGTTTGATTTATAGCAACTGGATCTGCCTATTTTTGTGTCTCTGTTTTGAGAGTGTTTTAAGAAGCACTGGCTCCTTTGCACTCTTTCAGCTATGAAAAGTGAATTAAACATTCACCTGGGTTATTGATCGCTTCATGTTAATTATGGTTTTGTGGAGCAGCCAGAGTATATTGAACAACGTGTTCCTAAATGTTTGCATCATTTTCACCAGCATGTAACCACAATTAACATAGAAAAAGTTCATTCAAACCATAAAACTGATAGCGATTATCATGAAATTTGCTGTTGTGTAGCTCATTTAACTTCCAGATCGCAGATCCAGATCTAAAAAACCCACGTCACTGGAAAACTATGTATTCATAACTAAATTTGACAGCCAGGATGTTTGTTTTATCTGTATTAAGCTACTTTTGAAAGTTAATTTAAGTGTCTTTCAGAAGACCCAAGTTCCTTGAATAGTTAATGGAAAGAGATAAACTTAAAGCCACCGAAAACAGCTTTCATGAATAATTCTGTCTGACCTCAACCCACCAGGGACATAAACAAGAGCACATACAGAATAACATTTTCATGCAGAACTCGTTTGTCCATGGAAATGGATAGCTGTGTCTATATGCATGAATCTTGTGAGTAAAATTGCTCTGTTTGCTGAAATGTAAAGGACAGTGTATGCAAAATTACAGGAGATGTTTTGAATCATTGATCATCTTGATTATAAGAGGTACTGAAGTTTAAAGCAAGCTAGTAATTTTCACAATTAAGTGTGGGTTTGTGATATGCAACCTAAAATTTCTTTCCCTTAATTAAGGTTGCCTTGTTCACTTCACATATCTTTGTATGCTATATTAAGTTTTAGACTATATTATAAAGATAAATATTGGACTCTTCCACATGTGGCATTATCAGTTAGTGGATAATTTATAGAAATCCTGTATAAAACTTTCCAAACTCTATAGTTATAGGAAAAATAATAGTCTCTCCTGTCTCCGTCACCTGTATTTTGACAGGTTGTAAATACAACACAAACCTTAGCCGTTACAGATATACCCACGTCTCTGCCGTCATACGGCAGCAAGAATTACAGAGCTTCTGTGTTTCACATTGAGCTGCCCATCAGATGAAATCAGCGTTAACATAATAGGCTAGTTATTGCTGGTATTTGAAAAAAAAAGAAGAATTATAATAGAGCAAGTGCAGCAGGAGTTCAACAGTTGCAGAGAGGCACTGAAAGAGCAGTAGTGGCCTGAAGCAAGAATCAAAGTAATTACATGGTGAGCAGTAGGGTTAGATGAGTTAGATGACAGGAATGTAACCATTTCCCTTAGCCTATTCGTTTGCAAGAGAGATGCTTTCTTCTACTTTAGGGTGGAGAGCTTCCAACCACAACCCTTCCTCCTCCAAGCTCAAATAACACCGCTTTTAGGTAGCCAGGATTCAAATAGCAGTTTATATCGCCCTCACAGCAAGCAAAATGCAAATGCGTGATAGGCACTGAGTAGAGCGTACTCATCTCTATACATCACTGGAATTCTGTAAAGCAGCACCAATGCTAGCATGCTGTTTGCATGAGGGGGGAGAGAAGGAATTCAGTACCTCTGTACTACCGTGGCTTTACTGCTTACGCATAAATGCATTAATATAAAACTAACTAGCACACCAGAAATTCCTTTCAGCTCTTTGCAGTACAGATGCAATCTATTCAATACACTTACTAATGTTTTGTCCCATCTCATCTGAAGCACCTCAGCTGAACGGGAATGCTAAGTGCGATGTCAGTGCAAGGTTTGAACAGGCACCCACAAGAGTGAGGTAGGAAGCGGGACATGTCTGCAGAAAACGTCAGTTAGCCGTTACTGGAATACCATGCTCAGTTTGGGTGTCTAACCTTTGAAAAAATCGGAGGCATTTCTGAGAAGCTGTATAAAGCTGTCCTGTATTCTTCAACATATGTCTCACAGACAGAGATCACAGGAGCGCAGTCTACTTTATCCGCTTCAGGGAAAGACAGGAAGACAATTTACGATTTTCTCTAAGTCCCTATGCAGGGGAAGACCTCTTTTACTAAATGTTTCCACAGCATAAAAACCATAGGCATAACAAAATCCAGGAGCTGGAAACTAAAATCGGACTAACTCAGGCTAAGGCTAGTTAACAGGAGCTGGGAGGAGTAGTGGGGGCCCTTCCTGAGGAGGCAGCTGGTGCGTCCACAGCTGGCAAAACCTGGCATCTACTTTATTAAAAAAGAGAGGTCACATACGTTTAACAGGGTCATGCAGACATTTCAGCACAGCCAGTGTCACTACCTGAAAAAAAGGGGGTTAATATCTAGTGAAAGGAACAGAAAATGAATCAGCTTCTCACAACGAGAGGTCTCATCTGTACTAGCCTGGGTCATCGAAAAGAATCATTTTCCCTTATCCCATAAATTCCTATCTTGCTGTTGGAAGTATCGCAGTGGCTCAAACCATGCTTAGCTCTTAAGATTCAGCTCACTATATTTTTTAAAGCTCCTTGTGAAGTCCATTTTTTGCTGCTGTAGGCTTTGGTAGTGGCTTTCCAGAAAGGTAAGTAACAGCACAAGTCGCTGCTTTCCTTACAGCAACCCTGCCTGCCTGACATTGTTTAAGGCAATCCTGTCCCGGAGGAACTGGTGTCAAGAGAAGGGGAAGAAGGAATCTCCACTGACAAGTTCTTCTGCCTGTGCTAGAAAAATATCTACCGAATGGAGGAAAAAAAACAGTGAAACACCCTGTTCTGGATTTGGTAGAAATTACTTAGAAAGTTCTGCGGCTTTATCAGCAGAACTGGAGAAAACACAGAACCTAATAACTCCTGTAAAATCAAAGTCTACAATTTTGATCTTTTCTGCTGCCCTTTGTGCCCTTCAAGCTATCACCTTCCAACTGGGAACACTGGAAAAGACGGAATTATCAGAGTAGTAAGAAAATAATGGCAGGAATGTGCGGTTTTCAGGTGTTGTAGGGTCACAGAGGAAATCATAGCCTGTGGCCTAATTTAGACCACATCCAAAACCTGCAATAATAATTTCCTCAGTTCCAGAGAGTTGTCATAATTTTGAAAATGAATGATTTATAGCTGGCTCCTTGTCAGCCTTCCATTTCTCTGCCTGCAAGAAATGAAAGAAAGAAAAGAGAAAATCCAGCCAAAAGACCATACCCCATTTGGGTAGTACACCTACATACTGGAAGACTGTGATTGTTTCAGAGAAATGATGAACAACGAATTTTGTTAGGGAATATGACATTAGGGAGGAGTTGTAGCAAAATATTAATCACTGTATATTTTCCAGTAAAAATGTATTATAATGGGATTAAATACATATCAAAAAGGGGTTAAAGAGTTAAAACACCGTATTTTTAGTAGTTTATTTTCCAGTAAAAGTGGAATGAGCTCTAGATGGATAAGTTAGTGCCTGTACTAAGTACTATATATGTTACATTACTTCAATAACTGTCTATTGTGTGTATATATGGATTTATTTAGCCCCACATATGTTAACATACAACTTTTAAAAATACCAACTACGAAGCTAATAACAAATAAAAACAAAAAAACAGCCCCAAGGAGCAGAATACTTGGTATAGAAGCATAATCACAGCATCACAGAATCACAGAATAGTAGGGGTTGGAAGGGACCTCTGTGGGTCATCTAGTCCAACCCTCCTGCCGAAGCAGGGTCACCTACAGCAAGCTGCACAGGACCTTGTCC
>Ga0065711_1034334_pt1 | contig 23958 bp, 13 predicted proteins | sample Hoacrofraction12_FD_59098 | JGI IMG/M metagenome (GOLD analysis project Ga0065711, IMG submission 59098) | Hoatzin crop microbial communities from Cojedes, Venezuela - Epithelial fraction 12 v2 (version 2) | ecosystem: Host-associated > Birds > Digestive system > Esophagus > Crop | place... | reverse complement strand
CTGGGAGGAGTGGTAGATACACTGGAAGGCTGTGCTGCCATTCAGCGTGACCTGGATAGGCTGGAAAGTTGGGCAGAGAGGAACCTGATGAGGTTCAACAAGGGGAAATGCAGGGTCCTGCACCTGAGTCTCCTTCTCTGGAGATATTCAAGACCCACCTGGACAAGGTCCTCTACAGCCTACTGTAGGTAATCCTGCTTCAGCAGGAGGGTTGGACTAGATGACCCACAGAGGTCCCTTCCAACCCCTAACATTCTGTGATTCTGTGACAAAAAAAATCGTAGCTCATTGTCTATTCCATTGGGGGGAGAAACAAACAATGCAGGCACAGTTCACACCGTGCCTATGGCAAGCAGCCTTTCCATGGCATCTCCCAGCTGTGGGCAACAGCTGCCAAAAAAGCAATTATGCATGGGGCTGCTCCCCTGGGGCTGTTCAATACAGGGGTCACATCTATTTGGAAATTACCCCAAAGCCTTTCTGCTGGTAATAGGAGGATCTGTGGCACAAAACACAACCCTCAGGGACCCCTAAACACCCCGATAAGAAGTATCCTGAAAGGCCACATGCATGGATGGGCAGTGGTATTGTACATCAGGGCTGCAGCACTGAAATGTGATGATTTTTGTTCCTTGGAGCTGTGAGGTTTCCTAGACCCTTCGAACATGCAGGGATGTGGACTCATTTTTCAGCAGAATATCTGATGGTAACTCTATCCCCTGTTCCTCATATTTCTCCCTCCTGTGTCACCCAAGAGGCCTTAAATACCTAATCATGCTTCAGCATACAGCCACCCAACCTTGTTATGGGTGTAAATTCTGCTCCCATTTATAGCCTAACTCTGTTTTGTCTCCAGCCTTGTTGCATGGAAACAGGAAGGGTACACCTGAGCCTGCACCAGGCGCCCCGGGAGTTGCTATCCTACCCATGCACAGCCTTCGCATCAAACTACCAGTTATCTTTTCAATTAATTGTAAGTATCACAGTGGTTGACAGGACAGCCTTACTACCAAGGGACAATTTAATATGACTAAACCATAATCAAACTGTTAACAGCCTCAGAATTTAATCTGTGCAGAAGAAGCAGGATTTACAAGAGGGAAAGGACAACCAAAGCTAAAATGAATAATGTTAGTTGTAATATTACAGTTAGTTGTAACAGTATAATTAGTTGTGATATCTAAAATTAAAAATTACACTGCTTTGAGTTCCAGGACGTGTGCCAAAAAGGAGTCGTTAGTCACAGAGATGAGGAACAGTTACATAGTCCATTATCTCTTAAACCACAAGGCCCAGAAATGAATCCTACATGTCACAGGGAAATTGAGACTCAGCATTTTACAGCAATACATAGCTTTTAATTTTAGCTCTTAAACCAGATCCTTTCTGATTATCAGTATGCTGTGCTTTCCCATTTCCACCCTGAACAGGGTTTGGAGATGGCTATCCTCAGAAGCCTTCCTGGCTTCTAAAAACTCCTTGGCTAAGCTTCACTTTTCCTTCGGGCATGGTCCAAAGTTGTCCTCCTGGTCAGGCTGCAGCAGAGCAAGCTCAGGCCTAGCATCCCGAACTGCTCCCTTCCTCCATCCTTGCCACAGTCTTGTGGAAAAAAAAAACCCCAAACAACCCAAACCAAAACACAGAAAACCCCAGGCTTTTTCTGGTACTTCCCCTCCCAGCCTCCCCTTGCAGGGTGTCATAATTTAACCTGGCAGCCAAGCACTAGACAGCCGCTCAGTCACACCTCCCCTTCCCCCTAGCAGCATGGGGAGAAGAAATGGACAAAAGTGGAAACTTGTGTGTCGAGAGAAAGACAGTTTAATAAGACAACAGAGGAAAAATACTACTACTAATAATAATGATAACAATGAACACGCAAAACAAACTACGTACAATACAAATTTTCTCACCACCTGACAACCAATTGACAGTCAGCTCCCAAGCAGCAACCACAGAACCCCGAAAAAGTTCCAACTCCCAGACAAGAGAGGATTCAAACGGAAGCAAGACAAGCCAATAGCTTCCTGCCCCCCAGCCGACCTCCATTCATAAACTGAGCCTGATGTCTATGGTATGGAATATTTCCACTGGCCAGCCTGGGCTACCTGTCCGGCTATGCTCCCTCCCAGCTCCTGCAGACCTGCTGATTAGCTGAATATGGGACATTGGAAAGAGTCCTTGATTTCTTCACAACAGCTAAAAACATCAGTGTTATTAACATTCTTCTTGTACTAAATCCAAAACATAGCACCTACTGAGAGGAAAATTCACTCTATCCCAGCTGAAACGAGGACACAGGGCAAGGATGCCGGGTGATGGTCTGCCTTGCCTCCATCAACAAGTGCTGCTGCCTCCTGAGGTTAGGCAGCCCCTGCTGCTTCCTGGCTCTGCATTCAGGGCTAAACAGCTTAATCTGGTAACACACTTCTAAATCCAAAGTGCAGCAGGCATCAATAAAGCTACTATTCAGTATCATAATGTGTAATCAAGAAGCTATACAAAGGCAAAAAGTGATGTAGCTGAGAATCACTTTTTTTAAAAAAATTATGAGGACAGCCAGTTTTTACCATCTCATTCTTACTCACTCATATGACAGACACACAAGCAATTGCTTGAGCTGGGAGGCATTTTTTGAAAAATTACTTTGAATGACCTCTATATTAAAAAAAATTATTTTAAAACCATTTCCTGCTTTTAGGTAGCGATAAAGATAGTAAATGCTTTTTCAGGTTGTGCTTATCCTTTTGTCCTTTATTTCCTGCTATGTAATTTCTTTTCTTCCTCTTCTCTCAGTGCCAAAAAGAAAAAACTGTGCTTGTAAAGGAGGAAAACTGGGAAAGAAAAGATAACTCTCTCTAGGGTAAACAGGCAGGAAGAAGACAATAGAAACAAAGTTGTGTTTTCTTTTTTCTTAAAAAAAAAGGGGAAATCACCTGGGATTGAAATAACTGAAATTATTATCCTCTTCTCACACACACACATCCACCTCACCCGCTTTTCTTCCTGGTCTTGGCTGACTTGTACCTTCTGGCAGGCACGTAGATGCCTCTTTTGCTGCTGAGGGCTGTTGCTCCACAGGACAAAGTCACCAGCAAAAATGCTGCCAGGAGATGTTTTGTGTAGGGATAAAATGAGCACCAAACTGGGACTCCGCTGCCGCTTCCCATTGCGGCACCTTCCTTGCACACACAATCCTTTTGCCGCAACAATGCTGCAGGCTTGCTAACGCTATACTCTCAGTGTTTTATGTACTGGGAAAGACCCTGCTTAATACATCTGGGGAAGTACTTCCCCATACATGCATGGGACCCCAGGCACAGAGGCAATTAGACACTCCAGGCTGCACATGCTCACACAATTAGCTTTTGTGACTGTTACTAAACAAACGCTGCACTGAGCCAATAAATCTTACAGTGGCCTCATTTTTGTAGCAATGACGCCTCAGGTAAGGCCTGTGTGGCCCAGAAAGCAAAAAGGTTAACTTTTTCTGAAATTCCCTAGTCCAGCTTATCTGCTTCTTCTCCCTAAACATCTGCCAGCTTCATACACGTTATAAATATCAGTTATAAACTGAACTATTCAGTTTCAGCTAATCTAGAACTAATTATGTATTTAATTCCTTTCTAGCAAGATCCAATCAATCAAAAAAGAGTAAAAAAAAAAAAAAGAGCATGGGTAAATATCAAAGACCAGTAGGTAATAAATGAAAACCTTCATTAAAATCTTACCTGAATGTTAACAAAAATAATGAAATAAAGTGGAAGAGATTATTCCACATCAGGTCATTCTGATTATCATCGTGCTTTCTCCCCAGTTCAACCCTGGTGCTATTTATGTACACTGTGGAAGAGTTGGAGTAAATACTTGGTGTCATAAGAAAGCCTCTCTCCCTACCCACCTGGCAGAGACCCCAGGCAGGCAGTTCAATACTACTTCGAGGGTGAAGAGTGACCGCACAAAATTGGTCTTTTCCTGCATGTTTTCCCCCATGAATTTGGAGCTGCAGCTACTGACCTTACTGGCAAGGAGGCAATTTTACTGCTGGTTGCTCTTGTTATCTACGCAGAAGCATTACATCTATTAAAGTGGGAGCAGGAGGTAGTTCTCTCTTGTGTGTCATCAGCAGAGGTAAATAATCTCTGCTGTGCAAACTAGCGAGTAATTAGGGGGAGCTACTGAGGTCATTAAATTGACAAACTGATCTCTGTTCCTACCCTCAGAGGTTCAGGTCCCATGCTGTACTTGATTACTGCTATGGCTTTTAATACTGTTAGGCCAACAAGAACATGAGACAAAGAAAGCAAAAACGCTGTGGCTAATTTTAAACTGTGCTCAGGTACACTGCTTTCAACAACATCAAGGACAAACAGATACATCAAAAAGTTAATCTCTGTTGAGGCCAAGAATGAAAGAGAGAGGAAAAAAAAAAAGCAATAAATCAGTCTCATCAGATTGATACACCCAAACTTGATGCAGTCCATTGGGCAGGTTTTGCTGGCAGGAAAGCTCAAGGGCTCAGTCGGCAGGAGATCTGCAAATACCACCAACTTTGTATCCTGCCAAGAAACCTGAAACAGCAAAACTCTCTCCCCAAAACATGCCAGCCAGGCACTGCTGTCCTGCTCACAAGCACCAAGATAACATACCCACAACAAAGAGGACACCTTGGTGGCAGGCATAGACAGGAAAAGAATTAACTTTAGAAAGCCATGCCAACTTTCTTACCCTCCTGCTCCCTTGCCCTATGCCATGTTTATGCCATTTGTCTACCTGTTGCTTCCCTCTGGCTGTTCCTCTCACCTGAGGGCTTCTTTCCCCACCTGAATTCTTTTTTTTGTATTAGCTCCTTCCTACATGAGTCACCTGGAAAGTGCCCCAATGCAGTGCTCAGTCTCCCCAGAGACAGCAGCCCTCAGGGTCTTTAACAGAGATTTAATTCCCTGCTGGTGCTGGGAGCTGTTTCTCACCTCACTCAGGGTTTTTCAGACTTCCTTACTAACCATGCCATGCTGTTTCGCTCATCGAGGTGACTCCTGATACGATACAGAAACAGTGTCCTTCCCTAACCACACAGGTGCACTGCTGGGACTGCACACTACGTGCTGCTCTGTGCTCTTCCCTCAGTGCAAATAAGCACCAGCTTGGTTACAGCAACTGGGCTTCTTCAACAAACCAAAGCAATCTACTGTAATAGCTTCTGTTTCAGCATAAAGCTTCTGTTTCAGCTCATTTTTGGAAAAAATAAAAATAAGTGACCTACAAGCATTGTACAATGAGAGCTTTCACAATGCTGAAAGTGTGTATTGGCTCTGCCTTTCCTACTTACGCCATTTTTCTCCCAGACCCCGGAAGGACACACAGAGTCCCTCTAGGTGTAGCTGATTGTGAGGCCAGAATTGGATGGCATTTGCACAGGAGGTTATCCAGCCTCCGAACCTTCATCACTAACTATGGTGTATGACCACAAGCACCATGGGGTGATTCAGGCCCAGACTGTTGGACTGCAGGTTCAGCTCCAAGAACCCACCTGTTACTCAATGTCTCTGCTGCCTTTGCAACAGTGAGGGTTACATAACTCTGTTTTAAACTGAGTTGTGCAGGACACGGGTACTCCCAGAGGAACTTTTGCCCACCACATTCTCTAGATCGGAAAGTGGCATATGGGCTACCTGATGTGCTGTCTTTGTCCTAACCCCATTCTTTGCTTTCGGGGCCAATGACAAGTAATTTTTCTTCATGCAAGTGCACGAGATATCTCAGCTCCTTGAGTATCCCCTCCTTTTTTCCCCTAGATCCTGGATCTGATGCTTCTCACTACCTCAGCCTGCAGCCAGACAGAAGCCAGCCCTGTATCCAGGTCTCCTTTTTTTTACGCTGACTCCCACTGCACTGGGCTGGAAACCACTATCCAAGTGAAGGAAGGAGGGCAGAGGTATTAGCATCCTCTACACATCTGTCCCATAGCCCAGCTCTCAGTTCCAGGTGAGGCTGAAGCCGGAAGACCTAATGAAGCAGAGAAGAACAGCTACACTCCTGACATAAAAGGCACAGCAAGTTTTCATCTTCTGAGAGGTTAAAAATAAACAGTTTAGCTTTCAGCAAAGTAGTCTGATTAGAGGCAAAGAAAACTACACTGATTTCCATGGAAATGGAACATTTTGTTGCTGCTACTTGATCTTGTTGAAATGTATTAAGAACACAAAAGAGTGCAGTTTCAATATCTGGAGAATACTAGTGTATTTTAAAATTTTAAATTAAATTGACTTCTTTTAAAGGAAAGCTGGCCAATTTTAGTTTCTTAATTAGTTCATTACTACTGGAAATAGAGCATGCTCTTGTAAGGTTAAAGCAGGATATTATAGAAATATAGAAACATCTGCAACCCACAACAGAAGAGAACCAGACATATGTGATATCTGCACAGACGAATCAGGGACTTAAGATCCTCAATGTCCTTTAATTCCTCTCCAAAACCAGCGAAGAACTGTTCTTTAAATCATAAATATCTTTAAATTTAAACCAATTACAAAATAGATACTAGTTTCTACGGAAGAAATATCAACCCCTAAATTTTGTTCACTTCTTTTGAAGTAGGAATAATGTGTAGTGTAGGAATAATGCCTGGCTATGCCATCTCTGGGAGAAAAATAACTCAGCTACTTTGAGTTCTCATCTCATTACTGTGGTACATGTATCCACAAGGACATTTCTTTCAAATGAGTAGTGCCCTATTTCAGTTTAACCCACATAGTAACAAAATAATCACTCAAAACAGGGCACTAATATCATGACTTTCACTGTGATAAACACTAAATACAGGTGTGAACAAAATGCTGCTTTGCTAGTGCAGTTGTTATCTTTACAGACATGCACTGGGGTAGGATCATCTCCATCATTTTACCACACACCAATGGGATGTTGCCACGGCAAGGCCCAACTGCAATAAATTTTCTAACAAACAAACATTTAAAAAACTCCATAATATTTGTGCTTAGTTAAAATAACACATTGTGATGATAACAATAAAAAAAAAAATCCATTTCTTCTTCCATTTCCTCAAAGTGAAATTTCAAGAGAAACAATAAACTTTTCAGGTTTTCATTCTTACGGTGTAACATTTTTTTGACAGAAGTTTTATCTTACTGTAATTGTAGGTGACAGAGCAACTTGGGCTTCTAACCAAAAGATTGCTGTACTTTTCATCTGTGTATAACACTTCCCCACATGCTTGCAAACTGGTATGTGCTCTGGTTCCAGTAGTGATGACCCAGGAAAGCAACTAGAGCCAGGAAAGATTTGACCACAAACTGCAGACAACCCCAGCCTGATTTAGGACAGCTTTCCATTGCAGACTAGTCACATTAGATATTGATCAGTATAACTAGTCATTGATATTGTGGCTCAAGGGGCTTCTTTTTTTTCCTCTTTTCTTTTAATATAATGGTCTCATGAAACCAATCCTGCTGTTTTCTTTGTGTTACACTGAAGACCCTTTTTGGCTAAGGTTTACTATACATTTAATATGAAAGATTGTCCATGAAAACATGTAGTAGTGGATCCACAAAGAGGTGCAGGTGCTGAAATACATAATTTCTAGTGCCTGATAATTTTCATAGCTCCGACCCAGGTGTCGGAGCTCTTCATTGAACATACAGGGAAAACCACAAAAGATGGCAGTTATGGAAGCTACTCAGCAAGAAACACCGATGAGAAGAGTGGGACAGGAGTCCCATTCCTGGATGTAACTAGGTGGTTATGGCTAATAACAACTCAGAGAGAGCCTATTAGCTGAGGAGCCTGGTGAGTACAGCAGTCACCAAGGAAATGGGGAATTGTTTGCAAACAACGACCTAGGTAAGGACGTATGTACCCTAATTATGGCCATTATAAAATTCTTCCTTTTTTGCCATTTCTCTTCTGCTTACAGAGATACTTTTTGCTATTTCCTGATGATCCTCTCTTCTTGAATAGGCTAAAGCTACACTTTCATAGGCTGGGTCAGCTAAAAGTTGCTCAGTGTTCGGTACTTGCAGCCACATGCATTCTCTGTGCAAACTTCATTGCATTAAGGACTGGATTTAAGAGCAGCAGATCAATGCTCAGGAGAGTTGTTAGGGTGAAATATGGAGACCTCATCCACAGATGAAAGGAAGAGCACCGTGTAATAATAACAGATAAGGAACTTATCAGTTGTATTTTCATTCATTGTGCTATGCCTGGCAAAAAAAAAAAAAGGTCTATTCAGTTGACCACTTCAGTAACTTTGCTTTTAAAAATATCTGAATTTGTGTTCAATCAGCAGATCCTATTAAGTGAAGTATTTTTTTGACACCCGTTGGTTTTAACTGCATATGTACCCTTCTGTTCCTGGCCAAACACATTTCTGCTTCACTGCTTGTAGGAAGATCACCTGAGGAGAGCAGAGCAGAGCAGAGCCTGCCAGCCCCACGCTCTCCCCAGACAGAGCATTAGGTATGCATCAGCAACTTTTATGTACAGTCCTTCTTCCTATATTATGTTTCCCTTCATATCACCTGTATAGACCACATTGCATTTCACCTAGCTAGTTTGGGCTTCGCCATCCCTTGCACTACCCACTTCATGCAGCTTAACTGAGCGTGTTGGTTGTTCCTGTGCAGCTTTTACTTTTGCAGTTGGACATCCTCATTTCACTGTTGCAATCAAGCTGAAAGGCATTGCTGTTTGGATGGTGCTAAACAGGATCTCCCTTGTAACTTTAAACAGTCAGGAAAATTGTAACGAGGCACTTATGCATAACCTCCAGCATATACGAACAGATCAAAGAGCAACCACTCCTTTGTTATGTTGGTTTCTTTAAAGGTAAAACCCTTCTCAAATAAGCCCATGCTTATTTCTTGCAAAGTGACGATAATTGGTTCAGACCTTCCTGAAATAAATTCAGGCTCAGTAAGGGTTGTGGCCTGATGAATAGGTGCACTTCTGCTGCATGGAGGAATCCAGCTTGTTCAGGAGCCTGTGAAAGCTGTGGATCTGCAGGTGGGAGGTTAATTCCTAACAGCCTGATTCAGCAATAAAGAAATAAATACAAAATGCTCCTCAGACCTTTCAGACACAAGCACTTCAGAGGCACTGAGAACAGATTAGCTCCCTTCATTGTGGGCTCTTTCTTAGCAGAAATCTCAAATCCCATTATTTTGCCTGAATCAGTCTCTGTTTTCAGCTATGCTCACATGTAGCACAGAGCTATTTACATATTTATTTATTATAGCAGGAGGACAAGCAGGCTGTAGTTGACAGTGTGGTACAGCTTTTGGGAGTGCTCAGCCATGGGTGGCACCAGCAGGTTCCCATGGAGGGTTGGTTTATAGCTTCCCTGGCTCCCTTCTTCCTATCTCCAAGGCAGGAAGGGGCAGAGCGATGGATGACCTCCCTGTGACACTGGGCTAGATTGGCTTTCCCTGCCTTTTATTCTAGTGTTTGGGAGCCAGGGAAAAATGGACTTCTCTTAGCCAGTGAACAATGTCTGTCATTGCCACCATTGTTGCTTTTAGCCTACTTTCTCAAAAGCAGGAGTGAATTTGGCTTCCTATTTCTTACCATTCTCATATGAAGGAAAGATACAAAGAAGTAGTATTTAGGTTAGCAGGATCATGTTTATAAGCCATAAATCAAGTCCAACAGACCTTGAACACTTATTTGTAGCTTACAGACCACAACTTTAAATGTCCTGTGAATCCTGATGCTGAGCTGCTGGATTTCATTTCCGTGGCATGTAGAAGGCTAATCAGCAAACTCCCCCAACCCCAGAGGGGCCTGTCATCTGCCACAATGACGTGCAGTGTGCTGACACACATTCAACAGCAAATAGCACATGCAGCATTTTGTTCACAAAACCCCAGCTTCTGTCAAATAAAATTGTATTAAGTAAATGATAGCACTGGGTTGCTGCTGTATTCCCTGCGTGCAGGACTTCTGGTTTTCTGCATGTAAGACTGGCTTCATGTCTTATAACCCTGTGTTTTGTCCTCGTTACACTTAGGCATTTTACTTCAGTGGTTGTATTACCCTTCCCTTTGAATCCCTTGATTCGCTTATGTGATGTCACTCATGAAGACAGACTCTGGTGAGTATCTTTTCAGTTAGGGCAAGGACTTCCCCTTCCTGCATGTCATCAGATTTTCAAACCAGAAATAAAATGAGCTTCTGTGTGAGAGATAAAATAGTCTCCATGTGTGGGAAATATAGCCATTCATATGAACTAAAGAATGAGAAACTGGTCATGCTCCCTTAAAAGGTGGTGAAATGTTTGCCCTTGGTTAACGGAGAATCAGATGTGTTTGAAACACACTACTAGTGTGGTGAATCTACTAAAATGAATTTCCCAAAGAAGTCCACCACCATACAAACACTTACATTCAGGAGTAAATACTATTCAAAAATTGCAATGTGCTCACATACATAACATTTTGCATAGTCAGCATGTGCTAGAGTTGCTCTCATTTGAAGTAAGACAAACCATGACCTGTAGATCTTTCCTTTTCATGTTATGCTTCACTTTCTGCATAGTACTATTTATGCCCGGATTCTTCTCACTGCAGGCTGCTTGGCAGTTTAAAGAGAACAGTAATTGCTACTTAAGTGAAAAAGGGAGGAAAAAAAGGGCACCCTGCCTGTTGTTTGCACAATTTTCTCCCTCTAAATGAAAAAGAATGACAAAATTTGATGAATTTCTCCGATTGAGGGAGAAGAGCTGTGGGTGTCAGCTGATGCATCTCTTCTGACGCAGTAAAGCTGCACTGATGTGCCTGCGTCAGCCGCCTCCAGCTCTTCAATGCTGGTTTTACAAAGATTATGTCATTTTTGGCTACACTGTGTGGGAAAGCAACTTGGCTTTGGGTGCAGGCAGGTAGGACTGTAATTCTCTCTGCCACTACAGCAATGTTCCTTCTCTTTCCCTGCTGTTCATTTACTGTTACAGGGAGGGACAGGGATGATTCATGACATCTCACAGAAGAGCTTTCCTGCATCTGCCTGCCAATCAAAAGAGGGATTTGTAGCTGCCTGGGGTTCACTAGGGTCCTGCGCTGCAGTGACAAAGAGCCTGGACAAGTTACAGGTAAGAGAAAAGTGTTTATTCAGTGATCCACAACTTCAAAGCACTCAGCCTATTGAGAAAGGGCAAGTGCACATTCAGTACTCACTCCAGACAGGAGCAAGGTCAACTTCAGAAGCACATGGGAAAGAGGATGATTTTGTTCTTGGCAGGTATCTGGCAATTTTACTAAACCTCCCTGCTCTATGCTGCCTACAATATCCATGAGATGCATGGAGATCAGGTAACAAAGAAACAATGTGATGGAGAGTCATGGACATGACAGGTGACACCCTGCTGCCAGACAGGGCAAGCAGAGGAAAAAGCACTGAAAAACCAACACCCCCTCCAAATGAACACGTGGGAAACAGCCAGTTCAGTCCTTGCAGCCCTTCATATGCTGAAACATAGCAGCAGAGATGAGTCTGTCTGGGGACTCTCTTTCCCATATCTATATCCCCAGTATCTTTAAAACAACAGGGGCATGGGGGGGAAGCCCCTGCTATGCTCTGGGAACTGCAAAGGTTTGAAAAGGCAGAAAGTGGATCCCCAGGGTAGCCCCCATGAAGTCACTGCACTTGCCTTCTTGAAAAAGAGCAGCAGATTTTTATCACATAGAGATGTAGGTGATTTTCCTTTCCCCTTCAAATGGAATTAGATACCTTAGGCCCTCTCCTTAATACGTCATTGCCTTTCTTGATAATAAGTCTGACAGAAGTTAACACTGGATTTTTCACTGACAGTATCAGGTCAAAGTTGGCTCACTGTGTCCCTGCTCTGGAAAAACTTCTGTTATCAGCAAAGAAGTAAACACCAACCTTTCAAAGGGAGATTCTAAGGAGTCCTACATCCTCCAAAGGACAGCTGGAAAAATTGGCTTGGAAAGGCCACATTTTTTAGGCATTGCAGATAATTTAGCTGAGCTATGGTTGAGACTGCAATTAAGGGGGGGCTGCTGGCATGTGAGAGGCGGGTTGTGGAGCACATGTGACGGCAGAAACACACTGAAAAACTGACTGTGCTGTAATTGCATAAGCGGCTTCTCAAAAGGATAGCGAGAAATTTCCCAGGAAATTGGCTGTCTGAAGTTACAGAGATAATAAGTATTTTCAGAAATCAGCACCACTGCCAGAAAATAAAGTGGAAAACCTCCCCCATGGAAACTAGAGGAGGCAGAGTCAGGAATGCTGGAGTAGGGAGAAAGTACAGAGTGATGAGAAAGCCAGACAAACAGTAGGGGAAGACTCCTTTTGTAAAACAATCTGCTGTGGGGAACGTGAAAATCAGGTTGGCTCTTGGAAGAGAGGAATCCCACCCAAAGCTGCTTTTCTGAGGAAGGGGATTATCTTGGCTTGGTTCCCTACATCTTTTAAACGTGCAAGGGAATTTAATTCAGCATTGCTACTTTCCTAATTGTTGAGGCTATTCTCAGGGGCTCCCAAGACTTTCCAGGCTCTACAGTGTTGGTCCAGAGATGGGATTTCTCTATTAACAGCAAGGTATGGCAAACAGTGGGGTCGGGGACTCAGTGCCCTAGTCAGATAATAAGTCTGTCAGTTTATGAAACATTGACATAATTCTGCTGAAATGCAGCCAGCTGAAGGATTTATGTTGCCTGTTCTGTGCCTGCAAATTCACATGGAGTTTTCCATAGCGTATGAGCACAGCCTTTGCTTGCTCTCTGCCACAAGCCATCCTGTGGTGGTGTTGTGTGCTCTGCTCTGGAGGGACTACTTTTCACAGGCTGTGTGTCCCTTCTATGTCAGCCTGAAAGTGGGAGGTAACACTCAGCCAGCTCATAGGTTAACAATTTTCAGATCCTCTGATGGAAAAAGTCACTCTATTATTAATTAAAACTGGTTTGGCCCTGAACATAGGTTTACGATCTGTCCAGAATCCAGAAAAAGGTGATGTTTGGGGCACCACTGGTCTGTTCCAGGAACTTGCAGGTCTACATCTCAATACATAAAAGGCATCTGATTTTTTGCAGGTGCGACTTCAAACTGAAGCAAGCTGACAGAAGTAAGTGCTCAGAGCTTCCAGGGCTTGTTAAAACAGTCCAACCTTGAAATTACATAGAGGGGAAACGAAAAACAATTAAACCCCCTTTAGCCACATGTGCTAAATTGTGATCAGTGTGTTACCATTTTTCTACACAGAAGTTCAGCCAAGTGAGCAACACAAAGTGACCACAGATCTGAGATGAGCAAAATAATAAAATATTCCTATGGCAAGATGCAAGCCTTACCCTCCTTCCCCTGCCTTCCCACCTTTTACTGCCCTTCCAACTCTCAGATTTAATTTGTCAACAGAATCCTCGACTTCTGGGCTCCAGATGATGGGAAACAAAATACATGTCAGGGATTTCATCACATCTGATGCCTTCTGCCACAGCAATGACTCTTCTTGGGCAGTGCATTAGCCTGGGAGATAAGACTATGCATGGAGATGTCCTACCACACAACCAAGTGGGGTAAGCAGGCTATTTGCATCCAGGCACCTGATGCCACCTCACATTGAGGAGGCTGTTACCCAAACTGCTTCGTAGCAGCATGGTGAACATGCACCTGAACCCAAGTGCAAGCTCAGAGCAGAGGAGAGGTCCCTGGGATTTGTCTGCCAGCTGATGCTCACGTGTAACATGTGTTTCTGAGGTGTGTGCTTCAGCGAAGTGGGGCTGGTGGGACGACATGGGACACGCTCCTGATGTTGCACCCTGCAGCACTAGTACCACTCATCCCTAGTGCTCAGGGATGGCAGAAATACTAACAGTAGGCAGAAATACTGATAGTACCGAGCAGGACCACTGCAGGGTCTCTGACTTTAATATGGCCTCACTAGTGGGTATCCTCTTTATTTTTGTAAACCAACAGATTATTTTTGCGGAGCCCTCCTATACCTCCTTCCTCCTCCAAAATGACCCAACAATCTGAACAAAACATTTGGAACTGAAATTTCTGCTTGACCACTAGACTTGTTACAAGATTAATAATAAGGGATGGAGAGTGTTAAAACAGCTACAGTTATCACTACTAGCCCTCAAGTCCTTCCAGTAACAACAGATTCAGACCAGTGTATCGTGTCTTATACATGTATCTGTATTAATAGCTTGGATCTCTTCTGGATTTGGCAGGAGATCTAAAGTTGTATTAATGTCTTTTTCTTGCCTTGCCGATAAAAAAACAACCACCATTAAGCAAGGTCTTAAGCTGTCATGAATTCTTTCTAGACATACTGTAATTGCTATTCCACAAGGAGCAAAGTGCAGAGACTACAACTGTAGAAAAATAAAAGAGAAGCTATTATGGAGATTTAAAGCAAACAATACCTGCGCTATGTCCTCTCCCCTCCAGATGGCTCATGCCTGAACTGCATTCTGCTATTGGTTTTTTTGTTTTTATTTGATCTGAGTAACTTATTGATTTTCTTTATTGCATGACGTGATGAAATCTGAACTGATGTTACATTTCACTAATGTACAGCTCCCTTGAGCCAATATCAATTTTGTCTACAATGTCTTTGGAAGAGCCAAGGTCAGTTAGGGGACTTTCCGCTTAGCTCTCTCACAACCTCTTGAGTTTTCAGGACTCTTATAAATAAATCAGAAATTCACTTTTCAAGCAATGAGACAGATTCTGAAGGGTTTCTCCTGTCTCTTGAAAAGCAATTTGTTACTTGAATGATATTTCAATCAAAACTGATCAAGGATGATCCAGTCCTTGAATACAAGTAGAACATATATAAAACCTGTTGCGTGTGCACTGGCTGTTTTCCAGAGCTTGGAAATATGCTACAGTCTATACACATGCAAGTCATACCCCATAGCTACATTCATTCAGCCACTGACCCTACCTTCAGTTTCAATGGGGACTGAGTTTCCCCATGAATCCAGCCTACACAAAGGCCAGTGGGATAACTTATTTCAGCACAATAACCTGCCATATACACTCTGTTTCGCGGAAACACCATATCACACATGGTATATCCCAGCTGCCTGACCTTCCTTGCTAACCCTATTTCTCCGCTTTCTGGGGTAACACTGGCTAATGTGGAGAATCAGGGTCACAGTCTTTCTTCCCTTCTGGACTCCTTCTTTGTTTTTGGGCAAGAAGAGTCTACAACTTGGGGCTTCTTGGGAGAGAATTTGCTGCTGTGACAAACCCTCCTGGGCTCCGAGAGAGGTGTGCTTCCTGGAGTCCACCCAGGAGGAGAGCCAGCGGCACTTTCAGCACATTAGTGTTACCACAGGACTGGGCAACTCTGTCAGCTCATTGGCAACTGCAAGCAACTTCCCTGGAAGGCTGTCAGATGAGGACCAGAAATCACAGATAAATTTACATATGTTGTCAGGATGAATTTCATTTATCAGTGTCTGCAGCAATGTGAATTTGAACTTGCTTGTCTGACGGACTAGGTAGGAAAAGCTATTATTTTACAAACACAGAATAGTCTGTGAAAATCTCTAATTACTATTATTATTATGTTTTACTGAGTCTGTTTGGGCTCCCACACTTCCCTGTAGCCTTAGCTGAGCCCACCCAAATTCTATTATCTGAGGTGGTTTTCCCACACAGCATCTGCCAGATCATCCCTAATTATGCACAAAGGTATTAGCTTGACAGGTGTCCCCCCCCTTTTTTTTGGCTCAGAGTACGATGCAAAACAAGCTGAAGCCTCTCTTGCTTCTGTCTTTGATGAAACAGAAATAGTCCTTTGGAGACAGGGCTTGGAAATAGTATTAAGTCAGGGCAGGGGGTGCTAGGCTGTCAACAGTGCCACCAACCCGCACTAAATCTTCCCCTTTTCTTCGCAACTGACATCTTCTTCCCACTATTTCTATATATCTATATTGGGTTAAATGAGTATATACATGAAGCACATTGGCACACAGCCAGATCAGAGCCTTGGACTGGCACGCAGTTACAGATGTAAAATACTGTATTTCTCACCAAGAGCGATCCAAGGCGGCCCCACCAGAGCTGGTCTTGGGTTGTATTTGAACTGGGGCTAGTTAAGGAGTCATTACACAGTGCTTTGTGCCCCAAACCCACAAGGCTGAAACCTCCAGCTAATCACCACAACATACTCCACCAGAACCATGAGGTCCAGGAGCAGCTGCTGGTCCAGTAAGATACTACAGAACAGTGTGAAGGTACATCAGGTCCAGCAGTCACCCTTTACTTGGGCAATACTCTTAGTGTCCTTGCATCACTCACCCCCAAGTGAGTCTAAGAAGACAGAGCACAGCACACACCACCTGCAATCCCCATGGCCTTCCCGGAGAGGACGCTCAGAGGAGATGCTCAGAAATACTCCTATAAGGACAGCTGGAGTGAAAACACTTGTCCTTCCCTCTACCTCCAAGTTTAAGAAAATGAAAATATAAAAATTAAGTCCTCAAGAGTAGGGAGAAAAATCCACACAATAAAGCCTGCATTTTCCTGCCTTTTTCCATCCTCCTCTCTAATTACTCAGCGCTAAAATGCCATGGCAACAACTTTTTTTTTTTCCACAGCCATACTTACTAGATAAAACATTTGAAGCTGAAATATTATCTTAAAAAGAAGAATGGAGCAGTGGGACTGACCTTGATCCTAGGCTTACACTATCTTAAATTTAAATGCCAGTTCTCTAAGAGACCTGAAACGCATTACTTGGGCTCTGGGAAGATAAAAGGAAAAAAAGTAACTTTCTACTTCCCTTGCAAACTGTGAGGATTAAGAAGCTATGGATTATGAGTTTTTCAGTTCTTCAGTAATGTCTTCCGTCATCGACAAGATCTGGCAAGATTAGGTGACTAATTTACTTGCTGATGTGAGAAATATTCAAGTTCAGTGGATTTTTCGTGTCCTTACGTGAACTCTCACTGAAGAGGAATTTTTCAGCTGAGTAGTGATTGATTCAAAACCAAGTTATAGGTCTCAAGGGAAGGACATTTAGGGTTTAAATTCTCAAAAGTCATGTCTAATTCCTCAGTGAAAGATGCCATGACACCAAAAGAAGGAAATTGGTTACTTAGATTGAAATCAAGTTGAAAATTTGTCACAATGAACAGCTTAAAAACTTGGGTGAAAAAGCCAGTATGTTACAAAGTAGAAACAAACCCGGTAGCTAAGAAAAGGGAAGAAAAAAATAAAGTCACAGACCAATTGGATCAATTTCTCTGATAGATTTTCTGCTTCCATCCACTGCAATTTATTTTGGGTCAGATGGTTTGCATCAGGTTTATTTCTCTTGATCCCCAAGAGTCTTAAAGTTCTAAGGCTGGGTAACAATCTTCAGCCCCCAGGAGGCATTAACACAGTTAGAAGAGCCCTCTTTAGGAAAGCAAAATGGTTTTCAGCACTAGCTTGACTGGTCCGAATCTGTAGAGACTACTTAAAATCAGAGACCTGGAACCTCTCAGGGGTTTCTTGACAGCCTCTCCCAAACTCTGGCATTGTTCATCTTGAGAACGCTTGTTTAATGGGATTTCCTGTGGAAAGTCTAACTGTAGGTAACATCTTGAAAGCCATGGAGGATGTCTGAGACCAAGAAATACCCCTCTCTCCCACATCATGTGCCAGCACCTACACTGAGCAAGAAACTAATGACCCTTCCCGCGTAACAACTTCTCTAGAGGGGAAGTAATTCATTATACTGTCCAACATTCCAAATGTAATAACTTTGATAAGAAATTGAATATAGAAATATTGCTCTAAAGCATTTCCCTGTAATATCTCAAGGTACTGAACTGGCTTTCGGGTGTTTCTCAGATTCCTACCCTGTGCATAATGGATGAACCACTCACAAATACCACCAAGCAAGTGACAGCTACTTAATCGTACGGCTGACAGCACTCCATGGGACTGAGAAGGACATGGTAGAGGTTGCCACTTTCTGTATGCACCCACATCACTGCTACTGCTCTATTCAGCACTGCCCGCTGGATCTTTTTCAAGTATATTCTTGAAAAGTACCTCAAAATCAATTTTATGCAACACAGGTAAAACTTTTGGAAGTACTGCACCGATGTCAGGAGGCCAGCACTCATTTTCAAAACAGATTTGGGCCAGCATCCAAGGGGATATTTAGGTGCCAAACACCCATCTGGTTGAAGCTGTAGGCAAGCATCTCAGTGCCTGAGGCTGTGAGTGCAGTGACAGCCCCAAGTGCTCACAAGGCTCACAAAGGATCACTGACGTGGGCTAACTCTGTCACTGCGATGTTCTTAGCAAGCACGGTGTCACAGCTTGGTGGAAAGAAACCCAGGGCCATTTTGCATTATTCCTTTCTGAGTAAGACTTTCATACAATCCCAAATGCTCACTCTGCTAAGATGAATCACACTCCCATTCCTTATCTAGTGTTGCCGGAGCTCATTTCCCCTATTGTTCTTCGGTAAATTAGGGTAATTCATTCAGAAATGAAATTCAGCCCTATACAAAGGCCTTGGCAAACCTAAATGCTGTTGAAGAGAGAATGGGGGATGCTAGACCTCCTAAAAAGAAGGAATTTCACTGTAATTTCTTTTGGCAAATTTTCATGATTAGTTTTGAAGTAAGCTCTTTAGAAACACAGTCTTTGTGCTTCAGTCCACCTTAATTATCAAAAAAATGTGAAGCTTACTATTTATTTCCTCCTTTTCCTTGCTTATTTTTCTCTAATTGTTAATAATTTTAATTAACACCAGAATTTTACAACAGCAGGTCATTTCCTTCTTTTTCATTATAGGTGTTAATTGCAGACACAAATAAAAGATGAAGAAGAAATTGAGATAAACATCAAAGGAAGCACAAAACTTGAATGTGCTGAAGAACAATTACTCGTGCCATTGTCTTATTAGGGCTTTAACTTAATTATAAAAAAGTTTTAAAACTGCTTTTTTATACCCTTGTACCTATATGCATTATTTTAAAAATAATATATACATATCAATCTTTTTTCCCAAAGAAATTCTTTTCACTCTGATGTATCTTGTTCAGAACAGCTCACAGTCAGATCCAAAGCACACACTAAAACCTGGTCTATATTTTTACTTTCAATACTGATTTTGGAAGATTTGATTAGTCAGTGGCACTACTCATACCAAATATTGAGGGCTTCTAAAATCTTGACCTAATGAATGTCAGTTATCTCTATATACATCCATACGTACAGTTACATATATGTTGTATGTTCATATGGGCACAGCAATACTTTGTACTCATTATACCCTAGAACCAACATACCTTACTGAAATACATAAGTATAAAAGTGAAGAACACAGAATTACAGAACTTTATTTCACAAAGTAAAATCTTTGGGAAGTTTGGGAACAATTACGACTTTCAGCTGGGGAAGCCTCAGAAATGCAGGGCATCTTGGATAAGAAAAGGAGGCAGGTAGTGTCTCTAAAGGCCAGCTGTAGGATCCAATCCTATTTGCCAACAGCAACAATTTCATATCATTTGGAGGTCAAAAGAAGGAGGCAAACAACTCAGCGAAACAAAGATCCCTGAGGCTTCCCAGGACAGAGGGAGGTCATCAGGTAGGTGTTTCCCAGCAGGTAGTCAGCACTGCAGCACTCAGTGCAGTGGTGAGATGGTAACCAGGGCTGCCTGAGAGCATACAGAGAGAGGGCAAGGGCAGTGCTAGTGATGTCCAACACTTTATCTTCTGCCCAGGGATTAAACACAGTTGCCGTCCCTAAAAGCTTAACCAGCAAGGATAAGAAGGTTACTGGGAGGACCTCCAACCTCTTTAGTTGCTGCAGCTAAATCCTCAGGCTGGTTTAGTGGCATGTCTGAGCCCTCAACCCTCACTGCTCACAGTCCCACATAAGGACTCTGCAGAAATCAATGTGACAGCAAAGTGGAGCACACAGCTCGAAGTGGAAATCTCTCTAATTTTCCCAGCTTCACTTGCCAGAGCTTGTTCAGTTGGAGCACCCAATTGTTGCCCACAGCCATGACAAAAACAGGACCACAGCATAACTTGGCTGCTGGTCTGATCTGCCTTCAAGGTACGCTATTCCTGAAGCCATCCTTTCCTGCTTTCCCCAAGAGCTCAAGAGCCCCTTAGCTATATCCCAGGCAACAGGATGCACTGGTTGGGCTGGCCAAGCACCTCTCCACCCCACCAGTGCTGCTCAGGATACATCTAACATGTGCCCCCCTGAAGCCCTATGCACCCTGTTGGGTGCAGCCATGTACAACCATGGGGATGCAGCAGGGCATTTTCCTCTCCCTGCCCACCAGAGAGCAGGGGAAGGATGGCCAGGGGCTCAGGACACTCGCCCACATTGACAATTATCATTAATATAGACAGATAAAGCCTGTGGCAGGTAAAGATATATCTTTAGATAATAAAGAAAATAAACAGACATCTGGTAGACCATAACATGTCCCTTTTCTGCCCAGCACTGGCCCATGAAGCACATGAATATTTTTAAGAGCTCTTCCCATACTAATTTGGAATGATATGGTCATCTCCATTTTATAGCTTCCACGCGTGCTTCTATTGCCTTACATCATGCTGTCCTTACTACTTACAACACTTAAAAGAATTACGACTTCTTTATTCTTACCTGAAGGTCAGATTATCTCTCAATAACATCTAGTTACGCCCTCATCTGTAGCCTCAATCCTTTTCATTCATCTTTGAAGTCCTTCCAGTTTCTGTTGTCCATCAGTTTTCCTCCACATCCTGCTGCTAAACAAACGTGTAACTGTTATGGGTATGTGTGGCAAGGTTTTGGTAGCAGGGGGGCTATAGGGGTGGTTTCTGTGAGAAGCTGTGAGAAGCTTCCCCCATGTGTTATAAAGCCAGTGCCAGACGGCTCTAAGATGAACCCGCCGCTGGCCAAGGCCAAGCCAATCAGCGACAGTGGTAGCGCCTCTGTGATAACATATTTAAGAAGGGGAAGAAAAAAAACTGAGGTGAAACCGCAGTCCTCTCCCCTGTCCAGCTGAGGAGGGGAGTGACAGTGCAGTTTTGGTGGGCACCTGGCATTTATCCAGGCCAAACCAAAACAGTAAGTCCCAACCAGAGAAACATTAGGTGCTTCCAGACAGCACTGAGCAATTTCCCAGCACAGGGACTGAAGTGCAGTGCACTTCCAAGGTCTCTGTGCCTGCTTCCACACAGCTCCTTGGAAAAAGCTGTCTTCACTGCTGAGGCTTAGGGCCTCTCAAGTATTCAGCCATTCTTTATCATCTGGCATTTTCACATGTGCTAGGGCAAGGTTCTGGCATTGCAAATTCAGACTTAGGCTACAGGGAAATGTCATGTCTCTCTAGGCTTCTCTCTCCATCACTGAATTGCCCCTAAAAAATTAATCACTTCCCATTTTCCAGGTTAAGTTTCTTAATAATTTGCATATATTCTCTGTTCTTTCTATTTTTTTCAGTTTGTGTTATTCAACATCAATATAATTTTGCTTCTTAGTAAGTTTTTGGCCTGATTAGCAAAGGTTTTTTATTTGGGGAAAAAAAAAACAAAACAAAAAACCCCAACACTAAAGGCTACTTCTCTCCTGCCCAGACTTCCCAGTCCAGCACAAGTCTCCATCGCAGAGAGAAACAGCACAATAATTTGCTGGGCAATCCCTCAGGAAAGGTTCACTTGATTTAACTACAATATTTCACAAGCCTTTCCAATTTAAGCCTTCAAAAAGAGCCTCAGGAGGAACATTGCTGCACGCAGCCTCAGTGCTTCAGTTTTCTACAGACGTCCTTGTCTTCTCATTAGATGCTCACTTGATACTGGTTTACCAGTACCCCTTCCTAGCTGGCAACCTCTCCTTTCACTCCACATTTCATGTCAAACAGCAGATCACTTATGCCCCTCAGCTCCTTTACCATCTCCTTCAACCAGTAATGAGATAGTGCAAAATAAGATTTTTGGACGCAGTTTGAATGGGCATGGAGAGTCTGTATCAGTGCTTGAGGCACAGCCTGAAAGCTCTGATGGCCACTCGGAGCATGGTGATGAAATTCCCCATTTTGCTTGCCCTCATCTCACTCTGCTTTTTGACTACTCAAGCTTTCTATTTTCTTCCCCTGTTTCGTTGCCAAGTCTCCTCAATTCCCAGCACTTCCTTTCTGTTTTCAACTCTTGAGTACTCCCCTGTGAAACGTCACTCTCTTTTCTCGTAGATTGTCGTCTTCTTCAGGGTTTACTTCCCTTTTTTTTCTCTTCATTTTCCAAATTTCCATTTTTCCAAAAGGAACTAAGACCTGTTCTGCTTTAATTACTGCTCCAGTTAGCATCCTCCAGCCTTCTTCCAACCCCCTTCATTTTCACTGCTTCCTCCCAGTGGACCTGGCCCACTCAATCTTATAATTTTCTAAAATCTACTTTCTTAAATATAGTGCTATGTGCATAATTCATCCATAAACTGAATTTGTTTCCTGCTGGGATAATCATACAACCTTCCGTAGAGTTTTTTTACATCTGTTGTTTTTCTTTCCTTACTGGGAATTATACACATAAAGATGCATATTTGGGGCAGGAAAGTAGAAGACAACAGTTCATGCTTCAAACCTACATTTCCCTCTTCTTACGGAGACTTCCCCCTCTTCCCACAACCAAACACTGTTCATCTAATTCAACAGGGCTGACATTTCTAAGCAAAATAAAGCAGACATTGCTTTATGGCAAAATGTAAGTTAGCTATAACCAGATCGTGAGCTGATGTAAATCAGAATAGATCTATTGTCTTCAGAGAAAATGCATCACTTTCTAGCAAAAACTCAACTTTTAAAAAGATCACAGGAGCTGTGCAGACACAGCACAGCTGAGAATCAGGATTATCTTTAAATCTGTTGGGTTTTTTTTGGTTTTCTTTCTCTTAAAATTATGAGGCTAACTGACTTATCACATTATTTTTTGAGCCATTAATAGTGTGGAGTCTAATTTAGAAGCAAAGCTAATGCACAGAAAAACCAAGTGGCACAGATGACAAAATTATCACACCTTCCCTGGTACTGGCAAGCAGAACAAGGGCTGAATGCTTGCACATGTGGCTTACTTGCATTAGTGTGAAAACCAGTGCTTTGGGAAAAAACTCTCATGTTTTATTATTCAAATCTGATTCCTTTTTCATGTCAATTCATGACATGAAATCCGTTTTTGTGAGTCTTTCCTGTCAGGAGTGAAACGTGCTCACATGTATCTTTGATACGGTTTTATTTTTCAAATTTTATAATAATTAAATTATTATTTAATTTATCAAATTATAAACTGTCCTATTATTAGGACAAACAGTGATGAATAACATCCATACAAATGTGTTGCCTGTATACATGCTTACTTTACAGTAAGCGAGAAGAGAGAGAAAACCAACCCAAACAGACAGAAAATATACAGAGCATGACTATTTGTAACATAGTCATGCAAAGAGCTTCATACAACCAAGATATCCCCGGGCTCCTTGCTGCTCCTATAACGCAAATAAGAAATATATAAAGTACCTCATAAACCAGCTTGTTGGATTTTATTGCAACAAATTTATCAGCCATCATATTATCATGCAAATCCTCTTATTGCATTGTCTGACAACAGCATTTGAAATAAAAATTTAAAAAATAAAAACCCTAACAACATGGAAATAAATTCTTTCTTTCGTGCATATCACCAGCTCCTATTAACAGTAGCAGGAGTTTCTCTGCAGGGGCCTGTCAAGGTGAGAATGGACTGCCCACCCGTCTACCCTGCTCAGCAGACTAAGTTGTGAATTGCTGCATATATATTCTTTTTCCCCGAGAGATCAAAGCAGGAAGCCAGGAATAATAGACAGTAAAAAAATCCCAACAACCCAAAAATCAGTACAGTTCCATAAAATAAAGGTGTAGAATTATGTATCTGCTTGCTTTTCGACAGCCTCCTGAATTAGTCAGACAACCTCGCCCCCCCCCCCCCCCC
>Ga0065711_1034333_pt1 | contig 23959 bp, 18 predicted proteins | sample Hoacrofraction12_FD_59098 | JGI IMG/M metagenome (GOLD analysis project Ga0065711, IMG submission 59098) | Hoatzin crop microbial communities from Cojedes, Venezuela - Epithelial fraction 12 v2 (version 2) | ecosystem: Host-associated > Birds > Digestive system > Esophagus > Crop | place... | reverse complement strand
CAGGGTCCTGCCACCTGGGGAGGAACAACCCCATGCACCAGTACAGGCTTGGGGTGGACCTGCTGGAGAGCAGCTCTGCGGAGAGGAACCTGGGTGTCCTGGTGGACGACAGGTTAACCATGAGCCAGCATTGTGCCCTGGCTGCCAAGAAAGCTAATGGGATCCTGGGGTGCATTAAGAAGAGTGTGTCCAGTAGGTCGAGGGAGGTTCTCCTTCCCCTCTACACTGCCCTAGTGAGGCCTCATCTAGAGTACTGTGTCCAGTTCTGGGCTTCCCAGTTCAAGGAAGATGAAGAGCTACTGGAGAGAGTCCAGCAGAGGGCTACAAAGATGATGAGGGGACTGGAGCATCTGTCCTACAAGGAAAGACTGAGGGAGCTGGGCTTGTTCAGCCTGAAGAAGAGAAGGCTGTGAGGGGACCTTATAAATGCTTACAAATATCTCAAGGGTGAGTGTCAGAAGGATGTGCCCAGCAACAGGACAAGGGGCAATGGTCACAAACTGAAGCACAGGAAATTCCGTTTGAACATGAGGAAGAACTTCTTCCCTCTGAGGGTGACGGAGCACTGGAACAGGCTGCCCAGGGAGGTTGTGGAGTCTCCATCTCTGGAGATACTGAAGACACACCTGGACGAGGTCCTGTGCAGCCTGCTGTAGGTGACCCTGCTTCGGCAGGGGGGTTGGACTAGATGACCCACAGAGGTCTCTTCCAACCCCAAACATTCTGTGATTCTGTGATTTGGATAAATATGAAGACTAAAGCCATATATCAATGAAACAATTAGAATCCTCTTGGGCTGGGGTCCTTCAAGTAAGAAAAACAGTTTCAAATAATTACAAAAAGTGACATTTCTTGACACTTCTTGGGTCTGAGCAAGAGTTTGTCCAAGGCAGCGTTCCTTTCAGCAGCAGTGTACTGACATGTTTGAAGACTTGCACGAGGTGCTACTATGATTGTCTCCGACATTCCCATAAGTCGTTGTATGTGTTTGCAGTGCTGGTTGCGACCGGTGCAGTCTGATTCCTGTCTGGCTGATTTCCTCCTCTGTGTAAACTTTGTTTTCCATGAATCCTCACGAGTTTCCAAAGTTTGCTTTCCGTGAGAATCTGTGCAACCAGAACTGGATTATTTGCCTATTTGAGAGAAGCAAACACAGCTGGAACAAATTCTTTTTTTTTAATCAGCAGGAGTACTTGTGAAAATATTTTTGGTCATGTTCCCTCTGCCCTGCCTTTTTTGATGGATACTTGCACAGAAATGTGGAAAAAATCCATTTTACTCTTTCAGTAACGCCACTACATATCTCAGCTTCTAATTGTGATAAAAAATCTCCTTTGACAGGCCTGCCAATTTAAAAGTCAACCTCAGTTTATTGAAATGAAAGAAAGGAATTGAACTTCAGTTCGCCCAGAGAATCATTCTTCTCATAACCAGAGCACAGATTAGTTCTGGATCTCTGTGGAAAACAGTAGGAGAGAGATTATTGAATTGAAGTTTCAAGCACAGAAGCGGAGCTCTGGCCAATTATATTTTGCCAAGGCTGAAATTGGACTAGTCAAAAAAAAGGATATCAAACCACAAACCAATGCGATGCAGAATCAAATCTCTTCTGAGATGAAATGGTCTTCTGTCTGGAAAGGTGAGGGAAGCAATGCTGTATTTTTATCTTTAATATCTGTCTGCTCTTCATGCCTTGCTTCCTGACTTTGTTTCCTTTTTCTATCATAATCTCTGTTGTGTAGCTGCTTAGAATTCAGTGATAGCACCAAGTATTAGGTGTCAGAGTGCACTTGCCATATAATTACTGGGCTTGTTGAGGGTGTGCTGGAGAGTAGATGTGAAAGCTCTAACCATGTGCTTCTTCAGGATCTCTCAAGGTCAGCCCCCAAGCAGTTACTAAAGTGAGACATGGGAGGAGAGACTGTCTGTCAAACGTCCCGTTTGCTGCAGTGAGATGAGGTTTCATGATGAGCTGTTACGGAGTTGGTGCTGACTTTGCATTATATTCCTGTTCCTTTGGAAGGACACTTCTGCTCTATGCTTTGTATGAGATATTGAGCTACAGTTTTCTTCAAATATTTAATCTTGCGGCAAGTTTTACTACATTTGCCTCCCTTCACATCATACCTTCCCCCAGGCATCCCGTGCACAAGATTCAGATGCACCATCTGGGAAGCAATCTGTAGGTGGTCATGGAACTCACACGTATAGCTGTTAGCTTCAAGATGCCAATGTCTTCATTAATCATCTAATTGTGTTGCATTTTTTAAGAAAGTCTAAATTGCTTAATTTGTCTAATTATTTACAGTCCCATTTATATCAAGTTTTCTTACACAAATGGTTTCTTCTGATGCAAAGTAAATGACTCAGTTTTTACAGACCTTTGGGTATGGTGCCATCTGCGTTTCTGTTATCTCAGGAAATTGTCATTTTTTGATTCTATTCACGCACATACCACAAATGTGAAGTACGTGAAGCAGGAAGTCATCACTGGGTCAAAACTAACAAGATACAGGCAACCTCAACATGCTGAGATAAAATGTTCTGAAAAAAATGACTCAACGACTTGCAAAAATGACTGTAGCTTCAGAGAGACTGTCTTTGCTCTTTGTATCAGGCAACTGAGAGTTCAGATGATAGTGCAAGTTCTCTACACCTAGTATTTGCTTATCCAAATGAGATACAAGACTAATATGTTTGAGTAGGTTATACATTGTTTAAAAAGTAATTTCAAGGTTCCATTAACTGAGTGGTTTTGGATGGACCCAATGCTGAGAGCCCAATGATCACACTATAGACATTTCAAGGAGGTTTACTTCAGACTAGGTCTAGTCTGTTCCCATGGATTGGAAAGCCACTAGCAGCTGAAGCCCACCTTCTAGGTTTGCTTCATCCAGAAGAAGACCAGTTTGCATGGTCTGCTGTCACTCAGTGATGAAAATCAAAGCATGGTTAAGTAGCAGTCATCAGGAGATTTTGCTACAAAAGCAGGCTCTTGATTTGAAACAAAATGCTACTGCAGATGCACCTAGATATTGCTTGGAAATTTTCTGTCAGAATAATTTCTTCATGGAATGTAGGAATTCAGATCAAATTAAACAACTTACTGAAAGTGTCTCCTGTCCACAGAAAGCATCATTCTCCTTTTCTGTCACAGAAAAAGATCTCATATTTCAACTCGTACCTTTTCTGGCAGCCCCAGCCCAGGGAATCAGGCATCGGGGATGGACTGAGGCCGGGTAGGACAACAGCTGGTGGGTGGGGGTCAGCATAAGGCACGGGCAAAGCTGTGGTGTAGCTCAGGCAGAGACCGAAGGCAGGAGGCCAGCTCAAGGGCACCTCTAGAGAAGAGGGGTGACCCTGGCCCAGTCTTCAACAGCCCTTTTACCAAGGCCACCAGCTGAGCTGGCCCGGAGCCCAGGCTGCCCCAGGAGTGGGAGAAAACTTGCTCAGGATGTTGACATATGTAGTGTAATTCCAAATATCCATCTTAAAAATCAAATACTTTGCCTACACTGATAAATGAGGCAGAGATTTTCAAAATTATAACAGGGTATGGATTTCCCACTTGGCAGCTTTCTACATTATTGTCTTGATCTGGAAGGATTTTAACTGCAGTGGAACAGATGTCACATATTGGTCTGGAGAAGCCTACATATTGCATTTAGGAATATTATGTGGTGGAGGTGGTTTTAATATACCTTCCAAAGAAAAACTCCTACTTTGAGGCTCCTTGTCTTAAGAAATACTGAAGACTTCATGCCCAAGAACTGGACGTTCTTTGTAGGTGGTGGACAGCAGGCAGTGGTAAGGTGGGATGATGAGAGTCACATTTTTCCTGTGGTTTTGCACTGAAACAGTAAAAAGAATGAGTTATATGTTCCAAAGAAGGTGGCCAGGGTGCAGTTTGGACTTACTGTTTTCTGTGGACTGAGTTACTGTTACTATTTTAGATGAAAAATTACTTACCCCGGGTATGTAGGGAGCCTTAGAAGTCAGGGTTTGATGGGAATAGGTTCTCAGACATTTGGTTAATTGAGATGCTTCCCATGATTTTTAGAAAATAAAGTAAAACTGATCTTCTGTAAACTCTAGACAGCTGGGAAGGTAGTTGATTGAGATTGCTTAGAAAAACAGCAAGATTTTGTTTGGAAAAAATAATTAAATAAAAAATGTGACTTGCCTGGGGTTTTTCTCACCCTTTATATTAAACTTGGCTGACATTTTTCAGTTAGTTTTGTTGGGGTTTTTTTGGATAAGAAGGAAACTTCTGTTATAAGGGGGCATAAAAGGTGAAGCAGCAACAAAACCACCATCTCATGACTAGAGACTGAAGCTTTTCAAATCAGTTGCAATGAAACTCTGAGGAGCAGCACTGATGGACAAGGCACAGATACGGCATTCTCCTACAGCAGTTCAGCTCTGCTGCATTAGAGCACAAGCCTTTACCATCAACTATTAGCAGGAATTTATAACCAGGATAAATGGAGCATGCTTATATCTTTCAGCATATTAATTAGTTACGATGCCCCCTTCCTAAAAACATTACAGATCCGAAACAGTCTCTGAGCTAGGAAATGTGTTATCTCATATCCTGAATCCCTGGGGCAGAATGCTGAGCAGATTCAGTCAATGCAACGTTAAATGTGCCACATCCTTGTTTACACCGCCGGCTTTTTACAATGCTGGTGGCACATGTACGGAAGTTTTTTTCTAATATTGAGGGAAGATTGATGAAGAACATTCAGTGCAGAGTCTTGGAAAAAGTGCTAAATGGTGAATAAAACTTTGGACATCTTTAAGGCATGGGATAGCCTCTCTCCCAATATAGGGGACAAGCAAGGGAATAGCAGGGCTGTACTAGATGTGTGGAAAAAAAACCAACCCAGGTACCTGCTGTTTTGGTCTGGCCTGGATAAATGCCAGGTGCCCACCAAAACCGCTCTATCACTCCCCCTCCTTAACTGGACAGGGAGAGAAAATATGATGAAAGGCTCGAGGGTCAAGACAAGGACAGGGAGAGATCACTCACCAATTACTGTCATGGGAAAAACAGGCTGAACATGGGGAGAAAAGGGAGTTTAATTCATCACCAATCAAATCAGAGTAGGATAGTGAGAAACAAAACCAGATCTTCAAACACCTTCCCCCAACCACTCCCTTCTTCCCAGGCTCAGCTTCACTCCCGTTTCTCTGCCTCCTCCCGCCAAGCGACTCAGGGGGACGGGGAATGGGGGTTGTGGTCAGTTCATCACACTTTGTCTCTGCTGCTCCTTCCTCCTCAGGGGGAGGACTCCTCACACTGCCCCAGCTCCAGCGTGAGGTCCCTCTCACAGGAGACAGTTCTCCACAAACTTCTCCAATGTGAGTCCTTCCCACGGGCTGCAGCTCTTCATGAACTGCCCCAGCATGGGTCCTTCCCACGGGGTTCAGTCCTTCAGGAACAGGCTGCTCCAGCGTGGGTCCCCACGCGGTCACAAGCCCTGCCAGCAAACCTGCTCCAGCGTGGGCTCCTCTCTCCACTGGTCTGCAGGTCCTGGCAGGAGCCTGCTCCAGTGCGAGCTCCCCACGGGGTCACAGATTCCTTCAGGCATCGACCTGCTCCGGTGTGGAGTCCTTTCCATGGGCTGCAGGTGGAGATCTGCTCCACCATGGACATCCATGGGCTGCAGGGGCACAGCCTGCCTCACCATGGTCTTCATCACGAGCTGCAGGGGAAGGCTCTCTGCTCCGGCATCTCAAGCACCTCCTCGCCCTCCTTCTTCACTGACCTTGGTGTCTGCAGAGTTGTTTTTCTCACTCCATCTCACTCCTCTCTCAACTGCCATCTCACCCAGAGTTTTTTTCTTCCCCTCCTAAATATGTTATCCCAGAGGCGCTACCACTGTCGCTGGTTCGCTTGGCCTTGGCCAGAGGTGGGTCCATCTTACAGCCAGCTAAGATTGGCTTTATCAAACGTGGGGGAAGCTTCTCGCAGCTTCTCACAGAAGCCACCCCTATAGCCCCCCTGCTACGGAAACCTTGCCATGCAAACCCATAGCACCTGCATACAGCTTGACTAAAAGGGAGAACAGGCTTGGACTGCAGTGTTGGCGTGGCAGGGAAGAGAACCAATGTGGAGGAGCACCATGGCAGTGCTCCGTGCAGTAGGTTCGCAACTGCCATGGCCGTAAGCAATCGGAAACTGGCGTCAAACCTTCTTGGTCCATAATCTGGGTGCATCCATACCTCTAAAAAAGGGTTTGTATGTGTTTTGTTAATCATAAACATTGCTTTTTAGCTAGGTCAGTTTACAGACCAGGAGAACCTAGTGCATGTCAAATGGGAGTAGGCGTCCTGCAGAAAGGGCCCTCCCTGGCCCTGTCAGAAAGGCAGAGCGTGCACTGGCCCATGGAGTCAATATGTTTAGCAGCTCAAGAGGATTAAAATGAACTCATTGGATTTGTCACTTGCAGAGCTTTATCCAGCAGTCACTTTTATTTTCCCATCTCTCAATGCCTGTAACCTAATTTCTACATCTGAATGGGGTATGCAGAAAGCAGGGAGGGATGGGGGGAAGCATTGGACTCGAGAAGAGTCGCTGTCAATTTAAACATCATTTAAACTCTTGGGGCTGAAATGACAATAGAGCGGTACTGTGAACGACAACAGCTGAGTGCTAACATGAGGACCAGTGCTCACTGGTTGCTGTGTTCCCCTTCCCTGCCTTGGTCCCTTTTCTGAGTTCTGACCCGATATTTTGTTCCATCTGCTTTTACAGATGAGGGTAGAGCTGCTGTCTCATCCACTTCCCCCTGCGCAGGTAGTCACACCTCCTGCCCGTGCTGTGAGAGGTTTGGGTTTCCCAGCCTCTGCTGGGGTTTACAGTCCCCCTGCTCTGAGCCCTGCAACATCTCCCAGCTCCCTTTGCATGCTGGCTCTGCACTTGCTCTCGCCCCCCAGATGGGCATTAAGCCTTTCAAGTTTATGGAGACACTTCTCGTCTCTGCAGTTATCTCTTAGCCAAGTTATCCAGATTTAATTGCTGTAATCATTCCTCAACTCCTTCCAGACCCTCAGGTCATTGCTGTTTGATTTTTATTTTTAATTGATTCCAATTTGTCAATGTCCTAGCTTTGTTTTGTGCTGCAGGCACGTCCAGAGACCTCAGAGCTGGTGAAGACTTTTCTGATCTTACAACTGGACTGCCTGGTTAGCCCAGGCACAGGGTGCACCAAGCGATTCCCCCTCGAGCCCAGCTGCTCTGGCTGGTGCAGAGCAAGGACGGACATGATGCCAGCTTAACGGCTGGGTGAACAGGTAAAGGCTAAAGAGGAGTCTGGACTGGAACTAAAAGAGTTATGCAGGGGAGACTGCCCCAAAACAGGTTCTTCCTTGAGATCTGCTGGGTGTCCCCAGCTCCCAGCAATGTCAGGATCAAATCTAAGGCTGCTGTTACTCTGTGTGCACATGCTAGGAAGTGTTTGGAATCAATGTTTTGAATCGTGTTATGACATGCTGCATCTTATCTTCAGGGTTTTTTTTAAGCTTTCAATCCCAAAGCTGTATTATTTGTTCTCAGTTTATTTTTTATTTATTGTTTCTAACTCTTGAGATTGTAGGAAACATCTTCAAAGCAGAGTCTGGTGGCTCTGAGATGAGTGCTCAGTCTCGGAGCCTCTCCTGGGTTTGAAACCAGCCTCACAGGCTTCCCACAGCAAGAGGACAACGAGATTTGACTCCGAATCTTCGTATGTTTTATTGTCAGTACTCCCCAAATTGTAAATTAAAGTGCAACCCCAGCCTGCATAGAAAAGATGGGATCACTTAACATGTAGTGTGAGGCACATCCATGCAGAACAGGAAAGACATAGAGCGAGCACTTCTTTTTTTATATTTTTTCCTTGCATCTCTTAATTTATTAAATATTAATAATTTATTGCATCTGGAAATTGATGTTAGGTAGAAGAAATAGAATCAATTTTTAATAAATATGAGCAATAAATAAAACATTTAATACATCATGCATGGCAAAAGATTACTGAAAGATTAAATAATGATCTTGTATACATGCTCAAGCTATTATTTATTAATAGCTTTTTGCAGTGCAGCATTCATGAAACTCGGGGAAAGTACAGTTTCACCTGAAAAGTAAGCCAGGAGAGAGGGGAGCTGCAAGTTTCCATTTTTTCACCTCAGTGGCTTTCAGATCAAATGTCTCACACTGATGAGAGAAAAAACATGTCTCCTTTCCCTTGTCCTGGCCCGGAAAACTCCGCGTGCCCCAAACGCCAGCTTCTCCTTCCTGCCCACTGCCAGGCTGAGACTTTCTGCAGGGTAACCCTTCTGATCCTGTTACTCCCTCCTAAGTCATGTAACTTGAAAAAATCTAAGAAAAATGGTGAAAAGCACTTTCTCCCTGGCTGTGTTCAAGGCCAGGTTGGACGGGGCTCTGAGCTACCTGGTCTAGTGGAAGGTGTCCCTGCCCATGGTGGGGGGGTTGGAACTAGATGATCGGTAAAGTCGCTTCCAACCCACACCATTCTATGATTCAATGATTCTAAAAAACAAGTGGCAATTGATTTAGTACCTGGGACATTTAGCCCTCTAAATACATTGCTTTTTCTGATGCCACCTTCTCATGCTTAGGGATGGACGTGGTTGTATCAAACACCTTATCTATCCGACCTGCCTCCCCACGGGCTAAACTCTGCTATGAGGCTATAGATCTAGTACAAGTGAACAATATATTTGCAACTAAACTTGTTTCTCACTGCAAAGATTTGGCTTTCAGCAAAGAGGATGCAACTACAGTTCAGTGAAAACCCCCCAGAAATGCTTTCTGCTCTACAGAAAAAAGGTTTTGGTTTCTAGAACCGAAACAATCATTTTAAAAGCAGTTTTATACGTTTATTATTGAATATCTGATACAAAACACTTTTTTCTTTTTTAATTTTAACATGTGTAGGCTGAGTTTTTCAACAGAAACCAAAGGAGTGGGACTAAAAAATCCCATTGATTTTTTTTTCTCCCCAGAGTAATTGTGTGTCAAGAATTTCTTACCCTTTTAACAAGTTTTTCAGATTCCAATTGCTTAACTGTGTGTCTGTTTCAATGTCTCACTGTAGTGCTCAGTGGCAAAACAGTCTGGAGCAGCAGATTGGGACCTGCTTTGGGCCTCCCAGAAAGTGGCCATGTCTGTCTGCAGTCTGGCACCTTCTTGCCTTCCACTCAGAATTAGCCTGGTGATAAATATAACTACTAATTATATTTTAACCTACATCTTCTTCTTTTTTTCCTCATGTGTTGCTTCTTAGAGCATTTAATTGCCAGTGGAAGACTTAAAGGAGGTGCTTTATGCAGTCTGTGTTTAAGTACTCTGAGATTAGTAATATCACTCTGATATCTCAGTGGAAAAAAAAGGTTAAACGGTACAAGGGCAACTGGTGGCCAAACGTGACCAACCTGTTTCTAAGCGACACCAAGCCACACATCTCTTTCACATGGTGCCTGGGTGAAGGAAGGTTGTTTGCCACCGAGCGTGTCCCCCTGTTCCACCCCAGTGAAGGCTCTGACGGAGCAGCATCGCAGACAGAAGACCAGGGACTGATCCCACTTTGCCGACTCTCATGCACACTTTAACACGAGTGCAATTTAAAGGCTGTCTCTCTGCATTTCCCATCAGAGGAGTGGACAGAATTACACATATAAAATCAGATTATGAGCCTGGATGCAATAATATGTAATAGAGGGACCTGGGGAATTGGACCCTGCGTCAGAAGCTCACCACGTTGATGATTCTGGGATTGCTCACTGGCTGGAAAAAAACTCCCTGCAGTTTTTTTTTGTTCCTAGCCTGTTATTACGATCCTGAAGAAAACCAAACTAATATTAAAGCGCTATTTTTGAGAGGCAGAGAGATTATTTTCCAGCCTGTTCAGGTTCCACACTGCTGCTGTTGGTGTTACCAAGTAAACAGCTCGCTCACGTCAAAATTAAGCGGATAACTGTGCTGAACTTGCAAACAGAGATGGCTAAGACAGCGCAGTGCTGGCCACATCGACTACAGCTCTCTGTTGAAATACAGTGTCAGAGTCTTTTAAGCAAGCGGCTGGAAGCGATCGCCCTGTGGTGCGTGCCAGACAATTTCAGTAATACTTCTTCTGGGCAGAAAGATGAAGAACAAGTAGGTGCACCAATAGTCATTTTTTCTTTTTCCCTTGGTGCCAGTACCGCTTAGGGCTGATCCATCCCTAGTAGGTACCTGGCACTATAGTGTGTGTCTGATTGACAGAGTGACAGCACTTTACTCAATTCTGCCTGTGGTTTTCGTCACAACATAAGATTTGGTTTCTGCTCTGTGAGCAAGCACTTTGAAACACAAAGCCTGGGAACCAGCTTCCTGATCTGGAGACAGCCTTTGTCCTAACCTAAATGAGAATTTTGTTGATATGGCTTTTTTTTGTTATGGATTAGTCCCAGCACCTGTGAGCAGCTGGAAGGACTAAGTAGCCTCCCGGTATCCCTCTGGGCTCTGTCTTGTGTGCTTTACACCACACTTTGGGAGGTGTAAAATCTAAGGGAGCTCAGCAGCTTGAGACCGCTCCTGACATTTGGGTAGAAATGGTTTCACATGCTGACTTGATCCTGCATGCTCTGGAGAACCCAGAGGCTGCATCTCCTAGGAAGACTAGGGCCGCACGTCTGCTGTGAAACCTGAAAGGGATTCACCTCAACATCAGGAATTTCCACTGGAAACAGTGGTGTCATTAGGTTGTAAAGACATGTTGCAGATGACATTTAGAGTAGAGATGGATGCTGAGCAAAGGTGATGTTTAAAATCCCTCTTACTCCTTCCAGGTTTTTCCATCTATACATAAAAGTATTACAGATGCAAAGAGAAATGCAGGGGAAATGATAAAAGTGGCACCTCCACAATTCTAATTTAGATTAAAAACTGTATTTTTAAACTCTTGGCAACACAAAACTTCTTGCATTATATATAATATAATATTTAATTCCCCAAGGTGGGATCTTTTGATAAGAAGTACTACAGCACAAGAGCTAAAATAATGACATTTGCTGAGACTTTATCCTCTTATCCTGAAAAAGAAGTTAAAAGGATGCTGTGGGCGAGCACAAAAAAGCGTGTTGGTTTGTCTATGTGTATATTCAAAGAGAGAGCGAGACACTAGCTGTGTGTGAGAGAGTATTTCATGGTTTAAAAACTGTTAGAAAAATGTGGGGTGAAATCTTACCCTCACTTAAGGCAATGGGCTCTTCGACTTGAGTGAGAGCAGAACTTGGCTTCTGGTGATACTTAGATTTCCAGTGAGAGAGGGAATTGTGTTTAGCTTTACTTGCCAGCCTTCAGCTAGGAGAATACTTGGAAAAACAAGTTTTCTTTTCATTTTTTAAATGCAGAGAGACTGGATTATGTTACTGTTGCAACATGAAGGCAAATTTCCCCTAGGACAGGGACCAAAGGTAACAATATTTCTTAGTGTTCAAAAGATTTGTTTTGAAATTATCAGCTATGACAACTTTGCAAGGCAGTTCAATTCTTGAAGACCATCCTAGTTTAAAAGTGAAGGTGGTAAATAAAAAATGCAGATGAGTATAGCTTAGGTTAAAGTCTTAGTGATCATACTGCATGTGAAAGTTCAAGAGTCATAGAATCACAGAATCATAGAATGGTAGGGGGTGGAAGGGACCTTAAAGATCATCTGGTTCCAACCCCCCTGCCATGAGCAGGGACATCTTCCACTAGACCAGGTTGCTCAGAGCTCCATCCATCCTGGCTCTGAACACTGCCAGGGAGGGGGCATCCACAACTTCTCTAGGCAACCTGTTCCAGTGTTTCACCACCCTCATAGTGAAGAATTTCTTCCTAATATCTAATCTAAATCTGCCCTCTTTTAGTTTACAGCCATTCCCCCTTGTCCTGTCACTACACACACTTGTAAAAAGTCCGTCTCCATCCTTCCCTCAGGTACTGGAAGGCTGCTATAAGGTCACCCCAGAGCCTTCTCTTCTCCAGGCTGAACAGCCCCAACTCTCTTAGCCTGTCCTCATAGAAGAGGTTCTCCAGCCCTCGGATCATCTTCATGGCCCTCCTCTGGGCCCGCTCCAACACATCCATGTCCTTCTTACGTTGGGGGCCCCAGAGCTGGACACAGGACTTCAGGTGGGCTCTCACCAGAGCGGAGTAAAGGGCCAGAATCCTCTCCCTCGACCTACTGGCCATGCATCTCTTGATGCAGCCCAGGATATGGTTGGCTTTCTGGGCTGCAAGCACACATAGCCGGCTCACGTTGAGCTTCTCATCCACCAGTACCCCCAAGTCCTTCTCCTCAGGGCTGCTCTTGAGCCACTCTCCGCCCAATCTGTACTTGTGTATGGGATTGCCCTGACTCACATGCAGGACTCAAACTTACAAACTTTGCATGAACGGGTTGAATTATTTATGCACTGAGTCAGTAAATGAGGTTAAGATGCCACGGGTGCATTTGCCCTCACATGAGAATTGTAATCAATGGTTATTGTAAATTTTCCTGGATTTCTTCAAGGATAAGACATCTCAGCATCTTTTTAAAACTTCAGCTTTTGTGATGAAATGCTAAAATTTGCCTTTCTGGAAGCTACCAAATAGTCAAGGGAATGGTCTGGAAGATTTTCAAAGGTGACTACTGGTTGTGATACGTGAGTGTTGAAAGCTTCTCAAGGATGAAGAGTATGTGGAGGGTCTTCCAAAACTGGATGGTCCTTGGGTCCTGGAAAGAGTCCTGTGTCCTGGCTTGCAGTAGCAGCCTGCTTGCACTCAAGTTGCCTGAATGGCAACTTTCAAGTCTGAAATGTCCATGTCCCATCACAATCTTAGCTTGTTCTCAGGCGTTCCACCTGGCTCATGTCATGGTTACCCCCTCATGATCAGCAGTCATGAGAGGTGAAGAGCCAGAAGGCAGAGAAAAAGGAGGGAAGTGAAGATGTCTGGTACTTTTAGATAGGCTTTAGGGGTGGAGATAGGTGCCAGGGCTGTTGTCGCAGGTGCATGAATTTTTTCACAAGGAATAGAGATCTTGAGGTGAAAGAAAGGCAATGAGATATGAGTGAGGGGAAAAAAAACCAAAAAAGCAAGCAATTATTTGTGTTACTTTCCCCTGTGGGACGAAAAGTTATGCTGAGCTCTGTAGCCCATACTGGCCACATCCTCATTTCTGGATCTTCTCCTGAGCAGTCTCAGGCTATGTAGCTGTGTTCACGCACTGACCCCAAGGGCTTGCCTATAGGAGGGCAGAACAAGCGTGTAAACATGCTGTTCCTGTTTGACGTCAGCAAGTCCATTAGATAAGACTGTTTCTGCAGTAAACCCATATCAGCCAGCTGTGATTTAAAGAGCTTTACTCTCCTTTTGCTGTGACTACTGTTTGTGGGTGTGAGCATCTCCTTTCCCTGGAAACACGTGTGGGAATGGCTGAGCTTAGGCAGCACAGATGTCCACAGCTGGACTCCAAACGAATGGTGAAATTTGTGCGACTGTTCTGCATCAGGCTTTGCCTAGATCATGGTGGCGATTTCTCCCGTCACCTTTTTTAAGTTGAAACATTAGTTAAATGTTTCTGTGTGGTGACTGTCAGCTTGTGTTTCTGTTCTGCTTGTCTTTGCAAGCACTGATGTGGACACCATTAAATTATAAAGAGGCAAGGTTTAGAAATGGAAAGATTTTAATGTGTTAAGAGAAAGGCACTTTGCTGATAATAGTTTTGAAGAGCCTACCACTTGTGTGAGTTACATAGAGAAAAATAAATTGCTGCCATGAAATGCAGAAAGCTAAAAGGTGCTTTTAGTCCAGAAATCAGATTCACATAAAGGAATATTTCCCTTTCATTGTCTGTGCCAGGTCTTTGTCCTCATATTCACTTTACTGAGGGATGAGGCATTAGCTAGTGAACCTGAGCCCGGAGACCCTGCCAGAGTCATCCATCAACAGCAGCAGATACATGACAGGGTGAGACCAGCCCAGGAAAATAATTTGCAGGCTGAGTATGGGCACCCTGGCACCTGGGCTGGGTTTTGTTCTGGGGCTGACAGTAGTGTCAGACCCTATGTGTGCATGGGGCGTCTAAGTCCTGGTACGGTCAGCAGGAGTCCAGCTGAAGTGCATGGTGGAGCCTGGAGGGCAATCCAGCTGAGCAGCTGCAGAGTGTCTGTTTTAGGATATACTGGACCCAGGAGCTGGCTCTCCACAGGCTGTGGTGAGATGTTAGACACTGTTGTGGACTGTAGGAACACTGTAGGAATCTGTTTTGGTATCCTTTGGTATCCTGAATCCCACCTCTGGGATGCATACATGTAATTTGTTACTTCCCATCTGTACTGGAGCTGTGTCCTGCACACTGTTTCACTGCATGGATGAGAAGGCTGGATCCTGACTGCTCTGTCTGCGTTAGTTTGGTGCGTGACAATAGTCAAGAAAGACGCTGCTGGCAAGATCTCTGCTCCTGGGCATCACGAAATGCACACAGGCTCCTCATGTCCTAAACAGCTCCAGTTGTTGCCCTGGCAAACAGCTTTCTCTCCTTTCCTGCTCAGGAACAGGGCATCTAGTGATGCACACCTTCTAAAACTGCTTCTTGAGAAAGAAAAGTGCTGGGCTGCCCAGCCTGATCCCTGACGTGGCAGTGGCACATGGGATGGTGTGGACAGGAGACTGAGCTCACTGCTCGGACACTGTGGGCAGGCTTTTCCACTTTTCCACTTAAAAGGTGGAGGTCCAAGCGCTCTGTGTTTATACAGCTTGGAGCAGAAACAGACTATGGACAAATGTGTGGGTGTCTCTGTTCTCTTGTCTCACAACAAATCTACCAGTGTAGTTGCAAGAGTGAACTAATGCAAGCAGCAGCTTTATTCTGTGTCCTACCACACCTGAGATGCTGTATGGTCCGTCAGGAAGCCAGTGAGAACTTTGTCAGTGGCCTTTGGTGAGTTTTGGGCTGTGTTCTTTCTCCTGATGCTCACTACACTGGTAAGAGAGTTGCTCTGTAAGTGAAAGAATAATTCCTTTTCCATTTTTGCCTCTCTGCATGTGTTGGCTTGGGCTCTCATTGGTTTTCACTGATATGGGTGGTCTAGTTACTTCTTTTTCCCTTGCTACTTCTTATCTTTAAAGCAAAACAAAAAGCTGAAATGCAAACATCATGACAGAGGTTTTAAGTGAAGAGGGAGTTCATAGCTGAATAAGTCAATGGATAATTACATGTAGCAATTCTGAAACATTGTTTTCCCTGTGAATTGACTAACATTACCTGTGGGAGAGAGAGAGCCAAGGAGAGAGGAAGACAGATGCACAGTCATGCAGGTGTTTGGCCAATGGATGAGACAGTTCAGGTGAGATCAAGTAATATCAGTCATAATACTTCCGAAAGCTACAGTGAAATTGGTGTGATTCATGGCTGACGAAGACAGAGTTGAGAACGAGGTGCCAACCCACCCTTTTTGCTGATGCACAGATTTGGCTGAAAGTGGTACATGTCTCACGCCTTTCTGTTTGTTGCCGTTAAGCACCAGGAGTAGCTTTGGGAGCAGCTATCTGATTTTCTGGCAGTGAGTAGATAGCAGGAAGAAGAGAAAGGGAGAGGAGGTATGCAACAGGTTATTATGAAAAGCTTCTCAAAAACCTTATATATCTGCAGCTTATGTGTGAGTCCTCAAGGTCTTTGTTCTGTTGGAATTGATAAATGTTGACCTGAAATGGCCATACTTCCAACTCCAAAGCTGCTCTCAGTAGTAGTTAAGTATACACTCCAATTATCTGTCTCAGAGGAAGCTGGAGAAATAGCTGTGGCTACAAAACCACCACTGCACAGTCACTAACAGTGATCACAAGTGGTAAGTAGAACGGAAGAACATCAAAGGCCCTGATGCGAGGACTGAAACTCAGCAGCTGCACAGCGCTTTTCAAAATGCTTCTGAGCTTTTCAGAAATGCTTCAGAAGACTGACAGCTTCATCCAGCACTTCATGTTTTTTGGGATGCAGAAATTGTGATCAACATTGAAAAAATACAAAAGATGTCCCATCTTTAATGTTATGCACAGATAGATTGGCAGGGCTAAAGAACTAGGTATGGGAGCAAATCTATGTGCTAACCTTTGCATCGATGTGAGGCTGAAATATCTTTCTTCTTTTGAGCCCTCATCTTCACAATGTCCAAGTGACTCCTGGAAGCATTAGTGAATATCTCCTTAAAGAAGCACTCTAATAATGTGTTGCAGATGGGGAACTGAGGAAAACAGACTTAGCGATTTAATGAAGGTCATGGAGACAGCGGATGTAAATCCTGGAAATGAAGCTTGAATTGACTAAGAATCACTAATGCACCTACATCAGCACATTAGTTCAGCTCAGAAGTACACTCCTGAGTGAATCTGCTGCTTGTCTCCACCTCCAGGGACTTGCTTGCCATCTAGGGATCATGTTGGATCGCATAGACTGTACTCTTTTCACATGGACTGAACTAGGAGTGTCAGTTACTGCTGCTGATGGGTGTTGAGTCCTCAGGACTGGAATAAAGCTGGGCTGAAGAAAACACCCCAAACATGAATCTGCTCCTCCTGTGTTTGCACTGTTTGCTAATAGAGACAGTCTCCGAGTCCTCTAGTGCCAACTTTGCAAGTGCAAGCTCAAGCTTTGAGGATGAAAGGCAAGTCAGACATAATGAAAGCACTGTGAAATACAACAGTTTCCCCTCACCTTCTAATGACTGGTTATTGGAAACACAGTTTGTCCCATGCCTTTGATCTTGTTGAGGGATCACCATCAAGTAGGTCTGCACTTGAGAGTGCCAGTTCTGTTCCTGTCAGAGCAGGAGTTTCATGCTAGCAGCTATGCAGAACCAGCTGATCTAGTGAATCTGCTTGAATAGAGCTTAAACAACAAATGAAATTAAGGTATGTTTCCTGAGTAAATGCTGTTTAATCAATATGGAAACCAAAGCTCTGGTGAACTAATAGGATGCAGAAAGCTGATTTGTTTTGGGTAGCCTGGAGATGAAGTCAGGAAGTCTGAGTTTTAGCCGTGTTACTGTCAGTGAATATTTGGTTAAAAGAAACCAAACCAAATTCCATTGAAATATTTTTGAGTATTTTAGCATGTCATATCCAGTTACAATATACTAGGTACATATATATAATATGTTAGATCCCTGAGGAAAGAAAAATTCAGTATTTTACCCATCTCCTTGATATTGCTTACCTTGTCTTGTTCTTAAGTCCTGTTGAATGAATAGTGAATAAAGAAACCGAATTACAAAAGGAGAGTGCATAAGAGCAGAGCTGCCCTGTTTTGGTGGGCTGGCAGCAAAAAGCGTCCATCCTAGCCCAAAGCGTCTCTTCTTTATAAAGTGTATAAGCAGGGGTAAGGTGTGGGGAGAAGAATTAGCTGTTATTGGGCTGGAGTTGAAATCTGCTGGGAGCAGCAGCATTACTTGTCCTGCTCATCAGTTTCTCCCCACTTATAATGGGACTGTGTGATAGGGAAAATGGCTGATGTGCATTTGCTAAGTGGCAGCTGCAAGGAAAAGAAATTGGCTGCCTAGAGCCAAAGTGCCTCTTTTCTGCAGCCAAAATGCCGGCGTTAACAAAGGGAACAAGATTTCCAAAGCCAGACCGTGAAATTAAGGCCTCACTGACAACCTTGGCAAGGTTCCTACTGACTTCAGGAAAACTGAATTTCACCCAAATCTTTTAATACACATGGGAACTTCTGGAGCAAAGAGTATATAATACTGGCTGTGCCTCTGCTGAATGGACTTTCAGATCATGAGATTATGTCCTTTATTTGTCTGTCAGCAACTTCTGTAATTTGTGTCCACACCTTCAATTTTATTGTGATTTAAGCCTGCCCATACAGCAGTGTTAATAGCATTGCTGGGAGAGAAGCCACAGTAAGTAACTCTGTCTGCAAGGCTCCTCGTAGAGCACTGAAAATGCTGTGCCCTGTGATGCAAAGTGCTGATCCAGTGTGAACATGCTGTGGTCATTCAAAGTTATTCAAGAAATGCTGACAAGCTGATGTTTACACAAGGAGGACACGTGCTGGATTGGGTATCCTCTGCCCTTTTGCCACTAACCTAAAGTCAGAGCTTAAGCACAATGTCAACATAAACACCTTGTCCCATACGCTGACTGATTTGATGGAGGTGCCTTTCTGAATCCACTCCTGATCAGGGTCAAATCTGAATTTCCAGGGTGGACTAGCAGTGTCCAGAACTGGCGTCCAAGGAACATGACACCATAGCAGTAGCTGACATGAGCAGGACACTGCTGGTGGTTCCTCTTCTCTTTCTTCCAATGTTTTTATTATTTTCTCCTGCTTTGCTACTGCTAACAGCAGTTGCCAGCTTAGTCCCCTTGCTATCTTCTCCACTAATTGTCCGCAAGATGTTGTCCTATTGAATTTATGTGAGAATTTAAAATTAAGACATTACCATTCTACCAGCCTCTTGGTAGATTACCTGTCAATGCACAGAGGCGTTCTTGCAATAAATTCCAGTGCACAAATAGTTGCATTACCCCTAAACAAATGTGCAAACTGTCTGACTAGAGGAGAGCACAGATGTGGTACCCATTTATCTTTGCTTTAATTTTTGCTGCCATTCAAAGCTAATCTAATTTGCAGTAGCCTGCTGAGTGCAGAGGTGTGTATTACTGTAGGGATGTACATTATTACAGGGACTCCAGCATTTCCATCAGTCGCTCTGGAATCATCTTGCATTACAAGCTGTGTTTGATACATGATAAGTAACTTACTTCACTGCACCTTTCCAAGTGAGGGAGCCTTCCTTCAAGTTTTGGCAGATAAGTAGGAGGAAAGTGCAAAAATATTGGTTAGAACTACTTTAAGGCCTTCTTAGTTCCAAGCTTTATAGTAAGGTGACAAGAAAGCACAAAATATTTGGTCAGCTCAGTGCTCCTGTCCAAGTACCACAGCACGTTAAAACCCTTGGGATCATCCAGCGAGAAGTGGTTACGCCAAAATCCCACTCTCGTCATGGAGTTTGGTTTATGTTTTCAGTAAATACACAGCATGTGGCTTCTGTGCAGCTTTCAGCATAGGACCAGATTCCTGGCTGGGTACTGAACTGCGAGCACGACACAAGCTATTCCCAAGCTATTCCCAAGACTTTCTTCTGCTGCTTTCCCTCCCTCAAAGGAGGAAGCCCTGTAGCAAAGCGTCACCTTACTCTCTTGCTCTACTCTGTTGGCTAAGTTTCAGATGAAACCAACAAAGCAGATACTATTATTCCTGAAGGTATTGTTTAGATCTTTACCCTTCTGTTCTGTCTTCTCCATGTTTGCCTCCCATGACTGCTGTGGCATTGCAGCACCCAGTCCTGTAAGTGAGCATGTGTGTATGCGAGTAAGCCCACAGTCCTGCCAGGATCTGCTGTCACAAGCTGTATTTTGATTGCTTATTGCCTTTTGAGATATGGAGAGTTTCTCTGCCATCAGCTATCATTTGGAGCAATGATGCCAGACGTACATGGGGGTCAGAGGAGAAGCCAATATGTTACAGGATGTTCTGTGGCACAAAACCCAGAAATCCCATGCTGATGTGCTCCTTAAACCTGTCTTCATCTTAACCCGCCACTCGGGAGTTACGGGGGGAAGATGTTGCTCTTCATAGTCCAGGATTGCTGACCTCATGTGACAATCTCTGAATTCTCCCATCAGCCACCAAGTCACACAGAGGGACAAATCAGCATCCATTTCATCTGTAAGTGACTGCTTGACTCCACCTGCACGTCACACCAGGTTTAAAAAGAGAGATGGGCTATAAAGGTTAACCCATGGATGCTGCAGCATATTTCTAACAGAAAATCTTACTTTTCTGTAGCCAGCAAGGTTGTTTTTGAAAATTTCAAGTAAGAATTGTGAAGAGTTTTATCCTTCTTGCTTAGTCTTACAATGCCAGCACAGCTCAGATAAAGCGACAGGAGAATGATAAAGATGCTGCATTGGTAAAGACACTGGCAACAGTCTGAATTTAAATCTCCTTCTTGTTAGATTCAGATTAAGTATTTTGATTTAACCAGATCATTAATTAGTCTTGAAACTATGGGTAAAATAAAAGCTTAGAAAATGATATTACATGCTTATAATGGCATCGATATTTCCTTTAAGCTTCTTGAAAATTAGCCTGTATTTTGAGAAGAAATTGTGCTTATTTTCACTTGAAAAATAGGATCCTTTAAAACCATTGATTGCCCCATTTTAATTCAAAAATGGCTCTCTCTCTGAATGAAAGCCAGTTTTAAATGCAGTGTTCTGAAACACTGGAGTAATTATTGACACGAGAAAATAAATATTCACATACTGAAATGTAAACATGAAAGAGGAGCATTCATTCTTTCCCATGAAATAATTTAGCACATTCTTGCATGGTAATGGGCCACACAAGCCAGCGATAAGACTGCACGCGCTGGGATTCATCTTTGCAGAACGATTTTTGAAACTATTATCTCTGCAGCAAACTCTAACGTGCAGCATGTGGAGCAAGGGAGAGGGGGGTTCACAGAGATGCTATATACACAGCGTGTATTTTTGCCTCTGTGCAGGAACTCTGGAGCATGTGTTCAGTGGGCTGCAAAATCACTCAACAAAAACACGAAATTTTTTCATACATTTTGGGAAGTGACACTAGTCCCTTTAGTCTGCATGTGGAAGCTGTGCTTATCCTACTGAAATTCTACTCTCTAGACCTTTCAAATGTATGAATCATATCCACATATGGGTTTCTGCCTCAGCAGAGTGTTTCACTTCATTAATTGCTTCATTATTTTACTAGCACACAGACTTTTTCAGATGTTAAAGTAAGTCAGGAGTCATAGCTTTTCTGTCAACCTGTCTGAGGTCTCCACTTGACTTGTGTCATTCACCTGCCTCGGGCTCCTAAGACGGCACAGACCTGGGACAGAGCAGATCAGGGAGCAATGCTGATGGCCAAACATTGATCATACACCAGGGGCCAGTGTGTGAGGAGGTGTTACTGCACGTGCACCATAGGTCGAGAAGGCTTTATCGTCACCAGAAGAGCTTGCACCTTTCCAAGTACCAAAGACTAGTATGTGGAGGAGCACGATGGCTAGGGCTCTTTGCTCAAAATAGATTTTTCTTTACCATTTTTTTAAAGAGGACCTAGGATTCTATGGGAATTTTTCTATCTGGCCAAAATACAGTCATTTTGCAGAACTGTTCAAACCTTGATGTAAACTTGTAGAGTCTAGAGCAGGCTTTCTGCTGAAGATAAGGTGCTGCCCAGTGCCTAGGGATCTCTGTGGACCCAGGTTTCTTTGCATTCTTTACCTTGGTGGTTTGAATCTTGGTCTTCCATGTCTTCAGCTGATCTCCTGAACTGGATAGCTACTGAGGGGTCAGAGGTTGTCTGTCCTTCTGTGTCTTGCAGGGGTGTTCTTACCAAAAGAAAAAAAGCATAAAATCTCGGGCTTGTCCCAGTGTGGAAGAGATCTGAACACTGGCCATTTTCTTTAGAAACTGGAGCTTAATTTCCTGATTGCCTGCTGGCTTTGAGCTCTTCAGTCTGGAATTTCATGAAGTCACAGTTCAGCAAAGCATTTAAGCAAACAATCCCATCAAAATTAATCTTTTCTAAATCTGTGAGCTAAAGTACACTTGGCCCTGGTGCATTTAAAACAGTTTTTAAAAACACCTTTAATACAAAGATAACTTTGCATCACTAAATGGTTAAATGTCAGTACATTCCACAACTGAACACACAAAGACACTTTTCTCCTAGGAAGGAGGTCTCCTGCTGTATACTCGAACCCTCCTACTTTGGCAGGACCTCTTGACAATCTGCTTGTCTGCTCCACAACCATGATAACAGCGCTGGCAGTTTCAACTGAGTCAGCCGGGGCTGGCATATGGCACCCACCAGCATTAGACGTAAGGACATACCTAAAAAAAGACATCAGAAGTCCCAAGGGACTCCACCCCTCCCGCAAAGCTTTTGCTTCTCATGGAGCTCAGAAGTCAAAACAGAACTAACTTATACACAGATTTTTTTTTTGCCATCACCTGGCCACAACTTTTTGCATCAAGAATGATAGACCCTCCCCGCCCTTGACTTTCATGAGAGTGTTGTACCAAAGGGATGTCACTCAGCAATGCTAGCGGTGGTGGCCTGACTGCTCTAGCTGGCTCGTGTAATCCTCAGTCTCTCAAAAGAAGTGCTGAGATACTCAACAGATGGATGCCATGTGACTACTTTGACACTGACGTAACTTCTCAGATGTGCTGCACAGCGACAGGAGGATGAGGGTATAGCAGAAGGCAGTGCTGCCAGCCCGCACTTTCTCAAGTACTTGTTTAACAACAAATGAATTTGTTCTTTCACTTACAAAGTAAGAATCGGCATAGTTTTGGATAGGCTGGGTTTGGGCAGACCTGAAGGGAAGTTTTTCACTTGTTTGAAATGCTCTGTCTGGGACAAGCTGAAACCACTTGAAGTCCCCAGACGTAGGAGAGTTGGCAGGGAGCTCACTTTGTTGACACATCAGATTACATAAGCACTCAGCAGCTCTTCTGCGTGTGCATGGGTGTGTTGGGTATGTGTAGGAGAAGAATAGCGGTGGTCCAGACCAGAGACCATGATGCATAGACATCCCATAATAACTTCCATACGCTGAACTGTCATGTTAAACTGTATGAGACGGGGGGGGGTGGAGGAGGGAGGCACAGCTTGATTTTTACTTCCAGTGAAATTCCACTTTGGTGTGTGTGTGGGTGGACCTGCCATTCAGTTAAATGCAAGAGGTTTGAGCTTGGTTCCCTCAGTTCCTGGGTGGTATCTCACCAGCTAGCTGGTCCTGGTGATAACGCTTAATGGGAGCAGCATTACGCTAGCAGAATCAGGAAAAAAACTTCAGAGGTTGTGCCTCATGTCCACGTCAGTGGTATTTTAGGTAAGCAAGGGAGGCAATGCCGGTCTGGGTGCCCAAACACAAGGGTGAGCCTACTCAGCTGGCCACATGCACGGGCTGGATCTCCAGAGCCATAGGGAGGCTGATACATGGGGTATCAGGGTGTCCAGGTTGGGCATGGCACCTGAGCTTGAACATCCTAGGCTCAGTTTCTTTGCATCTAAATTGACATTTCTACTTGTCTGTCTCCCAGGCTCATTGTGATTAAATGGCTTTGAAGGTGTTTAAGTGATTAAAGAATTTTCAAGGTGGATATTGCCATGCTTGGTGAATTCTCTGACAAAATCTTTGAGGAGCAAGTGTATGAATGACTTAAGAAGATGCTATAGTGCTCTGAGAAGTAAAACAAAGTGATGAGACAGAAGCCTGCAAATTCATAGAATCATAGAATCACAGAATCACTAAGGTTGGAAAAGACCTCTATGATCATCAAGTCCAACCGTCAACCCGTCACCACCATGCCTGCTAAACCACGTCCTGAAGTGCAATATCCACATATTTTTTGAATACCTCCAGGGATGGCGACTCAACTACCTCCCTGGGCGGCCTATTCCAATGTCTGACCACTTTTTCAGTAAAGAAATTTTTCCTAATATCCAATCTAAACCTCCCCTGGCACAACTTGAAGCCATTTCCTCTCGTCCTATCCTTTCTTACTTGGGAGAAGAGACCAACACCCACCTCACTACAAACTTCTTTTGTGTAGTTGTGGAGAGCGACAAGGTCTCCCCTCAGCTTCCTCTTCTCCAGGCTAAACAATCCAAGTTCCCTTAGGCGCTCCTCATAAGACTTGTTCTCTAAACCCCTCACCAGCCTTGTTGCTCTTCTCTGGAAACGCTGCAGCACCTCAATGTCCTTCTTGTAGTGAGGGGCCCAAAACTGAACACAGTACTCCAGGTGCGGCCTCACCAGTGCTGAGTACAGGGGCACGATCACCTCCCTACTCCTGCTGGCCACACTATTCCTGATACAATCCAGG
>Ga0065711_1034332_pt1 | contig 23961 bp, 8 predicted proteins | sample Hoacrofraction12_FD_59098 | JGI IMG/M metagenome (GOLD analysis project Ga0065711, IMG submission 59098) | Hoatzin crop microbial communities from Cojedes, Venezuela - Epithelial fraction 12 v2 (version 2) | ecosystem: Host-associated > Birds > Digestive system > Esophagus > Crop | place... | reverse complement strand
AAGAACTTCTTCCCTCTGAGGGTGACGGAGCACTGGAACAGGCTGCCCAGGGAGGTTGTGGAGTCTCCTTCTCTGGAGATATTCAAGACCCGCCTGGACAAGATCCTCTGCAGCCTACTGTAGGTGACCCTGCTTCAGCAGGGGTGTTGGACTAGATGACCCACAGAGGTCCCTTCCAACCCCTACTATTCTGTGATTCTGTGATTGTGTGATTCTGCGAAGGAAACTGCAGCCCACGGAAAGCCCACGCAGGAGGGCAATATTATTAATTGGCAATAAACTAAATTAATTTTCCGAAGTCGAGCCCGATGTGCCTGTGATGGTATTGCTGAGTGATTTCCCGTCCTTGTCTTGACCCACTAGATTTCCAGTATATCTTGCCCCCTGTCCTGCTGAGGAAAGGCAGTGATAGAGCAGTTTGGTGGGCACCTGCCAGCCAGCCAAAATGAACCTACTATAAAGCTCTTTACAAAGCACCTGTTTCATATCTGTCCTTTTCTACTGACTACCTCAAAATTACTAACTTTATTGACTAACTTTAATTGACTAACTTTTCTAATGATTGATATTAAGTGAGTTAAAGAACAGTTGTAATGAATTAGCTGAATTTTGTATCAACATTATAATAATGTTACCTTATGTAGAAATACTTCTGTCTAATAATCTAAAAATACATTAAAAAATCTACACAAAAAGTGTTGTTTATAGAGAAAAAAAGAATTATGACATTTTGGAGAAGCCACTAAACATAAAGCACAAACCTCTGCTGTCACAGGCACACTTGAAGGTGGTGGAAAACTTTAAAATGTTCACAATAGTACTAACAAACTGTTGCTGAAGGGCATTTGTCAACTTTGAGAATTTTGTGCAAGGAAGTATAGTTAATTGTGCATTATGGGAAATCCTAAAGCTTTATGTAAGCTTTTGCTTAAAATTTTAGTTGTTATGTTCTCTAGATTATTAGTGAATACTCTATATTGTTCAGAAGAAATCAGTATCAGGAGTAAAGATTTGCAAAAAATAATTTAAAAGGAAAGGACCGATCAAAATGAGATACAGAATTAGAGGACAATTCTATTGACTTTAGAGTTCAAAGGGATGTTTTTAGATCAGTTTGCAAAATAAAAGCTTGGATATGTAACAAATATGCCACTTTGTTTCTTTTCTACTCAGATTTATTACCGTTCATATGCCTAAAATGAAATTAAACCAAGTGTAGTCTATTGCAAAGTCAGGAATGCTCAATGTGACTTTGAGTTGTCTGGAAAACACCATAACTCTAGAGCTGCTGTAGTTCTCACTTTTTGTGGAATGGAAAATAAAGTTCTACTTTGTTTTGGGGTTTTGGTTTATCCTTGACTTCAAAATTATTTCTTTTTTTAGTGTTTTATTGTCATTTTTGAACTGATGATTTAATAGATTCTCCACATTCTCTCTTTGATAAAATTTTAAGGATGACTTCTGTAATCAAATGTGGGGAAGAAGATATAAACCAATTTAAAACTATCATACAGTATCAGATGTTTCTTAAACACTTTACTTTTGGGATGTTGTTTTATATAATAATGACAAAACCACAGCAATACGTTGATGCGTTTTGTGTTTTTGTGAGAATAACACAAGATGAAAAATTAGCTAATTTTACATTGGTCATAAAGTGAGAGAAAATGTTTCTTCTCTGGTTCTGTGTTTCATATTGCATTCTGTGATTGCTAATGGGCTGCCTTGGAGCAAGTAAGTGGGAAGCAAATAGAGAACAGCTGAGGCAGCAAGAACTCTGTCATTTATTAAAGAAACGACTGAGCGGGCAAGAAGTTGTATAGTAGTATGTTCCCAACATCACAAAAGCTCAGTCTCTGATCCAGCAAGGCACATCATAGGCATATTTGTAAGCATATTTTCAGTTGTTTAACCAAGGTCATATACATAAGGGCTAAGACCCTCGGCTGGATGTATGTTCAGTTGAGATGCACTGAAATATAGTCTTTCTTGCTTAAAGCAGACTAGTAGATTAATGAAGGAAGATCAAGAAACAGTATCATTTTATAATTTTTATAGTTAAATACCATTATAATACTTGTTTTGGCAAAACCAAAACGCTCCAGCCATTAGTGGATCTCTATTAAACTCTCTCCTGGCATGAAGGAGCTTTTAGTCTGCATTGAACATGGAGGTGACAAAGGTACTTATCTTTGAGGGTAGCTTCTCCTCTCGGAAAGCTGAGCATATTCTGTTATGAATTTGAACTTGCAGGAAGGCTCCCTAGTGTCACTGGATCATCCAAAAAATGGATCTACAATTAATGAATACTAATCTAAGATGACTCAGAATTAGACTATTTTTTTAATGATTAATCATTGAAAGGTGATTAGCAGAAAATGAGATTAATATTCTGTCCAGATCCTCAAACTGCTTTTTCTGTAGGGTGTCATTAGTGTCTTACTTTACCTGAAGCAAGTCTAATATTTTGCATCCATGTACATACCTCCCTTACAGAAGCATGGAAGAAAGCACTAAACAAATCATCAGACACATTGAGCAAGAACTTAAAATCAGCTCCTGTAGCCCTTGGGAATGTATGGGACAGTGGAAAACATTAATTTTTAACTCTTCCACTACGCATCAATAGCAGATGTTTACTGAACTATTTTCTACTTTTCACTTTTTGTTGTGTTCCCATCATATAGTAAACAAAATCTGTGGGTTTTTTTTCAGCAGTTATCAAGTTTGGGATTCATTCCATTTAACTTAAAACATCTGAAGGTACCCATTTTGTCATTATCATTCTCTTATCTCCCTTTCTCCCTCTAATGTGGGTGGATAAAGGAAATTTGGTGGAGATATATTCTTTCTCCACTGTCTGTAGAAGAAGACTCGCCGAAGGTAAGAACCCTTGCTTTTATACGGTTATTGTCAAGCTAAAAAAGCCTCTCCCTGCTGGACCCATAGGTGTTACCAACTTTAATTCTGATGACTTATTAGAGGTATTTTCGTCTGTGATCTTAGAATATAAGTATTACCGCAGTGTGCTAGATTGTAGGTTGAATGCAATGTTTGACAAAAGAAACCACAAACTGAAAATCTTATGGCCTTTTTAAAATCCTATAGAAAGAGCATGATTGTTGATGGTGATGTCTTTTACAGGTTCCAGAAAAGATAATTCCTACACTCGTTCACCCTGGAGCTCTGGTGTCTTAATTATTTTTTTTAAAGTTTTTGGTGTCATTAAAAAAAAAAGGAAGCCCTTCACTTTGGTGCCTAATTTATTCCGGTATACCATGACAAAGATTTAAAAATATTGCCATGCTGCAGTCTTTTTTGTGTTCTGCAATCATTTTGGAATCCACCAGGGTGAAAGATACTACAAACACAGAATTATTACATTATACATTGCATTACATTGAATTAAACTTATTTCCAACATTCCTGTATTACCAGAGAGAGAAAGTTACAGAAGAATGATCGTCAGATGCAAAAAAAAAAAAGTTACCTGTGGTCCCAACAGAAAAACAATGCATGTTCATCCAAATAAAGTCTCTTCTAACACAGTCGTGGGACTTTGTTTGCAGTACCAAATACATAAATATTCCTATCAAGGTACTACAGCAAGATTCTACAGCAATTTATACCATCCAAAAATCTGATCTAGCAAGCTCGTCACTGATCTAGCTAGACATCATATTTAAGTGACAGCACTCAGGTTTTGCAGTTAGAACAGAGATCCTACAATGTAAATTAGCACTATAATTTTATGTTGGCACTGTTTTATCTATAAGTGTTGCTAATAAAAAAAATTATTTTTACAAATTAGTTAAAATATTTTTTGCCTATTCCTTTTTCTTTTAAATTGTCTGATTTTCTTTTTGGCAAAATATTGTATAAAATTAGTTCCATTATATGTCTGTTTAGTTTTATCCATTCACTTCTTTTATTTTTTTGTTTTAGCAAAATGCAAAAAAAATTGAAATGATCATATTAAATTACTGAAGTGATAAGAGGCCTCCAAGCCAGCTGGGGTGGAGTGACAAAGAGAAACTACAGAATTATTCCAAGGATCAGAGCTGGAGAGGATTAAACTTCCCTTACTGCAAGAGGGGAAGTGTCAGATATATTGGAGAACGGAATAATAGGAACAATGATATGTGCTCAGAGAATTAGCTACCTTGTTCTTTTGCGGTTGAAGCTAAGGCAAGTTTCGCCACCCTCTTCACGACATGTGAAAAGCAGAATTTGACATTCATGCAGCACAACTGTGTATTGTATTTCAGCACACAGGCAGAGGAATATATTCTTAGGATTTGGACTTGGAAGAGAAATACAGTGAGACTAATTAAATAACCCAAAAAATAAATAACTCAGACTTCAAAGGTCTCAAGAGATAAAAAATAATTTTGGTAGGGATGATTCTGAAAAAGTGTTAGGTGAGTGTATCAAATATACTTGCTCTGTTCCTGCTCTTCTTCATCATCCATTTATGGCCATTGTTCTGTACAGAATACTGGGATTATAGAACCTCAGTCTGAATCAGTATGGCTGTTTTTATGTTCCCTAGAGACTGCCCATATAAGAAACAGCTTGTATTCTGTAGATGCTGATGGGAAAATGCAGATCAGCAGTATCCAGGGTTTATAGATAAATTCTGCACCTGCATGTGGGAAAAGGAGCAAGCCTTCTTTCCAAATTTTCACCCCAGAAAAGGAATTTTCTACAGCAATGGCTTTACTGGTTCTATTAATACTTATGCTGAGTTTAAAGTGTTCCAAAGCACGTGTCATGATCTTCTGCATAAACTGATGGAGGTTCCCCTGGTGTGGAACCTACTGATCAGGAACTCACTATCATGACATAGAAATGAGAATTTTAACAGTTTCAAGAAGGAATGATATGCTTTAAACACTGCCATGACATATTGTACCCTATGAGATATTGTATTCTCTGACAGATTTACTTGGTTGCATGTTGTTGGCACATATGAAGATAATAACAGAGGCCAGTCAATAAAGCATTCTTGCTACTGCCTACTGTAATGGTAAAGGTCTATTTCTTACTGCTGTTTACTACAATAAAAAAATAATAATCACAATTGAAAAAACCCCAGAAAACAACAACAAACAAAGTTGGACAGCAATATTGCATTGCAAAGATAGTAAAAAACATTGTGCTTTAGACTGAATTCTGAAGGTCCTTCACATCCAAAATCAAAGGACGAATAAAATGTGTCATTAGAAGTTGTAGAAAAACAGGGGGGTTGGAACCAGATGATCTTTAAGGTCCCTTCCGACCCTTAACCTTCTATGATCCTATGATTCTATAATCTGTTTTTCCAACAAAGCTCTTTAAATCTACATGATATCAGTTTCCTGTATCATACTGTGGTTTGGTAGCTTTATACCTATCTGTCAGTGTGAATGATGATAAAAGAATTGGCCACAAACATGTAGAATTACCTTCAGATCCAATATCCTAATGGTTAAAAATAAAAGTTAATAACATACAGTATTTCACAGTTTTTCACATATGAATTTTAACGTAACTTTGCTGATTGATTTAAAGTGACCATTTTTGTAGTTATTGTAACTACAAAAATTTAACAGATATTTTGATGTTCTTACAAGTTTAATCATTCATGCATACAGCCTGTTTTCAGTAACTACTCAGTACCAGAGAATCCATGTGTTTTTAAAAAAGCCTGAAGCGGAAAGAATTGTCTGGAAATTTCAGTGATTACTCTGATGTTAGAATAAATCATGTTGAACAAATATTGGCTGCTTCAGCAAAAAATATGTGCAATCTTTCGCAGATTTTAGTCTTGTGATTAAGGTCTGGATTGCAGATCATAAAAAGTCTTAATTCCATACCTGGATGTATAAGAGTTTCATTTCCCGTGATATTATGCTACTTGTGAATAGCATCATATCAAATTCAAAATATAAGCACTGAAGACTTTGAAAATCCAACTAATAAACTTAAAATCTGCAACAGTCAAATTGGGTTATTACTTCAATGTCTAACATGTATATTAAGAAGACAAATCCACAAATGCACCTAAAGAACTCAGATACACCATCTTTGAAAAAAAAATTCTCTAAACAAAATATTTTCTTTTTATATATGCAAACTTCTATTTTTTATAACCTGTTTGATAAAAATGAGTGAAGTTACTAATTGATTTTATACAGTTAGAGCATGACCTTGTGTTTGTGTAGCTGAGGTAACAAGGTGCTAATAAAACGATCTAAATACAATAAAATGTTATTTTCGAAAGAATTACTTTTCAAAACATACTGGTCTAAAATAATATATTAGCTAAAATACATTAATGTCCCTCATCTTCACCAGATTCAGCCTGTGCAATGGAATGTAAATTATTAATTACTTGAAGACACCGTTTTAAACTGTTGTTCAATAAATGCTTCTAGTTTCCAACCCCACAGATTAATTACTTTCTTTAAAAAAAAAGATCTAGACACTTACAGCTAAATTTGCATGCATGAAAATACCCTTTGACACAAGAGCAGAGTTTAGATCTCGTTACCTAAAACTAAGTAGTGTATTGCCTAACATCTTAAAAATGCTGCTGCTTCTGTTTCAGATCTAACCTGCACATGGTAAGTAGGATAGATATATTTTTCTTAAATGTCAAGATTATTTCTAATACTGTTCATATTTTCCAACTCTGTATAGCATTACATTACCATATCTACTGAATTAGTTATATACACATTTTTCAAGGCAATAAGCATCACTAAACTAATGTTAAACAGAAAGTAAAACCAACATACTTCACAGGTACAAAGTTTCATGCAAGTTATTTTTGCATGTAAATCAAAAGCAAAACACTAAACATTTATAACACCGGTTAACCTTTGCCCAAAACATCTTTCTGTTTCCACAATGAATTGGTATGAAGGGGACTCTTTTTATTAATGATTTATTTAGCACATAGTCAGTTCTGTGACTCTAAGTCCAATTGGATATATCTCTGCCTATTGGCTTAGCATGGAGCTCAGTGAAGGCTAGCTGCACAGCTATTTACCCGACCTTTCAAATGGGTATTGTATCCCATATCAACTTGCAGTTTGCTATGTTTCTATTCTAACCTATAAAAGCCAGTACAAAACTATGTGTAAGGGTCATTAACAAGGTTCCACTAATTGCAGGAATGATATTTATATAGCTAACAATTTTTATGAGCCTTAAAATTTGCAGACAAAATACCTGCATCATCTTTGGAAAGTGGTACATTGATGATTTATCCTGAAAAATAAATGCAGAATTAAATAAAAACACTGAGACTAAATTTGCCAAGATGACTCAGAATTTTTTTCACAACAGATTTATTTATTTGTTTGTTTGTTTGTTTGTTTGTTTAGTTATTTATATTAATGTCTATGCTAAATTACAGTTGTTCTTTCTTAAGTGTTTCATTATATGGCTGTGAACCAAAGGTTTAATGTGTATTTGTCACACAAATACAGGGAATATAAAATGTCAGGTAGCTTTTCCAACGTATACAACAGTGCTCTAATATCTTCTTTTTTAAAACTTACAGAAACAAACAGATCTGCAACGGTTAGGGAAAGCAGTACTTGCCAAAGGGCCCTTTTAATTGGAGGAAATTATTTCTACACATAGTCCCAAAGTTTTACTTAATTCTTTAAACAAGAGTTCAGATTGAACAACTGTGTAAATTAGCCTTGGATCTCAGTAACTAAAATTTACTGTGTTTTCTTATTGTTGGCTTTATCTATACTTTCTTTCCCTTTGCGCTTTCCTTTGTCAGTGTAAAAAGGTAAATAATGGATAAAGGAGTTTCATTTGTTTGTTTTCCACAGAAGCCCAAACAATAGGATTTGAATTAGAATTACACCATTACCTAAATTACATTTAGGTTTCAGGTTCTGAAACCTGTGATTGTTAGTAGTGCTAATACTGTGTTGTCTTTTAAAGCCTCATATAAATCAGAATTTTTAGAATTGTATAATAAAAATCACTGCTCACTGCTGGGGTTTTTATGGTGTTATCTCTCCTACATCTCTTGATTAATCCTTCAAGCTATATGGGACAGGAATTGCTTTATACAGCTCCTGATACAATAGTGGTGTGGTCTGTGCCTAGAGATGCAAGTGAGATTATGGTGTTCTGTTGTGCTGTTAATCAGATAGTGAGGAAAGAATTTCCTATGCTTTTCCTCATGTTTCTGAATTTATGATGTAAGGATAATCTATTTATATGTATTCCAAGATGTGTTAGATATTATCTTCTAGAGCTACAAACGAAATTGTTCTATAACCTACTCACTCATATTTTTATTGATTTTGTCCTACTTGGTCTAAAATACATATGCTGGACATATTTACATGATATTATTTTTACTTCACTAGTATATTCATTCTATAGGAGATCTCTGCATGAAATATTTGTAAATACACACAGTTTAAAAATAGGTTCAGTTTTGATTTTGCAAGTGTTACTCACCTTTCCACATACAGCCTATGGAAAATCCATTTGCAAAGACAAAATGTATTGCTGCTAAAACAGGAAAATACATTTTTCTTTCAGTGTCTGAGTTTTATGTATTACAAACTCAAATTTCTTGTAGTTTAAAGCATCAACATCTAGTTTAGAATGGAAAGAAGGTTATTAACTGTATGTAATAAGGAAAATCTGGGTTTAATAAAAAAACTTAAAAGAATTACAACTAACTTGCAGTACTAACTGGATAGTATTTGACTTACATATGTGATAGGCTGAAAACCTTCAAAGTTAACTTAATCAAAAAAAGGACTTACAAAAACAACAGGAAAAGGAAAATACAGGACCTGCTTGTCAGCATGTTGAATTAAGGTTTGGGAGAGTAAACTCAATCAGGATGTTAGCAAAATGAAGAACAGTTAAGCATGTTATAAATTTAAACATCAAGATCTGTAATGTGTGCTTGAAACATGTAACAATGACAGCACTCCATGAAATAGGAAAGATTTTTGTGAATTTAAGTTGTCATTTAATGAAACTTAGGAAATTAAGAAAAAATTGAAATCACACAGTAGACTATGTTAACAGTTATGTGGCATTAGAGCTGTTTCTGAATCTGGGGAAAAAAAGTCCTTAAAAATACAAGCCTTCCATTCAGAATATCTTTATTCACTATTTATTTTTAAATCGTTTCAGTGTAAATCAGCATCTTTCTAGAGATATATCTCAGCAGTACAGGTACGTATTCCTCGGTAAGGACATTGTGGTACTTTAGCAGGAAATTTTGAGTTGAGGAGTTTTCTGAGATTACTGAAAAGCTTAGTAGCATTAGAAAATAACAGGAAGTTTAGGGAAGAATTTGAAAAAACATGGGGTTTGGAAGTTATTACTATAATAATTGAGGTTACTAAAAGTAACTATTACAAATCTATTAGAATAATAGAAGTTATTCCAATAATAGAAGTTACTATTTGGTTCAGCATTTCACTATGGCGTGACGAACCAAGAGATATAGTCTAATTCTCCTCTCGTAGAGAACCATGGCTTTGTGCCACTGTAATAGTTCACAGTTGCTATTCCTGATTTATATAGATAGCAATAAATGATGAATCAAATCATGACATGAAGTCATGCATGAAATATTTGGAAAAAGATAATCTCAAAAAGAAACTAAACACTTCTGAAAACACACCCCTATTCTTACAAAAAAGAAGAAAAAATGTCCATATAAAACTAAATAGGTATAATAAAGGCTGTGTCAGAAAAGAAAGATCTTATCCATTCAGAATATTTTTTCTGCTTTAGCAGCCCTATGGCAACAGGACTATTTTATCAGGTGATTGGTATCACACACACACCAGATGACAGAAGTAGTACCATAGTTATGGATGTATTCCTCTTGTTCATGGCCATGGTGTTAGCCATTGAAGGAAAAAATTCTCCTCCTTGACTGGGTTTAAAACTTTGTGAAGGATCCCAAATGCTGTAAACTGAAATTTTGTGCTGACAAACTTTTCTTTTTCTTTTTTTTTTTTTTTTTTATTTTGGTAAGTATTCAATTATTTTTTTTGGAAATAATGTTTAGGTGCAGAGGTGATATCTTTCACAAACACTTCTGTGCAATACAGAAGGCCTAACACAGAAAAAAAGAAAATTAATCAAATATATATGATAACATGCCAACAAACTGTATAGAGTTGAGAAGAAAATTACTTACTTCATTAGAACTAACTAGATCGTAAAGTCTATAAATAATAGCAGTTTCATAAAGGAAATAAGATGATAACTGAAAAATAAAACATTTCTAATTTAGTAATAATTAAAAGTTTGGAGAGTTGACAGAAATAATTTATAATGTGTATACAATTCTTATTATAAATGGAAAGCTTTATAATTATCAAAAGTGTCACAGCAAGATGTAATATGTGGTGAAGACTTGATGTTCTATTAATGTCAGAAAATACGTGAAGAACTATTTTTCAGCATACTGTTAACATTTTCTGATAATGATCAGAATTGTAATGACAGATTTTCCAAGTGCCCTGAACTTCTCCTGTTAGTTGGGTCAATTTTCATACATAAACTGCTGTATGTGTAATATTAAAGGATGGATACAAAAATCTGGGTGTACATTTGCATATACAACATTAATTTGTTTATGTAAATTTTGACATCTGCATTTGTGCATAATGGATGTATGTAAAATATAGCACATAAGTTGTGCAACCAAAAACATGAGTATAACATTTTCCACGTATTTTTTTTCTCCAAATTATCATCCATATACCTAATATACTTCTATTTTCCTCCAGGCTTCAGGCTAAATTTGGTTCTGCTTGGCAGATACCAACAAATGTGTGAAAGCAATAGAAACACTGTGTAACAATGACAAGAGAACAAAGCTACTGAAACAGTTATCTAGAGCATTCTTCCAGAGAATAAAAGATCCTTAATTAGCAACTGTCAGGATATTGCTTTGCTGGAGATCATATATTATGTCTTTAAATGCAGGTAATCACAGAATTATTTTGACATTCATTATTACCATATCTTAATAGAATGCATTTATATTTTTTTTTTAAAAAAGTCCTCTTCATAAAAGACAGTCCTGACCCTAATATAATGAAAAGCTCAAGAAACTCTTAACTCTCATTTTTAAGTATGATATAGATTTTCACCTTCAAATTTGGCATAGCAATGCTATTTGAAAAACTTGAATAAAACTAGGAATATTTGTATTTTTTCTACATGATGTCTAGATTAATGCAGATATTCGTTTCTAAAGAGTCTGCAGAAATGAAAACATTATGAAGAAGAAGCACCTCTGGTGTTTAAATATTGACAACTGCTTCAATGAGGTAAATCCATGAGAAAATATTAGACCCAATGGCATTATTATTATATGGCTGCTGGTTTGGGTTTTCTTGATTTTGTCATTCTCAATTTTATGTAGCTGCACTGAAAAAGAGCCCACCGGAACCTGAACTCCATTATGCTATGAATTTTTATGCCTGCTATATATGACCTTTCTGTCAATTGCTTTTGAACCATGTTGTATGCTAGACAAGTGACCATAGTCCAAATTAGATTTCCCAAATCTAGAATATAAATCTAATTTAAAGGTATTCATCGTTATTCTGAAGTGCTTCACCTCAAGAAGCAGACTAATGCACTCTGGACACATCCTTTGCACATCTTTTCACTTAGTCTGATCTAAATTAAGACTAACTAACAGACAGAAATGTCAACAGAGTTCATCATTATAAGACATGTGGAGAAATCAAGGCCACAATTTGTATACTAATCTTCACAGGAAATCATTAAACAAATCATTTGTAGATTATACAACCTGGATGTTACAGCTATCAAATTTTTTTAGCATGAAAAGTTTAGGCCACTATTTTGTTACAATCCTGTAAAAAAACACAGTGTCGACATCTATACATGTATTTTTTGTACATGTACTTATATACAGAAATTCAAGCATACTCCCAGCTAATCACACATATAGTTTAAGCAAAACAAGTCTACTAAAGTTAAGGGAATTATGTGTATGTAAGTAAGGACTAACATTTGGGCTAACAAGAACAGTCAATGTATTACTATCTCAGTCTTCCTCTTTGCCATCCCCATCCCCTACTCCATCCTTGACAATCAGAGGCCACTGTATCTAAACTTAATAATCATTACAATTGTACTAAGTTGAAGATATCTCTAGTGTTACTTCCATAGACATAGGCATACAATTATAAATGCATTTCCCTTCAAACCATGTCCATTTGCAGTCATTTCTGTAGGTTTTCAGCTTGTCTGCTTGTCATTTCAGTCCTGCTCGCAGTGCTTTTTTAAGCATGAGAGTTGTCCTTTGGCTTTCTGAGGCCTAGTCTTGGATAATTGTTAACTGAAGGGCAAAACACAGGGCAACGAAAGGCAGAACTCTCATGATCCAGTGCATGCCATGATGAAAGCTACCTGACATAGCAGACCTCCTTTGAGAGGCAGGAAGACAGACAGCAGAGGGAAGAAGATAGAAGGAAATGCCATCTCAGGCTTCTAAAACTTTGAAAGAAAAGAAGACCCTGCTGCTGGCTTTAATAGTTCATAACAACAGCTGTCTTCCCCTTGTGAATGCTTCCTATGATGTAGCGTTCCCTCTTATGACATTCTTCAGTTCCGTCTGCCTCTCGTTTTGCTTCACGCCTCACTGCACCACAGGAGGCATCATATTGCAAAAACCTCTTCTCTCGTGAAGTGCCTAAGCACCACAGGGATAGTACTTCTCTGTCAGAATGAAAAGAGTCTTCATTACATATCCCAGCCTTTTTTCCCACAGAAATATACTGGTAACAATAAAACTTATCTGACACCATTTAATAAACCAGCTTTGTAACAGAATTCGGTGAAACTGTCAGATACATTATGATGGCACTTTGCTGCATAATTTAGGACTAATGTGCTTTAAAGTACATGAGACATTTATATACATATATAAGCATACATAGATACCATGTACACCTATGGTGCTGTATAAAAGAAAACAAAATGTATACATAGCAAATGTGCCCATAGTTACAAAGTTATGTATAGAATATACACTGTTTTCTAATGTTTATAATGCTTGATGTTTAATACTGCAAATATAAATACTATCAATCTAAAGACAGTCTTTGGATTATTCTGTTAAGTATCACACTGCATTTCTGAGGTATTAATGCTATTTTATATTTGCTTTCTTTACTGTTCATTGAAGGATAAAGAACAAAATGAAGGGGTTTTTTTCATTGCTATAAGAAGCTGTCAGACAAAAACACATGAACTGATTTCATGAGGTCAAAAGTGCCAGTGAATACTCAGTAGTTTTTTTGCCAATTGATCAAACAATCAAAAATCAATCAGTCCTGCAAATCCTTAGATATATGAACAGTTTTACTCCTGTAAGTGGCTCTTTGTGATATTATTAAATTTTTGAAAGTAAAGTTACTGGTATGGTTCAGAGCACTCAAGTCTAAATATCAATAATATATTCACTATTATAAACATCATTTTTGCTATAGAACTGCACCTTCAGTATACATTCTATTTCACAATGATACATTTAAAACCATTCTGTGAAGTAACATTGCTTGACTTCATGTTTTATTGAGTATGGCTTTTTACAGATATATTAAAAAAAAATCTTAAAGACTTATTTAATTAATACTTAAAGTATTTTGAAACCTAAACAACATAATGCATTGGTAAAATCCATTTTTATAGTTTGCAATTATGATATGACTATGTTAGAAAATATGTATTTTATACTCTTATTTACTATGGAATAGTAATTCAAATTAAGAGTACAAAGTGATACATTATGTAAGATAGCTCAATGCAACTGTTTCTAGCAGTTTAGATCAACCACTTGTTTACTGACAGGGTTTTTTGGGGGGCAAGATTGGTGATGCACGTCCAAATATTAAGCAATATTCACTTTTGACAAAGGTTATAGTTCAATACAAAACTAGGTAAACTGAATGTTTAGTTTTGGTTTTATTTTAGGTAAAGTCATGTTTTCCTTGTCAGGAAGATTTTTATCTAAGAAATTCTAAAATGCATTTGAAAAATAGTACTTTCTCAGGAAAAAGGTGTGGGTTTCTTCTATATTGAGCATGTCTGAAAAAAAGTGCTATTTTCACTTCACTTTCTAATACAAAGTTCATTTATCCTATAATGGTTATGGATATGCCAATGAAAACATATTTAATGGAAATTAATGTAAAGAAAAAAGTATTGTAGCACCCAGTAAAGTCTTAGGAAATATTTATTAGTGAAGAAATACAATACAAAAGATTTTAAAGGTCGGATCCTACAATGCTTTCCTGATCAAGGTGGAAATTATCAAAGTGCAGAATTTGACAATTGCTAATTTATTTCTAATACAAGATGGATATTTGATCTTAGTATTGCATTAGTCATCTAGGCCCAGAGCCTCAAAGACATAAGACAATATTTTTTTTAGTAACTGTCATTTAGCCCTTTATTTGTTATATAACTGTGTATGAATTAAATTATTTGAAGTCTATAGAAGAGATTGAAAACTACTTTGCTAAGCAAAAGTGCACCGATTTCTTTGGGTGTTTTGCCTGATTAAGGACTGCAAAAACAGGCCTCAGGGAAGATCTAATAGGAAACATATTAAGTGACCGTGAGATCACACATTAATTCTGTCCTAAGGATAAAACCTAATCCTATTTTTGACTGAAGTGATAAATTCTTCCTGGCCTGGCATCAGCACATGCATAGTTACTTCCTTCTTGCTTTTTTTTGTGTGTGTAAAAGAGGCAGTTTAATATCAACCTTAATATGTCTTTCTTTAAACTATAACATATAAAATGTGTTTATGACACAATAACGACTTAATAAAAGTATTAAGAATATAATACTTTTATTGAAAACATGTATGAAAGAAAATTAAAAGAACTGCCTGTTAACTTCAATGGCTTTTTTCTACATCTGTCTGCAGCCTTCTGGAAGAGTTACGTCAAATTATTTTTATTATGTCAAATTCTTATGCGGAAGATGTGAATTTTCTAGCCAGAAATGTAGGTAAGAAAACAGGGCATTTGTTCATCCAGGATAGACTTAGTAATTTATATACTTCTAGAGTCTTTACTGTTACAAAAGGCTGTAAAATATTTTTTTTCTAGGAGAGGGAGACATTTAAGTTATAACTGAAATAAGTTCTAACTTAATGAATTAATTCTGAACTATGTTCTAACAGTGCCTTCTTCTAACACACTCAAAACTACTGGAAAGCCACATCTATATAACAAATATGTAAAATATGCCATGATTTCTCTTAAATCCCTTTTATAAACTACCTTCTTAACCTTCTGTTCTGGGATGACCAAGGGAATTCAGTTACACTGTAAATATGTTATCCAGGTACAGCATGAAAAAAAGAGCATTCCTTAAAATCGGGATTACACCCATTGTTTTGTTGGTTAATAATTTAGATATAGTATTTCAACGAACTATACATAGTATTTTAATCTTGGGCATGTCAAAAATACAAAGCTGCATCTTCTGAGATTTTGCCAGAGGGGTTAATACATAATTATTCAACAAGACTAGAAGATTTCAATAAGACTAGTGTTGAATTTATCAAGCCCTGTAAATTCAAACTTCTTTTAGAATTTACAGCATGTACGCACCATCTGATTCAAAGACTTCAGTTGACAGATAGCCTATTATATAAGTTGTCCTGATGGTTAGTTACTTTTGGAGCTGCTAATTTTTCAGTCCCATCTTAAAGAATCTAGCTGGAGTCAAACAAGACAGTCCAACAGTGAAGGAACGTTTTATGGTATCTTGAAAGTTTTCCTCTTTAATTTGTTAAACTATCATAATTTTAAAACTGTTAAATAATTTAATTATGTAATAATTCACCAATATGAATGGTTAAAAAAAATGCTGAGTGGGAAAAAAAAATTGGGCCTTTTCATAGTATTACAAATGTCTGCATTAGTTCCCACATTTTTTTGCATCAATACATGCCACTTAGATCTTCTGTAGCTGCCAAATTTTACATGAAAGACCCTACATTAAAAATAAACAAAAATATCAGATTGCATGACATAAGGCTTTCTTCCTGCTGGCATCTCAGGTATACAGACATCAAATCCGGTCCTTGACATATCACAGCAATCAGGTTAATATGTAAAATGAAACAGTATGGAAATATATGCCAAATATTGATTGTAATAGCAAGTTTTCCTTAGGTAGCAATTAAAAAATAATGAGTAAAAAGGTACAATAAATATAGAAGATTTCTTGTATTTCCATGTTATATTTTTCTTGAATTATTTTATACTATTGCACAAAAAACTCAAATCTGAGCTTCAAAATACATGCATGCAACATATGAAGAAAGAGTGTAATATCAGCCATTAGAACTATTGGAACTAATGTTCAAATGTTCTGAAAAAAATACAAAAATGTGTTTGGACGAAGTCTCAAGCAGAAATCTTAACCAAAAGCTGGGATATTTACACTAATATTTGGACCATGTATCCCTTTAAAATTATATTTTATTTTGAAAATTTGCAATCTGCATATGATAATATTCACTTCCTGTCTTAAAACAATGGGGAGTATTGCTGTGTAAGTTGAACAGTTACACATTTCAGTGGTAGAACTGATGTCTGAATGCAGCTTTTATTAGCTTCTTAAGTGCCCAGTGCTGTTCCCATTGGCAGTGCTCCCATTGACTTCAATCAGGGCAGGAACAGGCCCTAATTTTGTAAGGCACTTTGGGATCCTTTGGGAAGAAAGGTGTTAGAAGAACACAAGCCATAATTGTCAATTAGTTATCAACAAAGCACTCTCACTAATATCTCCCATCATCATAGAACATTGTATCTTAGTTTCAAATTTCAGTTTACTGTAGCAACTTTAATTTTGTGACACCATAATTTCCAGCTTTGACATGAAGATTTTTGATTCCAGTGTAATAAAAAAAAAAAGTAAAATGATAGAAAGGATTTTTCTATGGTTATATAAAATAAGATCAAAAACCTGCCTCTCTTCTGACTGTGCTGCCTTAACTATAGCTAAAATCTCCTTTATATGTAAGACTCTCATATGAAGGGTTAAAAGGTTATGTATATCTAAAAAGGATGCTTACAAGTTTAAGATTTTGTAATATTCTAAGTATTCAGTACTCTCTGTTCTGTATGTTTTTACTTTCGCATTTCTACATTTGGACAATGAAAAAAAAAATCCTTTTCACTTCTGGTAACAACAATCCTTGCTTTCAGATTCTCTGCCTTGCAAGTAATTACTTTTTTCTCAGCTTTAAGAAATAATTTTGACAGTATTTATCTTTTAGATATTTAAAATGCAGAGATATGTATAAATTGACCACATTCCCCAAACATAAGTTCACTAAAAAGGGCTCCTACTTGCTTACTGTGACAATTTAGCTAGCTGTAACACAGAAAGATGCAAGGCCTCTTAGTCATTGTCCACTCACCTCCTAAAAACCCAGTGAGTTCCTAAAATAAACATTACCTGATTTTTCAGAGTTCAATAACAACAGCAAAAACAATGATAACAACAATTCTTGTGGAAGCCTTTGGATGACAGCTATTTAACATCTTTATATTTCATTCAAATCCTGTATTCCCTTTTTGAATAAAAAAATCTAACGTATTTAGAAGACAAGACAAAATGAAGACATGCAGAACTTGTAACTACTTATCTTCCACATATGGCTTTATAGTTCAAGTATCTGAATAAATAAAAATACTCCTTAACCCTCCCAGTAGTTTCCTGACATTAGGCTTAAACGTTATTATGAGTAACATTTTCAAGGCGGTAACATTAAATTAAAAACAAAATACAGGAAAACACAAGGTTAGTATTTCAGCAAATGAACTAGCATTAGATTCCAAGGTCCTCAGGCCCTTCTGAGTATATGAAAATGCTCTCTGATACAAACACTTTGTCGCATGTTATCTGCATCATTAAACACAGAAAGTTCCCTTTTTAGAGGAAGAAAAGACTTTGGTAACAGTAATCATTATCCTAACATGTTCAGAAACACTTCCCCGTCAAGAAAATCGTAACTCAGACTGACTTAAGCACGAATGTGTCAGACATATATTTGTATTTCTTTTCTTCAAACAGGAAAGTGTGTTACACAAAAAATTCCGACTGAACCTGATGAGACTACTCACATCAGTCAACTTATTCACATGTGGAAGTAGTCAGAGAATAAAAATCTACCTTTGAACGTCTGTCTTCATTGCTGTGTTAAATTATCTTTCTGTTAGGGTTGTGAAGTAATATCAAGCTTTAACGATTAAATGATCATTTGTGAGGCCTTACATCAACACACAGAGCAGGAGGTAAGGGTAACTAAGTGTAAGACAAACATAAAAGAAAAATAGTTTCACTATACAACCGTAAATTGAAATTACATAGCATTGATCAGGCCAAAGTTGGGAATTTTTGATATTTCACTATGGATTATTACATAGAGCAGTAAATAATTCTCAAACATTCAAATAGCAAATGAGGTAAAATTAATACATATCTTAATATTTTAAAGCATGAGTCCAATTCATTTGGACAATTGTTCCTAAGATAAATATTATGAAGACAAAATGATGAGGATGCTTTTTTTCACTGTAATTAAACCTCTGTTTCTAACCAAATCTAACATAAACTTCTTAGTAATCTGATAATTCTTAAGAAACATTTAATTACAGATAACATTCAGTATATAAATATACTGAAAATTATAGAACACATTCAGTATATAAAATTACATACGGATGAAAAAATATTATCCATTATAAATACAATCAATAATGTTTCTAAAAATTGGTGAATTTAGAATAACTACTTTAACTACTTTTCATATTTATAGAAAAAACTTTTCTCAAAAGAGTAGCAACTTCTTAATTTTTAAGAAAAAAAAAATTGTTGTTGATGTACAAGTTAGAACAGTATGCATTAGCAGACTTCTACCACTTAAAAATCTTAAAGTAATATATTGCACAAGAAACTTACTAGAATATACTTTTCAACATGATATTATGGTACATTGTCACTTACTTGTTGGTAGCTATGACCTGCCATGCAAAAAGGTAAAAAGAAACATTTCAGACCCAATCAGAAATTGTCGATAAGGAGTTCATTTTACCACTTAAATTACTCTGTTGAAAAGCTTCATTATGTAAGCATTGCCTACTTATAAGACAGTTCCTCTTTTTGAGAAAAGGTGCATTAAAAAAATCAGCTACAACAGAAAAAGCTTCATTCTGCACTGACTGGTGCCTCAGACATAAATACATATAAATATATGTCTATGCATGTATGTATTCATGTTACAGATTTACACTAATGATGTTATAGATAGACATTTTTAATAAAATCTCTACCTAAAAAAGAATTTCCTTTGACACTGATGAGGATTTTGCTTAAGGTCTTACTCCAGCTGTCAGAGCTACAAAAGCAAACACTTATGCCCTTCACTGCCCCACAGTTTAAGAATGGAGAGAGGAGGGGAGAAATGTAGACCACATGCTTCTGCTTAGAAAATCAATAGTGATCTAAAAGAGTACAGTATTTTTCTTTAACAGAAAATACACACACTTAAGAACAATAGCTTCTATCCTTCTGCAGACAATTGTGCTCCGTACTCAAAATAAAATAAAAAGCAGACTTCAAAACAAAGGCAAGCAGTTTGACTCAGTAACATGTAGGAAAAAAGAATAAGACAAGGAAACAAAAAATTGAAATAGGAAATGCATAACTGCTAACTCCGTTTTAAAGAGTTAGAATGTTTTTAAACTTAACGTGAAAAAAATTATGAACGTACCAAAATACAGCATATTTAAATCATTTCCACAAACAGTATTGACTAGGTTGCATGCTATCTTTGGATGGAAATGAAAGAAAAATTACCCACATGGCATAATTTGGATGGAAATGAAAGAAAAATTACCCACAAAGCATAATTTAATCACTGAAGAAAGAAAACAACCTTTAGAAACCACCAAAGTTTAACTGATAGAGATGTTATAACTGATTGAGATTTGAAACACCTTTGCAGCAGGTATTTTCCATATGCACAGTAAGCTAATGAACACTTTCTACCAGGAAAAGACAAAAACATAAGACAAACTGCAAAGACATTCCACGCTTTCAAAAACTGAAATTAATGGGAGAATTTTCGTTCACTTCAAAAACATCACACATACTGATTAGCCAGTTTTTCCTTTGATGCATTTTTTTCATCGTCACTAAAGGAACATATGTATACTTGAGAAGAAATGATTCAGCAGATTATTCATTCTTTGAAAGTACATAGTTCAAGTTCTTTGATCTTAACATAAACATTTCAAAACAGAAAAAATGTACATATTCTTAACTTTTGAGCTTAAAGTGAAATATACTGTAACCAATATATTCAGGTTTGCTATAAATTATCAGGTAAAATCTAACTGAATGGGCAGTACTGTATGTAACAGTACATAAACTCATGGAACCACATAATTTTATTACTTATAAATAGTTCTATGAATGAATTAAAAAAACTATGAGAAAACTACTTAAAATTGCAGGACTAACAAATTTTACATAAATATGACATATTTGTTTCAACTTAATAAATTTCCAACCTGAAAATGCATTTAAGATGTTTAATTTTACAAATTTTTAAAATAGAATTTACAATGATAAAACTGTACCACAGCTGAAGAGTAGCAGTACTGTGAACAACCTTGCTTTAATTTTAACAGAAAGCAATTGCCATTGGGACTACCAGCTTTATCATACTTGTGAATAAAAAAATTATTAGTTCACTTAAATTCAGCATTTAGAAAGAGAACAAATCTTCATCATGCAGTAATTACTGCATAATTAAACAGTTATGAATTTATTACTTTATAACTAAATTCAGATATCTAATACTGAGAGCTTTGTAAGAACTGTTTAGTATGTGTTTATTTATCCATTTGACTAAACAAACTAATTGCTATTGTAATGAAGTTACAGTAAAGTTAAATTTAGGCCACTCCTGTTATGTGATACTACTTCAAATGTAAAAGGTAGAGTTTTAAGGTGCAGCAATATTAATGACCCTCAATCTATATTCAGCCAGTTGCATCCTGGATTTGGGACTGAACTTTTGTCCCTAGCAACCCCAAACCAACATTTATATTACTATATTAGACAAGTTGGAGTCTTGTAGGACTGGAGTGACTTTTTGGTGACTCTGTGAATACAGCATTTATATGTTTCATATGCTATATGAAGCACTTTTGCTTCATTCCAGGTCTAAAAGATTTCAAAACACATGCGGAAATATTCTTGCATCACATTAAAGACAATGTTAATTAAAAAAATAAAGATAAGTGTATGCACACATATATACATACATATGCATACTTCTACATATATATGTGTACTTACACTTTCCTATATATATACAGAGACATATATAATTCTGTTTTAAAATACAGATGGTAACAAAATACAGATGGATAAAATAATAAACTACTTGTTAAAGTCTGTTTTCAGAAATTAGAAAACTGTACTACATTGTACTCTTTCATTTTATTTTAAGAACCTTAGTCAGTACTTTTATTTAAAAATATTTTATAATAAAGTTGATATGAAGTCTCTGACAACAGCAATCTTAAACTTTGTCCCCTTTCCCAAATAGGAATATAAACTTTTTGCCATGGTATTGGTACAAAACTACTAGAAGGTCTTGATAATCTCATGTTAACAAAATCAGACATATTGTTGAAATTATGAGAAGAAAATGTTTTATTAAATGAAATATTAAACTAGACAATTATTATTTCAACTTCTACCTTACCCCACTCCAGACGTATTTTTGGAAGGCCACCTAGAACCATATCATGATATGCAATAGCAATCATGTGTCCAACATTAAAAACAAAAAAAAATTACATTAGACATGGTCTATAGTTTTCTGCAAAATTTAAAAATATCATAAATAAGAGGCTGCAAAATTGCAATAGAAGTGATTGCACCATCCATGGCAAAAACACCGCAAGAGAATAATTTCTATCAATAGTTATTTCATCTAATTCAAGGTTTCAGTAGAAAGGCTGAAGAATTAAATAAGTTCATATGTTCCACCATTCTCAAGAATCACATCTGAGTATGTGGATGTAAACTGAACTTCCCATAAAACCAGGACAACATGGTTCTGAAATAAATTCTACAGTGCTATACTACATCAATGTTCATTTAATTTGTCAGCAGATTGGAAATAGATGTAATTCATTTTAGAGGTACATAGCAGAACTACAAATGTTTATCATTACTGTCTTCATTTTTTTCCTTTTACAAAACAAAAATGCTAAGAGAATGGCTTATGTTGGTGACAAAAAGCCAGACTTATAAGGGCAAAGCAAATGTTTTGTAACCACTCTAAGTCAATAGAATCCAGTTTTATACTTAAACAAGTAGCAGCAAAATGTGGCCCATTAGCTGTAAGTTAAATAGTTAATTTGATAACCATTTAATTACAAACTTCATTACACTTTATTTCTTCGTATATTCAATCGATTAAATGCCTCTGGCTCCTAGGACCTAAATGTGTCAGTTTGTGTTTCCCAACTCTGTTCAGTTCAGTGTTTTAACAGTAAACAATTATTCTAATGCATAACTGTACCTAGTATTTCTGGAGTATTATTATACTGATAGGTACTCTGAAATGTAGCTGAATAATGAACAGAAAAACTCAATAAAAAGACTTGTGATATTTATATTAGGATAGTATTTATACATAGATGGATAAACACAAATCTGTAAGACAGTATTGCTGGACTGCAAGGAGAGCTACGTGCTCTCGTTTCATCAGAACAGACTGCAAATCTTCTTAAAAGTGTCAGGAAATGATGTAAATGAACAACTAGTACAGCCGCCCTGTTCAGAGTGCTGCTACCTTGTCCATCATCTCACAGAACCGCCTCATTTGTTTACTCCTCCACCCTCTTGTCATTGTTTAGCTTGAGGTTCTACATTTTCCAGAGTAAATGGATGCTGCAGAAAGGACGTGCAAGTTCCCTATAATAAAATAATCAATAAAAATGTGAAAACCATTTGAAGGTTGACAGCTATGGAATTGTATCTGCCATTCACTCTCTCTTCTTTCCACATTTTTCTTGTTTAATGCCAGTAGCGCCAATAGTTTTCTCTGTTCTGCATAAGACAACCAAAGATTTTGTCCCCCTTCTCTAGAGGCTAATTTGGAGATGCTGCATTTCAGTACGCTGGTCTTTAACCAAATGAAAAGCTATTCAGGCTCCCCGGAGACACTGAGCAATATAAAGAACCTGCCCTCTAAAAATAAAGGAGTTCTTGTTTACCCTCTCCTTCAGGATGTAGTGCCTTAACGGACTCTGCCCCCTGAGAGGGAACCATATGCATTAAGCAGACTCTTAAGTTTCTGTAAGAAACACACAACACGCTGGTGAGACATTTTAGCTCCAGCTAAATAAAAGTCTAAACAACCTACAGAACCAGTATGTTGCCTTCATATTTTACAAAAACCCTTTATTAGCTATTCCTGCTTTTCAGATATATGTGTTTTCCATGGGTCAGAGGCTCATTTTTTTATGACATTTTACCATAAATTTTGATATATTACTTTAAGAATTAAATTGTTATGTGATATGAGAAGAGGCACTACCACATCTAATATGTTCTCCTAAAATAAGAATTAGCTACATGCTTTGTAAAAAATTAAAACATAGGAAAACATTCAGAAATTAAATACTGCAGTATACAGAATCAGCTGAACATGTTTTCACAACCTTAAGTGACCATTAAAATAATGGGAGGTAAATCTAAAAAAAAAGTGTGATAATTTGGGCCCTAGAAGTATGAAAGTGGAAGCTGCATTTTTGTCAGACCTTTAACGGAGAGGAGAGGAGAGGAGAGGAGAGGAGAGGAGGG
>Ga0065711_1005479_pt1 | contig 23963 bp, 14 predicted proteins | sample Hoacrofraction12_FD_59098 | JGI IMG/M metagenome (GOLD analysis project Ga0065711, IMG submission 59098) | Hoatzin crop microbial communities from Cojedes, Venezuela - Epithelial fraction 12 v2 (version 2) | ecosystem: Host-associated > Birds > Digestive system > Esophagus > Crop | place... | reverse complement strand
ATTTTTTTTTTTTTTTTTTTTTTCTTGAGAGAGAAGGAAAGAGAGAGAGACAGTCTGGCAAAAATATTGCAAGCTTGTAATAATGAAATGACCTACAAAACCTGAAGGACAAAACATCCCTTAATCACTCAGGAATGTAAATTGCTGCAAGAACAGGCATCAGCAGAGATTATGAAGCCTGGAGCTGCTGACATCCAGAACCAAGCCTCTATAGCCTCATCCCTTCATTTAGATGGGGCTTTTGGGGAGCTTGGCAAACTGGAGTTTCAGTGTGAAAGGACAAAGGGTCAATCCCAGGGTGCATATTTACAGACACAAGAAATATGGAGGCATTCTGACTTGCACACACCATGCCTTTTCCTGCATAAGATCTCAAAGCCCCTCCACGTACATCTTTGTACTGTGACATGTAAAATAGGAACAATTTTATAAATGGGAAGCAACACTCCTGGCATGATATTTGACAATACCTGTTAACCCAAAATCATTAATGAAGTAATTCAAAGTGTTCTCTCCCTTCTCAACTCCCTCTTATGCCCACCTCCCAAGCGGCTTTGAATCACTGGGGTCAGACATCTTGAAAATAACATGATTATCCCACGTGTATAATGTGAATAAAGCAGCAACAAGTTGCATCTCTGCACCCTTTGCATTGATAAAATCTGCATCCTGACCGGACACCTCTTGTCCACATCTCAGAACTCTGTGTAGCTGCTGTTTAACCCATAGACGATAGTTCCCTTGCTAGAGATGGAGCAATGTTGTGATGGACACATACATCTCTCTTCAACACGGAGTAAAAAAGCAGCTAGAGTTTACATCCCCACCCAGGAGCCTGGAAACACTCTGGGTCATCCAGTTGAACTGTAGCCCAGGAGTTCTCAAAACATCAGTACTCTTTACCAAAACCAACTAGAATCATTCAAATGAAATTTCAGATAAAAATGTAAATAGATAAAAAAACCCCACCTCTGTACGCCACACAGATTTCTCCCTTTGTAGAGAATAAAAGTTGAAGTTCAATATTCTGCTCAAATTTTGGCACTTGTACAGAATATTCTCCATTAGATTCCAATTCTTGATCATTGGTGTTACCATGGGATTGCTATCTACTGTTGTTTGTAAGCTCCTGCCAGTGTGAAAGAGGCAGATTTCTCTTCAACAAATCTTCAGTGAAGTCAGAAAATACTGAAGTCACTGGAGACACACCTACTCACAAGCTTGGTCTGTAAAGTGCAAACCAGGATGAAATGATGGATTATAAATTCTGGCATTGCTTGACATGGAGATTCTTCTGCCTGCATGTCTAATTCAACAATGATCCACAGCAGAAAGCATGCTAGCAGATTTGTGTAGTCTATCTGTCACTGAGTAAATTACTCTGAACCACTCTTCTCTGGGTTAGCTGAGATAATGAAAAATCTGAGGAAGAAGAGGAGGAATAGATTCTTCTGACACACTTTGCCATTGGGAGTTCATGAAATACCAATGGATTTCAGAAGGTTCTGTTCAAATCAGGCCATCGTGGCCACCCAGGTTATGAAAACGTATTTGTCTACCAACATTTACATTGATGAGTGATTTTCAAAACCTTTGTCCAAATTGTAAACTAATGGAATGGCCATTAGCAGTAAGACATTCAGATGATTTTTGTTCCCTTTTTGAGAGGCTGAGTCTTTTGTGTGGTGGTAGGATGGGTGAACGAATTCAGGGAAGGGTAAATTAATCACACTTTTGAAAACTGTGGGGTCCAAACAAACTAGAAGATGGAGATGGGGTGCTAATATGCGACTTGTGTTATCGATCATTCAAATTCCATTTCTCATATAATACGTGCCTAACACAGAGTGGGTGTGCAAAGTTCACCAAATCACAGCTACACAATAGTTTTCTCATTTCTCTGTGCATAATTCCAAAACCAAACCATCTCGCCCATTTCTTCTTCAGGTGAAAGCCTGGCTGTGCCCACAGGTCAATGAATCTGTTCTAGGCTTCCTTAGAAGAGAGCTCCAGAGTCAAGAGTTCTCCACTGAAAATGTCTCACTAGGGACTGCTAGACAATTAAACCCGGGGACTTCCTTCTCAAGTACCTGTTACCCTCCTCTGTCCTGGGGAGGAAAAAGAAATGAAGGAGGTGGATTTCAAACTGTTCTACTGCCGCACTCCATCAGGAGTGCTGGTGAGCTGTGCTGGTGTAGACGCAGTCCCAGGAGTGCTCTGTCCCAGGATGGCACATCTCGGGTGGCATACCTGCTAGTGCCTTCCCTGCCGGCTTGCCAGCCCCAAGGACACCCCCAGGAAGAGGAAATACGCCACTCCAGAAACCAGAAAGCCAATGTCTATCTCACCACACATCACTCAAGAAGGACATAGGGTCATAAATGCACCCCTGTGCTGCCAATGCTTTGTGGAAAGATAAGCAAACGCTCACCAAGAAATGAAATCCCTGTTCCCCCAGGTTATAAGTGCTCTTCCACATTCCTTCTTCAGCATCAGCTCTGTCTTGCCCAGACTAAAACTCAGTGAATTTTCTCACACCTCCCTCTCAAGCTTGGTCAGGCTTTTGATGGGTAGCAGTGCTGCTCTGCCTGGGCTGGACAAACTGCTCCTAATCAGATCGATGTTGCCATGGTGGCCCAAATCATTTCAACACCTCCCTTACCAGAAGTAGGGTACAGGGAATCACGAAATAAAGAGAAAGACAGAAAAACAGAGCCTACACATCATATAGCCGGGATGATGATTTCTCCCAGTAGATCTTGGACTTGTGACCTGTCTGGGAGACAGGTTCCTGCAAGAAAGATACAAAATAGAAATACAGAACAAAAAAGTGAAATTGAAAAGAAAAAAGCAGCTCGCCTGTAATTTAAAAAATGTTCTTAAGCTGATACATTTTACAAAGAGCTTTAAAAAAATTCAGAGTATTGATTTTCTGACCAGTTTATATCTTGCAGACATAAGCAGACAACAACAGGAATGCTAAATCCTGACTCCAAACTTTGCAGCTGTGTTACATGAAGTTAAAAGGACTTCAGATTCAAAAACTGTCGACCTTACCTTTGTGAAAAATGCAGCAGGTCTCACCAATTAGTGGGTAAGCAAAGAGACTATAAGGGGAACATAGCGTTTATATTTGTTGGAATATGAGAGTTCTCACATTAAATGCAGAACCAGCCCTCTGAAGCACTTCGGATTTTGCAGAGAAAGAGGTGATTCACCTAAAGAGGTATGGCAATGCTTTACTGGCATGAAGCAGAGGACTGCTAAGCAGCTGAGGAGTCAGGAATATGGAGTTAAAAGATCTTCCTTTTGTGTAATTCCTTTTCACACTGTGTTGAAGTGGTGGTCCTGTTCATCCCCAGAGCCTTCTCAGTATGACAGTAGTGCAGAAAATTACTGCTGTGCTGACAGTATTTAGCCTATTTAGCCAATATTTACTCTGTCCCACTCCTGTCTATCCCTTCATTCTTTATTGGGCGAGATGTCTGTGAAAGTACTGTGGCTCTTGGTTTCTTGTACAAAAGTCTACAGGAGCATTTAAAAATCCAAATACTTGTTAAGTGGGGTTTTCAGCAATGTTTCGACTACCTCAGACGAATCAAATCTGGATAGCAAAACATTTATCTCAGGGAAACCATGCTAGGTTTCCCTGTTGATTGTCAAGATATTAGATCTCTGGCATACTGTGGCTTGTCCTTAGCCATTGCCCTGGCAGTACCCTATCTGTACTGACAATTCCTGAGGCACGGGTAAAAGTTTTTCTTAAAAACAGGTACCTTCAACATTCTCAGACACATTTTAATGACAGGAAAGCATGGTTTGGTTACCAGCTTAGTCACCTCCTGTTTTAGCTGCTTATGGTTGCTGAATGCAATGGTCTACTTAATGTGCTCCAGAATCTTCTCTTGACACCTCTTGACTTGTTTTAACTTTATTATTTGAAGAGACAGATGATTTTGTAATATCTTCTGGATGGACAAAAAAACAAACAGATTGTTTACCTCACCTGAGATGTCTCTGTCCTCCTTAGAAACCTTACTGTTACTTCATAAGTCCAGAAGATTCAGCAACTCTCTGACTACATTTTTTTTTGCTAACATTTAAAGCGAGGTTAATACATTGTAAATTGCTTTTAAAAGAAAGCACAAGGGTCTTGATCAAAACTCAGATACTTTGCATGCTCCTGTAGGCTCTTAACATGGGATGCATAACACCAGCCAAGCTTGCAGGTCTGGTGGTGCCGATGGCACTGCTGCATCCATTTCTGCTGTGCCCCACACAACTCATGACTGTTTGAACCTAGATCAACGCAAATTTAGCAACAAACTGCGCCTTCCTCTGTTTAGCACACTCAATCCCTGAAAGAACACCTTCTGCAAGAGAGAACAAAAGAAAAGCCTCCTGCCACTTAGCGGTCCCAACTGCTTTTCTAGCTGGAGGTGTTCACAGTGGGGGGGTCCCACCAGACTGAAGCAAGCATGGGTGCATCCATTCATGGGGTAGGAGTCTGACACCCAGGTGGTTTGTGGGACCTAAAGTCACAGTAAGAATGAATCAGTGCCAAAATTTTCTGTAATGCTGGTGTCATGTGGGCCCAGGGAGCCAGACCCAGGTTTAGCCAGGCATCTGACTGCAGCTTCTGCAAGTCAGAAGACCCCTTGCCAGCCGAAGCAGGAATTTGGGACATAGGGGATACCTCAGCCAAACATCTCTCTGCCTTCCTATGCTTGGAAAGGTCTCCAGAGCCTAAAACGGTGCCTGAGCCAGCCAGGCCACAAAGAGAGTTCTTCTGTGGAGAACAGCAGCATCCACGGTTGCCACCTCTCAAGAAGCCCATCTTCATGAAGAAGGGTTGGGCTAGACAGACACTGAGATGAGACAGCCTCCAGTTACCAGACACTTCATGTCTTTCCAGGCCTTATGCACCAATGTATTCCAGTCTACAGGGTTTCAGATCTCTATGGTTTCTTCTGATAAAGGTGTTCCTAGCCAAAAAGGAAATGGAACTAGAGCCTAAGAGAGGATGGAGGTTAACCAGAGATTGTAAGAAGTGTTGGTATTGGACTGACCTTTCTCTCCAGCTCTGTAACTAAACTAGACCTTCCAGACAAGTAGTACAAATGCAAAAAATGTATTATCAGTGTGCCAGGCTTGGTTGCAACGTTTCCCCAGTACTCTATTACAAGGTGGAAAAGAGCTCTACTAAATAAGAAGACTAGTAATTTTTAAAAATAAATTTTCCAATTGTAGGTTATTTCTGTGCAATGAAAACTAAATCTTTGGGCACCGAAGATCACTGTTAAGCTGAATACCATGACACACTCCATTTCAAAGCAATGGGATAGAGAGATCATAGCTCAGTGGATGAAGACACAACAAAATATCTTTAGACAGCTCAAATGGAATATTGTTAATGTGATACGGTGTCCTTGCTGAGGGACATCATGGAGGAAACAGCTCCAGCAAACAGCAGAAAAGACTGTGGGAGATGTTAAAAAAAAAAGGAAGACAAGTGTGGGAATAAGTTAAAAATAAAAATAAATAATAAGATGTGGAATGGGAAAGACAGCCAAGAAAAAATGTTAATGAAAGGTATTGGATGAAAGCCCAGAATAGAGGTACAACAAATACAAACAACTAGCAAATGTACACATAACCGGGTGAAAATCAGAATCCGTCTTCCCCTTGCATGCAGAACTGAGCAAACAGAGTTATGGGCAATTTTGGAGAATGGCAGCTCTGAAGCATCCAGAGTATAAACATTTCTTTTAGGTTACAAGACAGAGAGACCAATGCCTCCTGTGAAGTGCTGAGAAGGGAAATGATGTACAAAATGGCAACACAATTAAAATATTCCATGTGCCATTTTTGAAGGTTTCTCAACATGGCCGTGTAATAAAAGTCTCAAAACCAGCTATCAGTTGTTAATAAAATGCGATCCCTCTCTAAAAAGTTTTGTAAAGCATGCAAGAGCCTTTTACCCAAGATCACCAAAAGAGTATGAAGAAAAGTTTCACATGTTCTTCTGTATCTCATAGACATACGTAATTCACAGTTAGTGGTTACACAATCAAATCTCTATTTTTCTATTCACTGAATATTTGCACTATTTTTTTTTGAGAATTTCAAGTCATACACATTGAATATTATTGTTTATGTTTATTCTAAAATATTTGTCAGATCTTTAAAAAAATGTGTCATATCCAATAGTCAGAGTTCGAACTGTGAGTTTTAGTCTGAGTTTGGTCAAGTGACAGCTATTTCTTGGCTTGATGAGCATCGCTTCTGCAAGTGAGAGAGATTTAACAAGCCTCTGAAGAACGTGTGTATTTATACAGAATTGAAAGTTTTACATAACTGCAATCCTTCTTCTCCAAGCCTAAAAATTGTTGTTGCTAGTCAGACAAGGTGTTTAAGAACAAGGAGATGATATAGTCAATGTTAAAACGTCTTAACTGAATGCTAGTTTTAAAGTAAGTTTTCTCATTTAGAAAAAAAAATGTATGTATGCTAATTCAGACCAACTTGTAAAAGATTCATTATCCTCCTATTTCTTTCTGTCAGAGCTCAGGCTGGGGTTTGGAAAGCTGCTTCCCCATGCTGGCCCAGCAATGTTTCTCTCACTTTATAAAAAGTTCCACTTCCAGGGCAAATACATGAATAAAAAGAATTAAAATCCCTTATCCTTAAGTATCGAGATGAACGTGCTAGGATTCTTAAAAAAATGATTCCGTTAAGTACTTTAAGACACTTACTTAACTTTTACATAAGCACACATATACAAAGGTAAATGTTCATAAGTAATTGGAGATGGAATATTTTAAAGTGAAAATAGGGTCTTTTTTCACAGTATAAAATACTTCCATGTCAAAATGGGAAGGGAGGGACAAAAATTAATTTTAAAAAGTTAAAGCGGAAAGCTACATAGGTAGGTAAATACCTACATTGAAAATTAAATTAAAAAATTGTAGCAGAGAAGAGGATGAGGGCTGCAAAAATCCACCCTTATTCCCAGGTCATGTCTTGTGACAAATTTCATACATCCGCTCAGAACCTTGAAAATGATGAAGATTTACATGGAGGAGTTGGAAGAGTTCACAAAAACTTTTTCTAACTTTGTTCACAGAAAAGTCTTGCCTCTTTTTACAAATACTCCCCCAGGAAATTCAGGGACCAGCAACCTGCAGGAGAAGAAAATTTCATCTCAGGTCACCGAAGCATGACAGAATTATGGACAGAAGAAAATAATAGCTTATAATGGAAAGGATTAGGCAATCATAAGGGGTAATAGAGACATCTCTACCTCATTAAATGGAATCTGCTCCAGAAGCTGCAACATTCCTTCAGCCAGTTCCCGTTCCTAACGACCGCCTTCCCTTTCAAGACAGTTTGGGTTAAAAATGAAGGTCTTCGGCATATTTTTCGGCTATCTAGTCCTAAATTCCCTTTCTTTCCAATCAGGACAAACAAGAAACCCAAATCTTCCTGTCCCAGGGTTAAACCACAGACCCATTAGCCTTTGTCTGCTGGATCAAAGCAAACAAAGTCCCAAATGTCCTTTCTGTTCCTCAAGCTGTATACAAACAGACACACCCCACTCTTTTCTTCTGGCTGCAAGAAGAGAAGCTCTAGGCATCTTTTCAGAGGGTTTGAACAAACTCACAGATGTCTTAGGAAAGTTGCTTTCGGCAGATATTTCATCCTCCTTCAAGAAGCCCAATAAGCCTTGGTGTTGGCTACAGCGATGTTCCCATTAAAGAAAATTTTGTTCTGACCTGATGGCAATTTTGGAAGGGATGAGCTCTGTTTTCGAAAAGCCAAATGGACGTAGGGAGGCCTTGACCAGCCAACAAGCAGAAGGTTGGCTTCCACTTTGCACAAGGCAGCGCAAGTACGTTTTAAAAGAAACAGAAGTATTATATGGGGCTGTGCAATGGGAAGACCACTTTGGGCATGTACCAGTTCTCCAAGCACAGCTGTACTTTCAGGTACGTCATAACAATGACATACAATATATATATACATGTGTATACATATAGATATATATATCTCACTTGCCTGGATTTTAGGGTCTGTTGATAAGATTGCCACTAAAGGCTCAGAGGCCTTTCAAACCATGTTTTGCTGAAAGAAGTGAAGCTCAGACATTACAGACCGAGAGGCTTAAAGAAGGTAACATAGTGTTCACCATCTTGTTACTGATAATAAAGTCAAAACTGCAGTTACAGAGTGCTTTAGCAGACCTTTAAAATCCAAGATGTGGAGAAATTTTACAACCCACAATGCCTTTACTGCACGGTTACCCACATTTATGAAGTGCTCTAATGGCAGCTTTCAGAGGACTATGTGTACCAATCCTGCTGGTGTAAATCCCTCAACTCACTGAGGATTTAGCGAGTAATGTATGGGGGCTTAAAGGAAAAGAACACTTTTTTACAAAAGGATACCACCTGTGGGTGTCTAAAACCAAAAGAACTCTTGGAAAACACTGGGAACAGACATTAACTGATTAAATTTTCATACTGCATTAAGTTATTCACCAGGCATGAATGACCATGTTCAGGAGAAAAGATGATGAGGATAAGAAGGTGGTTGTTCTTTTTACCCAAAGAATTACCAAACAGAGCAGATTTCCACTGCTGGAGGAAAATAAAAGCAATGAAAGTTTAAACATCCTTCTTTCTAGAAAGATCATGGTTAGATTTTTCCTGTGAAACATTATTTCAGGTTTTACCAAGCAGGTAAGTAAATGTTTACAAATACACTGCCCTTATGACTGGAGTGGAAGCAACAGCAAGATTCCCTTTCAAATTATACTTGTAAGAGCGGAATGTATTTGGTGCTATTGTTTGACCTTTCAGTACTGGTATGAAAAAAGTTGTGCCGATTCAGTCTTTACATCCAAGGCTCCACAATCAAAAATACGGCACATCATAGAGAAAATTATCCCGATAAGGCTAACACATTTTATACCAGTGGTGAACAAACCAATATCTTAAGTTGCTCCCAATTTTAACTATTTATAAACTTCCCTTCACCACAGTCATCTCCAGAGAGTTAAACTTTTGGTACAATTGCATGGATGTCACAGGATGCTGGTCTGTGGGGAACTTCTCTGTAACCCTCATCTCGAAAGAGCAGCCTGTTTGCCCTCACTACATGTGGAAATAACTCAGGCCCCTGTGAGTAACAATACCATTTAACTTGAAATCAAACCAAGCCAAACAAGATGCATCTCATTTTGTTTCACAAAAAATTGAGAACCCGTCAGTCTTCTTCTTTTTAAAAATGTGAGGGATAGTTGTTCCACCCTTTCACTCACCCAGGACATGAATGATGTGCTTGAATTTCTTTCTTGGCAGTGAGGAAACAAATCCATGAGTGACACAAGAGCTGCAAACTGATGTCTTTCTGTAAACTAACTCAAGTCACTAGCACATCTCTATATCCTGCTGGCTATGACACTAGCTTAAAAATGAGTACATTACAAGAACAGTATTTTGACCCATGTTCCAGGGACTGTAACAGGACATTAAACAGCCAAAGAGCAAAATAGTTCCGGATTAATTCGCTAAGGTTACTGAAAGATAAAGTGCGGGGGGCAGAAAGTAAAAAGGTTTCTCCTTACCTGTTCTTCATGGAGTCCACTCTGCTCTGGTGAGACCCCACCTGGAGTCCTGTGCCCAGCTCTGGAGCTCTCAGCACAGGAAAGACTGTTGGAGCGGGTCCAGAGGATGCCACAAAAATGATCAGAGGGATGAAACACCTCTCCTATGAGGAAAGACTGAGAGAGTTGGGGCTTACCCAGAGCTGAGCTCCACCCTAGAAGTCTAGGAGAATACAGACATGAGAAGTAGATGAGGAGAGAGTGGTGGCTTCTGCATCATGTAAGAGATGGTGGTTTCTGTACGCCAGCAGACTAACCATTTTCAGGATCTTTGTAGGCATAACTGAAGAGCCTCAAGAGAAGATCTGAAAAAACAAGATGAACCACAAGTTTTTAGGAGGAGCTTTCTTCTAAAGTGGCAAGAGCAAGAAGATACTTCTTTGAATATTAAGTGAGTAATGAAGGTAGGAATTTTCCTAGGAGTATCAAAAAATGTGGGAAGTAGCCACAGAAAAAGGTGCAAGTTAGTGGAGGGACATCATGGTCCAAGAGGCCACCTTTTCAGCAAACTACACACTATCCTTTGGGATTCTGGTCCTCGACAGCAAGGAAACAGCTCATCTGTTGGTACGGAGACAGGATGTGAGGATGAGTATGGGGAACGGCATATAGAGACTTACCGAGGAGGTCAATCTAGAGATGGTTCCCGTGGTGCACTGGAGGCCTCTGGAGGAAATACAGGGAAGGTCAGGAGAGAACCACAGCAGCCTGCCCGAGCCCCCTGGAAACACAGTGCCTGCAGCTGGGGTGAAGAATGAAAGTACAGCCTCCAGCCCCTGTGAACGTTACAGAAGTTTTTAAGGGGCCTTTGGGGTGCATACTGGGCCCTGCCAGCCCTCTCCTAGAAAAAGCTGGATCCAGCGTTACAGCAAGTGCAGGTTAGCCTCCCCAGGTAAGCTTGCTGATGCTGCCCCCTCCACCATCACTCAACATAGGGTTGCACATCTCTTGCCTTCCTGAAGATCATCCTAAAATCATCCTGGTTCAGTCAGTGGCATTGTGGGGGCCAAACCACCTAGGGTGACATTCGGATGGGACTTTGGAGGTACACGCACACATCCTTGTAGCCGTGGACAAACACGCTCTGTACCGATCAATTCAGATAGGATCATAGAATCACAGAATCATTAAGGTTGGAAAAGGTCTCTAAGATCATCAAGTCCAACCGTCAACCCAACACCACCATGCCTACTAAACCATGTCCTGAAGTGCCACATCTACAAGTTTTTTAAACACCTCCAGGAATGGGGACTCCACCACTTCCCTAGGCAACCTGTTCCAATACTTGACCACTGTTTCAGTAAAGAAATTTTTCCTAATATCCAATCTGAACCTCTCCTGATGCAACCTGAGGCCATTTCCTCTTGTCCTATCACTAGTTACTTGGGAGAAGAGACCAACACCTGCCTCACTACAACCTCCTTTCAGGTAGTTGTAGAGAGCGATAAGGTCTGCCTGCAGCTTCCTTTTCTCCAGGCTGAGCAACCCCAGTTCCCTGAGCTGGTCCTATAGGACTTGTTCTCTATACACTTCACCAGTCTCCTTGCTCTTCTCTGGACATGCTCCAGTAATTCAATGTCTTTCTTGCAGTGAGGGGCCCAAAACTGAACACAATATTCGAGGCACAGTCTCACCAGATGTGGGATCAATAACCACCAGTGACCAAGCAGCCTCAGACACAGGGGTTGCAGCTGATCTCATGGCTGAGGACAGGCTGTCACAATGAACGGGAATGCCACCCTGGTGTTAGGCACACTGTCATCCAGCTGCGGTGGCTCCCTGAGCTGGTCTTGGCAGATGAGAAGGAAGGAATGCGCAGCTGCCGCAGGCTTTCCCAGAGGCAGGTACAAGCTGGGTGTTGTGGGGCTGATGAGCTGCTGCCAGAGCTCGCCTGCAAAGTGATGTACCTGTTGTTCATGCAGGGATAGTCCTCCCACACACCTGGCTTCATGCACAGGGCTGGAGAACAAGCAAGGACGCCTTGCATGCCAAGGACAGACTGAGGAGGCCTCTGATCACCAAACTTCTGACCAGAGGACAGCACTGGTCTCACTAGTTTTAAGCGAGACGCTTAGCTGCCTGAATGAAGGTGACAAGATCTTGCAAGACAGCTCTGTGCAGAGTCAGCAGTGATCATCTCTGTTCTGCATTCACAGCAGCTCTGGGGACACTGAGGCTTATCTTGTCCTAGTACATAATCACCGAATCAGAGAGTCACGGAATGGCAGGTGTTGGCAGGGACCTCTGGAGATCATCTAGTCCAATCCCCCACTAAAGAAGTTTCACGTAGAGCAGGTTGCACAGGACTTCATCTGGGCAAGTTTTGAATATCTCAATAATCCTGAGTATATCCTCAATAATCTCTGAATAATCCTGAGATGTAGTTCCTTGTTTTACTCCCTAATTATGCACCACCACCCATTCCTTGTTAATTTGTAAACAGAGTGGTAATCTTGCTGAAGAACCTGTGTCACAGATAAATCAGGTTATTACTATGACATGTTACTGTTACAGCTTATAAATTCCTGTAGTCATTATTCATATTTGCTACACAAAATCATTGTGGAGTATCACAGAAAAGAAATGGTTTTAAGACTAAACGTGTCAAAATCCAGAATATTGTGGTTCTTATTATTTCAGTTTTATTTCTGTTTCCTGCGTTTGCATGTTTAAACAATGGCGCAGGTAAATGCTCCCCCATAGTTTTTTTTATCATTGTCATATTATCAGGGCATGCAATATAATAAACTGATCTGCTAAAGCACCAGTGATGTCTCTATTGGCAGACTTCTAAAAGAGCTCGGTGACCTTGGTTAATTAGCCATGTAATAAAACCAGAACTGAAAGATCCTATTCCCACAAACCACAGCACAGCACCCCTCCACCCGCCGCTTGTCGGAGAGGCTCTGAATGGGAAGTCAGCAGGCGCGATGCAAAGCACAGCCACTTAGCCTTAGAGCCCTTTGGAATATATGCAAAGATTCACAAAGACATTTCCTTCCAGCCATGGATTAAAAAACAGTCTTTAAAGCAAAAAGATAAGTTTCGTCAATACTTGTGGCAGTTATTTCTCTTCTTTTATTGGCTAGTACTGCTTAAGTTATATTTAAATAAATGTTTATCTTTTTGAAGTCTCACAACACTTGTATTTAAAGAAAACTTTAAATATTTTTCTATTTCAGAAATATTTTCTATAAATTCTCTGATTTGTTCTCATGATTATTTCAGATATTCCAAACTGGAAAAAAACCAACCACTCTATTAATTAATAGATAATATTGTATTCTTTAAAAGTAGTTTATTTTGTAACCTTATGGCACAGTTCTCCTGAATTGTAAATCACCATAGTACAAATTATATGGAAAAGTGTGTTACATGTATTTCTGTCTCACTTGATTTGACTAAAAAGTAAACCTAAAAAGCTACAACTATAATATAAAAATAAAATGGTTGGCCATTTACTTGAGGGCAGGAAGTAAAATGAATACTGAGTTTTTAGCAGATTCTTTGACTTTATCCTATCAAACTCGTTAGAAAGAAAAGTTTATGTAAGTACAAGGAAGAATCACTACAGCTTTAAATTCGCCCAAATGTCAGTTCATAACAAGCATAACCACAATTAACCACACAGCCACAGAGTCAGTATTTTCTTCTGCACGTGCAGTAGTTTTTCTATTTGTGATAGGAGTTAGTTCTTTCTTAAGCAAACTTGTGTGAAATCCATGACTGGTATCCTTTCATGGTATTCCTCTGAGTTCTGGCACAACACAGAAAACAAATGAAAAGATCCAAACCCCAAAGAAAAGCTAACACTGGTTTGCATATCATCAGCTGTCACTTCCATACAGGACAGCGATTTTCATTTCATAGAAAAAACCAATATCATCAGCAACAGTTTCTTTATTTAAACTTATTTTTTACTCCCGAATGCTTTTCATTTTTCAAGCAAACATTAAAATTAGTGTTCCTATGCAATGAAACTAGTGAATATCGCTCTAGTTTTAAATCCTATGCATCTGTTCATCCATTCAGGATTGTTTTGGCTGCAGTTATTTCTTTCAGTACTGCAGATCATAGTAAATTCACATGAACAGAGAGTTTCACTGGGTCTGCCAAACAGTCTCCATTATCCTGGGGAAGCACAACATCATCCTCGACAAATCTGAGATTACATCTGGTTGATAGCAGAGTATCCAAGAACAAACTTCATTATAGATATTCTTGATTGTGGAATCCCAAAGTAAAGTGGGAGATGCATTTTAAGCAAAATACATTTGTTAACTCATTTGCTGTGTTTTCTAATGTGATTTAAGAGATGTCTGGAATGTATCTAAAGGCTCAGGAAGCTACATAGCTACACAGCTCAGCAGCTCATTCGATAGACAACGTGTGTGTGTTTGTTCACATTCATAAAACTGAAGATTTTGATCCACGTACTATAAATGCAAATGCTAGCATTCATACAAGAATGTGAGCAATCCCCGTGACTTGCAGTGAGAATATTCATAAACAGTTCAGGATCAGACACTTCAGCTGAATTTTCCATTCAGTGTTCAGCTTCTAGGGTGACTACAGCCATCTAAAAAAAACCTAATTAGATAGGGAGAGGGGTAGGTACATGCTGATACAAGGGGCCATTATAGCTGAAGGTGAAGCTGCAGTAAAAAACAGCAAGCAGACAAAGAGGAAGAGAACAGGGAACTGCGAGTGAGTCACTCTCCTTAGATCCTGATGCTGTAAACATTTCAGCAAGGCAAACCAACGGGACCCTTCCCAAGAATGAAGCTGGGTACTGGTAGGACTGGGACTCCTACAATTTTAAAACATTACGCTACATCAGATATGGTTTGTTGGTGGTAGAACAATCCCGCCAAGAAGACTCAGTAGATACTGAAAATAGGTTTGTGAACCGCGATGTCCTCCGGCAGAGCCTGGTCCTGCTACGTCCCGCATGTCAGTGCAACCCCGGTAAGGGCCCAGGAGCCCAGGGGTGATCCCCAGGCTGCAAGCCGGGGCATGGGGGGACCTGGGATGGAGGTGTCCCAGCTCGGTCCAGAATGTCCCTGGGGAAACCCCGAGGGTCCAGTCCAGAAGCCGGCCCGCTTCCCCTGGAGGGTTGCCACTGCTGGTCAGGCATACACCCAGGAGTGTACTTTCCTGACTGCAAAAAACGTGTGCCCCCAGAAGGGAAAAGTTTGGAAATATCAGCTGCAGGTGTGCCTCTGCCTCTGCTCTCTCATTCTCAGCTCCTTCAGCTCTGCAGTTACTAAGGCTGGAGGAGGATGCCCTCCTCTGGCTGCGCATCCCCTTTTCACCAAGCCTCGGAGGCTGAAGAGAAATCACTTTGAACACTGAGGCGGGGAGCTGGAGGCAATTACTTGTGATTGATAGCACTAAATATGAAACCGCATGTACCTCATCCATGAAGCATGGAATCAGCAGCATATTGTTAGTGGGGGAGATGAATGGGGCTTGAGATAACCTTGGCAAATTAGGCATATGTTAGCATTAAGCTTTGTCAGTAAGCAGGCTATAAATTACAGACATATTGTAACTCCATAAACTCATCTAATGAATTGAATGACAGTGGTAATTTAAGGCAGAATGGAACTGTTTAACCCTTTTAAGAATTTAGCTGTATTTCTGTATTATGCAACAATCCAAACTGTATTAAAAGGTTGATGTTTCATATATATTGCAAGATACCATAACTGTAATGGGGAAACAATTCTTCCATGTTTCATGCACATTTTAACTAACAGTTGGCAACCTGCAAATTATTTTACTTATGAGTTTATTAAAAAAGAATGTAAAAAGAATGGAATAGCTGGGGGGGTTACTTGCACTTTCTCTTACTTTATCATTATTTTTCTATATGATCAAGCTAAATATATTTAAGCTATAAGACACAGCATGCCATGCATTTCTGGACTACTACTGAACACCTTGGGAGGTGTTATAAGACTCAAGGCTAAAGGGCAAGCGACTTCAGTCATAAGAGAAGTGCAAAAATCTCTTCAAAATGCATGGCCTGCAGTGTCTTATTGCTATTCTGAAATGGAATTTATAAATAAAAATAAGAGGAAAAAGTCAGCCTCCCGCATTTACTGGCTGCTATTTACAGACTTATGCCATCAGTGACAGCTAATCCATGATTCTGAAACCATTTTCTGTTTTACCACGTATTTCAGCCAAAGTAACATTTCAAAATCACTGGCACATTAATGACATAAAAGGGCTTAAAATCTAACCCAGAAAATTTTATGCAATATTTTATTAATTAAAATGTGTTGGCATAATAAAAAAAAGTATTTTTGCTTTTATTCAATAAAAGTAACTGAAGAAATAAGTATATTGACTGTACCATAGGTACTGTTCACTTTTAGGGAAATTACAGGAAAGCACGCTTTTTTACACACTTCTGGGCACTTGATATTGGCATTCACACAAACTGCTGAAAAATTTCTCATCAAACTTTTGTAGAATATTTGCCTTTATGCACATCATTACCTTTAAAAAGACACATCAAATGAAACAAGCAGGAGCATTTGTCTCTGTGCCGAGAGAATACAGACATCAGGGGAGCAGTGCTGTGGGATGCAAGGTTGGAAGGGGCCCTTGGCAAAAGGAGCAGTAAGCAGAAAGTGAAATCCTCAAGATCTGGCATTTTTTTATTAAGTAAATAATCATTACTTCTGCTGCTGTCCCACGACAATAAGGCATCTAAGAACTAAAATGACAGGATCAGTGACAGCTCAGTGTGGAAAAAGGAGGGAGAGGCACAGTTACAGGTATTTTATATTCATGTGTGTCACTTGTAGTTAGTCCTTCACATGTATTTCTTTTATGAGAAGAATAATCGTCATCACAGCATCAGGAAATACAGGCACATTGTTAGCTCTGCTTTGGCTGGTGAAGAAACGAAGCCTCCATGGGGCTCACCTGGAGTTATACAATGAGTCTGCAAAAAAGCCAGGAGGAGCCCCAGCCCTCATCAGTAGCATTAACCTCTTGTTTGGGAATGTGTCTGAGGTCAAACAGAGGCATTCTGTTGCCAAGAGTTGCAAATCTGAGAGTGCAAGCAAGATAGTTGGATACTGCAATGGCCAACAGTGGTGTAAACTCTGAATGCGGCAGGGCAGAAAGGTAATCTATGAGCAGCTGGCAGGGAGAGCTTAGAGGAGGCAGAGCTCATTATTTCCTGCTACGCGCCCCTTCTTCCAAAGCCAGGTGCCTCCTTTGCCTGCCTGTCCTGTATGAACGGCAGCTTTCCCTTCTTTAAAGTTCCTAGCCCCACGTTACCCTGGGTCAGGAGACTGTAGTATGTAAACAGAAATGTAATAAGGCTTGTCACCTTGTTGTGGTACCAAATGTAAAAGGATTTTTTTCTGTTGTTTTTTTTTTTCTTTCATACAGCACAATTATAGCACTGTTATTCACTGACACATGGGGAGCAGAATTTGGGAGGGCTTCCTCAAGACGCTCGTGGTTATTGCTTCCTTTAGTTCTGTCCACATTGTTTTTTAAATCACATTTCAATAAATAGGACTAAAAACTTAAAGCTCATATTTCAAAAACCCACAGCTTTTCTCTGGAAGACTGCTTTCTTCCAAAGGAAAAAAATTCTGCAGGAAACTCCATGACTTTCATACATACTTATAAAAAACATATATGATATATTTTCTCATAATAGTAGTGCACAAACCTGTCCCTGTGTTTTGTGAGTGTTTGGTGTGCCACAGGTTCAGGGTTGTTGGCACTCAGGACACGATGTAAGGAGTGCAAGGAAGGATATCAGGATTTTGATTGAAAGTAAAAAGGTGTAAGAAACAGCTAAACGAGGCAAAGGGCATTATGGCCATAGGGAAAGAATTTAAAGTAACAGCAAGTGGGGAATCAATATAATTCCTGTAAGACTGACAGAGGGAGATAGAAATATACCCAGAAAATGCTCCATTTACTCAACTCCATTTCTAGCCCTGGCAGCCAATGATACGTTGAGCTAGTGGTGAGGACTTTTATGAGAGGAGCAAGTAATATCGTTCAGTAGTGAGTGGCCTTTTGTGCAGTACCACGACAAAGAGGAGACTTCAAATATGAATTTACGATTCTGTGATTCTATTCTATGATTCTAATACTGCGTGTTCTGTAACCACATTTATTTAATTAATTCAGGAAGGTTGCATTCTTGGGGCCGGAGGAGAACAAACCCCATACCGTGACAGCTGGTGCTGCAGCATCCTTCTTCTGCATGTCACGGCTGGTCCCAGGCTTTGGGTGGAAATGGTTCACCACAACCCAGCTGTGCCACGAAGTGCAGTTGCTGCTGCTGTCTGAGCTGGCAGTGAGATGGAAAGGGAGCTGCTGGCTGTGGCTGAAGTGAATACTGTCTTCTAATACAGTCATCCAAACTCTGCTCCCAGTGCGGTGGAGCACACAAAGACAGCCAAAGCCTGAAGTTAAGCCTTAAGCTAAGGGGATTCTGAAACGCAGCTTTCTGCACAGCCTAACCTCCGGGTTTTGACAGCTCTGACTCGAGGCCGCCTGCTCTCAACCATCCCTCACCTCGCAGCACCGAAGCTCCAGGGAAAGCGGTGCAGGTGCCTCATGCCATCGGGCACCCTGCACAGCCAAGACATCTGAGGGGCTGACAGATCTGTCCCAGGACCCTGAGCTACCCTGAGGCACCTGCAGCAGCTCTAGACCCCTGTGTTTAGGCATTTGAATTTCTCCCATCATTTACATGCGAAGGGCTTGCAAGGTGTTTTCAGGCACTCTACAATACCTTGTGGTTGTAAAAGTCAGTCTTTCTTCCAAGATACAAATATATACCTTCCATACTTATACTGCCTTCTTTTAAATGTGAAAAGGCTTTGTTAAGGCACATTGAATATCTTTTATGTGCAAAAAGAGAAAATTAAAAGGAAAGTCATTAAATTCAGTTTATCTCATATAGCAGAAAGTATTTCCTCTAGGTATCCCTGGAGGGAAAAATTGACTGCTCAGATGAAAAAAGTGATTATTTGTGAGCTTGTGTGTATGTGTCTGCGACAGATCCAAGGTCCTTCTCCACATCACAGTCAGAGATCACGGGGCTGATAGAAAGATCTCTGTAGGATGAAGGAGTACAAAAATGCCTATGGATAATTATCCTTCTTGCATAACATGGGAAGTTCACATCCCATGCACGGAAGGACAGAAGCTGCCTCCCACTTCTCCACCTTCGGCTGAGCAATGTTTTGTTTCACAAATGTTGACTATCAACAAAACTTTGTAAATGCTTAAATAATGGCATAGTGTGAGTGCTTCAGAGATTTTGGTACAAGTCTGACCTCTGAATAAAATTCGTTCTTCATTGTTCATTCCAGAAAAGATTACTGTGACCTTTACTTCTCCATTTTCCTAATGGTTTCTTCACTACAATGACAAAATTGAATGACTGTCTATCTCAGCCATCTGTAAGATTTGGAATTAAATTTACCTAGTGCAAATCAATAAAGTGGAAATCAAAACTAAAAGCCTGGGGTTATTTCTGCAATACTCTGTGTGTAATACAACTTTGCATTTAACCTCTGGACTAAGAGGTGATTCCATAACTAAGTCAGTCACTGAATGCACGCTTTACATACTCAGTGGGATCAAACTGTTTAGATCAGCAATGATTAATGAGAAGATCTGTAAAAAGGGATTTAGAGAAACGATGCCTACTCAATTCTGTGAGTTTGTCAGGCCATCAAGTCAGAAAGCCTACCTGTGATACGTATAGAATGATCTTTTCAATGGAAAATACGGTGAATTTTGTTTCGGCTGTGTAATGATTACCTGGCCAGGTTCTAGGAAAGGGATGTGGGTGGGTGAAGGAGTCCCCATCCCAACAGTGCCAATGGAAAGTATGTTAAAACTGCAGCCATTTCTGCTTGTTCCAGCTGTGGGAATCTCTGAGCTGTGGACTCAGGTCTTGTCCTGGGGACAGCTGGCTTCTCAGTGGCACTCACAAGACCATCTGCATAAGAAACTCCCTCTTCCTACAGCTACCATCGAGCTGTCTATTAGCGGACCTTGGAAAGACCTGCGAGCATCTGATTTTACAGCTGGCAAGCTGTAGGTGCAGAAGAAGCTGAAATAATTTGCCCAAAATAACACCAGCAGGGAAGCAGCATCATTGGGACCTGAATCCCTCTTTTCCCAAGCTTAGGTTCCTCTGTCTGCTGGACCGCAATGCTGCCATGCTGTGATGCTGGAGGATCACAGCAAACTGGCAGCAGAGCCGTCACTTGGTCTGTGGCACCAGTGCACTGTATCCCACTGATCCTTCCCAGTGCTGAGAACTCCAACTACCTTAAGGGAATAGGGGTCAGGCTCAACAAATACTGAAGGACACCAGGGCGTACTGGCAGGTACCACTTAATGGGACCTTTTCGTGTTACCTTATTCCAAGAGTCAGTAACCTGTCAAAAGGTGACAGTTTGACATATCCTTGCTCAGCCTAAGATTTGAGTGCAGGAGCCAGGGCACACAGCCTGTCCAAGAGGAGCGATGCTGCGAATCGCATGACCTGCAACACCTCGCCTGCCTCCCCAGCACGCCGTGATCCAGGCATGGTGGCAGCCGGGAGCAGAGCGGTGCTCACCCTTTCCTGGCGCTGCTGGGTGCCTCACAAGCTCTGCCTGTTCACCAGCCTCGGGCTGCTGGCCTCGAGCTGCTGGTGCTGGCTCTGCTCTGGTTCTTTGGCAGCGCAGGCGTGGTGCGGAGGCAGAAGGCATCTGTGCTTCTGCTGCCGCAGCTGGGAGCCTCTCAAGGACTCTCATCAGCTCGCAGGGGCTGGGAGAGCTGCTCAGGCTGGGCAAATAATGGGTAACCAGCTCCTTACAGGTCTCTCCCCCCCTACAGCACCAGTGTAATTAGTCAGTGTTTTGCTGGAGGTAAATATTAATTAACTGAGATGAGCCTTCTTTTTACCTTAAGATTTCAATTTAATTTTTATTCTTGCATCCAGGTTACGCGTCATACAAGAAGAACGCATTAGTGCATTAAAACTGAACATTAGTGGAGACTGTGAAAGGATGGGAGGTATAATTACCTTCCGAATAACATGCAAGTGTAAGTAGGCAGTATGATAATATACATAACAAATAATAAAAATATATCACGGCTTAAGATAAAAACATCTATTTCAACAAATGACACAATTAAGCTGATTTCTAAATACAGCTTTTGAGAAGTGCCTGTTCATCGCAGCCTTGTCTGAACCAGTCTACAGGAATGCTCTTATGGTCCGAGGTGCCAGCATGGCTGTGTCCCATGTCCAGTCAGGCGGAAGAACTAAACACTGTTTCCTCCCTCATCCCACCACCTTCACTTTGGTTTCTTCTGGGAGCACAACTTAGTGCAACTCGGTTAAAAGAAAGGCACTGCTTTTCGATTAAAGTTATTCTGGTCTTAAGTTGTTGTCTCACTTTTATAAAGACCTCAGCCTTTTGCTGCAAAATATTTTTTTACAAAAATGGTGATCTATGGCGTCTCCTCAAGCACTGAATAGAAACAGAGTAAGTTTTTGGAAGTTCTGGATGAAACTGCCACTTGCCCAAACCGGTACTGTAGTGTTGGTTTCTAAGCACAACTAGACTACGCGTAAACGCAAAAACAAGGTCACTGACTCCGGCTGCCTTACTGCAGATGGCAGCCAAAGCTGCCTGAGTCTGGCTTTTACCACCCAGTGCTGGAGTAAGAGGCAGATCAAGCAAAGGCGGGAAGCTTGACCAGATCCCACAAGTGGGAAGTTTTGCCCTGCCTCTTCATACAACTTCCTAAAATCTTTCTTGCATGCACTTGAGGAGTTCAGTTGCATCTGAGGTGACATTTTCTGGATGGGCTCGAGGTCCCTGTGGACTTTGGTGACGTCACGCTTTCGCAGTGTTTCATTCAGTGAGTAACAAAGTTAAGCCAAAACTGAGGAGGCGTGTTCTGAAAAGTGGAAAATGTCTGTCAATCTTTGATAAGACCGATCTCAGATTACAAAGCAAGAAATCCTCTAATTCTGAGTTCATGTGAGTTAAGAATGCTAAATCGTAAAAAAGGACAATATTAAGTGTTTGTATAGTTTCAAAGTGCTTCACAGGCATGAATTAATTAGCTTTAATATGAGTAAAAATACCAGATGTCAAAACGTTCACGGATTTCATTGGGGCCCAGATGTCATTCTGTAGAAGAAAGCTTATGGATAGAATAGCTCGCAAGAAGCTTGCAAGAAGTTCTGACCCCATGAGAGCACTAATAGCCCCTCACCAGAGGGGAGGGAAGGAGAAGGGGAAGGATGTCTTAAAAGCAACATCACTTTTGAGCATCACAACCAATTTGCAGCATTTGTTTTCAAGGAGACAAGTTAAAAAAATATTGCAATTTTTTCAAAAAATGAAGAGGAAGAGATGCAGCTAATAACTCAGGAAGCAATGATTCATTAATTAAATTAGGGATCAGAGCTCTTGAAACAGCATGTGAGGAATTAAAATTCAGTCTGATGGATGACATTAAACGTCAGATAATTAGGATCATGTTTGACAGAACAGAAGTTTAGCAAAGAAACCTAAAGTTTATAAAGAATACTTCAGTAGCTTCTGGAAATGTCTGCATTTCAGTAACTTTTATTAATAAAGCAGATGAGGATGGAATGCTGTCAGCAAAGGCAAGTTTGAAAGTCATAAAAATTAATTTTCAAGACTGTTTTAATCTGACTCCATTAAAACACTTCCCATACCAAGATGATGAACTTCAGCGAACACTTTCTCACTTGTCCCAAAATGTTTGTTTCCCTTTCAGACATAAACTGCTAGCCAAAATTCATAGACTTGAAGGTCTATCTCCATTATGGTCAGAAAATGCCTGTATTTAGTAAAAATGTTCACACAGGCTTTTTTCTCCCCAGCAAAGAGACAAGCGGAAGTATTTCTGACCCTGAAATCCTTCTATTAGTGAGAACAGGGCTCAATGCTTCCTGTAAGTGTAGTACAGGCATTGAGATGGTTTTTCTCATCATTTGAAGACATCAATCTTTACACTTTCTCCTGTTTTCCTCTTACCTGTGATTCATGCAGCTTGCAAGCACTGTACTAGACCTGTTCATTTTGTGAGCGATTTTGGAGGTAAAGTTGCTGTCTATTATTATCTCCCTTCTCACAGCAGCCTCAGGGGCAAAATGAAAAGGCAGAAACCACCATCTAAGGCTCTGTATTGGAGTATCCTGACTTCATCTGCTGAGCCTTGTCCCCAGCCTTCATGTGATCCAGCCCATGCAACACACTGTATTTAATCTGGGCAGAATCACCTGATCTGAAATCACCGTGGTAGGGGAAATATTAAAACCTTGTTCTCCATTGAAAAATTTTATCTGAACAAAGATTTCAAGCCAAGCCTGAAAAAGTGTTCTACAGCATGTCTTGAGATGTAAATAAAAGGGTCTGTCCAGCAATCTACTCAGTGCACCTTCACTCAGTGCACCTTCACAAGAGTTTCAGGGTTCAGCATTCCACAAGAGCCAGTCCTACAATTTTGCCTTCACATGGGCTCCTAACATGCATCCAGTCACCTTGGGTGAATTCCTCACTCAATTAAAAGCAATAGGAGTCTTTCCACTGACTTCTGTGAGGTGAGAAGTCCCTTTTATGAGTGAAAATTGTTTTTACTGTATATGACTCAATGTCCCTATATCGAATCTATCAAGACCTCCCTTCATTTTCCATCACTGTTGCTCCTTTTCAATCCACCTCACCAAATCACTTTAGAAGGAAGCTCCTTTTAGGTTTCAGTGTTATGTATAAACCAAATGATATCCTTAAATGGTGAGAAAAGTAAGCTAAATGACTGGTAATCATTAAATACTCTAACTGCATGTTATCATGTAAACCATAGTGTGTAGCATAGTGGTGTAGTTTTGCCTGAATTTGCAACAAAGAACCACACAGTTACTCTCTCACTCCTCACCCCTCCCCAGTGGGATGGGGAGGAGAATCAGTAGGAAAAAAGGCAAAACTCATGGACTGGGATGAGAACAGTTTAACAGAATAGCAAAGGGAGAAGAAAACAACAATCAGTAATACTAATAAAAAGCATATACAACATGCAGTGTTCTCACTACCCGAGGCTCAGCTTGCTCCTGAGTAGCAAATTCCCCTCCTTCAGCAAGCTCCCAGCCTAAATACTGAGCATGACAGCACATGGTATAGAATATCCCATTTGGCTGGCTGTTTGGGTCAGTCCAGCCAGCTTCTTGTGAAAATTAACTCTATCCCAGCTGAACCCA
>Ga0065711_1005789_pt1 | contig 23964 bp, 21 predicted proteins | sample Hoacrofraction12_FD_59098 | JGI IMG/M metagenome (GOLD analysis project Ga0065711, IMG submission 59098) | Hoatzin crop microbial communities from Cojedes, Venezuela - Epithelial fraction 12 v2 (version 2) | ecosystem: Host-associated > Birds > Digestive system > Esophagus > Crop | place... | reverse complement strand
CACCGGCCCCAGTACCGACCCCTGAGGCACACCACTCGTCACTGGTCTCCACCTGGACATCGAGCCATTGACTGCAACTCTTTGAGTTTGTCCATCCAGCCAGTTCCTTATCCAGCGAGTGGTCCGTCTGTCAAATCCACGTCCTTCCGATTCAGAGACAGGGACACCATGCGGGACAGTGTCGAATGCCTTGCACAAGTCCAGGTAGACGACGTCAGTTGCCCGCCCGTTGTCCACCAGTGCTGTAACCCTGTCATAGAAGGCTGCCAGGTTGGTCAGGCACGATTTGCCCTTGCTGAAGCCATGCTGGCTGTCCCCAGTCACCTCCTTGTTGTGCACGTGCCTTAGCGTGGTTTCAAGGAGAATCTGCTCCCCGGTGCTGCCAGGCACTGGGTGGGACTGGCTGGCCTGTGCTTCCCCGGGAAGCTGCTTGTGGGCAAAACAGTGGATGTGACCAGTACTGGTGCAGTAGAACTCCTGCTCTTTGTGGAACTAAAAATATAAACAAAAATACAAAGATGCCAAGCTCATGTGCGAAGGCAACATGCACTAATATTAAAAATCATATTACTGCTTGTTAGCAGTACGTAAGCTGTGGGGTTGCTCCCACCTGCGATGCTGTATGTAGCTGTGCTTGGATTGCAGGGAAGAATTCAGCAAAAAGAGTTTATAGGGCTTTCATAGAACGAAAATTGTTCTTGTTTAGGAGTGTCACTTCTCAGATTATGTCCTCTAGTGTGTTACAATAATCCCAGAATCTGTTAAATGAAACTGTCTCATAATAGTGCGGCAAAAGGTCGTTCATATGAATGAGAAGCTTATAAAGTGAAAAAAGTTTACAATTTAAAAAATACTTAGTTGATAGCTAGTGTCACAAGATACTGGAGGTTTGAGGTTAGCATGACTTACAAGAACCATCCATAGATAACATCATCTACAGATGCTTAGGGAGGATGGAAAAAGCAGTGTGGAAGAGACAGCGTGAAAATAAATGCAGCAAGAATGAACACACCAGCAGGAAGTGTAGTAAGGCTGAGATTGTTCAAATTACAGTATTAATGGAATTAAAAAATTTTCTCTGAAACATCTTGGGTCTCTGTGGGCTTTAGTGTTGTCCCAATCAGACAGCTGAATCCTTGCAAAGTATAACTTCCAAAGGGTCAGCTGAAGTTTGTGTGGTCAGAAATATCTTTTGCTGTGGGAGAAAGAGGTGTTCTGTGTGAGCTGCTCCGTGCCTGGCTGGGTGCAGGCTGTTGCCCCGAGCTAACCGAGACCTCTGGTGTCCCTGTTGTGCCGGCCTTCGTGCAGGGCGAGCCTGGGGACTGGCCAGCGCAGCGGAACGGCCGCAGGAGCCCGCTCGGCGCTCGTGCCAGGTATCCCGTGGGATGCTTCCAGGTGGATGTGAGTCTGAATGTCACTGCAGCCTTCCACACAGGTCTAATCCTAGGCTACAGTTACTGTCGCTTTTGGAAAGTTCTTGTTTGATGGCTGCTTTTTGACCAGCCAGAAGCTTTTGTGAAAGGTTTCTTTTTCGTGTGAACTCGCAAAGCGTAGTTTCACTTCAGTCATGTTAGGTCTGGGTAAGGGGGATGTTGTGTGCGAGGTGGTATTACTTAGTGTTTTTTTAAAAACAACTTTTCAAGCCTTTTAGGGGTATTTTTACCCTGGTTTTGGTTGTTTTTTATAAGCCTGTTACACTTTTGTGAGTCAAAGCAGGAAGAGAGGAGAATCTGTGTATCCAGAGAACAGAGGTACTTGCTATTTTGAAGTGTTTTGCCTGTAATATGCATTTAGATCTGTTGTCTTCCTGCATTCAGCTGCTCTGCTACAGGTGTTTCCAGTCCTCGATGTACTGTTGGACTGGGCTTGTGGGCAGAGCCTGAGGCTTTAGAGCAGGCAGGTTCAGAGGTACACTGACTGTTGGAACCAACATCACGCAGTTCGGAGCTCACATTTATCTGAGCAGGAACCCAAGACTGGTGATCTGTTGAGATGAAAAGTTTCCAGGTATTAAGATAAATACATCCTACCAGATCATTACTCAAATGGAAAGAAGCTGCAGAGCTGAAGGTGTCTGTCAGAAAAAGTAAGTGTATAAAGCATGCAAACAAAGGAGCATTTTTATATAAAAGCAGAAAAAAGTAGATCTGTCACAATCATCAGATCACACGGATTAGTGCGTCTCATTCACATTCTGATACTCTTAACTGCTTTTTCAGTTTTACTGTAGTACAAGGATTGCCAAGCTTGGAGTTGCTTGGGGCTGGCCAGGCGTGGCAGCGGCAGTGAGTATGTGCAGCGTGAGCTCAGGGGTGTCCGCACTGCGCTCCGGAAGCTCCTGCGCCCGGCAGCCGGCTCGGCTCCGCTGCCTCCGGGCAGGCAGCAGCAGCTAGGGTGATGGAGGGGAAGGGGTCTGGACCACCACGACTCCCCTCGCTCGGGGTGCAGGAGGGTCTGATAGCTCCAGTGTCCAAGGAGACGAGCTCTGAGAACGGGAGAGCTTGGGGAGGGGAGGGAGGGGAGATGGTGACTGAGTGGTTCCCTGGTGTGAGTGCATCAGCCGAGTGCCACGCTGAACGTGAGCTGGCTTCCCCGCGACCGCGTGCGCTGCTGCGGCTCTGCTCCCGCCTGCTGCCACACGGTGCCCCGAGCCTCCCCTTCGGCAGAAAGGCAGCAGCAGCTGCCGTCTTTATGCAGGGCAAGAAGAAGTCAGTGGGGAAGTGTTTGGCACTTCGTGCAGCGTTCACTGCCCAGACACGCGTTCCCTGTTTCCTCCAGGTCAGCAGAGAATCAGGAACTGCCACCGCCATGTTCTTGGCAGAGAGCAGCACGTGTACCACACTTAGGTGGTTTGCATATCACCAGTGGTACACCACAGTTTGGGAACCCCTGGTATAGTATAATTATATTTCTACAATCACCTGACCTCACATTTTTAAATAATACATAAGCACAAGGGATCAAATTCAGTTTTTTACCTTAACTTTCACATTTGAGTGCTTAGCTGTGCAACTGTAACATTGCATTAAAATATTCTGAAGCTTTGAATTTTGAGGATGGAGACCAGAAATAGGATAAAGAAGAATTAGAAATGTGGGTTATAGGAGAAAAGAAAATAATACAAAGCAAAACATAAAAAAGGAGAGGGTTTTTTTGCTTTTTGTTGTGCATAAATGCTGCTGGGGTGCTATGCAGGAGGCGGGGTTTAGGAAGAGTGGATAGGTGACTTAAAGTCAGATAAGTTTTTTCTTTGAGTATAAAGCTGGTGTAAAATGAATAAGAAGAAAACCGTACATGCATACTGAAATTGTAAAACTGTCTGCTTCAATGTGGTTTGCTGTTGTGATGTTTGGAAGCTACTGCAGTTAGAATATCTGCATAACCGGTATTAAGGAATAAAAACCTGAGATTTAAATTCTGCAGCTAGAAACATGGGGCATCCCAGCTACTGAGAATTGGCTGAGGAAGTGCTAATATTTCCTTAGCTGCCTAAGAGCTATGAGTATGCGTGCCTGTGGCTTATTTAGTAGCCTGGGGGTATTGGGAGTGCTTGCCTACACCTGCTGCCATGTGGTGGAAAAGGGGGTAGGTTTTGTTCTGTTCCACAAAAAGGGAAATTTAAATTAACACACACAATCTCTGCTCCTAAAAACAAAACACCCCCTCTCCTCACTCTCTCCTCCCCATCCCCCAGCAAAACCCAAAGAAACCCTTTGACTTAAGAGTTCCCGATGCGCTGCTTTAGCGGCAAGAAAAGTAGAATGTGGGATGCAAGCTGGCTTGAAGCAAGCTGTGGCCTCTGGGGAGACGCTGACTGTTCCCTGTGCTCGAGCGGTTCTGCGCTGATGCCACGGAGCACTCGTAGCAGCCTGGCTGAGTTTGAGATCGAGCCAGGTCCCCTGTGAAGGTGATCACATAATCTTGCCTTGCAACTGTGCTGTTGCCCGCCTCTTTCTAAGGATAGTTCCCTATCGGTAAAGTAGTTGGAATACTTAACTTTTTTTTTTCCTGGCAGCTGTCAATTTGATTGTCAATTTGAATGGGGAAACATTTCTTTCTGGCAGTTTTGATGTCCATGTAGAAAATACTCATTCTCAGTTGCTTCCCATTCAAGTTAATTTGCTGAATTGAATTGAACTTTTACATGAAATGTTGTGCTTTTTATTTGCTAGGTTCTCTCCTATGGGTGTAGATCACATGAGTGGGCTTTCTGGTGTAAATGTTCCAGGAAACGCATCTTCTGGCTGGTGTATCTTCATCTACAACCTTGGTCAAGATGCTGATGAGGGAATCCTCTGGCAGATGTTTGGCCCCTTTGGTGCGGTTACCAATGTGAAAGTTATTCGAGATTTCAACACCAACAAGTGCAAAGGTTTTGGTTTTGTGACCATGACAAACTATGAAGAAGCTGCAATGGCCATAGCAAGTCTTAATGGCTACCGCCTGGGGGACAAAATCTTACAGGTTTCCTTCAAAACCAACAAGTCCCACAAATAACTTGCTCGTGCTTTTTGTATGGAATAGATAATTGAGTGACAGAAGTTGAAACATTTTTGTTAGTGTAAAACTCATTTTGCGCCAATTTTCACAAGTGTTTGTCTTAGTCTAAATGAGAAGTGAAAAAGGTTTTATATTCTGGGATGCAACTGACATGTTCAAATGTTTGAAATCCCACAATGTTAGACCAATTTTAAGTTCCTTTAAGTTATTTCATTTAAAACATGTTTAAAATCCCCTGAAATCTGAAGTAGATTGCATTAACGAGACCCTCTGGATGGTGGTAAAATTGAAGCATGCTTTCACTTATGAGACTAACATTTGTTCCATTGAATGTTGTCTGCAAAAACTGGAATTTTCTGAAAAATGTCAGGCTGAATTCATTAATTTTCTTGTTTTTTTATGTTGTTGTTTTTTCTACCCATTCCCCTGACCTTCTCTACCCCAGACTTGGTAGTATGGAAGAAAAGTTGAGAAATACTAATGTTTTAGTTGACAGTAAATTGTTTGATCAGTTAATATTCATGACTACGTATATAGTTGAGGATTAGGCTTTTTAAAGTTAAGGTCTTGTAAGTAGTAGCATGCCAGCATAACTTTTAACACCATTGATGAGGTAAGTTGCACACTGAGCAGTGGCCAAGCTGTCAAATTCAAAGGTTTTAGAAACGTTACTTTTAAAGCCCACTTTGGAATAGGAATGGACCAAAGAGTTTCGAAGAAACTCCAGGAAGATTTCAGAGTCAAAATGAAACTCCAAAAAGAGAGTGTGAATACATGTTGCTCCTTTATCAAACTGAATCTCTTCTGTCCAAATATTTAATGCATGGTGCACTACTTACTGGTACATTGTAATGCAGCAAGATACTTACTCATTTTCAAAGATCATTCTAGTTTGAATTCCTTTGGTAGTTCTACTTTGTAAAGAAAAAACAGTTATAAACATTTGAGCATTGTATTTCTCGCATCCCTTCTAATGAGTGCTAGATTTTTCTATTTTAATAGGATTTTGTTTTGACAACTAGCTTTACTTATTGAACACTCAGCAGAAAAGTACTTATACTTGCAAGTTAGATATTAACAAGAAAACCCCTTTGATTTGTAGATTTGAAGGTTAATCCCCAAAGTTTTCTGCAGACTGCCTTGAAACTGAGTTGTTCTGTTTCTGTTAATTTTCTTTTGCTTTTTTGTGTTTTTTGTTTGTTTTTACTTTTGCATTTAAGAACATTAAATTTGATTTTGTTTTGCTCAAATTTTGTTTTGTTTTTTATTTTCTGTTATTTTTTTGCTAAGTATTGCACAAAGTGTCCAGCTTTCAAAGAGTGTTGTTTTAAAGAACCGTAGTTCCTCTTGAAGAGTTTTAAGTGACTCCTTTGACAGATGAGTGGAAGAAAAAGGGTTGTGAAGCAAGTGCACGACAATAAATCTGTCGTACAGAAACTGTGTGCCGCAGACTGATATCAGTCACCCTGCAGGTGTTCTTTGGTAGGAAACCTGAAAAGGATTGCTGGAACATCACCTAAAGGCTGTGTGAGGGTGCTGTGCAAGAGACCTGGCCTGGGCAGCTTCCAGGTCTGGTGTTCGTGCTCAGTTGCCAGAAGGTAGAGAAAACGGGGAGAGTGGCAGTTTTATCGCAGTGTCTCCTTTTTCTGTGTGAATCTCTACCAGTCCCGAAGTTGATTTTTCAAATTCCAGAGGCCGTTCCATGCCGCCTGCTCGGATCACTCCACCCCCAGCTGACCTTGCCTTCTGCTCACAATCGTTTTTCCTCTTCCTGCAATGGGATCTGCAGTCTTGCACAGCCCAAAGTCTGCGTCAGCGTCTCTGCGTGCTGCCGCTGAAGAGCAGCTGACCTGGCTGCCCGTGCCCATTAATTACCTCCAGCAACAGCATTTCCTCGACAGCGCTGGGATTTCTGGAGCTGCCGGTGGCATCCTTACAGTTGTATAGGTAGGCCTTGGCACAGCGAGCAACCTCCCACTCTTTTTGAGCCTGTGTGCAGTGAATGTAAGTGGGATTTTTGCTATTAATCCATTCAGCCTTGCCTTTCCTGCTGCTCCTGTTCACTGTGCCATTGTTTGAGAAGCATGGTGGTCTGTAGAGCGGTGGCTGTCACAAAGCAACCAGCCAACCCACACCCCCCAAAGTGTGCTTGCCAGCTGTCTGTTCCAGTGTCTGCTCCAGAGGTTTCCACCACTTCATCATCATTTATTTATCAGTTCAACAAATACTTCTTTTCTGGGTATAAGGAGAGATTCAGAAGCATTGGAGGGATTTTCCCCAAGTTCAAACTGCCTGGTGTAGAGAAGGCCTCTTACTGTGACCCATCACCTCTTAACTCACACTGTCCTGTTCTGCAGGGGTGGGTCTGCAGTCCTTCCCAGCTTTTTGTCATTCTCTTTCCTTATTCCATAGAAGATTAATGTTCAAACTAAATGGGAGTTGCTGTTTTATCACAGCATTTAGTTGGGGGTTCAGCTTCCCTACGAATGACGCCCTGAGTACGACTTCGTGTCAGTAATCAAGGCAAACACGCTGGCCGTTGCAGCTGTGCCAGCATCACGCTGCTGTGAACTCGCTGGCTGTCACTTTGGTTTAGAACTCTTCTTGGAGGCTTTTTGGCATCGCTGTCATCGGACTGCTTCCCTATTTTTTCCATCTCTCATTCTTTGCTAAATAAGAAGGAAAGGCAGGGTATTGTTTCAGTAGTGATGTGGAAACATCTCTGTTCAGAAACATCTGGTCTCAGCTTCCTGTGGTAGGTGCTGTGAAACAGTTACCAGGCAATTCACGGAAGCAAAGCCCTGCTGCTTGAGCAGAGGAAAAGAGGAAAAGAAAATCCTGCAAAAATATGGAGCGTTGGCACCAGAAGCAGCGTATGGTCTGCACCATTCTAACAGTCAATAAATGCTTGGCATAAATAGCTGAAGTCAAGAAAAAATTGTGAATGTATTCTTGATGCTTTTGGTCCTAAACAATAGCCTCTGTATCCTACTAGTAAAGACCAAAAGGAAACTTCTGGAAGTGGAAACTAGATTCTAAGAAGTCATCTGCAGCAGTTTTTCTACCCAAATGTTATGAGCGACTGGTTTCCTTACCATGTCATCCAGCATCCCCTCCCTTGAAGCTCTCCCTTGAACATAACTGTTTGAAGAGAGGTTTTGGCCTCTTAATCCTGGGGGAGTTTAGAAACACTGTGGATACCTCCTGCTTTTTCATCCTTTAGTTAGATGAAATATAGATGTTTATTTCAGGTGATACTTCTGTCTTGGTCAGTGCTTACAGGATCTTTGTAAAACCCAAGGCCTGTCTCAAACCAGAGGTCTCTTACATCTCTCGTGGGATGCGGTAGGCTCAGTAAGGTGCAGAATACTAGGAATTTTTGGGTGCTGGATTAGGACATGATGATCAGATTTTAAAGACCTGGATCTGCTGGTCCATACGGGAGATGTGCTACAGGGAACAGCTGCGATGGGAATGTTTTGGGGTCCTTAGAATAGGTTAGAAGCCTTGCAGGACACCCCCACGCACCTGCTTTGGAAGGATCAAGCATAATTCCTGATGAAAACACGTAGTTACGGCCATGCGGCTGTTGCAGGGTCTCGTGTGTCGGTGTCGAAGAGAGTGATGATGTCTCGGGGGACAGGGCATGGGGTTTTTCGTGCCAGCATTTCTGAAGGGGTCAGCCTGGCTTTCATGAGCCTGCGATTTGGGTAACTCTGTTACCTTTTTGCACTTACTTGATCAGGTAGGCAGTACGGTGACAAAATGAGAAGTTTATCTGCATGTGTTTAAAAAGAAAGGGGGAGAGAAGGCTTTTGGATTGCTCGGAGCTGAAGATCTGCCCGTTGGGAATACAAATGGCAAGACCAGGGATCCTGTTGTCAGGCTTCAGCGGGGCTCTGTTTTCAAATGGACCGGTTTGCTTCGTGTCCCAAACTCGCTTGCTTTCCCGAAGAGAGAGCTGGTGTGTGAGTCCGTGGTGCTCCCGCAGGGACTGGCCTTTGCTTCTGTACCTTTTCCAGCGGTGAGTCGCCCTGGGTTTTCACTTCGCTGGCCGTGAGCCATCTGGGTTGGAAGCCAGTCTGCAAATCGGTCACCTCTGAGCCTCGGCTTCTGGGGCAATGAAGAGGCTCGCGATGCGAGGGCAGGCTGCCGCGTCGGGGCTCGGTCAGCCTTCAGGACTGTGAATGTTAAACCAATTAACTTCTTCAGGAAATGTTACCAGCTGTTGAATGTCTGGTGTTATTTGAATTATTGCTTCATCACTGTTAGCTTTAGAATCACTTTTATCTTGGTATTTCTTCTGAAAGGGAAGCTCTGCTGCTCTTACTTGATACCTGCCCCTTACTCCACTTGTTTTCAAATGCACGTTGTATCTGGCGCTCTCCGAAGGCTCTTCCCAGGCCAAGGCACGGCTGCTGAGCACACTTGTTACGGGGCTGCTTCCAGAGCTGCACATGAGCAGTCTTCATTCTTTGCAAGACTGTGGAGTTTCACTCTAAAAAACGAGACAATGCGTAGTTAAGAGCAAAACTGTCCTGGCTGTGGTTGAAGACCACCTCCAAACTTCTCTGAAGGTGTTCTGGGCTTTAGATGTGTTGTACAGAATAAAAACAAATTTAAAAAATTAATCAGGTTTTCTTAGTATGTAACCAAATTCGAATTTTATGAAAATTTAAATGCCTTGAAGGCTGTGTTCAGACTTGGTCTTTTCCAGTCTGTTGATTTATTAATAAGTTTTTATTTCTGCTCAGTAACTTAGATTTGCTTCCCAGGTTTCCACTATGAATGGAATTCACCCCTGTGCAGAAAGCTAGCCACAAGCCCAATCACAGTTTAAACCGTCTGTTAACCATTTGCAGAGAGGGAAATGTCACAGTAAAGACAGAAAAGGAAACTCTAACGTTGCTGTGTACTTTCTATAAGCTGGCAGAGGCAGGTACAGTTCCTTCAGATGAGGAGATTGCACCACCAGAGAAGCTATAAACACGGGCAGAATCGGAGCAGCTTAGCATGTTTAGTTCTGCTGTGGTTCCATTTTAGACAGTGTCTGTTTACTGCAGTGTCGGATTGATTTTGTTCTTCAAACTGCGTCATCCTAGAGTTCGATTTACCCGAGGTGCTGTGCTCCACTCGTGTGTGTGGGAGCGGGGAGCTGAGCCCACGCAGTTGACGTAGCCTCCTGTGCTGAGCTTGTGCCGATCCCTTCGCTGCTGCTCTAGGTCTGGCACTGAGAAGGACTTGAGGATCCATCTGTTAGGTGGAAGGTGAGGTCAGGAAACACCACCGTCCAGAGCAGCGTCCCCGTAGTGCTGTGTGGCCACACACCTTGCTCCTTCCCTTGGCTGGGTACGTTTTTACAGCTCATCTGTGTCATGATAGCATGACAACCACTGAAAAATCAGAGATGCGCAAGGCGCTGAGGCAGGGCAGCTGCACTCCCTGCCGCGAGCCCTGGCCGGTCAGTTGATGGTCGCTCCGGTTGGCCCGGTGACCAAAGGGTGTCCACATGGAGAGGATGCCTCTTCCTGTGGGGGCGTTGAACACTGTCGTAATGTTGTTTATACAAAGCGATTAAAAGTCTTTACAAGAAAAAAATATCGGCATAGCTGTGTTTATAGAAAGAATGTTCAGCAGTTGAAACCAAAATGATGAAATAACTGTAAAGGTGATCCATTATTTTGAACGTTGAGTTTTGGAAATGAGTAGTCTATAGTTTGGCTATAGTTTTATGTTGCTCTGATGTTCTGGGTAAGGTAAATAAAGTAGAGATTCTTCAAAGATTTCAGGAGAGATTTTTTTTTTTTTCAGTGTATTCTAAACTGTAATAACTGAATTTTTGGATAGTTTGTAGTTACCTATGTGCTTTAACAAAAAAAAAAAACAAAAACAACAACAACATCCACACTTGGAGAATGTCCCCATGCGTACTTTTTTAACAAAATAAACAGGTCTTGTAATAAACTGTTAATTGAAAGTAGGTCCTCTGATATATCTACCTGCAAAAGGTTAGGGTTTGTGGGAGGTTTTTTTAACATACAGCTTTGTGAACTTCTGACGGTGATCTCATGGTTCAGTCACCAAAGTCCAATACAGAGCAGTTTGTCCTGATGCTACCTCTGTCCTAAGGGTACCGTGTTTTTGATTTCCGTAACGAAGAAATTTGTCCTTTGTACCAGTGAAGCACCTTATTGTAACGTTTCTACTTTTAGGCTTCTAAGAATAGCTTTAGGGTGAAGGGACCAAGTTCACATTTAGCGTAAGAAGACACAGCTCCCTTGGAGTTCCCCTAGTGGAGCTGCACTTGGTGGGTTTGTTTTTTCCAAGAACTGAGTTTGTCCCCCCAGGTACTTTAATCTCTGTCCTTGGAAGCAGAAGAGTCTGTGCCGTAGGCCAGCTCTTCTGATGTAGCTCTGCACTTCTCAGTGTTGGATACTGAGCACAATAGAACTGCTAAATATAAAGATCGAAAGGCTAGCGTTTATTTTCTATGTTTATTATACCTCACTGGTTTTCTACTTACTCATTTAAAAAACAAGAAGGGTCGCAGCTCCCTCCCTCTGGCCCGCGTGCTGCGCGACCTCTCCAGGACGCAGCGGCAGGGTTGGCCGCTGCAGTGCATTTCTCAAGGTGTCTGCGCTTAGCCGCATCAGGTGCGGCATCGGTTTTGCGATGGCTTTTTTGTAGCAGTCTGACGTAGTGAAACTAAACCAAACCCAAAGTGTCGCATTCTCCTCCTGCGTGACTTAAAGAAGCAGTGGAAGCCTCTCTGCGCTCTAAAGCGAAACGCAGCGCCCAGGGAGCGGGGTTGCCTGTCGATCCTGGTGTGGGGTCCCTCGGTCCTGCTGCCGTGGTTTGTTATTTATCACACTCGGCAAAACGTTTGCGAAGGTTGAACTAGAAATATTTTTCTGTTGAGTGGAATTTTCAGCACTTAAATTCTTTTTGTCTATAACGATGGAAATCAGTAATAGTAGAACTGCCACCTGCAACCTGGGAAAATTGCTGTTGTGTTCACCTTTGAGAATCTTCATCTCATACGATTGTTCCTTATTTCCAAACATTTTTGAGCAACTTTTCAGTGGTATAGCTGAACTTTTTCACTTGGTCATTGAGAAGAAAATGACTTGACATTTGAATCAGAAGTTGGGATAAACCTTTATTTGACCAGTAATTTTGAATAATACTGTACTTCTAGTCTTTTTATTGATTTAATTTCCCTTAACTTATGTAATCTTTTGTTTATAAATTAATCTGTTTGTGGGACAGAAGGTTTTATCAATTGTTTTCCATACTGTACAGTATATGGTTAAACATTTTGTATATTTAGTGTGTTTTTAAGTTATTGATTTGTTTTATATCAAATAATTTATTTTTCAGGTACCATTTTCATTTAAGCTTTGTTTTTACATGGGTTTATTTTAAATAAAGTATGACACTGCTTTCCAAATGTCTAAAATGAAGTTGAATCCCATTGTGTTATTTTGAGACTACTAATGTAAATTAACTTATTTTAGAAATAACTGCAAAAATGTACCAAGTTCATACTTTTGTTGTGCTTCAGTTCAAGTGCTTGGAAATTTCCTGTAATGATTTTTGAGCAATTTGAAAAACGGGAGTTTTCATATTGAAACAGTTCAAAGATTTGTGGAATGAAGCGGCAGCTTTGTAGAATCCTGTGGATGGAATTATGAGCATTGTTTTCTATATGGTATTTTCAAAATGAAATGGAACAACACCTACATTTTTTATGCTAGTGTTAATACTTAAATGAAATTACCTGTCAGTAGCGCAAAGGCATTTTGTACTTTTGCCACGTGTTCTTTACTGCTTTTGTTGAGTACTTGTTTGGAAGATACTCACAATGTTTTTAAGTGATCCATGATGAAAGGTGATGTACTTCAGAGTAGAATTAGGCTTTTACTGAATTGTTCATATTTTGTCTTTTTTTCCCTGCAGGAATTGGATTATTATTGTGCAGTTTGGAATTTGATATTTTTGCAGAAGAATCTGAACTGTGTTCATGAATAGGCTTACGCCACCAGCGTTTGGTTACTTGTAGCCTTGTTAGAAAGATGGAATTAAAAGCAGGCGCGTGATTTCCTTTTTATTTTTCAGGGAAAAAAAAGTTGTTCTCTCCATCTTACGGTGTTCGTCCTGCTTAAACCAGAGCCAAGCCCAGGCACACTGTTCCTCACAAATGGGTTCTGCACATTGTGAAGAGAGCTCTTGAGAGCAAGAGATGCGTCGGTCGCCAGGTCAGGCAGGGCGCTCGGGGTCCTCTTCCCTGCCGCAGCGCTGGGGCAGGGTGGGCACCCTGCGGCACTGGCACCCTGCGGGACCGGCACCCTGCGGCACCGGCACCCTGCGGCACCGGCACCGGGGGAGGTTGTGTTGGTGCCCTTGTGAAGGAGCGCCGTGAAACCGTGTCCCTTCCGTCGGAAGGAGCCCGCGCGCTGCTCGTGGCTGTGCGCAGACCGTAGTCAGGTGTTCCGCCCCTTGTCACCGACACAGATTTTTAAAGCTTGGATTAATTGAGGTCGGCTCCTACCACGTTTCAGCAGGTGCCTCGCTGTGTTCTTCAGTTGCAGCAATTATCTGTCTCTTTCAGAGCTGGGCTAATTATCGCACCAGTGAGGCATTGGCTCTGAGTGTTCTCTTATCCTAATGACTGTGAAAAGAGATGTCAAATAAGAAGCAAACCCTGTGTCTCATGTATGATAACAGGGAGCAGATGGTGGTGCTGCGTCAGCTCAGGCATCTCGATGTAGCGGAAAACTAGTTTCCAATAACTTTTTCTTGCTAGGGAAGCTGCTCAGTCCAGCGCTGCTCACCAGGTCAGAGTGACTCTTTGTGCTGAATCGGTAAAGAGCAGAAAGGAGCATTTTCTGTTACTACCTGTATAACAACAGATTTTTGAATGTGCAGCATCCGTTGTAATCCGGAATGCTTAATCAACAGTGCAGAATTTTAGACCTTTCCTGGGTTTTGCTTTGGATGGAGCTGGGGCAGCTTCTACCTTCTTACTCCCACCGGATGTTAGTCCCGTGTAATTTGCTTCACGCAGGTTCTTTCTGACCACCAGTGTGTTTTCCAGGTTTTTCTTTTATGAAAAATCATGAGGAAAAACATGTATTAACCACTGAAGCGCTTCATAACAACATCTGGCCGTGTGGAGCGTGGGCCCTTCGCAGAAGTGGCGATTTTTCCAAAGCAAAATGGAAGATTCAGTGTAGACCTGTTAACCGCAGGTGGAGATTTCTGGTTTCGCAGAATTCCCGATAGACTCCCTGGTTTCAGACTCTTCCCCGACTCGCTCTGCTGTGGGGACAGCTGGAGTACCCTACTGATAAATGGCACCCCCTTCATTTCCAGAATACTGGGGGGAAAAAAAGAAAGGGGGGAGGAGGTCTTAAAACAGCACAGATTTCCATCTCGCTGGTACATCAGGAAACAAGGAGGAAAAAATTTCATCCTGTCTTTATGTTTTTCTCTGTATCACCTATCTTTAAAAAAAAGAAACATGGGAGAATATGAGCGCAAGGAGTGTGCTGCTGGGCCATGTTAATGGCGCGTTTAGCCCAGGATTTTGTCGCTGGCCGTGGCAGCGAGAGGAGCTAATTCAGGGAAGCGCATCAGGCCCGGCCGCCGTCCCCTCCTCGCTCCTCTCGTGCTGCCGCGGCGCGCACAGCAGTTGGGTGTCAGGGGGCCCTGCCCATTCCCCCTGCATCTCCTCTCCTCTCGCTGCCTGGGTTTTGAAGCTGCCTTCCTTTTCCTTAAGCTGTCGTCTGCTTTCGTCGCTTGCTGACAGCAGGAGGCCAGAAGGAAAAGTGGAACATTGGGGGTAACTTTCTTTGGGGGGGTGCGTTACCCACGCGGCTGGGTGAAGGTGAACAAACAGCAACGTGGCACTTTGCACTGTGACAGACTTCCTTTTTTTTTTTCTTTTTTTGAAGTATTCATGTATAGAAGCAGTGAATTTAGCGAAATGGAAATCTGAATCTAGTTTGTCAGAACATAACTTCCACTAACATCTCGTTGGCAAATATTTTTCTTTGCAACAAACTTGATTTGAACTATATCTGTCACAGTTAAAATACAGATTTTATTTGTTTGAATTGTAAGTATAGTATATAATGCTTGAAATGTTGAAGTTTTAAAAATGGATTGACTTTTATCTGCAGAATGGTAGCTGGAGCGCTCGTTAAAGAGCACGTTCTCAACTGAAAGTAGAACTTACAAGGAACTTCACTGAGTTTAATAAAAATGAGTAAGGGGCTTCCTGTATGCTTTGAGTAGAGCTCTTAAACTTACTTTAACTGCAATTCTGTTTGAATGTGTTGGAACAGATCTGCCCCCAAGCCCAGGCCATGCATGCTACAAAGAAAGATCGTACAGGAGAGCAGAGCTTGTTTGGCTTAGGAGCAGTGTTGAGGCAGTGTAAGCAGTGCTGAGCCGCTTCCTGCTGGCAGAGCTCGGCAGGCTCCGGCTCAGGTGTCGCGGAAGGAGCGTGCACTCGCGCTGGCAGGATGTCAAGGCTGAATTGCAGCCTGCGAACGGCTGTGGTAAGTAAGCTCGGATGCTTCTCGAGAGTTACGGGACAAACGGTTGTGGTCTCGGTTAAACCAGACTTGCAAAGCTTGGGATGAAATGTTTTTGTGACCATGTATCCTTCTGTCCCAGGCTGTTCCTTCTGCTTCGAATCTCCCAAGAGACACAGTCTACAGACACATCTGTATGTGTGTATACACACACAAATAATACCTGTGTGTGTATTAAACTGTATGTAGACTGTGTTTATAGATGGTTTAGAATACGTATGTGCAATCTGCTAATTGCATGTATGAGCATTGTGTAGCTGCTGCGTATGCATGCGTACGCTATTCCACCTGCCTACACAGTACAGACGTAATTTGTACAAAGACGTAGCCTTAAAAATCCAAGTTTTACATAAAACTTTATAGTTAAAAGGTATTGTTAACAATAGTACAGTAACATGGTGAGCAAGCTGTGGAAATTTAAGAAAATTATCTTCAGCTGGGTAAAAATTTAACATCCAAATTTTTCTAAAGTTTCTTTTGAAAAAACTTTAGAAAACAGCCCCATCTCTATATGATATCTTAAGATTTCTCAACAGTGGTCCTGTCATGCACAATATCACTGCTTTTCAGAGAGCACCTCCCATTCTCTTCTCCCTATGAGACAAAATGCTGCTGCTTCTTTAGCAGTCAGTGACTTCTGAAATTATTTTCATTTTGTCTTAAGCCACCTTCACTACGTTTTTTTTTCCCCTTTCTGTTTTTAGTATATTTCATGGGACTTAATGTTTTAATCCTTTCTTACTGCAGGAATGGAGGAAGGAAGACAAGTCAGCTTCGAGAAGGACTGTGATCCTAGTGACATGGCAGTGACTGCGTATGCCGTGGCACACAGCACGATGGCCTGGGCTCCCCCCGCCGCGTCACTGGATTCCGGGGTAGACATCCTGGCTGCTTGGGCTGGCTCAGATAAAACACGGTGAAGCCTTGCCCGAGCGTCTGAAGCGCTGCTTTTCTGAACAAGGCAAAGTTAAGGCTGGATGTCTTTGCCCTGTTCGGTCGCTCAGCTGGCTGATAAGGACTTGCACCTCTTGTTTTACTCCTGGGCAGCAGTGTCTCCAGCGCCGCGATAGTTCCTAGGGAGCGTTCTGCCTGATTTACACCTTACATTGCTTGAACACAGTAATTCTCAAAGGCAGGGCAAGAGATGCGGTGCGAGATGGAGTTTTGTTTTGAAGCTTTGTGCTTTCCCTCCCGGTCTCAGTGTAGAGCACGCTCAGCTGGGCAGGTTTGAGCCTCACGTGCTGGTGGACTGCCGGTGGCCTTGGTGGAGGAATGTTTGCCCCAAACTTGGCCTCTCCTCGTTCATATCACACATACCGATCTTACAGAAGAACAGTTCCAGTGTCCACTGTGTGGAATCCAATTTCCCAGTTCCTTTGTTGGTATGCTTTCTGGGTTTGGTGAGGGAATAATGCTGGCTGGTCGTATCCAAGAAAGAATAAAAAGGGAGAAGGACAACCTTGTTCTGGAATTGGTGAGATAATTTGTGAAACGCTCCTCCTGCGAAGAATAGCTCAGTGCCAGTCTCGTAGCTGCCGGCTGTTAACGGCGGCGGACGGGAGGTGTCTCTGTCTGGGAGTGTTCGCGACAGCGCTCTGCCGGCGTGGGGCGGGGAGGCAGGGGGGCGAGTGGGAGAGCTGGGCCATCTCACCCCTTCGCTCAGTGCGGAGGGCGAGCATCGTCTCATTCTACACAAACTTTTTGTTGTACACTCCGAAGGAGGAGAAGTGTGACACCCTAATATGAACAAGGATGAAATGGTTTTGCTCAGAAATGTTTTAGTATATGTGCTGGAGTGGGATCGTCGTGGCTGCCGGCCAGCGCTGCTGCTGCTGGAGCCGTGCTGTCGGCTGGGGCCTGTCCGGCTCCTGCTCCGCACCGGAGCTAGCGGGTTGGGAAATTCCTTACACCAGCTGCACTTCCACGCTGTCGGCTCTCGTGTCTGTGTGAAAGCTTCATAGGTTATTAAAATGACGTGATGTGATACGGCTTCAAAAATGGTTTGTATTGTGAGAGAATTTTAGGTGTTCAGGTCCTAAAAAATTAACAATAATAATTGGATGTCACTGTTGACGTGAATCAGACTTCAAAGGTGAGTTCTGGATATGGTTTTAGATGATGGTGTCGCTATAAATGTTTCAGTCTCCAGCATCGTACACCAGTGCTCCACCATCATCTTTTTTGTGCTGATAGAAGTGTTGGTAGGAACTTATTTAAATGAGAGAGAAGCCTCAGCAGTGGTTGCTTTCAACTGGATCAGTTCTTGGATCTGTTCTCCATGTAGTCCCATGGGGATATACAGACCAGCACTGCTGAAGGGGAGGTTAAGGGGGGATCAGCCAGCTGAGCTTGGGGCTGCTTGAAGATGCACTGGAACACGCTTGGAGAGCCTGATGTCGGCTGGGTGGCTCGGCGAAACTGGGGGGACTGGTCAGGGGAACCAGCTGGACTAGGAGGTGGGCTGTATGGATGTGGAGGACGGTTGGAGCTGCTGCTTAGTCAAAATTACTGGTACGATATCAGTCTGTGTTCCTGGCAAAAGCGAAAAAAAACTGCACTGGAAAAAATCCAACCCAAAATATTAAAAGAAAATAAGAGTTAATGGAGGGAGGGCTGGTTAGCAACACCAGGTACACGTGAAAGGTCAAGAAGTGAAGGCGTTGTTCGTGATGCCCTGAGGTGGGGCGGACAGAGACCGCATTTTCAGCTAAAGCGAGGGTGTGGTGTGTGTGGCCGAAGAAGAACGGGTGCTAAGAGCAGGCCTGCGAGGAAAGGACTGCGCCAGGGAGTGTGAAACAGGAGAGACTGACGTGTTCGTAAGTGCATCACTAGCTCTGGAGCTCTGGTAGGAAATTGGTTAACTTGTCAGTCTTGGTGGTATCTTAGGAGTGGAGAACAGCAAACAGCAGGCACGGTGTATGAGGGGAACGTGGCATGAGCAGGTACAACCCCCTCATCCGCGCTGTCCTACGCGATGTGTTTCAGCAGACAGGACGCTTCGCCCTGCGAAGTGCCACACCTAGGAAGTGAAGGCTGTTGCAGCTTCTTCCAAGGAGCTGTGCACCGAGGAGGCTTGATTGCACCGAAGCGTACCCTAAAAAATTATTCTAAAGCCATGGACTTGAAATTTTGAATAGCAGATTTAAAGATACAGAGGTAAATGGAATGGTTCCAATACATTTTGTCATAGATGGTGCCAGATTTTATCGCAGAATCATTAATTTGGTGAGTTTCTTTGAGAAGTTCTTTATAAATAACTAAATTTTGCAAACATATAAAATGCAGTAATTCCTATTTACCTGGAGTTTTGTAAAACATTTGATATTGCATAACACTAAATAAGCTTGGATAATTACAAATAAAGGGAATTTAAGGTGGGAGTTGTTTTAAAGAAAGACAGTGGTAGGGAAAGTTAAGCAGAAGATTGTCAGCTGAGGGAATGCTATGGATTTCGTAGCTTTTTGGGATGCGTTTTCAGCGTTTACTTACATTGAAATATCACTTATGTGCTATGAAATCCTCAGCTGGAAGTTGCTGAGAGCTGCTGTAGCTCTTCACTAACGTCCCCCTCCCGAACCCTTCTCCCAGGTGTTCATGAGGGTGAGGAGGGGTTTTGGAGAGGCACGAGAAGTGTGAATGTTCTTGCGCGGAGCGTGGGTCAGACGTGGTGAAGAGCAGTGTAGTGACGTGCGTGTTCAGGAGCCGGGTGCGCAGAGCTGCGGCCAGCGGTGACGGGGATGTGGAGCACTGCTGTGACGAGGAGGCTTTGGGTGTAAGTGGCTCGGGGCCCTCTGTGAGCAGGAGAGCGCGTGTGGTGAGTCAGATGGGCTCATCACACGCTTCATGGCGTCTCGTGGCAAAGGACTGAAGCTCTCAAGTGNGTCAGGGGAGGTTCAGATNGGATATNAGGAAAAATTTCTTTCCTGAAAGAGTGGTNGGGCATTGGNCCAGGCTGCCCAGGGCAGTGGGGGAGTCCCCATCCCTGGAGGGGTTCAAAAACCGTGGGGATGTGGCACTTGAGGACATGGTTTAGCAGGCATGGTGGGGTTGGGGTGACGGCTGGACTTGATCTTAGAGGTCTTTTCCAACCTTGATGATTCTCTCGAGGAGTTGCTGACATGAGGGGGTCTGTTTTTACCTGCTATGTCTGCCTTTGGTCTGTGTCCTTTGGCTAGGAGATGCACGAGGCTGGGAACGAGGAGATCGCTCCAGGACAGGATTTGGCAATCTACTGTTGACCTCGTGGCGCGTTCCTTTATGAAAATGTAGCGACAGGCTGGTGGTGGGAGCTTGGCAATCTTGATGCATCTGGCTGTTCCGGGGTTTGTCACGCAGGCGGTGTGGAAGGGAGGAGGCTCGGAACGGCCAGGGAGTGATTTCTCTCTTCCAAACAGGCTGGGGTGAGCACGTGTAGAGAAGCTGTTTGGATGTCCTGTTCCCAGGTACGGTGCAGGACAGTGCCGGTGAGCTCTGCTCGCTTACGAGGGCAGGGATGGAAAGGCACAAGCCTTTTGATGTGCCGTTAGTTTCGAACCGAACTGTCCTGCTTTCCTTACTCTGACACTGAGCGGGTTGAGCAGTGTCGTGGTTTTCTGCCTGGGGATGGGACATGAGTAGAAGTGAGGGTGTCGTGTAGGTGGAGGACGCAGCAAAACGAATCACACATGCACAGAAAGCTGTTGAACTGCCAGGATTTTCAGCTTGAGGCAGCGTAACCCCTCTGCAGTCCAGCTGGTGATGGCGTCGCAGTGGCAGTGGGGACGGTTGCCTGGCCAGAGCCAGCCAAGGAGTTGTGCTGCTCCTTGTTGAATTACTGTCCTCAGAATTACCTTTGCGGTACTGGGTGTTCCTAATGGAGCCACAGAGTAAAACCAGCTGGAGGCTGTGTGTGCAGAGGGACACGCGGGCTTGCCTGGCTCGGTGAGCGTCCGGCCGTCTGCGGCTGCCCGCAGCGGCAGGCGTCCGTTCACACAGCCCCGTTCGGCCCGAGGCCCGCTTACCCGAGGCCGTTATTTCTCTGCCCGTGACTCGTTGCTGTCGCTCTGTCAGTGAAGGCGCCTAAGCCTGGAGCCCTCGTTACGAAGCAGGGCGGTGGTAGCAGACCGCTCATCCACCAGGATGCCGGTGGGTCTCGTCCCCAGCCCCCTTCGGAGCGGCTGGACTCGCCCGGCAGCAGGCCGCGCTCGTGGGGGCTTTGAAGGTGGCTGAAATCCTCTTGGACTTCCCAGTTTGTTTCTGGTGTTTTTCCCCCTCCTCTTACTGTGGTCCTGGCTGAAGCACATTATTGCTGTTCGAGTGTTTGAAGCCTGATGGTGATCACAGTTAATCTCCTTGTGTAATGACGGTGGGTGCAGTTCCAGATCCAGCGGTCAGAGCATTCCAGGCACCTTTGTGTCTGTGCTCTTTGTAAAATAAAGATCTTTTCTGCAGAAGTGCAGAATTCCTTACTGAGCTGCACCTCGTTACGCTCTGGGAGTGTGTACAAACTCTCAGACGTTTCAGAACTTCAGAGCCAAGGTTGGTTCTTTGGGTTGCACTGTTTCTTCAAGAGACTGTCAAACTGTCGCTGTGGAAGAAGGCTGCCTCTGCGTCCTCTGCTTCCATTTTCCCTGGGCCCCTTGCTCAGCTTCCAGAAGTTGATGCCGTAGTCTTGAAAGCCAGGACTGCAGAGCGTGGGACTTAAGGAGTGGGGTGGGTGTTGAACTTCTTTATTAAAGCAGGAGCCCATGCAAAAGCAGAAATAACCTCAGGTAGGAAGGTACCTCTGGTAACTCAGGAAATGGTAGGACTCCGCAGTGTGCATCACTGAAGGGCTGCGCACCAGCGTTGGGCGTCTTGAGTAATTCTCTGTTCCTAGACTGCTTTTGTTGTTTGGCTTGTTTTTACTTTGCATCACTTGGATTCCATTCTCAAGAGCTTTTGTTCAATAGGGAGGGTACTCGCGAAGTCAGTGACATCTGAGAGCTGCAAGCAAGGGCTTAACTGAAGCGTATACTTTTGTCTTTTTTTGGTTCTGGCCTGCAGACTACAGGGCAGTAGTGATCTTGTTACACTAGTGAGTCTGAATAGCAAAGGAATGACATTAGGCTCTTACCTTAATTTGACTTTTTCGCCTGGGGTTTCCTTGTGTGGGATAGTACGTGCTACCCGATTCTTCTGATTTTCTCCTGACCCATTAGAGATTATAATCTGATTTTTTTTTCCCTATCTTTCATGGTTGGTGTGTGGATTAATTGTTACAGTCTCTTTAGTGCTTTGAACTTAATATTTTAGTTCACGTAATGGTTGGTAATTAGAATAACAAACAGTTGAAGAGGGGAAGCTTGGTTCAGGTTATCCCCAGACAGCTAAACCGGTGTGTACCACACTGTGTACCTCAGCTGCGTGCGTCCTGCTCCCAGCCTAGGTCTGCTGCAGCAGGGGGAGCACACGCAGCTCCGGTTCCTCCAGTGACGAGTTTCCGAGGTGTCTGCCGCGGTGGGGAGCAGCGCGCTGCAGCTCGCTCGTGGGGATGCCCCAGGTGCACTTGCCATTGCACATGGGGGTGTGCTACAGAGAAATGGTCCAGAGAAACGCCCAGAGCTGCTGCGTGCGCACTGGGAGGTGAGAAGAGAGATCATCTGGGGAGAGCGTCTCTTCCGTTGGGGCTTACGTGAAGAGCCGTGTGTTTGGAGGCTTTCAGGAAGGGAAGGGGAAAGGAGGAAGGGACCTGGCTGGTTTGTGTCTGCACGTTTGCAGGGTTCTTGCGTCCCTGTCTGGTTGTTTTGAACCTGCCCATTTACGGGGGGGTTGCACCTTTCCCTGTACGCCTGGCCTGGCACTGTTGAGGCGAGAACTGGCAGAGCGGAGATGCCCCGTCCGGCTGCTTGAGCAGCTCGTGGGGTTCGCCCCGGCGCAGCGCGACTCGGCCCGGTATTTCTGGTGTCTGGTGCCCAGCCGTGTCGCAGCGCGGAGACTGGACTTGGCCCCTGCTCGCTGAGCTGCTGCTTTTGCGAGCTCGTGAGGGGAAAGGTGGTGTGATTGCAGACTCAGAAGGTGGAACTATTCAGGTCCATAGGTGGAGAAACGTTCTTACCAGTTCCGTGTATGTGTTTGTTGTACCTGGTTGAAGAAGCGAGGCTGTGAATGAGTACAGAGAGAGATTTCTGGTTTTGTAACTCTTAGTTATGAGCGAGTGAGTAACTGTTGCTTGTAAAGGATATGTATGAATGTTTTATTTCCTCCTTAAGTCTTCATCTACAGGAAATGCAAATTGGTGCTCAGGTTGGAAGAAAACATGATCTTGAAGAGCAGCTCATAGCTCTGAATAGCAGATGACTGGGTGGAGTCAGCTCAGGAAGNCTCGCCAGTCGATGAGCAGTAGAAATGTTCAACTAAAGGTCAGGGTTGGTGTTTTGTTGGTACTGGGAGGAGAATCATGAGGTGTTCAGCCTGGCTAGAGCTGTGGAGTCAGCGTCAGATGTCTGCCCGGCTGGAAGCGCGAAGAGCATTCGTTCTGTCTGTCTCCAGTGCCTGCAGCCTGTCAAAGCAAAGAGCGGTTTGGGATTTGGCGTTTGGAGGGCAGAGAGACGGCAAAATGCAATGAAGACGTCTAAAGAAAAGACACCGTTCTGAAGGTGGGGGTTGTGACGTTGAGGTTTCTGATACTTTAGCACCAGCATGTGGCTTAAGGTAATGCTTTGCAGATGATGGAAGACTTCAGGAGTATTGAAAGGGAAACCAGGAGGACAATGGCCAAATACCCGTTTTGTTGTGGCTCTGCGCAAGGAGGAAGGGTGAGTAGAAGACCTCTGAGGTGAGGTGGCCAGGTAAGTGAAGTAGCAAGTTTTGGGTTGGGTGTAATGTTTCAGCCCTATCATTCTCTCCTGTCTGTGTCGAGCTACAGTTTGGGTAGTCCATGTCTCAAAGTCAAAATCTGGTCGTACAGAGTTTGAAGGCTCAGCATTCTAAAAACGAAGCTCTCTGCTCAGACATGTGATTTGGAGTGGGATTCATCCTGCTGACTCCAGCAGTTAAGAATCCAAGCAGCCAGTCCAAACCCATCGGTAAGAGACAGCAGAAGACAATTCATCTGCTCCTAAAATATGTGAGATTTACTGCTCATAAAGGTGCCCGTCTCTCGCTGGTGACTGGAGGGACCTCACTTGTGTAGTTTGAATGAAACGTGTAACTTCTGGGCACCAAAGGTCAGTGTACGTTGCGCACGTAGGCGCAGGGTGTCTGTGCTTGCACAAGACTGGCAGTCTCCTGAGGTGGGGTTTGGAGCGTCTCACCCAGGGACGTTTCAGCTTCCTCCCTGGGCTGGAAACCTGGAGAATGTCCCCGGGAGATGTGACACAGTGCAGGATTGCCCAGGCTTGTCGAGATCCAAGCTAAGGTGCCCATGAGGCATCTCCGCACCGTGCTGAGCTGAGGAGTAACGCGCTGCTGGGCGGCCGCTTTGCTGTGCGTGGTGGTGGTGTGTCCGGACGCGAATCCAGCGTGCCCAGCGACGCTGCAGGTGCGTTGGAGCAGCAGAGGAAGGATTCATAAAGTAGATCTGAGCTTTCATTGTGAAGCAGTTTGCAAATGGTACCATGAACGTGGATGTTGCCGTGCCACATCTTCTGTTGCTCTCGTGCCGTTACATCTTCAGTAGGATCTGCTGAATTATTAGGGGGGTGGTAGCTGGTGGGTCGTGTGGTGAGGAGCACCTGCCTGCAGCAGGGCTCGAAACGACTCGCTCAGATTTTCTACAAAGCTTCAGACAAATGGAGAAAGTTCTTAAGGAAAGAAGTGTGTACAGTGAATCAGAAGAGAAGAGGTGAAGACAGACGACCCCCAGCACACATTCACTAGGGAGGTGTTGGCTCCTTGGAGGAGC
>Ga0065711_1034331_pt1 | contig 23966 bp, 16 predicted proteins | sample Hoacrofraction12_FD_59098 | JGI IMG/M metagenome (GOLD analysis project Ga0065711, IMG submission 59098) | Hoatzin crop microbial communities from Cojedes, Venezuela - Epithelial fraction 12 v2 (version 2) | ecosystem: Host-associated > Birds > Digestive system > Esophagus > Crop | place... | reverse complement strand
CGGCACGGAGGCGCCGCCCCGCGAGCGCCCGCGCCGCTGATTGGCGAGTCCCGCGGGCGGCGCAGCCAATGGGGCGGCGCGACAGCCCGGCCATTCATGAGAGCCAGAATGGGCGCGCGGGAGGCGCGCCGCCGGCCGGGGACGGGAGCGGGACCCGGACCGGGACCGGGACCGGGATCCCTGCGCCCATCACCGCGGCGGTGGGCACCGGAGGGGCCTCGCTCCGTGCAACGCTGCGGAACCGGTGCTGCAGAGCAGCGTAGTCCTGGGGGGGGCCGCTTGTTTGTGCGCTGGAAATCGAGCTCTGCCTTGTCCAGCGCGCGCCTGCCATGAAGTCATTTTCTGGTGCTGATTGAAATCATCTGTTCTCGGTTGTCTGACAAATTAATTGAGCTTTCCTCTGACTCAGGGGCCTTCAGACTTTTGAAGCAGATTTTGTCTACATGCCGACTCCCAGACGAACACAATTTAATTTTCTAGGCTTTGAATGAACTATACATTTCTAGCAAGCCAATGAAAGAGCCATTTGTTCTGGTCATGGCGTCTCAGCTTTTACAAATATGGCACAAGAAAAGAAGCTTATAAAATATTGATTTTACTGCAACCGATAACCAACTCCGAAACGTGTTGGATCCTGAGATGCACAGTACTGATAATGTTGCAGGCTAGGAGTTGCTTACTTTCAAGTGTATTAAAAGAATGTTCCTTAAGTACTGCAAGAGCTCTTGCAGAACTGAGCTAGGACAGCGTCGAGCCTGTGCCCATTTGATGTGCAGATAAAATAACTACTGATTCGGGACATGTTCCAGTTCAATTTCATTTCACAAGGGTAAGCAGGAGTTGCAAAGTTCAGCTAGAGTCCAGATCCCCCTGCCCCCAAGTCCTGCATCCAGGGCTGTGACTCGGGCTCCCTGACGATATGGCTCATTCTACCGTTCTCTTCTACCCTCGAGGACTTCTAAAATTTGCCTTTCAAACACAATGAGGCAAATTCTGCTTTCAGGCACTTGAATGTTGCTGCCTGTGGTCATCCCCTCATATATCCAGAATCTGAAAAGCAACTCAATGCAGTAAAGATAAGGTTGTGCCAGCCTTGGAGACTGATGAAGGAGCACTGAAGGTGAAGACTGTTTGCTGTGCTCAGCTGAGTCTGTATGTATACTCTGCATTTATTGGTTATACCTGTTAATTTTTCCTATTTAGAAAAGCACCAGAGCACATAATTAACTCTGTGGGTTTCTGCTCTCATTTGCTGGGGTAGATTTAAGCACATTCTCAAAATTAAGCACATGCTTACTTTGCTTGGTGAACTGGCAACGAAGAGAATCTGCTGTTTTTCTTGGCCCATCTGAGAGTTTCTTCCATTTTCTCCCCCCCCACCTTCCACCCAATCTAAAATCCAAATGATTTGTAAACTATAATTAATTTGTCTTTGAAACTCTCCTGGGAAATAAGGGTGTTATTTTTGATCCTTCATTTATATAAAATGCAATTGATACTGGAAGAATTTTATGGGGCTATCAGAAATCAAATCCAAATTCTGTCCCGTCCTTTAGCTGTGATGACCACAGCTCAGAGGGTGAGGTCCTCAACCAGCTCTGATCGACTGCAAAATTTTTATCATGGGCTGGCCCTCACACCATTTCTAGTTCTTAGTCTTCTAATTCACAGTTGCTACTTTTAAAAGTCAAGTAGAGAGCACTGAGCTATGTGAAAGCCTGTGTTCCACTGAAGTGTTAGAAAAGAATTAAAACAAAGATACTAAAATCATAATAATAGGTAGCTGAAATTTCAACACAAAACCTCAGACCCAAACATTCCCAAATGCCAGGGAAATACGTAAGTGGATCCAGACTCGCACATTATGATTTACCTCTTTCTGTGAATTGGCCAAACCAGCCCCCCCAGATTCTGGCTGCATCTGAACCTTTCAGTCAACGTCTTCAGTTTCACCAAAATTTTCAATCTGTTGACAAATCTGAGTACCTATTTTTAATTTTTAATTCAATTATATTAGCTTTTCTAGGACTGTCACTTGGAAGAAATCATTCTTTGATTTCTAAACGGAGCCAAGTCAGCAAAAGACTCCTAGCAAAGCTTCATTTAGTACCAGTAGTGGGTGAATTTAAAGCTGCTCCGTGCCACTTTTGCACAATCTGAGATCTGAGTACAACCACAGTTGTCAGGCCTGTACTGGCCTTTTCTAGAGAACAGAAAAATATGGCAGCAAAGTGTCTTAGTCGAATGACAGTTTTTAGGATGCTGAGTGGTTTGCAATCTGCTTTGCAATAATGTTGGTAATGATATTCAGTGTCTTTGCGTAAGCTTTTCTGTATTTATTATGCAAGCCTAAGAGGTCTGTCAAAAACATAGCTAGAGATTGGACGTGGAATCTGCAGCTGTTCAAACTTTTTACTAGCCGGCCACAATAGTTACTAAGGCACGTTGAAAACTTTCTGTTGTGAGCCTACTATTAGCACTTCAGGGTTGTGAAGCAATGTGAAAAACAATTGCAGTTTCAGGCTTTTTCAGGAATATTGTGGAAAGGGATGGCTATATTCATCTGGTCCACCCATTGCTATCCAGTATTTTCATTTTATGCAGCATTGTGAAATGAAAGTGCACTGCATGCATGTAACCCAGCTGTGAATTTTCAGACTTTCATTCTATTGTAGCAAATGCCAGCTAAAGGGGATTTTGTATCTTTTTCAGTCAAAACTCCTATTGACTTCAAAATTCTCCTTGCAGACCCTTACAGTTTTACAAGAACAAGAAGGAAGCACAAAGTGTAAAGACAAGGCCGTCAAGATGTTTTGCAGTTTTGGGCTAACGGTGGGGAGTCATTCTTGTGCCCTAGATGAAGATTGTTGCTGATGTTGGAGATTTAAATGTGCATCTTTATGACATTTTAGGTCAATATCAAGTTATATCTCCCATCACATCCCCACAGGGAAGCTCAGGAAGTGTGGGATAGATGAGCAGACAGTGAGGTGGACTGAGAACAGCCTGAAGGGCAGAGCTCAGAGGGTTGTCATCAGCGGCGCAGGGTCTAGTTGGAGGCCTGTAGCTCATGGGGTTCCCTGGGGGTCAGTGCTGGGCCCAGTCTAGTTCAAGTTACTCATCAGTGACCTGGATGAAAGGACGGAGTGTACCCTCAGCGAGTCTGCTGATGACCCAAAACTGGGAGGAGTGGCTGGTACACCAGAAGGCTGTGCTGCCATCCAGCAAGACCAGGACAGGCTGGAGAGGAACCTGATGAAGTTCAGCAAGGGCAAGTGCAGGGTCCTGCACCTGGGAAGGAACAACCCCATGACACAAATATCACCCAATAGTGTCATCTCAAAACAGCACAGAACGTGAAACAGAAGGGATTTGACCTCTCCTGCTTATATGAGTGAGTGATGAAGGATGCTTTTTCTTTTTCTTTTATTTTCTTTTTTTCCTTTTCTTAGTGTAAGAAAGCAGAAAACATAAAGGTTTTGTCAGAAGTTTTACTCCTACCAGGCTTCTAACAGTTCTGCCCATCTTTCTGCAATGCTGAGATCTACCTGAATTTGCTTCTCATTTTCCCCCTTTCCCTGTAGCAGGAGGTAATTAGATTTGACGTGTCTCTCTGGCTCAGATCGATAGCAAAACTGTGGGATGCTGTGCCAGGATCAACTTGCAGGTAAGAAAAAGCAAAAGAGGAGCAGACTGGCAACCTGCCTGTGCAGTACCGCATGGCCTGGGGAGGTGGGAAGGAAAACCAGTGAAGCTGGCTTCAAACCGTCTTCTTCCCTGGCACAAAGTGGGGAGAGAAATTTGTGCTGGGCGACTCCGGAGCAGATGCCTGGGAGTGGAGCCACGCCATCTGAAGAGTGCAACAACAAAGTCCTTGATGATAACCAAGGTATTTTACAATAATAATTACTTTGAACTGTGAACCATGCCTCAGAAGATCTGTGCAGTTGTGAGGGAGTGAGGAACGAAACAGATTTTGTAACTATAAAAGCATTTTTTTCTATCATGCTTGTACAGGTTGTCAATAGAAAATTTGGTCCCGTTTTATTACAGAGCATATGGGACCGAGTATTACAGGTTTTTTCTTCTATCAGTATGTGCCTTTAGCTCTCCAAAACAGCAGCAGAAGAAAAACAGCCTTCCTGGGCCAAATCTTTCTTATCTTTATCATTATGGAATAGTCCCCTCAACTTCAATGCAATTATTCACGAGTGAGGCAAGTATCCTATGTCCCTTGCGAAAAAGGAATTGAAAGTACCCGTGATTATTCCTTATGACATTGGCATATCTGTAGCAAAAGCTAAAGCTGAGCAAAGTGCTTTTGGGATGACAGTCAGATAATAAGGGATATGAACTTGGGGAATCTTGTTCTGGCTTTTAAGTTGAATTTCTCTTCATCTGTGTTCATTCCCCTTTTAATTCAGTTTGTTTGCAAATGGAGCTTTTTCAGGAAGGCAAAGTGTTGATTAGCAGCCAACACTCATTTAATAATGGAACAAAATTAGTTTTGCAGTGAAGGAGAATTCACTTCAGGAAGAAACAGGAGTAACTTGTAAAGATTACATCAACCAAACAGGAAATGGAAACGGTCCCATGTGGTTTAGGTAGTTTTGAATGCAGTGCCAAGGGTGTAAATTGCCAAACAGCTTTTGCTGGCTGGAGCAGTTGTTGGCGTTCCCTTTCCTCCTAACTGCTCCTGGTGTCCCCTCCTGCCTGAGCCATTCCCCTTCCATCTGGATCAAGCCTCTGAGCTGCCTTACTGTGCCTTCGGGGCAAACATGGCTGGGGGAGAATTGCTAGCAGCTGCTTATGCTGCTTAGTCATCACTGCCACCGAGAACCACTGTCTGAGACAGCCGAAGCTGTGTTTGCAGTGTGTATTTACAAACAATTGCTAGACAGAATTTATCTGCACAAAGTGTTTGTCAAACAATTCTGAGCAGGAAATAAATTCAGAGAAATAGATGCTCTTTGTGGTGTGGATGGGTTTTGACCAAGAAAAGCTTGTGTGCAGATTTGTATGTTGTCTAATACGACTAATCATGCTGCCATAATATTAAATAAAGGCAGTGCAACGATGAGATGTAGCAGGGTGGGGTTTTTTTGCTTGGGCCTATTCTGATGATGGATTATGTCAGTTAAACATTTTAGGAAACAGAAGTCACTTCTCTATAGGAACTTACCAGCAATACTCACAGCTAAACCACAGACACTCGATGTTTGAATGTGTCCTGATGCCAGCCTTGCATGAATGACTTCTAAAAGCAGCATCATGTAAATGTGTCTGAATAAAAGAAGAGCAGATCGGAAGCAGTTCCTGAGACTGAAGTGAATGACCTTTCTTGCTGTTGTCGTTTCCAAATGTTTTGCAGTCTGTCTTCTGACCACTATATTTCATTTCCATGGACCCCTGTACTTCCCAGTTCCGGCCAGGAGCAGAAGCAGAAGTAATAAAATACCACAAGAAAAGCTGTTCTTGTGATATTTCCGGTGCTACTGGATGCAGCACCAACAGGAAATCTCATGAGAAAGACTGTTCCTTCACGGTTTCCAAGCCCACTTTGGAAACCCAAGTGACTCGGTTGAAATAAACAGCAAAAAAGCATCAGCCAGCTTTGGTGAATAAAATTCCTTCTCCCAGGATTTCTGGTCTGGTCCTCCCTACTCTGAAGATGCACCAGCCTCATGGCAGATTGCAGTCACACAAGACAATCGTTCATGGTCGGCTCAAAATAGTCTGAATTTGCATTTCCATCCAGTCATCTAACGTGAAGAGACCTGCAGACTTAGAGCCCTCTCTCTTCTAAAATGCACCAGCCTTACGTGAGAGCCCACCGTGCTTCAGGATTGCAGCCTTGATACCTCCATGCTAAAGGTCTGATGATGATTTGCAGCGAGGAGGCTGTCCTCCCCTAGCTTCAGTCTGCGTGCGTGTGCTCCGGGAGGACTCCCGGTCTGCCAAGGGACTAAGATGGTGGAGAGGGAAAAGAGCTCAGAAAAAAAGGGAGAAAACTAGCAGTGTCACAGCAGCCCACAGAAATCATCGCAACATGCACAGTCAAAACCCACTAGTCTTCGGAGCATTCGTGTGATTGTCATCTTTCCCACTGTTCCCCCCACGCCTTGTTGCTTTTGTGTGTTATGTACTCTAAGCAGGATGGGGAAGGAGCTGTGCCTATTCATTCATTTTGCCTAAAATGTTAGGTTTCAGGTGAGAATTCAGTCAGTTTGGCCACATGCTTGGAATTTTTAATACTGTTTCTAAGTCCAGGAATGACCATCTAGGGATCAGTCCTCAGCCCTCAGAAAGAGGACCTTTTCTTTGACTTCACAGGGTAGCAAATCAGATCCACAGTGATCTGCAGATCTTAAAACCTCCCTGAAATGTTTTGCAGAAGCTCTGCCATTCAGCTTGCTGATGGACACACACGCTGTCAAAGATGATGACTCAGACGTAAACCCTTCCTGAAGTGTCGCTCTTGAGAAGAAATGCCTTCCTTCAGTAACTGATACAAGATTTCTGGCTCTCCAGCTGCAAAACCAAATTGCATTTGCAGTGTCACTTTGGCAGTTAAAAAACCTTGTCATAGTCATCTGCTTCGACACCAAGTGTCTCGTCCAACTGACTGTGGGCCTCTTTGTTTTCCTCACAGGCAGCCAGGATGCAGGTTTCTAGTAACGTTTGATACTCGGGACATTTGGAGATGGAATGTAACCACTTGAAACTGTTTGGTTTGTCACTTTTGGATTTGCTACATAAAGCTCTGTTAATACGAACAGGCCTGTTTATAATATTCATCAGACAGTGGAAGAAATTCCTCTGATGTCTGTATAATGCAGCGAGCAGACTCCGTGATTATTAACATACTGATTGTGTACTCTTATTTCAGATGTTAGCTCAGCACTGGGGCAAGAGCTGGGGAAATAAAAAATGTAAGACACATGACATGCTTGGGATTTGGTCTGTGAAACTGGAAAAAATATTTACCCAGTTAGGTCGTGTTTTTATGTCATTCTTTCCTTTTATGTAATATTTGGAGAAGCCGCTGAATTTTCAGTTCTTCCCCAAATCAAGCCACACCTCTGAGCACTGGAGCAATCATTGTAGGAGAGGGAATGGGAGCAAGATGTCCCCATCCTTCCTTAATCCTTTCATTGATGTACTCATTAGGGTTGGTACAGCGATCATCTGACACATCTCATCCCTCCCCCAGCACTTCCTTAAGCTCGGCTTTACATACTTGCTACACTCCCAGCGCAGCGGCCGGGATGCTCAAATGTTATGCGTGTGTGCTTCGACGGACCCTGCTCCTGTTTGTGGTTCTTAGATACAGCGACCTCTCCCACCGCGTGTAGCTAACCAGATCTTCCTTGCCAGCCCGCAGTAAAAGCTGCAGAGTAAGGAACCCTGCGCTACTTGCTTGTGCGTGAAAATAGTCCTTCGAATACAAGTCACAGCAATCAGCCTGCTTAATATTCTCTGGCCAGCCATAACTTTGGTGGGTATCAGCTGCTGCATCCTGGCACATTACTTACCCGTTTACAATACTTTCATTTATTAATTGGGCCTTTTTGATGCCTTAGTCATAGAAAATACAGCAGATGCTTTTGGCATTACTCAGTGTTTTCATCCCTTGGGTATTGTATCGTCTTTTAATTTACTGTTTGTTATTTTTGTGAAGGAACTTTCACTTTTGGTTGGTTTCAGAGCCCACCCTAGATATCCCCTGGATGGGCTGAGATACATTAGAGATGACATTAACTAGTATTAATGTGGAAATTTAGAATCCAAATAGAACTTGTCCTGTTGCCCAACAATGAGTCATTGTCCTTTTTCTCTTTTTAGCCAACAGCAGATTCAGAAGCTGTGAGACAGTTTCCTGCAGATAAGAGATAAATCGAAGGGAAACCTGGCAAAAAGATGATGGTCAAGCTGCAAGATATCATTTCCTCCAAAGCCCCTACTTGCTAATTAACCATTCCAAGCATATTTTCAACAGCATTTAGGGATTTCCTCATCAAAATAAACTTCCTCCCATGTTATCTTCATTTCTGACATCCGGTGGTATAGTCTGATATAAGAATCAGGGTTAAAAATTCCTAATATTGGGTTGTGTGTGTGTATATATATGCACAAGCGCATGCGCGCACACACACTCATGCGATTGAAGTTTTGCCAGTATTACTTTGGAATTTTAATGCCTGATCCAAAGCCCTCTGTAGTCAGCAAGAGATTTTCTGTTAACTTCAATAGTAGCAGGATCGAGCCTCTATCCTTCCTCATCCAGATTTTTTCATTTATGCCTTATGACTTGTTTATAACAAACTACAGATGGGCTTGAGTCATAAAGTTCGGAGTATTCAGTTTAGAGGTTTTGCTTTGGGCCCATCCCTTTAATGTACTGCTTATTCCAGACCTGCCTTTTAAAAGGAAAATATTGTCAGAATGAAAGTGTGTGTGCAATAAACAGACTTCTCATTTCCTTCCCCTTAAGTTTTTTCCTCTTTTGAAGCTGATTTCTTAACTGGACAATTAGTTTTAGGACTGCCATCGAATGCAAACTTGCCATACCTGATTTGCAGTCTTTTCTGTTTCAAGTGCTATCAATTATTTTCTAACTAGATGCTCCTGTGGGATCAGCTGTCACTAAGAGCAAATTTGAACACAATGGGTTGCTTCCTATTTCCAAAAGAATCTGAAGATTGTCAAAGCTTGACAGGCAGCTCCAGTTTTAAGATGAAACAGATAAGTTAGGTCTCCCTGTTAGGCGCTTTTGAACACAAGCAGATAAAGGAAGTATTGTTTCTAAAGAGGGGATGCCATTTATAGTGCAAATTCACTCTTATTAAGAACAAACTGCAGTTGCTTTAAACCCACAATCAAACACATTTGCACTGCAGAGGTAATAAAATACTTGCGAGTCTTTGCAAATATTTCTGCAGACCCTGCGCTTACAGATTTGGCTTTCATATTTTTTTCAAATGAGAGACTGAGAAAACTATTAAAAAATCAGTATTTAGTACAATGTACACTGTTGTGTAGATCAAATACTTGAGGTGATGATTTTATAACCAAATTCACCAGCAGTCATCTAGAAGTTAAATCCATGTAGCTTTGTTTTTGAAGACTCCTCATATATTGTATGCCTTGGTAATTACTTATGTATGTGGCATGTGAAGATCAAGTGCATGCTGCTTTGATCGTAAGTGATAAGTGTTACAACTTTTAGGTCTAAGGTAGCAGTAACTTTGTTTTGTGCCGTGCCACTTTTGTTTCGGGGTGGAAAGGTGCCACTGAATCATTCCCTTGTGCAAAGAAACGTTAGAGTATCATTGAATGTGCATTTTAAAAAAATGACAATAAATTACTCTGAGAGATGCCACTAGGTTACTGGTCCCAAGGTCCGAAGTGTTCCAGTTGTCCACAGAAGCGACTCTCTGTGCATACTGGAAAAGGTCATTGCCTACTTCAGGAAAGAGAGTAGTCCTTCCAGTCCTCTTCTGTTTGCAAAGTCAGTCTTACTCATTTGGTGTGTCAACAAAGCTACCATCTACTGTCATTTTCTGGCTGTGTCTGTTGTGTATCTTCACCCACTACAAAGAAGGCAAAAAACTTCTGCTTTGCAATGCAAGGCAAAAACCTGAATTATTCAGGTGACTGATCAAACGCCCCATGACTTCAAGAATTAGTCACATGCTAATACGTCTGCTTTTGTTACAAGTGTCTTGCTGAATGAAAGACTTGATACGGTACCTAGGAGATCCTGAGCTTTCAGGTGCATGTGTAAAAACTGGCTGATAGTAACCTTCTTACTCCCTCTAAAATCTGAAAATCTTAACAGGAAATATGAAAGGAGAGTGTGACCACTTGGGTTTGTCATTTGTAGCCAGTGTGATACTTTGAACTTCAAGATTTTGAAAAATTTTAATCAAGACCAACATCAAGGAAGTGAAAATATCATTCAGTGTCATTACAGTTGGGAAAACACCAAGGAATGGTAAATATCCTTTGACAGATAAGTATTGTACAACCTGCGTATAGCTGCCACCACGTTGATGGATTGTGCCCAGAACGGATCAGTAGGAGGAATTTTGGCCACGAGGGCAATTCGTGTGACCTACCAATGGAGAGAAGCCATGTTATTTCCACTTGCAAAATCATAGGGCTCCATGGCCACACTTTCACAATCACCAAATTAGAATCAGGTGTTAATTAGCACTTGTGTTTGGCAAGCTCAGTTTATTGAGAACATTTGCCTTGGTCAGACTTGTGATTATTTTGGCTCTGAAACCTGGTTTACATTGATTTAATCATTAGAATACCCTCTTCTAAGGCTTTCAAATGATGCAATTAAGTGCAAATACCACTTCTCCTGCACAGCAACAGGGATCTGAACAGTTATGACAACTCCAGTAGACAGCAGTAAGTGCAATTTTTTGCTGTTTAACAGGGTCTCATTCTGTAGCAAAGCATGTGTCAAATGTTAAAATAGTATATCTTTTGCTTGCCTATTACCATACTTGTACATTGTAATCGTTGCAGGTCTTTGTATCATACTAGGCATCTTTACTGAGTTTCTACATGAGAAATGCACTGTTTATTGTATGGGGACATGGCAATCCGTATCCAGTTTATAACTCCTGCCATTTACAAAAAATCTCAGTCCTATGATTGCATCCAGAGAGCAAATAGAGGCCGTGGCACAAATGTAATACAAACGTGTCAGCATCTACAAGAATTATTCACCCATTCTTAAGACATCTATTCATAAATAAGGTATTTAGGTTATTTCCTTTTAGAAGCTGTTCATCTACTTAACCATGTATATCCCACTTTGCAACAGCCTTGTGGCAGCTCAAGTATTTCATTTACACATTTTTTGTCACATGCATTGTTGTGCCAGTTAGAACAATTTGCTAACAATTTAAAACTGCTTTTTTTAAATTAACTCTTTCCATTTCTAATGATCAGTATGGGGGTACAAAAGTAAGTCAACAGTCATGCTTTATCTGAAATTAAAAAAGCTACCTGCTGCTGAAAGTGGTAGTGGGTAATAATTTAGTGTAATAATAAGAGCAAGTAATAGCAATAACAAGTTTTTTGGTATCAGTTGGATCAAACAGTAAATATTGTAGTAAAATGAATAATGTTTTTATTTCTAAAATGAGGCTGGAGCATATAATGCTCATTTTTACACTTCACTGTTGCTTTTGACTCAGGCAGGAAGGGCTTTTGTAGCCTTCCTCACCTTGAGTAGTACCTTACTCTCCAAGCATCACCAGAGCTTCTAATAGACCTACTGGCAGTACTGTCCCACCGGAGTGCAGATGTCAGGATCCAGCACTCTGCATTTGTTTATAATTTCATTCCCATCTGACTGAAGAAAAACACCCTGACAAAAGGAAGTAATCTCTCTAAGGAAGGCTGAATCTTTTTTTTTTTTCCGCTATCCCTTGAATAGCATTACAATGGTGATTTTTATCAGATGAGTCATCCGCCAGGTTTTCTGAATCTGTGCTCATGTTGCGGATCCATTAGGGGTTTCTACTTCTCTCCATGACAATGAAGTTGGAGAGAGTGACGAGGAGGCAGCTGCTTAGATCAAGTGGCAGTGTCTGTCCACTCCTAAGCCTGTAGCCAACATCAACAGGGTGTCTTTACAGTTGATCTAGGGAATGATGTTACAAAAATGGGATGTGTGCGCTAATGAATTAGTCAAATACATCTGGAGCCTTTTTCCCTGAAGAAATGAAACTGATGTAATAACACAACACAGTCTCCTTATTATGTAAATCATGAGGCAGAAAGCTGAGGACGTTATTTAAAGAAAACGGAGGAAAGCTGAAGATTTGCTCAAGTAATTTCCCATTTTTACCCCATATGAGATCTTGCAGATGGCAGGAAGGAATGGAAAATGCAGCAAGGCTCCTAGCTTCCAAGACCATTTGCTTCCCACAATAAGATTTTAAGGCACTGAAAACCTGGAGTTTTCTAAACAGAAGCATTTGGAGACATTGTGAGTACGAAAATCAAACTAGACTTTATCTATACATCCTGTATCTTGAAAATACGGGAATAATGGAGGTTGCTACTTGTGATGTGATTTTGGAGGCATGAATTTGAAAAAGTACTTAAAGACACACTCTGGTTCTGAGCCCAGGAAATCTCTCAAGCTTGCAAATAGGAATTTCCTTCTTTCTACACTAACTGAAACTCAGATGCAGTGGAAAAGTGGGAAAAAGTGAAGTAGAACATTTTCTGTAATTATTGGCTGATCGTGCAGTATTCATCTTTACTTCGTCTAAAGTTTGTGGTCAAATTTTGGCTTATTTTATTCAAGTTATTTGGGATTGTGATGTATTTTTGGAAAATGTTTCTCCTACAATTTGATTTTTCTATGCTGTTCAAAATGGAGTGTAAAGATTAATGGGTTGCTGCCTGTGGATGACGAAAAATGAAGCTTCATGCCATTCCTCAGCACTTAATGAAGCCAGGCCAGTGCCCTGTCACAAAAAACTTCAATAGCTTTGCTCTTCTGGCACAACAGGGTTTTACTAAATAGATAAAGCAGATCTATGCAAGAGACAATATTTTTGAGGGCATGACTCAGACATGAAGCTCTTTGGGGAGTGCCGGCTATCACAGAGCTCACCACCCTCTGCCTGACTGTCAAGGCCCATCCTCTTAAATTTCATGTTCTGCAGAGTAAGCGATGTAGCAGGTCTTAGTGCATCACTGCTTGGTGTGCTACTGGAAAGAGCTCAAATGTCTCAGAGGTGAGTGCGTATAAGGATTTACATAAACAAGAACAGAGAAGAATTACTTTAAAACTTTGAGGTTTACCGTGTGCTCAGATGGTGCAGACAACCCACTCTACTGCTCTACGATGCTTATTGCCCCGCTGAATTCACAGAGGATGTTCTGTGGCTCAGTGTTTGTGGCTTAGGCGTTGGTCAAGACATTGAGAACTTTCACAAGCTTCAAATCAGTGTGACTTTTCTCATGGCAGAACATAATTTTGCACCTTAAAAATCTGCTTTTTTTCCTATTTCTGATTTAGTTTCATTCCTTTTTTAATTTTCATTCTCTTAATTAGCACTGTGAATCTTCTTTGGGACCAGAAACTTCCAATGCATGTAAGAAAACTGTTAATATGAAAGAAAACTACAGGTAGAAATCAAGAACCACAACTATAACTAATTAAATGTTCCTATATAGAGAGAAGCAGGAATTTTCATTCTGCATTTAAAAATCCAAATCCATTTACCTTATCAAAGACATCAAATTGTCACGTATTCTCACTTTCACTGCCCTTGCCCTAGCAATACGCTCAGGACTGCAGCTGACAACCTCTGTTGAATTTCACTGGGGCAGCAGGAGGGGTTATCAAGGCCTCTAGAAAAGCACAAGGATCAAATCTGTCTCGGATCCTCTGATACGGTGGTTTATAGCACAGTGTTTTCAAACAAAATTGATGAAAGCTGAAGAGACAGGACAAGGAGATCATGATGATAACCTCCAGCACAGAAACAGAGCGGATAGCAGGCAGTGATAATGCCTTAAAACCTAGCTGTTAGCTCCAGAAGGATTCATCTGCCAGAGTCTTCAGTTTCTATAATTTTGCACCTTTTTCAGTATTTGCCTGCTCTTATTTCTCATTCAGTGGCTCCTGCATTACTAATTGCTGTAGGCTGCAGTGTGCATAATATTCCACTGGTTTAAACATGGTTCAATGTAAAACACACAACAGCATTTTCACAGCTTTACAGACACCGGTATAAATACACCTTACACAGACTCAAGCATTACTGTAGTTGAAGGCTAGGAGTCATACATGTGTTTTGCACTTTCTGATCCTATAACCGTCATTGAATAGCAAGACATTAATTCTGAGACTACGTGAAAATCTTTTCTTGTCTATGTGAAGATTCACTTGCATAAAGAGGACGTTTGTGTACTTACTGGCACCATCAACTGCAGATATATGGTAATTCCTTCACAAACCTTACTGCTAGGCTGTGCTGTTAGGGTCTTTTAATCTTTTCACTGCTGACGAGCCAGATCAGCAGGGTCAGGGTTTCCACTTACGTAGATCTTTATTCTTGAATGTTTGTGTGGATTGCAATCAAAGTGTAAGGCAGGGAAGGCATTGGGCCTTTCTGGTATCGAGCAGGGGCTTTTCAGACATTACTTGATTGGCTAGAACATAGACCAGGCCAGAAACCTTAATGAAATAATGTTCTGCTGAAGACAGCAAAGTCCTTCTCCCATGGATGCAAAATCCTTTCTCTGCATGGATGTGAGCTGGGTTCAAGCAAGAACTTATTATTTCTGAAATATGGAATGCATTTTCTCTTGGAACACATGTCCTTTTTATGCCCCCTGGTTTGTGAGCTGGTTGCAAAGCTACAAATTTGCTATAAAATTCCTTTTAAGGTGCAGTGCTGCTAGAAATTTGTAGAATAATAGAGGTCCTTTCATCCTTTGTATTTAAACATGCAATTTGCTTTAACAGGATCTGATCAACCATTAAAACCCACTCTGTGTTTTATGTATTTAACAAAAAACATACTTGCACAAGTAAAATAGATGGCATGCAAGGCTACAATATACCTATTTATGTTTAACATATAACAAGGTCTTGCAGAACTCCTTTTGTGCTGAGGGGTTTAACAGCTCTGTCCCAGCACCACCAGTGGAAGGTCAAGCCCTTTGGAAGGAGAGCTGCAACACAACACACTGATTGCATAACGCATTTGTTTGTTCGGCAATTGGGTTGACAGTCCCAAAGCGGGGGTTCAGCTCTTGCAAGATGGATGCTCCATCACAGTACTTCAATCAAAACATATCTGTGATACGCTCCAGTCATAATCTATCCCAGAAAGACAGCACTTTGCAGGAGGAACTGTTTTGTCAGATAGTGGCTAGTCAAGTGGTCGGTTCAAGGGGTCTCACTCTTAGCTGAAACGTTTACTGGAGTATGAATCAAACCATGAATGAAGTTTTGAAGCCCAGAATGTTTTAAAGTCCAGGAGAAGATATGGAGTATCTAATGTTGAGTGTCTCTAATGTTGCTAATGTGACACTTGGAAGACCGTTCTCGGGGTCCAAGGTTTCATGTGAAAGACATGCAATACAGTTGAAGATTGACTCTTTCCTTTTTAATATTGATTGATTAGCCATAGAATTACAGGTTTTGCCATTTTTTTCAATGAAGAGGAAAATACAGTTTTTCAGGTAGTCCTGTTCATTTACTTAGACATGCAAAGTTTTATTTTCTTCAAGACATCAAGCAAGTATCAAGCCACAATGGAGAATATTTTGGCTTGTAGCCCAAAGGCCTTTTCACAGGTAGCACTTCACTCACAAGTTCATTCACTTAGCTTTTCTCAAGATCTTTTTTTTGCCAGTGTTTCTTCTGGCTTTGTGTTTGGCTTCTTTTGTCCTTAATTCTTGATTGTTTTCTCTTGCCTTCCCCCCTTCCTCCCCTTTTTTCCAAAACCACAAAAACCCAATTACAACTAAATCTACTCAACTAACCAGTCTATATGTGTGGATTGGAGGCCCCATGGTTTCAGCTGTCAAATCCTATGAAGTTACCAGGAAGACATCACAAACATAAGCACTAGTGGAAAACAAAGAAATGAATTGCAAAAGATACTTCAATGACATTTTCAGACTTTGGAACTAAGAGCTGGTAACTTATTTGATATCTTGTCCTCTGTATTTTTCTAGGAATTTTGTTTTTCTTGCTGTCATTAATGGTCTAGGAAGAAACCATTAAAATGGATTTTTCTTTCAGAAATATGAAGATCCAAAAACCAATTTTTACTTAGAACATTCTTCTATCCAATGCGTTTGTCCTATCAGAGCTGAAGGTGAAAATGAAAAAGACTTGTAAAACCTAAGAGCTACATTTTGATAACACTTTTATCCTTTTAAGTAATGGATGTTGTTTACTAAAAGTTTCATGCATTCTTTCAAGGAAAAGCAGAGTTTAATTATTTTTTGTCTTTGAAATATTTTGTGACCATGAACACCCCAACCTTTCCTATCAGTTCAATGGATATATCCAGGACTGCAATTCACTGAGTCACTGCAATTTTTAAGATGATAGTAAAAAAACCCAAACTCTTGTGTTTGGCACGTATATATGTATAATGGTAAGGATTACATCTGTGTAACTAGTTTTAAAAGAATATTTTACCATGGTTGTCACGAAAAATAGCACATACCATATTTGTATTCTTGTTCTTTTTCAAAGCCCAGATCTTTTGGCTGACCAAATGATCTCAAGACCTCTAAAATGTTCTGTGATCTTTCTAATTGGATACACTGATGTCTGCTGGAAAACAGATGTGATAACTGCAATCATCTGTGAGGCTGAATCAAAATGCAGCAAGATTTTTCCAAGAAAACTTTATCAATAACTCTACCTCCTTCCAAGGCATAGATGTAATCCATAAATAAAAAGAGTTGCCATTTGATGAGAAGAAAGAAATTCTATCTTAGTCAATGACAGGGAAAGTGAAATGTGGTCACCCAGAGTTCCTGCAATTCAAAGCCAACTCATGCCCACTTTAATTATTATGATGTATGCTCCCATTCAACTTAAATAGGACTGTTTGTATGAGTAAAAGATCTCAATTGCAAGGGTCACATTTGCTTCGCTTTTTTCATCTCTAGTTGAGAGTTAGAAAACCTGCAGAAAGGACAAGGATCCTTTGAGAGAGCCATCTGTTCATCTGACTCTGCCTCCCAGAGGAAAAATTAGCGCAAACCCAGGGTGGTCAGTTTGGGTAGACCCCTGGATAGCAGCTGAGTGGGAGGGGGAGTAGACTGGCCTCATACTGTCTTAAGAAGCTGTGGGACTCAAAGCCAAAGCCCAAGGTGGTTTTGGTGAGGACTGGATTAGTGCAAGACTGCATGGCAGAAGCCACCACATACCCACAGGAAGCCAGTGATGCCACATAGATCGGTCGAGGAGGTGACTGCAACAATTGTTACACTTTATTTTATTCCTTGTAATTTTAACTCGAATTTCACCACAGGTTTTTCAGTCTCCGTGGAATATTAGAAATCAAAAATATCGCGTAGCAAGGGAAGGTGGAGTCAGGAACACAGATCTACAAAGTCCTGGGGAAGCAGATTCATGGTTGAGTAACTTGTTTGTGGGGACTGCAGGATTGGTGAGGATGGAGATTGCAGATGCTAATTATATTGATTAGTGGAGGATTTGGTACTTGTCAGAAGTTTAAAGAGTTTTAGTTTTGTTACAAGCTCTTTAGACTCTAGGTGGGTTGAGATAATTTGAGGCTTTGGCAGTCCATGATGGAGTTTCAGTTGGGCCTCATCTCTGCTTTATAAGTAAATGGTGAAGTTATCTACATGAAAGCTTTCTTCTGTGTTGACATCTCTTTGGAAAACAATGTGTTTCAATCAACCGCTCTTTATCTTTGGGCAGGGTAAGGTCTGTCTAAGAGCTCAGCCCCACAGCAGTGAGAGGGAAGCCATGCTGATGACTCCTGCTGGGACTCCTCCTGGGGATGCTGACATTGGGAACCACCGCGCTGCCTCTGTTCCCAGGTAGGGTTTGAGCCCGTTAAGAGGACTGGCCCAGCTTGAAAACTCGGACATGCATAAAATCATTAAAGTAGGTGACAGCTTCAGGCATTATTTACCTGTGAAGGCTAAGGTCTGTCTTGCTTTTATGTGAAAATCAGACTCCTGATGCCAGCATGTGGCTTTGGGAGCCGTGATTGTAGTAGGGGACTTATAATGCTTGTGCTTTTATCTTGTTACTTTTTAGTACAAAAGTCTTGCAGATATCTAACATGCATAGTACAAATTTATAATGAATTTTATTCACAGTAAGAACGACAGTAATCAAATTGAAATCAAAGACCAGTAAGAATGACTTCAGACTGTCTTTCTTAGCCATCTCAAAACTCATTCAGAATAAATTTAAAATTATAACAATAAATTAATGAAATAATATTGTGTCTTTTCAGAGGACACAGGCTCCCTGTTTCCATGAAAACTGCTCTGCAGCCAGCTGCTTCTGCAGCTGACATTTGCTTATTGAGCCAAATCCATATCTCAGGGCAGACCAGAGGGAATGTGTCTATTATGGTTCCTGAGAAACAAAGCAGACGAGGGCTATTTCTAGTGGCCTTCCAGGTCCAGTGTGGGTGGCTGAGAACTTTGAATCAAAGTCCTCCCTTCCAAAATTGAACCCAGCGATATGAATTTTGAACAGGGCCCACATACTTCAACCCAGTGAAGGAGGAGACAGAGACAGCTTGTGATGAAACAAGCGACTTCTCTGCCTCTTGGAAGGAGAATATTATCTTCAAGAAATGGGAAAAGTAATGCATAAGAAACAAAGTCAGAAGAATGAATTTGAGTATTAGAAGGCACTAAAATCTAGGCAAAATGTCCTGGCTCATTTTCTTCTAAACATTTTGATAGGCTTCTGATAAACCTGCAAATACAAAAAAAGCTGTCAGCTTGGACCAACAAACAAAAAATGCTGGCAGATGTGTGCAACACTCTTTTTTCTTCTTTACAAAGTTGTACAATAAAATCCAGCCAGCGTATGTGACTGTGTTATGGGGGAGGAGGGATGGAGGGAAGGCGAGGAACAAGGTTAAAGACTTACAAACCTGGAAGCTTAATTCTAGGTATCTAAAACTGTATTTCTTATACAAATTAGTCTGAAGGGTGCTTATAAATCTCAGAACTTCCCCCCAAATCATTTAAGGTTGAATTTGTCTTCTTAAAATGATGTGATCCAGTGTTCTTTATTCAGTGAAGGGAAGCATCTATAAACAATTTCTTTTTTGAATGGCTCTGTTTCTCAACCCTTGCTTACCCTAAATAAGATCTGAAATGGTTTATTCCGAGCATTAGATGATGAAGGAGTAGAGGGTACATTGTGTTTCTAACAGGCAGTCTAATGATAAAGTGATATATATTTTTAACGCTAAAAGTGATACTGTATTCCAGTTTTAAAGCGTTTAAAAAATATATACAGTCTGCAAAGGAAGAGGGGGAAACTGGTATGTATTTCATTTTTTTATCAAAGTCTAGCCATTCAGAAGTTGCTGAACAATGGAAAATGCATTCAGTGGTAGTGCCTGGACTTAGAGTGAACCGTAGCATTTCATAAACTTGTAGAGCTCCACATAAAGTGCATCACCAAGTATCTGCTCACTTAAACCCCAGGGTAGAGGAGAAATTTTCATGGAGCTTATAGTGATTTATAATGGGAAGCATAGGCTTTTTCATAGACATTGTTCTCAGTGACAGTGTAAAGAAAGAGAGCACTAAATCTCTTCTCATCATAACTAATGATTAAGTCAGCAGCTTTTTTGGCGAATACAGAATGCCCTTCTACAAAAACAAAGTATTCTATTGTGATGTATTACATTTAAAAAACCCATAAGTATCCCATAAGGCTATTGCAATATTTTTAACTAGATCTTCCCTCTTTGTCACCATATTGAAATAAATGGAATGTGTCAGACTGAGTAATGCTCTTTCAATAAGTTTTTAGGAGCTCACTTAGAAGTTTGGCAAAATATAAAGAAACGAGGAAAACTTTCTCAGGATCCTCTATGGCCTGAATGAAAGATCGGTCCATTAAGGAGAAAAGCTTATGCTGATGCTGACACTAATAAATGGGACAGGGAAGGATATTTCTGCTTAGTTTGGGCTACCTTGCTCCAAGTTTACTGCCTCAAGTTGCCCTGTGAAATAAATCAGCCGGCTGAAGATGATTCATTGCATTACAAAGTTCCCATCGATATAATGGGGAAATCAGTTTTGTGTGATTGTTCAAATGTGAGCCTACCCTCAACTATTAGGAGTCAGAGGGCCATCAGTCGCTGAAAAATTAGCTTCCCTGCATCCGCCATTCAGACCTGGATTTGAACTATGGCACTAGGAACGCCTCTTCCTTCAGAGGGTATTTCTGTTGCTCAGTCTCGATACTGAACTTGCTTTAGCATATACATTATTTGGAAGAAAATATCATTATTTTGTTAGGCTTTTCCTTCTCCAGTGTTTTCATTTCAGACACGATCTCAGCCCTGTTGAAGGCAGTGATAACACTCCAACAGACATCACCAGGGCCAGGCTTTTACTCTCTGTTTTGACTCTTGAAGCAAATTTTTAGAAGGTGGACCTTCAGAGTTAGGTCTAGCTTGGATTTTAGGTCCATCTTGTAGGGAATATAAATACATACTCGTTTATAAATATCTTCCCTAAAATATTTTATACATTAAAACACTTACAAAAATACCTTCTCAGTGCTGCTCAGATGGGGAAAATTGCAGTAGAAATAATGGGCAATGTGAAGTAATTTTATTTAACCACGATTCTGTCCCTCAGTAATGGTCAGACTTTAGGACTCAATGTCCATGTTGCAAGTACTATCCATCTTTCATTCTTTAGAAAAAAATGGACTCCTGAGAATCCATTTTCAAGAGATTCTTCTCTTGTGACACTGATCCTACAGTGTGTTCTTGTATTAGATAGTTTAAACATTTTTGAAATGTTTGGAAATCTTGCCTAGTAAGTCCTTTTTTACATCTCTGTAATACGGCCTTTCCTGAGTAGCACATCTGGAAGCCTAGCCCTGATTCACAAAAGTTACGGCTGGGCAAACTGGGCCCTCCTCAGACTGAAGAATCATTCAGTTTTCCTTTTCCCCCTGCCTTTGCCTCACAAAGGTCTTAGTCTAGAGTGGCGTAGAAGGAAATCCCATTAGAGCCCAATAATGCTGCTTCTTTCCAGAGGGAGTCACTAGAAAGTAATTTATTTCTTCAGCCTGCAACTGGAGGTACTCATTTGTCAAAGGCTCGTGCATGTTGGTGCTATGGCCTTCGTTATCCCAGGAACAGGGGACTGAGGCTGTGACTCAAAAAGCCTATTCCTACTGCCAGGCTAGACCTGTTTGCTCCTTGCTTACCCAAACATCACATACAAGTCTACAGGACATATAAGGCTGTGCTTATAGCTGGAATTTGTACCATATGCATAAGGTCTGAAAAGCCACAATTCTGCTGCCTTCCCATATTAGCACCAACAAGAGGCTACAGGCGAGCGTATAGCTATCAGCTGCATTCCTTCATCTCCTGAGCCGTGGGCAGCTCTAATTTTCAGACACGCTTTCCTTTTTCCACCCCCCTGCCCTGCTTTTCTCTATTGTTATGTCTTTCCCATCAAGGGAATTCACCCTCAAGTTCAGATCACACACACTTAGGAGATGTGGTGGAGAATCGGCCCTTTGTGAGCGTGTGAAGGATGCTTTCCTTGACCTGTCAGAGAACATATTTTGCTTGATGAGAAAGAATGCTGGGCCAAATTCCTCCCTACTGTAAGCAGGCTGCTAGAAGTGGACTTCCATTAGGGCTGAGCATGGCCTACTTTGGCTGGCGGAAGGTCTCCTAAGCAGATGACACTTACTGTTTACAATGTATTGGCTGCTTTTACTGCTCTTTTAAGTGGTGGTGGGTGTTTATACCAAACAATGCAAATAGGAAGTCATTTGTTTGTGAGGGCCTAATCCTGAAGCCCTTATTTGGTATTTACTGAGGTTAAATTCAGCCTTTACTCAGATAAAATCCAGTTGAATTCACAAGGAGTTTGCCACAGTGAGGACAAGAAGAGGACTGTGGGAGTGTGCTGCTTGTTTTTGGCCAAAGCACAAAGACACTTTACGTTAAAAAGACATCCTGAAGAAAATAGAGGCACACACAATTACTGCCTATATGCATGCGGCACTGTACGTGTGCACACGAACACAATTGCACACTAATCTAATCAATACATTCATTTCTTATTAGAACATAATTACACATCCCAGGAGGCTAGAACAGAAAAGTCCCATTAACCCCTCATGCCCTTTTCAGCTTTCCTCTGCCTTTCCATCTAACAGACCTCTGTGACACTCCACTCATTAGCAGTTACTGTCTATGACATTGTTACATAAATAAGGGTGTCGACCTGTCAGAATGGGTCACCCAATTCAAGGGTGATGATAAATATCTGTCCCTCTGAATTAGGCCAAAGACACCAGAGTACAGGACGGCTACTGTTGATTATTGGATAGTTAATGTATAGAGGACAAAAGGTGCTGAGGCCTGGTCACTTCTTGGATCATTAATATGGATTTAGGCCTATTGTTAAAAAAAAAAAAGCACACGCACACACAAAACTGGGTTAGCAAGAACGTGCATAACTTTCAATTTGGGGTGCAACGTATAGATGGTGGGTAGATTCATGGTGTTGAAGGTGTGGCTTTTGCATGAAATTTATGGTGCTTTTAGATATGCAAACAAAATATTTTGGGGTCGGGCTGAAAACAGCTTGTGCTCCCCCGTGCTTACAAATGCAATGTAAGTAAAAGGCACAGTGGATGCCTTTAAATAAGCAGAAATGACTCCAGGAAGGGGAATCTGCAGTAAGGCAGCCTTCAGTTCAGAAGCAGCTGCTGAGGCGTATCACATGGTTTGCACTGAAAACCATCAGTTATTGCCAAGACTCTTTTCTGAAACTCTGCTTTATTTTCAAAACACCTTCTGCTACTTAAATAATGAAGGGACTGGAGAGTATCTGTAACCCCAGTTCATTCATTTAGTGATTACTATCTTCTTGCATTAGTGACAGATTATTCCTTGCAGGTAGCACTTAGGTGTGATGCAACACACTGCTTTGATTTTAATAGCAGATAATGCAAAAATATCAAGGCAGTTTTGTAGACAGAGGCTCTTGCCATTCCAAATAAGAATTAATTAAGAGTCTTTACTGAAAGACTGTGCTGTAACTCTCTGAAAATGTTAAGTGCTGGGCAGGAACATCCCTTAGATGTTTAGATTTGTTTATCTAAAAGTCTAATATCAGCACCCACAACTTTCCCTGAATTCAACGTCCCACAGGATCAGACTGTTGTATCACTGTCCAGAATTTATTACAACTTGCTCTGAACAGGAGATCCAGCCTGGTAGAGAGCAAAGTACCCTGTAAAGAAGTCAGTGTAAGCACAGCATGTCTTTGCAGTGCCAGGCCCCTCAGACAGTTTTACTCCCTTGTGCATTATTATATCCTTTACAGTCCTGCCACTGAGCTGCAAGAGACGTGGCTACAGCATTCTTCTAGAGCAAGGCTCTGCCAGATGATGATACCGGTCCATGCGCCAATTCAGTAGTACAAGGTAGCTGTAACTCACTCTGCGTTTCCCGCTTCCTAACTTCCTCCACCCTCAGGGAGCAACTGTTGCAAGGAATATCCCTGTTTTCCTGGCGCACTGACGTATGGAAAAGTTCTGCTAGTTCTTCTAGTCAGAAATCTCAGGCTCACTGGTGGTGCCAGACAGCAATCTTCTGAGCACAGGAGGATCAACAAGTCAGCTCGAGTTTGCTGAGACACCACGCCAGCCCTGAATTGCTGATCTGAGACTGTGAGTTCTGGCTTACTGGAGGATATTCTCATCTTTATCCAGGTTCAGCTGTGCCGGTCTGGAAGAAAAAAATGCAGGCTGTTCAGAAACAGGGATACCTACAGCTCCTGAATTTCCCTTGCTGGGGTAAGCGCCTCTGCCAGCCCTTTGGGAAAGTGTATTTGTGTTGAACCAGTGCTGGCACACAGGAAATCTGAGCAGATGTAGTCGTCCTTTGAGCTCAGTGGGGTCCTCCTTTTCATTTGACAAATAAATGGCTCATTAAAAAGGTATAGAATCACAGAATCATAGAATGGTAAGGGTTGGAAGGGAACGTAAAGATCATGTAGTTCCAACCCCCCTGCCATGAGCAGGGACATCTTCCACTAGACCAGGTTCCTCGGAGATCCATCCAACACTGCCAGGGAGGGGGCAGCCACAGCTTCTCTGGGCAACCTGTGCCAGTGTTTCACCACCCTCATGGTGAAGAATTTCTTCCTAATGTCTAATCTAAATCTGCCCT
>Ga0065711_1034330_pt1 | contig 23967 bp, 17 predicted proteins | sample Hoacrofraction12_FD_59098 | JGI IMG/M metagenome (GOLD analysis project Ga0065711, IMG submission 59098) | Hoatzin crop microbial communities from Cojedes, Venezuela - Epithelial fraction 12 v2 (version 2) | ecosystem: Host-associated > Birds > Digestive system > Esophagus > Crop | place... | reverse complement strand
TAAGCGATCCCTCACACAGTCCTCCTCGACCAAGGGAAAGTCGTCCTCTCTGTAGGCTTCTTCTCTTACCTCTGGGGCCTGAGATTCCTGAGGGCCAGTCTTAGCACTGAAGACTGAAGCAAAGAAGGCACAATCTTCCACAATATCCAAGGCAAGGAGTTTAAAAGGAATGACCGCAAATGACCATTTAGTCTCTATTGCTGGACAGAACAGTGGTGTTAGTCGGATGATATGGTTCTCTGTTGATATTACTATAAACAGAACAGGCCCGCTGGCTGCCAGGTGCCCACCAAGCTGCTCTTTCTTCCTCCTCAGCAGGGCTGGGGAAGAAAATGAGATTAAAACCTCACAGGTCAAGATAGGGACAGGGAGCTTACCTATCAATTACTATCATGGGCAAAACAAACTTGACTTGGGGGGTCCAATTTAATGTGTTGCCATTTAATATCAGACCAGCATAGCGAGAAATAAATCTAAAACCACCTCCCCCCCACCCCTTCTTCACAGGCTCAACTTCACTCCTGGTTCTTCTACTTTCTTCCTCATGAGTGGCACAGGGGGATTGGCAACGAGGGTTGCAGTCAGTTCAGAACACTCTGCTGCTCCTTCCTCCTCATGCTGTTCCCCTGCTCCAGCATGGGGTTCCCTTCTCCTTCAAGAACTGCTCCAGCATGCATCCTTTCCATGGGCTGCAGACTTTCAGGAACAGAATGCTCTACCGTGGGTACCCCATGGGTTCCAGTTCCTGCCAGAAACCTGCTCCTGAGTGGGCTTCTCTACACGGGCTGCAGTTTCTGCCAGGAGCCTGCTCCTGCATGGACTCTCTGTGGGCTGCAGCTTCCTTCAGGGTATGTCCACTGGCTCCCACGTGGGGTTCTCCATCGGCTGTAGGATGGATATCTGTGTCACCATGGTCTCCTCCACAGACTGCAAGGGATTCACTGCTCTAACTCCTGAAGCACCTCCTCCCTCTCCTTCTTCACTGACCTTCGTGTCTACATGGTTGTTTCTATCACTTTTTTCTCACTTCACCCATCTCACAGGTGCTGTGCAGTGTTTTCTACTCTTGCTTCGTATGTCACCACAGCCTATCACGGACAGGCTCAGCTTTGGCCAGTGGCGGGTCTGTTTTGGAGCCAACTAGAACTGTCTCTGTCCAAGACAGGGACAGCTGCTGATCTTTTCTCACAGAAGCCACTCCTGCAGACCCTTCAAACTCTGAATGAACACAAAGTTATAGACAATTTGTGAACATGGTGAGAAATAAAATCCACTGGAAGACAATCTGGTTCTTACTTTCAGCTGAAGGAACTCATCACAGCACAGGTGGAGAAGCACATGTGTTCCCTAATGTTAGAGGGAGCCAAATGTTGTCTCTGCTCAAACAAGCCTTGTTGTTTCTGCTTTATGAAGATATTTAAAGGGAAATAGAAACAGTTAAAAACTCCCAGGTCTCAGAAGACCATTTCCATAAGGAAAGAGTAGGGAAAATAAAAAATCAACCCTTGTAGTCTGTGGATGAGGAATACAGTTACCTGCTGCACGGCAGCCAGCAGAGGAAATAATAATCTTTATTTAAATTGGGAAAATCTTACCCTCTGCCTTCAGTTTCTTTCATCTAGTTGCAACAGTACAATAACTGAAAAGCTATCCTAAGAGGGCGGATAAGATTCCCACTCTCAGAGAGAAAAAAAAAAAAAAAAAGAACTTGAAATGAATACTATATGTTCCTGTGGAATGTTAAAAAAAGTTACAACTCAAACTGTTTTGTCCTTGGCTTGTCCACCAGTGATAGCAATATATGGAGATACCTTGAAGTTATTTTTTCTGTTCTTAGTTACCTCTCCAGTGATGGAGATGACTCTGTGATCTGCCTACCCTCCTGTTCCATACAAAAGATGTACTGTTCTCATTGGAAATTGTACTGTGTCTTGTTGGGGTGAAGTTATGAAGTTAACTTTCTTCATATCAACCTGTATCATGTTGTGTGTTGCATTGGAGGCTGAAATAGTGTTGATAACACCAGTGCACAGCAACAATACTTTATCTCTCTCCCTCTCTCTCCCCTCTTTCCCAAAAGTGAGTAGGCTGGGGGTGGGCAAGACTTGGAGGCAACATAGCCCAAACAACTGACCCAAACGGACCAAAGAGATATACCATACCATACCATGTGATGTCATGCTCAGCAAGAAAATCTCAGGGAAAGGAGGAGGAAAGGGGGAACATTTGTGGTTATGGCATTTGTCTTCTCAAGTAGCCACTAAACATGCTGAGGCCCTGCTTCCCAGGAAGTGGCTGGACATCTGTCTGCTGATGGGATCTGCTGCTTTTTGCTTTGCTTATGTGCTTCTGTGCACAGCTTTTGTTTCTCTTATAAAATGGTAATTATCTCAGTCCATGAGCCTTTTTGTCTTCCTTCTATATTTCTCCCCATCCCCCAGGAGAAGGGAATGAGCGAAAGGCAGGGTGGATGTTTAGCTGCTGGCTAGGGTCAACCCACCACAGAAATACACTTACAGCCTAGTGGGTTATCTTATGTATGAGGGGAGACCTGTTGACTTTATATAGCAAGAAACAGCTAGATGAAAAATTTGACCTGGTATTTCTTTTTGAAAGAACAAACAAATAAATAAAAAACATTTTTAAAGAGCAAGAAGAGCCGTACTACTCTACAGTGATCTATGGTAAGCGAACACCCAAAACGAAATACAGTATCTTAACTGTATTTTTTTTCTACACAATCCAAAATTCACAGATAATGTTTCTTATCGAAGTAAAGAAAATTTCCAGGAGAGAAACAGCTGGGCTGTCTTTTTCCAAGGGTAACCTTTCAGTTTACAGTCACTTTCCTCAGTTTTTAACCAACTACTTCCCAAAGAGAATATTCATTTCAGAATTACAACATGGTCTTATTTCCATGCTAATGGGGAGAGTGGGACCGAGACCTATGTGTTTTTTGTAATAATTTTAATGTTTTGATCATCTGTACCAAATTTGGACAAATAATTGATATAAAATACATTTTTTGTAATCTTTTAGCCAATATATCTGTTATGCTTATTCAGATGAGTATACTTAAGATACGCAATTCCTTCAGTTCTGAATGGTTGAACAAGAAGTACACATCATGATCTGGACATTTTATCAGATCCAGATCTTAAATCTAGACCCAAAATCAAAAAGTTCTTTATTTTCTAGGTATGCAGAAATCTTCCTATAGTTGTGATTCACATCAGTCTTTAATCAGCATACAGGAAAGAATGAAATAAGTTTAACCATATATGACTAGAAAGGTTTAATACATCATAAAAGAGAAAATGTAAGACCCAAATAAAAACGAATGAGAGATTATCCTGTGCTGCGGTTCATATAAATGTCCAACACATGCATAGTAAAGAACCTTTGTAAGAACAAGCTAATTGAAACCACTGACTCTGCAGAAAAAAATTGTGATAACAATGAAAAATCACAAAAGGAAAAGTGAACATAAATTGTAAGAAAGATATGTTGTGTGTTTGAAGAAGATGTCCAGGCCTGGCAAGATTGCAGATAACATGAGTTCATAGGTCATGAAAACAAAGGCAATAAAGTGATTATTCCTTCACAGTAATCAAAGTGCACCTTACAGTGATGTGTGTTTATTTTAACAACCATTGTTGTCACTCTGTTCTGCTTTCTGCCTTTTTGTTCCCACTACTCTAAAATGGAAGGAAATATTAGGACTGTTACTTGTAAAAATTCTTTTGTCTGACTCTATGTTTTCTTGCTAATATCAATGCATCCATCTTTGGAATTTTTTTATATATCATATTTTATATTTTACAGATAGCACCTGATTTTGTGGGCTAAAAGGGAGGGACAAGGATGAAAGGAGACAACACTAAAAACGCAAAAAAGCTGGGTGTGTAAAGTCTGAATCATATATAATGCATTCACCTTTATAAACATTGTCCAACATGAAGAGCAAGACCTGAGGAGAGAATCATTAAAATTGTGCCATGTGCCTCTTTTACTTCCAGACATTCTGGAGCCTGGTTAATCCACCACCTTGGTAATGTACTGTTGGACAACGAAGAGTTAATGGACAGTAAACACAAATATCTAATCAGTAAAACTAACAGATAATACTGACAAATCATCCAAAATGTGTATTAAAAATAAGATCTAAGAAAGTATTTTGCATTCCCTAAAGCTTGTATGCTTCCCTTCTTGCCAAGAGATCTTACGTGTTTCTACAACGCTTGTTTTATTAACTCTTTTGATCATCACAGCCACAAGACTACTACCACAGAGAAATTAAAAAAAAATCCATATTACAATCATAGGACAATTTAGTTTGGTAGAGACATACAGAGAATAGGTACTCTAAATCCTGCTCAAAACAGATCTAATTGGATGAGGTTTACCAAAGTTGTGTCCAGTCAAGTCTTGAATACTTCCAATGACAGACATACCACAACCTCCCTGGGTAACTTGTTCTAGTCTTTGACTACCTTCATGGTAATTTTTTTCCATCTATTTAATCAGTATTTCTGATTATTTTATACCTCTTGACCTTTTGTTATGTCTGTCTCCATCTTCTTTTTGCCATCCTGTCATCACTGCACGTCATCTTTAAAATTTATGTCGTTTATATCATAAGTTAGCTGTGAGTATACAGTAACATGGAGTTGATGCCATATGGTTATCATTGACATCTGTTGTACTTGGTGCCACAGATCTCTGCTTTGTCTACCTTTGCTGCGACCAAAATGTGTGTCACTGAACAGCCATGCTAAATCTGTCTCAACCATTAGATTTCTGGTGGTCTCTGATAGTGTGTACTTGCCTGCTACATTTTGTTATGTTGCTGTTAACTTGTCACATAATATTTAGGAAATTCAACTTTGCATAGTTATTGTCACTGACAGTTCAGGTTTTTCTGCCTCTCCGCTGGTTCTTGTCACATTATTGTCAAACCATCAGTTGCATGAATGCAGTCCATTTCTGCCCTTCTTCACTCACTCACCACAACCTGTATTTCGCGATCCTTTTATGTCTAAAGTGTACATAGGGTATGCTGCTCTTTTTACTATGCTCTGCATGCTCAGAGAATAAAAGAACCTGGGGCATAAAGTGGATTATTTTGTAGTGTTCTGTCAGTGCTGTCTCATGCCTCCCTGGATGGCTGTACATCATTTCCATATGTTCAACTGCTGTTTATAAGTTTCCTACTGTTTTCATATCAGTATGAAACATTTTTTTTCTTTTTTTCTTTTTTTTTTTTTCAGATTAGGCTATTCTGCAGGAGAGTTTTATGCAGTGTATTAAATAAAGAGACTACAGATTTACAGACTGGACACCCAAACATTAAATTCACGCTTCACCCAGTGAACCGTTCTTCCATTAAACTATTTCCCCCTTCTCTGCTTTGTACACAGCTACTGTGTTATACTATTGTGCACTTTACTGCTAGTATACAGAAGTTCTCTTTTTCATTGTAGAGCCCTAATTTTCTTACCAGAGGCAGCACAATGAGTTGCTTTGCATAATATCAGGGACATCTTATCCCGCACTTGCTACTATTGATCACCTGTTGATACAGCACACATAGCTTGAATTGGTAAATTTAAATTTAAGCAACAAAGCAAAACATACTTCTGAACTATGAGCCTTAGGTATCATTTCTGACTCTTATTAGAAAGGAAATTTTCACAGGCTTCTGATTTCTATTTACAGACAATCAAAATATTTGCAATTTTTAGTCATATAATAAATTCTCAATTTACCAGAAATTACCAGTTAATCAGCTATTTTGGAAATGAACTGTGTTCTTGAAACCTTTATTCCATCATCTAGAAATTGTATTAGACAAAAAAAAAGAAAATCCCATCATTTTTTTAGAGTTGTAGAATAGCCATGAGCCTCGTAGAGAAAGTTACAGTAGGAACGGGAAGTATGTAGGGAAACCAGACAAGTTTATGTGTAGGATCTACAGGCACAAAGGAGACCTTCATCAATGTGAACTTTTTACATACTAAACCAATAGTCCCTTAACATTTCCTGTTAAGAAAATGAGAGGTGAAACAGAACAATAAGATCTGTCAGTCCACTTTCTTTGTCAACAAGCATGTTAGACGATGACACCTGGGTGTAAGAGCTGTCAGTTCACATCAGCCTGACGGTGCACTGCCTGAGAAACCGTTCAGCTGCTGAGGGCAGAGCTGCATTTGTAGACTCTATCCATACATCTGTCAGAGGTAAGAAAATACATTGTTTTAAACAAACAAAACAACTCTTGGTAGAAAGGAATCAAGCAAATGATCGGTCTCATGAGACAGATCTGCAAAATCTTTTTTTTTTTTAAACCCTACAACCCAGCTGTTATGACACCACAGTGATCTCAAAGCTCTTTCAGCTGTTCTCCCACTGACCATTTAACTCCTGACTTCATCTGACACAATTTTTTTGTTTACTGTGTTTGTGTGTAGAGAATATATGTGGAGAAAAAAGCCTCAAAATTCTAAGCTGCCAGTGTAATCAGTGGACACCTAGTCAACAGAGTAGTTAAGAGGTCTGGAGAGCTCTTCAGCTCACTGCTAGTTCATATATTGACAGATATATTTAACCTTTGCATTTGGAGCTGTATTTCAACCATGCTACCGTCATGTCATATCTTCTCTTTCCCTGTCATTGACCAATAAAGTCATAGGCAGCAATGGTATCATTTAAAGGCAAATTAAGTCATTACACCTATCCCATCATATTGCTACATTCCTTCAGAAATATACACCTAAACAGCTTCATCTTTCTTCTGTTGCTCTGGGTTACTGATCTCTCTCTATTCAAATTTATTTTTGTTCTGTTTTTTTTCCAAGATCTTGGAATCTCAAACATCCATGAAGCATCTTAAAATTTCTCTCAATTTCGAGTTCAATCTTTTCTGGCTCAGAGAAATAAAAAATATGCATGAAATCACACTGTGCATTCAGTTAAGAATTTATCTGTGCATTTGAAGAATAACTAATGACAAATCTACCGTTCAGGTATAATTTACAATGCACAGTAGCTGTTCCCTTGGAATTCCTGGGAAAAAATGTTCTTAAAAGGAGAGAGACTTCACTATATAAGACAAAATATTCAATATCGTACTTTAGTAACCTAGCAATGCCTGAGGAGTCTTCAAGCCTGATGTTCCTTATACTAGCCTACCTCTAATCCACTAACATTTACCTTTTATCAGTTGTGTGTCACTGACTTTTTGTCACTGTAATTTGCCACTATGATTTGCTACCTTTTTAAGCTATTCTTTGCCAAAATGCCTTTCTGTAATTCAGAAAGATTGTTTCTTACTCCAGAGTTAAGTTATTCCCCTACTTATCATTTTTAGCCCTCATATATTTACTCTATATTCATTTTAAGTTCTCTCAAATTGTGTCTCTACAGACAACTTCCTCTGACATCCAAGTAGCCTCTCATTATATTTATTTATTAGGAATCTCCTGGTAATTGTCCAAATGTGTTAGATAAATGAGTTGGGTTGGATTAGGTAAATGAACTGAATTATATAAATGGATAGTGAAGTAGATAGACAACAAGCTGAAAGGCTGGAGCCCAGTCACCTGTGGTATACCCCAGGGGACAATAATGGGTCCTTCATTAATAACAATGGGTCAAAAGTGCATCCTCAGCAAGTTCACAGATGATACAAAAGTGGAAGGAGTGGTTCATGCACCAGATGGGTATACTGCCATTCAGAGAGACATCAACAAGATGGCCTCATGAGGTTCACATGGATCTGCTTCTTGAGCTTGTCCAGGCCCCTTCTGGATGACATCCTATCCCTGATGTGTGTCAACCACACCACTCACCTTGGTGTCATCTGCAAACTTGCTGAGGGTGCACTCGATCCTACTGTCTATGTCATTGATACAGATATTAAACAGTATTGGTCCCAATACAAACCCCTGAGGGACAACATGTGTCACCGATCTCCATCAGGACATTGAGCCTTTGACCACTGTCCTCTGGATGTGATCATCCAATCTCATCCACCAAACAGTCCGCCCACATAATTCCTATCTCTCCAATTTAGAGAGAAGGATGTTGTGGGGGATGGTGTCAAAGGCCTTACAGAGGTCCAGATAGATGACGTCTGTAGCATTCCTTTGTCTGCTGATGGAGTCGCTCCATCATAGAAGGCCACTAGGCTGGTCAGGCAGGACTTGCCCTTGGTGAAGCCGTGCTGGCTGTCTCAGATTTCCTCCCTGTCCTCCATGTGCCTTAGCATAGCTTCTAGGAGGTTCTGTTCCATGATCTTCTCAGGCACAGAGGTGAGGCTGGCAGGTCAGTAGTTCCCACGGTCCTCCTTTCTACTCTTTTTAAAAATGGGTGCAATGTTTCCCTTTTTCCCAGTCACCAGGGACTTCATCTGACTGCCATGACTTTACAGTTATGATGAAGAGTGGCCTGGCAACCACATCAGCCAATTCCCTCAGGAGTCTGGGATGCATCTGGTCAGATCCCATAGAATTACATATGTACAGCTTCCTCAGGTGGTCGTGAACCTGATCTTCTCTTACAGCGGAAGGGATCTTGCTCCCCCTGTCCCTTTCTTGTAGTCCATCCACATGAGAGTTGTGGGAAGAGGGGCTGCCAGTGAAGACTGAGGCGAAATTGTTGTTGAATACCTCAGCCTTCTCCCTGTTCTTTGTTACTAGAGTGCAAGTTCTGTTCATCGTTACCAGTGTGCAAGTTCTGTTCATCACTGGGAGTACACTTTCTTTGACCATCTTTTTCTGTCTGACTTACCTGTAGAAGCCCTTCTTATTACTTGCATCCCTTGCCAAGTTCAGCTCCAGCTGTGCCTTGGCCTTCCTGACACCATGCCTGCACAACCAGACAGCGTCCCTATACTTTTCCCAGCACACCTGTCCCTGCTTCTACTGCTTGTGTATTGCCTTCTCGCCCTTTAGTTTGACTAGCAGGTCTCGACTCAGCCATGCCAGTGTCTTACTTTCCTTTTCTGATTTCTCACAGCTGAGGACTGAGAGCTCTTGTGCTTTATAGAAAGCATCCTCAAAGATCTGCCAGCTCTCTTCTGCTTCCTTATCCCTGAGGTCAATTTCCAAGGGGGTCCTACTGACTAACTCCTTGAAGAGTTGGAATTTTGCTTTCCTAAAATTCAGGGTCCTGACTTTACTCTTCACCTGACCCTTATCCCTCAGGTCTGCAAACTCCACCAGTGTGGGATCACTGCGGCCCAGGCTGCCTGCAGTGTTGACATCACTGATTAGCTTGCTTGTGTTGGTGACGAACAGGTCCAGTATCACACCCCCTCTGGTAGGACTGTCTATTACCTGGCTTAAGAAGTTATCCTCAAGGCTCTCCAGGAGTTTTCTGGATTGTATAAAGCTTGTTGTGATACTTTTCCAGCAGATGTTGGGGTGGCTGAATTCCCCAAGCAGGATGAGAGCCTGTGAGCACAATGCCTCCTGTAGCAGGAGTAAGAAGACTTCATCAATATGCTCCCCCTGATTGGATGGCCTGTAGTAGACACCAATCACAAGATTCCCTTTCTTGCCTCAGTCTCTAATTGTTACTCATAAACTTTCAACCTGCTTGTGGCTAATCTTCAGGGACAGCTCTTGACACTCTATTCAGTTCTTGATATAGAGGGCAACACCTCTGCACCTCCTTCCTCACCTGTCCCTTCTGAACAGCCTGAAGCCTTTGATAGCTGCATTCCAGTCATGGGAGTCATCCCACCAACTTTCAGTAATGGCAGCTAGGTCATAGCAGTATGGCGGCTTCCAGCTCCTCCTTTTTGTTGCCCATGCTGCGTGCATTGGTGTAGAGGCACTTCAGCTGGGCTGTCAGCCATGTCACCTTCTTAAAAGAACATCCCATAATTCCTTTGACATGTTTCACTGGTGTTTTCCTGTTGGCCCTTATTACCTCAGCAGCCCCTGGCTCATTTCCAGAAGACTTCAAGTGTGCTGCAGTGTAACCAGCATGTTTTAGAGCAACAGGCTGAGGGTCCTTGCTAGCACCCTGTCCCTCTAACCTTGGCATGTCATCCCACATCTTGTCACAGGCAAGCCTGGTATGAACCCCCTCCTCCTTCAAGTCAAGTTTAAAGCTCAGTCAATGAGCCCCACTAGCTTGTGAATGAAGACTCTCTTCACCCTCTGAGAAAGGTGACTTCAATCTGACACTAGCAAGCCTGGTGTCCTGTAGGCCATCCCATTATAGAAAAACCCAAAACTGTGACAGTAACACCAGCCACTGAGCCACGCATTAATAGACTGTACCCACCTGATTCTTCCAATGTCGCTGCCTGCAACTGGAAGGAGAGAGGAAAAAATAACCTGTGCTCCAGATTCCCTTACCAACCATCTGAACGCCCTGAAGTCTCTTTTGACTGCCCTTTAGACTGCATCTTAATCACCATCCATGTGGAAGAGCAGTAATGGGTAATAGTCCATGGGCCGTACTAGGCTAGGTAGTTTCCTAGTGATGTCCTTAGCCTGGGCGTCAGGCAGGCAGCAGACTTCCCTAAGAGGCGGGTCTGTCCGGCACATCTGACCCTCTGTTCACCTCAGAAGGGAGTCACTTTTCATATTAGCCAGTAAAAAATTAAAGCTCAGAAAAGCGATGCAGGATATAATAATTTTATTTTTAAATTATGCTGAAATTCATTATGAAATTATTAAGGAGTCTATGGTATCAGACTTTCTAATTATATACTTCTTAGAAGTGTTTTTTTTTATAAAAGTAGCATGGGAACCATTTATTTATTGTTCAATGTGTATAAATCATATGTCCATACATATTGTTGCTATAAAAAATGTTGAGCTCTGCGAACCCTATTTATTCTTAGCTTCTATGGTTTTAAGTTAGAGTGTGTCATACTGCTGTTCTAACTTATTTCCAGCACTTTTGTTTTGGTCAGTGAACTGGTGCAAAGGTTCAGGCCAGTTTTCTAAGATGAGGAACCACTTAAAAAGCAGGTATAGATGCATTCACAGAGGTTAATACAGGATCAAAACTCCTTTATTGTAGCTTCTCACAATAACATACAGATTCCTGCAGGTTTTCTTATTATCCGCTTAGACTAAACTATAGTAAGCATCCCTTTTCTCCCTTAGTGAGAGTTAATAACCTACTGTGTGTGTGAATAGGTACATGTAGCCTGCTTTTCATGAGGTTTGTTAGGAAGGAGTCACAGGAAGATATTTAGTTTCTCTAAGAAAAGCAATAAGTAAAAGATACGAAAATAGCAGACAATTCCAGTAACACCACATACAGGAAACTTCAGGATGTTATAATTGATTTTGATTTTTGCATGCAGAGCTATCCTGTGACAATATCACTACATGGCATGTGAACATCATTCTTTGGTTATAATTAATGAACAGTACCCAAGAAAACTATTATAATGTGAGAAAAGAGAATCATCTTCACTCAGTTGGGGTGGAGAAAGGTTAATCAGTAAGTCTACCTTTTGCTTTCTTTTGGCAGAAGCTCAGAGACACCTTTTGGAAAGCCTACTGTGTACAGAGCCAAAACCTATCAAATTGTACCAAGGTATATAAGCAGATATTTGGGGAAATTGGATCACTTGCTTGTAAATATAAAAGTTAGCACTCTATTGTCAACGTGCTGGAATTGTAGAAATAAATCTTTTTAGCACTCAAAATTAATCTCTCATTCTCATTTAGCGGGAGACAGAAAGGTATTTTATGATGGCACAGAAAAAAAAGTCTCTAAGTTTTCCCCTGAAATTCTTTACTGATACTTACATATAAATTACTGAATTATCTGCAATTGATGTAATAGAAATATATCAGATGTGGATGTAAAATGCAGTCCATGAGCATTCTGAAACTTCTCTACAGAACTTGGAGTACATCTACATTGATATAAAAGTATCATTCAAAAATAAATGAATAAATATCTAGTTTCTACATTGCTTCTCATAGGTAATTCATAAGATATAACTAGCTGAATCAAATTTTTAAAAGAAACTTCAAACAGTTATTTTTATCAGGTATTCCCACATTTCCCAATTGTTTTTTCTGAATTCAGCAAAAACCTCTCCTGAGTCAAGAACTTTTCCAAATTCTCTTAAAGAAAACACACACTTTCTAAATTTGTAGATGAGAAAATGTGGGAAATGCTACAAATACACTGGGAAACAAGAGAAGAAATATCAATGATTGTGACAAATTAAAAAAAAAAAAAGCTTAAAAATGAGATAACTAAATAAGGGAGATTCCAAGATTTCATACTTCACAATAATAATCAAGTGAACAAATATAACATTATAAACCATGACTAAGGAGCAGCTCTGCAAAAAAGAATCTGGGGATTTGAGCACAGTAACATCTGAAAATGAATCAGAGTCCACTGCTGCTGTAGAAGGGACGAGAGCGGTAGGATTATATTTAAATTTGTAATGCATAAGAAATAATGCTGCTTTATTCTCTTGATCATAGTCTAACTCTGTCTGCTGTATTTCCCTCCAAATATTTGGACTGAAAAGAGATGGAGCCATCCCCACTCCCCCTCAAAAAATCCGAAAACCAACAACCCCCCAAAAAAAAATTCTGCTGAAAGTACTGAATGAACTGGTATCATTTAGGCTTCAATATGAAACAGATTATGTGATAACAGCTTTTAGCTATAAACAAGGTTGAGAATAAAATGAATACTTTAATTCTGTGCTCATTTTATATTGAAGAGTCTGCAATTGGCTTAAACTGCAGAAAGGAATTTTCAGAGGAAGCACTGGGAAAGGCTTTTTGACAAGGATGTTGAAGCACCAGAGTAGCCTGTCAAAACAGACATTGGAAAGCCAAAAATCTGTTGCAAATGATGCTGTATAATTCACTCAACCTTGATGAACAGAGATAGATAAAAGACAGCTTCTGGAGGTATTTTCCAGTCCTACAGTTTCTAAATATCGAAACTAAGAATTTCAAATACATATTATTCTTAAAAGTTCTTTTTACAGGGAGTCAATCATAGTCAGCTGATCATACATCTCTATTTCTGAACAAGTCTAGCCTGACCAAGATCTGAGAATACCTGCCTTAATAATCATAGGGATCCCCCGTGTGAGAAGGCAGAATATTTCAGCCCAATATTTCCACTTAAGGTCATCTCGTATCTATCTTCAACCTTAAAAAACTTCTGCTATCATCATTTGACTTGTGTTTTGGTAAACTTATTCAACTACTGAAACAAAGAAAGGGAAAAAAATCCTAGAATCATAGAATGCTTTGGACTGGAAGGGATCTTTAGAAGTCATCTAGCCCAACACCCCCCACCCCCCCCGCAGTGATTAGGGATATCTTCAACTAGATCATGTTGCTCAGAGTGCCGTCCAACCTGTCCTTGAATGTTTCCAGGCATGCGGTATCTACCATCTCTCTGGGAAACCTGTTCCGGTGTTTCACCACCCTCATGGTAAAAAAATTCTTCCATACATCTAGCCTAAATCTACCCTCCCTTAGTTTAAAACCATTACTCCTTGTCCTATCACAACAGGCCCTGCTGAAAATATTTTCCCCATCTTTCCTATAGGACCCCTTCAGGTACTGGAAGGCTGCTAGAAGATCTCCCTGCAGCCTTCTCTTCTCCAGGCTGAACAACCTCAACTCTCTCAGTCTTTCCTCGTAGGAGAGGTACTCCGGCCCTCGGATCATCTTTGTGGCCCTCCTCTAGACACACTCCAACAGCTCCATGTCCTTCTTGTGCTGGGGGCTCCAGAGCTGGATGCAGTACTCCAGGTGGGATCTCACCAGAGCAGAGTAGAAGGACAGAATCACCTCTGTTGACCTGCTGGCCACACTTCAGGATACAGTTGGCCCTCTGGGCTGCAAGCACACATTGTTGGCTCGTGTCCAGATTTTCATCCACCAGTAACCTCAAGTCTTTCATGGCAGGGCTGCTCTCAATCCCTTCACCTCCTAGCCTGTATTGGTAGTGGGAGTCGCCTCAACCCAGATGCAGGACCTTGCACTTAGTCTGGTTGAATCTCATGAGGTTCATGCAGGCCCAGTTCTCCAGCTTGTCCAGGTCCCTCTGGATGGCATCCCGTCCCTCTGGTGCGTCAACTGTACCACTCTGCTTGGTGTCATCTGCAAACTTGCTGAGGGTGCACTCGATCTCACTAAGTCATTGATGAAAACATTAAAGAGCACCGGTCCCAGTATGGACCCCTGAGGGACACCACTTGTCACCGGCCTCCATTTGGACATCGAGCCATTGACTACTACCCTCTGGATGCGACCTTCCAAACAATTCCTTAGCCACCGAACAGTCCACCTATCTAATCCTTATTTCTTCAATTTAGAGAGAAGGATGTTGTGAGGGACAGTGTGGAAGGCTTTACACAAGTCCAGATAGATCACATCCATAGCTCTTCCCTTGTCCACTGATCTAGTCACACCATTATAGAAAGCCACTAGGTTGGTGAGGCAGGACTTGCTTTCTCAAATCTCCTCCCTGTGTTCCATGTGCCTTAGAAGAGCTTCTAGGACAATCTGCTCCATGATCTTCCCAGGCACAGGGGTGAGGCGGAGAGGTTGGTAGTTCCCAGGATCCTCCTTTCTACCCTTTTTAAAAATGGGCACAATGTTTCCCTTCCTCCAGTTACCAGGGACTTCGCCCAACTGCCATGACCTTTGAAATATGGTGGAGAGTGGCTTGGCAATGACATCAGCCAATTCCCTCAGGACTCTGGGATGCATCTCGTCAGGTCCCAATATCACATAAGAGTATTCCTTATTGAACCAGTTACTTTTTTAAAATATACATGTGATATAAATACTTATCTACAATGAAATCCACTCTCAACATTCTTTCTTGATTAGAGAATGAAATACATTTTGTGTTACAGTCTTGAGTTTTGAAAGACAACAGGAAAAAATGTTACATCAGAAATCTGACACAGCCTTTGAAAACTTAATTCAAATTTATTGAGAGTTAGAAATTTAAATTCAGTATGGAAAATCAGAAAAACATCTCCAAACCTATTCTGCTGCCTTTGTGCTTAAATTTTTTTTTAATTTTTGCCGGGCACATGAAGTTGTATTACTGAGCATGCAGCTTTTGGTCTATTGACTCTCTGAAAGCTTTCTAGGTAGTCTGCACTGATTACTAGCTCTCACTTATGGCCACCTGTTTTGCAGAAAACAGGTATTCCAAGATCTAATAACTGAACTATTGTGATTGATATTTGTACTCATATATACAATTCAATTTAAAGCATTGTGCTACTGTCTTGTTCACTAAACCTACTTATCTGCAGAGTATTTACTCCAAGAGTCAAATATCTAGGCTTTAAACAAGTCTCAGGGTAAGCAATTTGAACAAGCAGCTTCCTCAGAAATAGAAAATACTTTAACTATCAGAATGTGGATTATCAGGGTTGAATATGCTCTTTAGCTCTCCAGTTGAAACACGAACCTTCTGAAGAAAGGAGTATAAAATTCCAGGTCATTGGAAAAATAAGCTAGGGAAAGGAAGCTGATTTTGTCATCTTGAAGTTATCACTATCAGCTGGGAGTGGAATGTTACTCACTGACATATCTGGATACTTCTTTCCACTAAATAAAAGTTATTAATAAAACATATCAGTGACAGGAACTCCACATTCTACTTCACTTTAGGTGCCAGAACTTTAGACATTTACTAATGTTTACCTTTAATTTCCATTTATGGTCATTGCAAAGAGGAAGATATTAGAAGTTCACTATTCCATTCATTTTTCTGTGGATGCTTCTTTAATGATGAGGTCACTTGTACCCTAGACAAAGTTCTTTCTCTCTGTTCAGCATAAAGAAATTATGAGACGACAGAGAGATGCAGATAAACACACTGAAGATGTCTGGATGTAATAGGATGATTTCTACTGTTACGCAAATGAGACAATATACAGCACCATTTTGTCTAGACACTGTTCTGAATTTAAGCATTTAAATTCACATTACATGGCTTCTTAGACTGCTAAATGCTTTGCTAAATGCCTATGTAAATGCTCATCTACATCCTTAAGTTCATAAATATGGATCATGATTCTATGGATTAAGTTTGGGGTTTTTTAGAAATGAAACTTCTTGCATATGCAAAAGCAAATAAACTGCTGCGTTCCTCCTCAGTGCCATAAAAAGCATGATCCATCTGTAGTTTATAATTTTCTTGGTCAACAACAGATGAACAAAACCTGAAGTGCTGAATGCCTAATCTATCAAGCACAACCCAGGGCATAACAGTTTCTCAAAGCAATTTTATTATCAAGGTAGAAAATTACAACCATTTAACTACATACCCTATTTTATTTAGTGTAGGATAAATTGTCACATGGAAAAGCCATTAGCATCTTGACGGCTATGGTTCTGTGAACTCTGCTCCTAACTAGAAAAATCTGATATTTGAGGTTAGTAAAATTTCATGTGGAATCAGGAAGATTTCCTTATTTCTTACATACTGACCCTTCTATTCAATCTTCAGTAATCCAGTAACAGAAACAAGATCAAAAAAGTAAGCTACAGTACTGTAGTAGTAGTATTGTGCCAGGACTATTGAATTTGTTGGCCGGGTAGAAAAGGCTAACAGAATGAAATTGAGAATTGTTTCTCCAATTTCATCCTCTGACACTTGAAAATATACTAGCTGACTTTGGGATTTAGAATTGTTGACGATCAAGGTGTCATAGAGAAATACGCAGTTCTTATCAAACCGTTCAAATAGTCTGTAAATAATGTTTAAAGGACTGGTTGAGCTCAGTTCAGTCACCCAGATGTAAGATATTTTCAGGGTCTGTATGGGGCTAATCAATATGCCACACACCCTATGGGGATCTCTATGGGAGATCTTCTGAATAAGCAGGCAGAGGACTCAGAAGGAGGTGTATCTGAAAGAGCACTAGAAAATTAGCTTAAGCAGCTGAATCTCTGCTCAGAGATTAATCAGAGAGTTACAGTGCTGAAATACCAGAAAAAAAGCTAAATGAGGAATTTCTTACTCTGGATCAGAATTGTTGCTTATAACAGTTAAAACAAATTAACAAAAGAATATAGAAGTTAAACTATATTCAGCGTCAGGTGACTGGTTCTTACTGGCCTTATCTATACTATCAAGGCATTCAAAACGAATAGGAGAGAAGCAGCAGATCAAAGTAATCAGTGCTGGTGTTCCTCCACGTACACCAGGTGAGGTTCGGAACTTTTACTCCTGACTAGATTTAGTCTGATCCCATTTACTGAACATCCCCACCATGCATGTAATGTAAAGATGTCTGAAGGTTCAGAGCTTTGTTTTCCAAGGAGAAACTAAAGCATGTTAGTTTACTCATAAAATGTAGTTCCTGATTTAGCTTGCCCTCACAGACATTACTTTGTGGAGAGTAAAACTATGCAGTAAATTTAATCAATAAATGATAAGTGGGGATAATCAGAAGATTCACTTCAAAACCACGCTTGTTTTGAACAAAAACACCAATGAAGAAGCAATCGATTCTGGGAATAATGTTCCTTCATTACACTGTATTCATTACACAATCCCAGAAATTAAAATTACAGTGAATTGGAGCTACTTTGATTCCTGAATAGGAGTCCCTCCGTAAGAGTTCAGTATGTTTGATCTAAACATTTACTATACTATTCTATTTAATTTCTCTTAACTGTACTATTTACTAAAAGTCTACTGCATCTAAATTTGTAAGAAAATGCTAGACACTTCCATGTATCCCATCCAGTCTATTTAGTCATTTTTTGAGCATTTCAATTTACCTTGTTGTGGTGACATTATGTGCGTAACCGTCTACGGGTCAGAAAATTGTTCAGCTTATTTTACCTTACGGTGGTGAAATCCACGTCTCAACATGGTATGACATAGCACAATGTCTGACACTCACACCATAAATTGTACTTGGTGTGAGACCATTTTCACTTTTCTTTGTGTGAGGCATTTGTGGGCATAAATCTAGCGATGATACACCCAATCACGGATATATACACATATACATTTAATTAAATAAATAAATAAAAATCCCCAACCTCAAAATGTCATTTAGGCCTAACATTTTAGAGTTTTGATTGTGATGACCAAAACTGTGGTTTCATGCTTATTTCCTGGAAATCCAGGTATCTTTTAATTTTATTATTTTTTCTATTATAACATCACTGGATAAAAAGCCAAAATTAAATGTATTCCCCTATCGTGCAGAAGATTACCTAACTGTGTTTGCTTTTGATTAATTATCTTCACCATTAAGTAGAGTCAGTCTTTATCTTACTTGTTCTCTATCTGATCCCATAACAAATTGTTGCCTAACCCTGAATTGTAATCAAAACTTAAGAGAAGCAGGCACCAGATGCTTCATAACAGACACCTATGTCTGTGTACAGACAAATAAAGCTGAGCACCAAGGGTAATTTTAGGGAGACTTGAGTACCTTGTCTTATCCCAGGCAGTGTTCATAACTCAGAAAACTGAATTGCTGCTTGGGGTGTGGACTACTATTTTAGTTTTGAATGCCACTGGATATTTTTCAACATTCCAGGTTAAAGAGATTTCTAAGTTTTACTGCTGCAGTTCATAGTCATCTCATTTGGAAATAAAATGTTTGTAAATTATCAAGATTAAACAAATACTTTTATTCAATGTTAAGTGGGAATCTTGGCGAAATTATGGTGATAAGACATGGTATGGAAGAGGCAGAAAAGATGGAAACCGCTGAAATCAGACTGTCAGCAGCCACTATAATATCATATGTACGATATACCAAGTAAGGTAAGTTCTAGGCAAAATGGGCCTAATCTGTAAACTTTATTGTCTTCCGTGACTATGTTATTGTTTAGATGTGCAATTCTCTTGGGAGAAACTGAGTTTGAGCACAATAAACACACACACACATACACACACACATTTTTTAGCCTGGTTCTTTATTGTTCTTTACAAATCAGCCAATTTTTCAGCATAAATTGACTACTGATATTACATCTAAACAATTGGAATAATATCTTGTATTCTCATGTTGAGTTAGTACATAACATTTTCAATTCAAAATAACTAAGCAGAGCATACACTGTACTTTAGGGCAGTAAGAAACTTTTTCTTTGAATTTATTAAGGTGTACTGTATACACACGCAAAGAGAGAGGTTATGAATAAGATATAATCTTTGAAATAAAATGTAGTGAACTGGAATAGATTAGTAATGATATTGCCATGACAGACCAGGGAAATGTTCTGGTTTTAAGATTTAGAAAAAAGTCTACCCCCCCACACACACAGAGTGGGAAAACATTTCGTTATTCCGCTTTGCCTTCCCTAACTTCAATCAGTAGCAAAAACACTCAATAAACAGTTATATCAAATGCGTATAACAATATAATCTCTAGATCCTGGCAGCCACTGTTCCTGAAACTGTGTGATAGTGGTTGTGGGTTAAGCTCTCTATTCTGAATGTTAGGAATAATTTTGGACAGTTAAAAAAAAAAAACACATCTTAGAGAAAGAACCTGTTGATCAAGAGGATAACTGTCATGATTAAAGCTGTCTGTCTTAGGAAAAGAAGTTACCTGAGAAGTTTTCTTTTAGACCATTAATATTCTAGATTTCTGCTTACTACCTACCAGGGAAAATGCCATATAAAAGGCTAGATGGCATCTACTGACATCTCAGGTGTCCTACTGTGTCCATTGTGATCTTCTGCTGAAATGACACGGTATCTATGAGACATTCATGCATTTCTGAAAGAATGGCCAAATTCCATGGAGGATACCTAACTGACGACATTTTACAGTACTTTGTGAAATTGGGATAATTTTTTAACCTTCTACACCCTTCCATTATGCATATTTTACCTTCCACCAAATGTATTTCTGCACAGGATAGATTAAATATTCTCTTAATAGTAAACACTGTGCCACAAGTGCCTGAAAAAGTTACAGTGCATGGACAGTCTTTTCTAAATTCTGATGACACACTACTGCATGTGGCAAATTTTTAATGAACTCCAGAGGGTCGGATTCAGTAACAGAGGAATAAGATTAAATAAATATGATTTTGTGGCTGCACAAGTTTTGATATATACTCCTTCCCTTTGCAGAGTGAAGAATTGTCTTAAATACTTAATATGTGACACTATTTTATAGCATTCAAAAGTGTTATTTAGAGCAATATTTTGTGAGAAAGTGGAACCAAAACCCAGGAATCTAATATTTGTTGTCAATATTCTGAGAGCTAGACCAATAAAAGATTTCTTACTGGAGTTCTACAGCATAAACCAGTAGATAAATTTAGAACTAAGATGTTCAAGAACTGGAAAGACAATTGGTGATAGTCCTTGGGAAACTACATCTGTGATAGCAGTAATGGTGAAAGTGGAAAGATTGTTCTGTAAAAGGGAAGGTGCCTCCCCCTCTGCGTCCCTCTGCCTCTTTTGCTTTCAATACAAGACCAAGAGAAAGGTTTTAAATATACAGCCAATTTAGCTTTCTGGTTATTGCAGGGAGTGAAGTATTTTAGATACCAGAAGAACTCAGGTGATGTAATTACCAATGAGTTCAGTACAAAGATGAACAGTGCAGAGAATTCTATACTTGTTTTAAAAAAAGAAAAAGAAAAAGAAAAAAACTCAAGGAGCTGAATCCAGAACACTAGATCAATTCACACGTTCATACTGCTCAATGCTGTCCCATTCTCAAAAAAAATGTCCATATTCACTCAGCCTAGCATATATACATTCCCTTGGCGTGATCCCATGATCCTAAGCTATAGCTTTGCTTCAAGTAACTTCTCACAGAAACCTCCCCTTTAGTCCCTCTGCTACCAAAACCTTGCCATGCAAACCCAGTAGATATGTGCTAGGAAACATACTTTTATGAAGAGTTCCCTGAGCCATACTAGCATGGTTTATATTACAAAGAGAAGTCCAGGAAAATAGTATCAGTCAGCAGGTCTCACAGAGGAGCACAGGGTTTTGTTTCCCTCCTCCATACACACAAATGGGTCCCTTTGGTATGCACATGTTTAGTGTTGTAGATGTAGTTTAAAAAGATAACCAGAGCTGAGAGAACACTCTGGAAGTCTGTCAGTTCTATAGGAAGAAAAGGTTGACTACGTGGTTTGTTATAGGTATTCAAAAAATCAACTGGTGACAGTAAAGATATAAGTAAATAAGGAGGTTCTGGGGAATCGATATATGTTTGGTCTCCTTTACCAAGAACCACAAATGCAACTGCAAACAGATACACTGAATCTGGTTCTTAGCAAAAGGCATTAGAAAATGATTTTTTAGCCTTGAATTTAAGAAGCAAAAAGGTCAGTGTCTCATAGCTTGGAGTAAAAACAAGCACATATAAGAAAAAGAAAAAAAGGAGAAAAAAATCCTTAGCACTGCTTTTATGGCTCTCCCGTGTGTTAAACTGGGACACAAATTCTGTGCTTCAGTGATTTAAAATAAATCTTCAATAATAATGAAGCTAACTCTCTGTTGAAGTAGTCCCTTTTAATCAATACTGGTTTAAGGTTGTTAGCTGTTTCAAACAGCATGGTTTCTGTCTATCTTTCACTCGGAAGGTTTCCTTTTGAATTAAAAGAGCTGGAAATTAACTTCTTTTTCAGAAAAACTTCCTTAATAATACTGTTGAAAATAACCTTTTACTTCAATTTTCTGATATGGAGTCTGAAACTTCGAGTCTGAAAAAATGTCGGTTTCCAAAGTCATTGAGTTTTATATCTATGGCAGCCATTTAAACTTTTTAATTTTACAGCTGTGTTGGAAGACATTCAGAGAGACCTCCTGAAATATTTGTATCTATTTGAAATAGACATAATGCTATTGATCCCTCATTGATACCTTCTCAAAATATTCTATTGCTCTAGAAAACATTTCCTCATTAGTTGCAGCTCCACTAATATGCATAAACTCGTAACTCAAGAGAGAGAACAACACTGATGATATATATAATATAAAATAAGAATATATTATATATATAATGCTATAAGATATATAAAATATATATCTACAGATTGCATATACAAATGTCAAAAATAATAAAATGTCTATAGCCAATAATGAAAAAAAATCCAAAACCAACAAGACAATATACAATTTTATATATATTATGAAAGTGATTCCAATCTGAGTACAACAGGCCAAACAGGATTAATCTTTATTACTTTAGTATTAAGTTAATTTTGAAGCAGAGAATTCGGAACTTCTTCATGCTTTTACTTACAGAGTATTATTACCAAGTTTTCTTTTACTGAAATTATTGCATAGTATAGGTGCTTGTTTTGTCTTGGGTTCATGATTAATCTGGAAAACTGGGAAGGGTCGATGAAAGGACCTCTAAATAATTCAAAAGATGGTCATAAATAAAACAAAGCTGTACAATAAATACTAAAAACTGGAATGGGCAAGGAATACTCTTTTGAAACATTACAAACTAATTTTCATAGAAATTCTTTGCAACTTATTTTGTTCAGAAATCATATTTCAGTGCAAGATTACTTGATCACACCCAATTTCTTGAGCTCTGTAGAAAACATATCAAAAGTTGTAAGGAATATTTCTTGCTCTTTCTTAAAAGAGGCTTCAACATAGCATTGGAGCCTATCATCATTCTTTCTGCAAGTAAGACCTTAGTATGCCTACTTCCTGTTAAGAAAATAACTTTTTACTATAAGGCAAAACCTCCAGTTTAGCTAGTATTCAATTAAAAATACTACATCTGAGGAAGAAGAAACAGGTAACTCTTTAGCTTACACTAATGAAACACTTTCAGCCACTGAAGTACAGCACTTTCAAATTTTCATACTCACATTGTTTTCATAGTTGTTTCATCTCTTTCCTGGGCTCACGGGGGTTCAGCTAAATATGATCAAATACATGATACCACAAAGGGTGTGATTTATGACACAACAGCATCCTTTAAGAAAAAATATTGAAGACTTGAAATACAGTGTTTACGTTTCATCTGCTCACAAGAGCACTCCCAAGCTCAGTCTCATTTGTAAAGCATGTCAAATACGCTATCTTGCTGTAATATAGACAGCTGTATGAGCGACTTGCTTGCATATTCTATTGAATTGGTGGGAAAAGCTAGTATGGATGAATATGAACTAAGTGTCCTTATTCTAGGGTCTCAAGTCTGTTTCCTAACACTGATCTGATTTACCGTGCTTCTGCTTGCTGAAGACACACAAGTCTTGCTAAAGAAACAAAGTTGTTGAACTTTGAAAGCTGTATAGCACATCATTTAGCTTCTGATTTTGGAAGGGAAAATAGTTTGAAATATCTAGGTTTCAATAAACTCTGTATCTATTCATCCTGGACATATATGCCTTTATGCTCAAGATGTTTCCTGCCCAACTTATGCTGAACAAATTCCATGTGAAATAAAATATAGACCTTATCTTGGGTTCCAGCTCTCAGGCTGCACATTTTGATGACGGAATCCTAGCTTCATGTTTCATAGTCACTGCTTATAGGTGTAAAAATAATTCAACAGAATGAATAAAAGAAAATTGGATCAAATCTTAGATGTTTAAAAGTTACAGGTGTAACTCAGTTTTATAATTGCTGAAGGCTTTATGGCCACTGGACTCATATTTCTTAAACGAGAGGTGGTTCTGTGGAGGTTCCTTCTTTTCATTGACAACAAAAGAGATCTAGAGTGATTGGGTCAAATCTACACATTAAACTTACATATGTCTGAAGCTAGTTTGTGGAGTTTTTCTCACCAAAGTTATGGTTTGCACAAGGAAGCAGTCAGTCAGTTTTGCTCAGAATTTCCTCTCAAATACAATAATTATTTTAATGGAATTATCTGTGATTTAATTTCCTGTAGAGAAAGTTATTGACTTTTACAGGTCATTTGAGCAGATGCGAAACACAGGAACCTTCACTAATGTTTTGTAAAATACCAAGCTGCAGTTAAAAAAAAAAAAAAAAAAAAGGAAAAAA
>Ga0065711_1034329_pt1 | contig 23970 bp, 23 predicted proteins | sample Hoacrofraction12_FD_59098 | JGI IMG/M metagenome (GOLD analysis project Ga0065711, IMG submission 59098) | Hoatzin crop microbial communities from Cojedes, Venezuela - Epithelial fraction 12 v2 (version 2) | ecosystem: Host-associated > Birds > Digestive system > Esophagus > Crop | place... | reverse complement strand
CTCGGCGGGGCTTCGGCGGGCAGCGAGCAGCGCTGCGGCCGGGACCCCTCTCCTGGGCTGGGCCCGCGCCTCGCAGCCCGGTCGTGAGGCGGCCAAGCGGCCCGGGGTGGAGCAGCGTCTCCCTCCTTTAGCTGTTGTGTCTCCGCTGTGCTGTTCCCTGCTGCCGAGCGGCTTTGTCAGCGCGTCCCCGCAGGGACAGCCGGGCCGTTGGGCACAGCTGCTGCGGGGCGTGCTGTGGTGGTTGTTTTAGCAGAGCCCTTTTGTGAATACGTGTATTCGTTCGGATGCCAGCGAAGTCTACAAGTCCTGGCGTCTCTTCTTGTTTCATAATGCAGCTAAAACTTGAAAGAGGCGCCTAATTGGGTTCTCCCAATGTAGCCAGTCTCGAACTGCTGCCTTGATGTGGGGATGAAGCAGCAGGTGACCTCGATTCCTTCTACACAAACAGAGCCCGTCGGGCCGACGCTCGGTGTCGTGCAGGCATTCCCGTAAGCCAGAGGTACACCATGTTGTGTATCGGTATCATCAGCTGTGCTTGGATAACAATAATCCCACTGCTTCTGTGGCTGGCTCAGGTGAGGAGGTGGGCAGGAGAAGAACAGCACTGTGAAGGCTTCGGCTGGGGATGGGCTAGCCTCTGGTAGTTGGCTTAATACAAAGGCTATGGCGGTTGATACTTCTGGCATGTAAACAAACATATTCCCCCAGAGATGCTGGAAGGAGCCCAGGAGCACTGGGAGCAGCCCCAGAGACCCTGGGAAGAACCTGGAGTGACCTGAGAGGATCCAAGGCAGGTCCAGGAGGCCCTGGGACAGACCTTCATCAGCCCCAGAGGTGACTAGGGAGACACACATACAGCTTGTCCTCCACATTCGAATCCAGAATGCAGGAGTGTTATACCATTTACTTCGAGATAGCTGATTAACGAAAAGGCATTGGGGTCCGTATTTATCCCACCTAATTACAGACATTGATTTGAATAGTTAACTCTAGGCTGCGTTCACACCAGAGCCAGTGGAAAGGGATGGCTTGGCCCAGTCCAGCTCCGAACAGCCCTCTGCTGACACCTTTCTGTTGTCCGTAAAGGTGTTTGAGGTGACCAAATCCAAAATCTCAGTATCATTTAAGTATCAAAGGCAGTGGGGATGAATCTGGGTCAGTCTTGCTCAAGATTTCATACAAGGCTGTAATAATCAGTGAAGACAGCTTTTCTTCCAGGATGTGATGCCATCTCTTCAGAGTTATGTGAAAAGTGAATCCTGTCTTCACTGTGATTAAAAAGAGAGAACGTAGCATCTCTTGCCTGTGTTCTGCTGTCTAGGAAAGTACATTCAGCATAAATTCTCATCGAGGCGTACTCAGAACGGCATGAACACGCTTCTGCACTCGTGAAGCCCTGGAAAACTGTTCCTGAAATGGAGCAGGAGGAGTCACTGCAGGGCTAGCAGGAGGTTGGCTGCCGCAAGTGCTGCTGCATTTAATGCAGATACAGGTTTGTTTTTTTCAGCCAGGGCCAGAAAGCAAAGGACTGCGCATCAGTGACGAAGATCTATTTCCTCACCTTGTTAGAAATCACGAGCCTTAGTAGCCAGTGCTTCTCCCAGCTCGTGCTTCAGCCCTTGCTGCCTCTCATGTTTGGGAAGCTGTTCTGTAATGTGTAGAGTGAGAAATGGTTGCCACTCTCAGTGTTCCCTGTGGCAGCAGAAAAGGGGAAATACTCTGCTCAGTGAAGACTCCCGATACGTATCTCTAAAACGCTGTCGGGATCGCACCCAGCAGAGCGGGGGACGGTACCCTGTGGGCTGACTAAAACTTTGCTCCTGTGATTGAGCCTCCTGAGGTTTCCCGGGGAGATTCAGCCACCTGAAGATCTATGGGTTAGGAGGCCTTTCAAATTATTCATGCAACATTTATTTTTGCTAATTCTGTCCCAGTCAGCCGGTACTTCTGTTCTTAGCTACGTGCAGATCCACAGGAAATGACAATTTTGTTTTAAATATTTTTGCATTTTTTAAATCAAAGTAAAATGCCAGTTTTTCTAAGCTCTCTGTGAGGAGGAACACAGCCACGCTGCCAGGAATCTCCATGGAGAGCTGCTGGAGCTGCCGACCATCTCAGCCCTGCGACTTCTAAGGCTGTGGTGGCCCAGCAACCTCATTAACGCGTACCAGAAGGTGAGCTGGCAAGTGATGGGGCAGGTTTCTGCCAGAGCCTTGTCTCACACGAAGCATTCCTTCAAAGGCGAACCATCTGTACGAAACACTGCCAACTGGGCAAACTCTGGGAGAAAAAAATCGCACATTCCGTGGTCCTGCCTGAGCAAAATGCTCCAGTGGGTTTCTAATTGCCCTTGGTTTAGTGGACAGCGTGCACAGAGACGCTGCTGCAGATTCCTGGGCAGGGGGCAGTTGGAAAGCAGTTGGATAGCAGAGAAGGGAACAGCTCGACCGAGGTGGGGAGGTACGTGGCTCCCGCATGGTGTTTTCATTGAAGACGGCTGTTTTGTCTGGTATTTGATTTCTTTGAAAGCTCTCCTCAAAACCTGCTGCAAGTGACAGGGTAGGAGGTTTCACCTCATTGAGATGCTTCTAAATTTCTCGTCTGTAAGTCTGCTGTATCGATTAATGGCTGTAACAGGGATACTGGGAAACATTAGGGACTGCTGTTAGCAGGCCAGAGGCCCTGGGTATAATCCAAAGAATGACATGGCAGTAAAGTTAAAACTAAGTTGGAAATTGCATTTCTGTTTTGTGGAACTATATATTAGTTATTTTTAAACTTTTTATTGTAATTTGTGATTTTTTAAATATCTGTACTGCTTTCATAATGGAAATAGATTTTACAGTGAATACAATTGGTTTGAGTGGGGAGATACTTTGCTTTAATTTTGAGTATTGCATCCCCCTTTTACTGAACCAGGGTTCTTTGTGTGCTGTGGGGTGTGCAGAGACAAACCCTCCCCTTAGCAGGCAGGCAGACAGCAGCTAGAATTCTTCTCTTGATATGTAGCCAGCAAGGTAGCAGCCTGTGTCTCTGAAATAGCATCCTGGTCTAAACTGAGCCCGGTACCTGGGGCTGCGGTGATGTTGGGGCTGGTAGGAGCCCAAACAAAAATCGCAGAACTAATTCTGTTTATACAGGTAAACCTCCGAAGCCCTGAGCTCAGGAGAGTGACACTGCAGAACGAATGCGGGTGGAAGTCTGCTTCCGGAACCGAAAAGCTTTTGGTGCTGGGGTGGTTCCAGGTTTATGGTAACACTGAAGTATGATGTGGGTATGTGCAGACCTTTTGTCATTCTTGTCTTTCTGATTGTTACTTCCAAGGATAAACAATACTTTGTTTTCTAGAAATTATGCTCCTGAGAGATGGAATTTACTGAAGGTGAGGGGCTGCTTCCAGAGGCTGGAGAGTGAGAGGTGCAGTTGCGGGATTCCTGCGTGAGAGGAACAGGAAGGGCTGAATGGTATCAAGCCACAGGTCCATCCAGGACGGTGTCTAACGATCAGCAGCAGATGCCAAAGAAGAAAAGGGCAAACATATACAGATGTGGCGGGTGGTTCAGGCAATTCTTTAGCCATGAGCAAGTAACTTTTTGTTTAATAGCCCCAATGGATTACTACTAATTCATGTAATCACCTTGTGCAGCCATGTAAACTTTTGGCGTAGACAACCTCCTGTCATGATGAGTCCCACGGTTTAACCACAAGCTGTGTGGAAGAAGAGCTTCTTCCATTGGTTTGACGATTCCTGCTGAGCTCCTCAGTTCAGAAGAAGGCCGTGAGCACGTCACTGCAAAGCTTGCACTCAAAAGAGTCTTAAACATTGTCAGTGATTACCATGAAACAGAAGGTAACGCTAAACCAGCTTTTACTTGACGTAAGGTTCAGCATTAATTAATTGGCTGTTCACATCTCTTTCATGTTTAAAACCAGTGAACTTTGAACACTGTCCCCGTAAAGTTTCCCTTATTCGGTTCCACAGCTCCACTGCTGTACATTGCCCAGCAATAAGCACTATAGGTATTGCCTTCTTTCACTCAGGAGATCTGCTTCTCCAGAGAATTTCCACCCAGAAGTGGTGACTAATTCGATCATGAGGTGTGCATATGGTGACACCCCCTGCTGTGAACAAAAATAAGCTTTCTTTCACGCACAAGTTGATTTTATCATTCCTCTGTCTCTCTCAAACCTTGTCTTCTTCATTCCCAGTGCAATCCTCTCCCTATTAGGGATTATTATTTCTGCCTCTTGTTTCCAAAAAAGCCTTCATCCATACTCCGTGCTAGTGGCCATCTCCCTTCACAGGGGCCTGCTTCCACTTATGCCACAGCTTCTTAAATCACTGATTAGAGCTGCTTTCACATCCCACACAGCTTCCATACTGCAGTGCGTCTTTCATCTGTGACCACAGTAGGAGTCTCCTTGACGAGTTTCCAGACGAGCCTGCTTGCTAATTTATTTGATTTGTCTTGGGACCAGCTCCTGGCTGTGCTGGAGATTTCCTAAGGCTGAAGGCGCTGTCCTGCCGGCCTCCCTCTTGTGACTAATCCCTGTCATTACACACCCAGGGGAGCAGCAGCTGATGCTCTGCGTTCATCTGACTTGAACAGGGGATCTAAAAGCAGCCTACTGCAAGAAGGCTCTGAATATCTCGTATCGAGGGCATGGTGGAAACCAGGTCAAAGACTTCTCTTCTGCCTGGGCTTCACGGTGTGCGAGTACACCCTGATGTTTGCACTTGCAAAATATTAAAACACTTTGACTTGCCTGGATTCTATGGCATGAGAGGAACTGTGGCAAAAATAGGGGGTTTGCTGATCCCGGTATTCGTTCGGGCTTATTCTTATGATAGCGTTTCCATCTACTTCAGTGTGTTCTGAATTAGCTCTGGAAGTAGGAGTGACAGTCCATGAGTAGGATATAAACATCTCATGGCTTCCTAATTCTCTGGAAGATATTCAGAAACGTGATCATAGGCATGGTATAAGAACAAAACAAAAATATACTGATCGATTTCTAAATCCAGCCATCCATGTTCTTCTGGATTTGCTCCACCAGTGGCTGTGGAGTTCAAGTTATTTCACTATTGTTTATAGTAACAGCCCCAAAAAACTGAAATGAGTGCTAGTACTGCAGTGCCTGGTGCTGTACATTGTTTCTGCCCTTGCTATTCCAAAAGCCTTCCCTTAACCGCTGGACTGGATATCTCCACAGGCAGGACACTGTCTCAAGGAGGGGAGGAGTTACAATCACTGCATTGCTAATGGAGAGCTGGAGCTCAACTATTATGACAAGTTTTACAAAGTCCTTGAAGCAGGCATGACCTCCTCAGGACTTGCCAAGACAAACTAGGAAGTCTGTGACAGCAGCTGGTAGAGAGTCCAGGTCTGGGAAATCCCGGTTAACTAATTCACCCAGAAGCGTCCTGTGAAATGCCTGTGTCTCAGAAAGCAGCAGTTAGCTACAGCCCTGCCTCGGGCACAGCCCGGAACCCAGAGGGAGGTTAGGACTCGGGTTAGGTCTCTCTCCTACAACTGCAGGGAGCCTGGGTGCGTCAGAACGGGAAGAAAGAAGCAGCTCTGGTCCTGTGATGGTGGACTTCGTACTGCAGAACTGGGCTGCAGGCGATAAACTGTTATTTCTCTCAATGTTTGTGGGAATTCATTGGTACAATCTGGATGGGATGTACTGGTTGGAAATCCACGATGCTTTGGAAATGGTATAAACTGGAAGAAAGAGAGGAGCTAATAGACTCCTACAAACTTACTGAAATGAAATTAGGGCCACCCCAGCCAGCAGCCAGTCAGCTAACCTGTTGTGTTTCTGGAGCTAAAACAGAGAAACTGCTTTCTGGTGTCAATTTTTATATTTAATGCTTTTGATTTCCTTTTTACTGATACTTGCTGACAGCAGCAGAACTGCAATTACATGTGAGCAGACATTATTATTATTACCAGAAGAGCTCTCCAATGGTTCAGCCTGAGTGAGAAGGGAGGGAGATATGCATAAACATACAGAATTTATGGGCGGTTAGAAAATCCTCATTATTAATCATTTCCACAATTGCATTGAAACCAAAGGGCTGCAAGCATCTTCGTTTCAAAGTGAGTTAATCTAGAATCTCCTTTTAAGTAGATTTCTGCTGTCCAGGTAATCTGGGGATTAGTTCGGCAAATTTACACAGTGCTGACATGAAGGAGCTGCTTCTATAGAGAGCTGGGAGAAAAGAACATGTTACTTTTATTAGTTTCCATTCTTCTCATAGGTTCCCAAGTTTGTTATGTTTTGCCTTTGTAGTGACTAAAACCACACCTGAAGGCTTTTAAAATACCAGTCTATCTCATCATCTAGGAAATACATCTGTAAGTGTGGTTTTTTTCCTGCCGGACAGAAAAAATGATGATATGCACCGTCGGTACTGCCCCATTGGGGACAAGCTTTTTAGCGAGGCCTGTTGTGACAGGACAAGCAGTAATGGTTGTAAACTAAGGGAGGGTAGATTTAGACTGGATATAAGGAAGAAATTTTTTACCATGAGGGTGGTGAAACACTGGAACGGGTTGCCCAGAGAAGTAGCGGAGGCCCCATCCCTGGAAACATTCAAGGCCAGGTTGGACGGGGCTCTGAGCAACCTGGTCTAGTTGAAGACATCCCTGCTCACTGCAGGGGGTGGGCTAAATGGCCTTTAAAGGTCCTTTCCAACCCAAACCATTCCATGATTCTATGATTCAAAGCCCAGTTCACCTGGTAACCCTAGGTACTGGGGCTGCAGCTTGGGATGGGCAGCACGGTCGTTACATGGGAACACGTATGCCTGCCCCTGCAGCCTGCCTGCAGGAGACAGCAGTGGTGGTATTTGGAAGGACAGCGATGGGAAAGGAGGGAGTGGAGCTGCCGCTTGCGGTGTGTGGACCACCGGGGAAAGAACTTCAGCCATCAAAATGTCTCACTGTGCATTTGACGGGCACAGCAGCTTTTAGCTCAAGAGTTTAGGATCTGCTCTGAATCAAGTGGTTGTGGGCTGCTTTTGTATTGCAGAATGGTGGCTCGGTGTCAAATGGTGGCTCAAGTGTCATGGATTTAATGGGGCAAGTTAGTCATCACCCAGTATAGCTCAGTGGCCTGTGCGAGGCAAAAGTAAAGTGTCAGGAGGACATGCTGAGCTTCTTGCCTAGTTGCTCGCTTATCTGCATGGAAATCTCAAAGCTTCTAGACTTGGGGAAGTTCCAGCCAATGTCCTTACTCTTGGACCCCATGATCTAGTATTCAAAACCAAGAAGGTGTAATGACTGAGCAGGCCAGAACACCTGAAGTCCTGGGGCTCCTGGCATCTCCCTGGCTTATTTGAATTTCTGACAGCAGTAAAATTCTTCTTGGGCAGGTTGCAAATCTCAGCCAGGAATCCCACAGTTCTGCTGTGTGCTGACAGGTCACAGTGCCAGAGCTCTGTTTAATGATTGCATTTCCAGATGCGGGAGGAATGAAGTCTCAGGAATTTCTCTGATATCGCTGACTCCCTGATAACCTCATTTTTTTTTCTATGCAGGCTTGCTGGAATCCCTCCTACCTTCTTCAGATGGTTTGAGCAAAGAACACATCAAAGACATAGACATGTCTCTCATCAACTAAATACCAGCAGCCAGGTTATCTGAAGTCATTTGTTGCCTGCCTGCCACTGGGAAGAAAGTGCCTTCAGGGGTTCTCATTGTGTACCCCGAAAGTACACAGTGCAACCGCTCTTGAGTAAACAGAGGCAAAATCAGCATCCCCCATCCTCCTCACTGAAACACTCTGTATTCACAATAAAACCCCCGCTTTGATCTCTTGCCAAGACTAACACAGACAGTCTATTAAAACATCTTTAATAACATGATATAATTAAAAAATATCTAACGTGCAACTCAAAGAAATTAATATGAAGCTTGTTTAAATCTGTTTCCACACCCCTCCAAACTTGACTGACAGGTTCCAAACCTTCATTAACTGGCCTGAAAATTTATGAATAACCCAGTATTACGGGGGAGGGGGGGTGTCCTATACATGAGTTGGGAGCACAAGGGATTAATCAGATTTGAGAGGATTTGGATGCCATGGTAGCTTGAAAAATCCTGCAAGGCGCATCACTGCACTGCGAGTATTTAAATTTCTGTTTAAATTGGTCTGAAATGAGTAGGAGACTCTCATCCCTTAGGCTTTTAACAGCCTGTGTGTTTAACAGCCTGTGTGTTTAAGTCTCTAAAGCAACACGAGAAGTGGACTCTGAATGCTTTAGTCAAAGGACAGAGTAAGTCTGAGTCCATCCCTCTTCTTCACAATAATGTGGGGAATTTGTACAGCACCTCATCTGTTAGACGACAAGAACAAACCAGACCAGAGGAGCTGGAACGACTGCCAAGTCCCAGAGGAATCCTGAGTATTGGATTATAAAGCAACTCTGGTCACAGTCTAATATGAAAGGCATTGGACTGACGATTAGGAAAGCTTCTGTTCCTGGGTCTGCTCTTCTCTAAAGGACAGTATGAGATAAGATACTTCATTTTCAGAGTCAGCAAGACAAGCAGTTCAGTGCAAATGAATGAACTGGTGAACTTCAGCACAGCATACACCTGGTTTTCGTAGATGTGAAATGAAATGTGTTAATATAAGTCCTGGTTATAGAGTTTAAATTGGCAATTTTAACCCTGCGTTGCCATGACTCAGCTGAGAGACAGGGACTCAGCTGTGCGTCTGTGCCCTTTGTTCCTCCTTTGATGCTCTGCCCGTTTTGAAGAGGCCAAGACCAAACCCCATTGCTTCTGAAGGATTCTCGGTCAGCAGGAGCATTCGCTGGGTGGGGTGCATGGATAGTGTCACTGAGGTGAAGAACAGACAGAGCAGTAGTAGTGGGCAGAAAATAGCTGCTCTCTTTCCTAGACCGTGGAAGCAAGTTGGCTGTTATATTCTGGTTATATTTTAATGCTGTTCCAGTCTTCACTAGTGGTGATACTGCAGGTATCATCTCTCTTGTAGGCACAGAAGAGGACAAAGCACCTTTTTCAGACACGATCTCTCCTGATTAGGCAGAATTATTCAATATTAACTTTACAATAGCCCAGGACCTGCCTGCTCAGAGGTATCGTTTCCTTAGGTCAACACCAGTAATCTCAGCTGCAGCCCAAGCAAGATCTGCGCAGGCAGCTCCCATTTGGAGAACGAATAGAATGCCATCCACCGGGAACCACAGGCTTGCTGCGGAGCGGCATCCATTGTCTCCAAGTACAGTAGTGCAAGTGCTGGCAAGCTGAAATAAGCCACTGAAGTTCTGGGAGTCCTACAGGAAGATCACTTGCATCGTCCAGTGACTTAGACCTGTGTGATTTCTGCGTGTACCCTGTTAGCTGCCCTCTGGCAGGAGCATCGAGTCCCAGGATAACTGTCAGTTGTCATCAAAAACACTGCTGTTCCTGTTACTGAAGCTGTTTTCCTTGACCATCACACGGTATGAGATGCGCATGAAAGAGCCAGTGAGCAGCACGACAAAGAGGATGAGGAGCAACGACCAGACCCCTGGCTCTATCCCCTTGAGGAAGCTTGGGGGGTCCTGGGGGATGGCATTGGTCAGACTCAGCAGGTACCCGAGGGTCCAGCCAGATGATCTATCACCCATCTGCTGAGACAAAAAGGAGGAGAGGTTAGAAGAGAAGCAGACAGCCTGCACCCCAGCTGTGTTTCTGTGCACAGGTGCAACACCTCGTATGCTTTATTTGAACCCGATCCAAGGATGAGGCTTGAACTGAGGAGCTCCCCCACTCTCAGTGCCCTGAGTGCACTAATAGCCCTTAATTACCCTGACCAGTCTCACCTGGGGCTTCCACCCACCCCCTCTGCCCATGGGCCTGGGAGCTCCGTTTAAGCTCTGGCCTGGGCAGCCACCTCTTTCCTGAGCTGTGCTGTAGGTGTGTGCTGTTCCTTCTCCTGCTTACTGACTGGTTTTCCCTGGTGGACCTCAGGTCTATGTTGTGGGGAGTTCTGCCTCTGGCCCTGGTGCCTGGTTGGACCTCAGCCCGATGCTGTATGTTGCTTGTCTCTGGTTTTCCAGGCTAGGCTCTCTGGATGGATTCTGGACCTGCCTCGTTACCTTGCCTTAGCCTGATGATTACCACGTGGCTGGCTGACCTGGTGCCACTGATGTGGCCCTGCTCAGTGGGACCATGCCTTTGCTGGTGAGCTTTGAAGAGGTCTGGGAGTAGGCTTTCTATTCATTTGTGAGGTGGAAGACCTGAATCAAATCTTTCTTGCCTTAGGGGCTCTGAATCCTGAAGCAATTTCAGACCTTGTAAGCCAGTTGTAAACCCTCACTAGTATAAAAGTAATTGCAAAGAGGTAAGGCAGTGCCTCTTGGCTCAGGAAATATTATCAGCAGTTTGTCCTCAGCATTAAGTGGCGATCAAGCCATACTTCCTTCCTGATTGGGCATAGACTCTTAAAGGTGATATTGCTTCAGGTAAGGTTTTTGACCTATCTGTTTTTCAGTGGTGACAAGTGTAATCTCTAGCTCTCTGACACTGGTTTTCTTGCTTATTACAATCATGAATTTATTTTTCAAAAACAGCTTTCTGGAGAAACCCAGCTGGTTAGGGCTTGTAGGAGTGGGGACAGGCTGGCTTTACTTAAACCAGCCCTCCCTTGTAATTGGAAATACCGCGCTGTAGGTAACTGACCTTCTTCTGGAATGCAGTCCAAACAGACCGGTCAAAGTCAAGTGCGTATCCCTTTGTGCTGAGGTGAAAGAGGAAGGCAGACACCACACAGTAATCAACAAGTGTATCCAGGCTTGTTTGGGACTCCTTAACCAGCTGGTGTCATTTCCGAAAGAAGATGGGGGAAAAAAATAAAAGTAGTAAATATTCAGTAGCTGAATTTCAGGCCTGCAATAACCTCTCCTCTCCTGCTCTGGGACTGGAGCGGGGGGGTTTGTGTTCTGTGCAGGCTGAAACTGTTTCCTGCACCCACTGGGCTGTGGTCTGGGAGCCCCTGTCATCTCTTAGTGCCTTTGTTCCCATCTGATTAAAGGCCAGGCAGTTCCAAGAGCAGCAGGACTGCCAGCCACTGCTACAGTTGCCTTGCAGGTCAACTGCTTGCTGTGATTCTCTGCTCTCTAATTAGGTTGAGCTAATGCTGCAGCCTTTCTCTTGATAGAACATTAACAAGATCTTTCTCTTCTATCCAGAAGCTTTAGGGAACTGCTTAGGGGCTTTGCTACCCCATTAGCAAACCTGTAGAAATTGTCCAGTTTGAATGTTACCATGGATGCTTGGTCAGTGGACGTGCAAATGAGGGTGACCTCGTAAGCCACTGAAGGAAAGAACTTACAAGTTCCCCCAACTTGTTCTCCATGGGCCCAGATGAAGTGGGAAAGCCCCTGGAGTCCGAGTGGGTGTGTTCCTCGCACTTCAGGAGCAGAGGATAACAGGAAGACCAAGGTGATACACAGGAGTGAGTAGACAGCCTTCCTGCTGGTTGATGAGAAGCTCAACATGAGCCGGCAATGTGCGCTGGCAGCCCAGAGGGCCAACCACATCCTGGGCTGCATCAAGAGAAGTGTGGCCAGCAGGGCAAGGGAGGAGATTCTGCCCCTCTACTCCTCACAGACCCCCCGGGAGCCCTGCGTCCAGCTCCGGAGCCCTCAGCCCAGGACAGAGCTGGAGCTGTGGGAGCGGGGCCAGAGGAGGCCCCAGCAATGATCCAAGGGCTGGAACCCCTCTGCTGGGAGGAAGGGCTGGGAGAGCTGGGGCTGCTCAGCCTGGGGAGGAGAAGGCTGCAGGGAGACCTGACTGCAGCCTGCCAGGGCTTCAAGGGGGCTTGTGGGAAAGGTGGAGAGAGACTTTTGACAAGGGCATGGGGGATAGGACAAGGGGTGATGGGTTCAAGCTGGATAAGGGTGGATTCATATTAGATATAAGGAAGAAATTCTTCACTCTGGGAGTGGTGGGGCCCTGGCCCAAGCTGCCCAGAGAAGCTGTGGCTGCCTGCTCCCTGGCAGGGTTCAAGGCCAGGCTGGACAGGGCTCTGAGCACCCTGGGCTGGTGGAAGGGGTCCCTGCCCATGGCAGGGGGTTGGAACTGGGTGATCTGTAAGGTCCCTTCCAACCCAAACCATTCTCTGATTCCATGAATGTGCAGTACAAGGTACTTGTGGCTTTTAATTCAAGTCCAGGTGTTACCAGCAGCAGCTGAGATTTGAGAGAAAGCAAAAAAAAATGTGGTGCTTGTTTCTTCAAAGTAAAACAAAAAAAAACCCCAAAACACAAAAAAACAAGGCAAATGCAAGTTTTCCCCTGAGGGAGGCAGTCATGTATGGCTTTGTCAGTCTGAGCCACATTGCCTTTTACAACAGCCTGTTTGTTCCTTGCTTCCCACTCTGCACACGAAGTTATTCCCCATTTACCTCTTTGATGGACAGTCCGCAAAGCCTGTTGACTGCCTGACCCAGGTCAGGAGAGGGTACAGTTTCTCTCATGAAGTCCATGGCCTCAGAAGTCACCTACAACAGCAGCAGAAATATTCATCAGGTTGGACTGCACTCTGCATACGATGCCTGTAGGATAGTGGGTGGCGGTAGCTGTGGGTGCGTTGCCAGGGTGCCCTTGCTGTGTGCTTGTGTTGGTGGTTACAGGGCCTTCAGTGGGTGCAAGGAAGATGAGCAGATCTGTTACTGTCTGGAGATGGAAACAGGACTGTTCGTTCCTAGCTTGCATGTCACAGCCTTCCTGGCCCGTCTTGGGTAAGTAGACAAGTCCTTACGCACCTTGGCACCATGTCTGTGGGAAGCTCTCAGGAGCAGGGAGCTGGGGAAATTTCTGTAATTTCTCCCTCTGAAATGCACTCAGTTTGTCCTAGGATCTAGGAGGTGGTCCGGACTTAACCACTCAATGACTTTGGACACTAGATTCAGGGTCTCAAATATAAGCATGCTTGTGGTGGAGCATGCCCAGATCTTTGCCAAGGGAGTGGCAGAGGATCTTCAGCTTCAACACGTCCTTGGTATGGTAAGACCTTCTCAGCACACAACTCCTGACTGCCCTATGCTTGCTGGCTCACGTGAGGTCCTTTATGGCTCTGTGGAGCCCCAAAGTTTGTCTCAGAAGCTGACATTGCTGGAACATGGATGAAGAAAGCCCTGCCACAGTTGTTGGTGAGAAGCTGTGGTCCATGTTTGAACAGCTTTGTCGGGGGTGAGGGCAGGAGTGCATGTGTACAGCATTAGCACTCTGTGTGCAGTGTTAGCCAGAGCACTGGCCCTCTTGGCTAGCAGAGGGCACAGCATGGCTGTTCCCACTGTATTAATGACCAAACTGGTCCCATTTCATTGGTTCCCCATATCATTTGTCTAACCCAGTGTAGATGAGAACCCACCAGAAACCTGGTCCGGACAGGCTTGAAACCGCTGTTGAGGGAACGCTCGATGAAGCTGCAGGAGGAGGAAGAGTTGAGCAGGCTTTGCACGAGTCTCATGCAGGCGGTGAGATTGCTGGAGCCAGTGATGTTGAAGACCTCCTCAGGGCTGGGGATGTCTGATGTGTTATCACTGGCAGCACAAGGGCCGGCATGCACTGAACGCCACTGCACTTCCCGGTAGTAGGTGAGGGGCCAGCAGGGATTAGAGACAATTTTAGCACTCCTTTGCTCCTGGAGACGCAGGGTAAAACAGAGGCAGCAGGAGAGGACATTGGCATCCCAGGGCTTTGCAAAGGAAGACAAAATGTAACACAGGGAAGAACAGTTTTCCTCTGGCACCACGATGTCGTAATCGAGCAGGCAGGCTGCAAAAGGTTTGCCAAACCTTGTCGCAGCTACCACTGCAAGACTGGCGCAGCAGGCTCCCAGCTCCTGCAGAGCTCGGGGCGAGCTGGAATGCCCAGACCTGCTGTAGGAGGCTGAGGAGTCCCAGCCCTACCTGCTCTCCCTTAGACCAGAAATACCATTTCAATGAATTCTGTACTCTTTCTAGTTGCAAGAAAGAGGCTGTTCTGGTCTGCCTTCCAAATGGCTCAGCCCCTCGAGAGTCAGCGTTTGTCATCTCTAGGACTTCCCCAATAGAACTGTGGTGTAGTGAGTGTCAGTGTGGGACATTCAGGTCTCAACTAAGGGGAGGTGTGGTTTACAGGGAGGCAAGTGGATGGGCAGTAAGTAGTTTATTTTTGAAAAACTCAGTTTTGGTGGAGACTAAAATGATTCCTGAGTTTCCATCAGATCCTGCCAGTTCCCCCTAAAGTGAAACAAAGTTTGGAAGAATCAAAATACTTGTTTTCAAAATGAAATATTGCTCTTTAAATGACTGCTTCAGGGTTAAAGTCAGCAAAGACACAAATACCCCAGATGGAAGGTCCCAGCTGATTCCTGGGTGCTGCTGTTGAGGCTCCTATTCTAGGATGGAGGGGCAGTTCAGAGGAGCCAAGGGAAGTCTTTGCCTCACTCCACCCTGAAGGTGATCTTAGGACCTCTGGAGAGCAACTTTGTGCTCTTGTGTATTAAGTAAGGAACCAAATAGAGCCTGCAAGTAGGAAGCTCATGAATGGGCGCCTGTGTGCCTGCTTGGAGGGCGTTGATTCGGGCACAGAGAGTACGTTTTACAAATGCACTGGGCTTTTTTAGATATATGCAGATGCCTTCTATTAAAGACAGTGAAATTTTGCCCATTAGCAGCTACAACTTATGCAACTGTCATTTAGTGATATTGTATCCAGGAACTTTGCAAATGCCCTTCTGACAGGTACTCACTTGGATGAGCATAGCGAGCAGCCTGCTGCGGAGCTGGTCCGTGCCGTGGCAGGGGCAGTGCTGAGTGTGCACATTGTGCGTCCCTCCATACAGCTGCAGCCTCACTCCCTCTTTTGGTGCCTGGTTCTCTTCTTCTACCTTGGAAGTGAGCCATGTTGAGCTTCCTCCCACGGACAGGACTCCTGCCGTCTCTTTCCCAGAGGGGACCAACTGTCCTCGCCAGTCGTACTGAGCCAAAAAGAACCAGAAAGGTCAGTTCTTAAAAGTTCTACATCTGGGTTGTGGTCAGATCCAAGCAGCTTTCTGCTACAGTACGGTCCAGCTTTTTTTTTTTTTCCCCTCAGGACTTAAGGATGCTACACTAGTGGCTTTGGAGGGAACAGAGGAGCCATTGTACAAGAACTACCATCTGTGCAGCGAGCTGCCCACAGCCAGCAAGAGCAAACAGGGCTCACCATCCTGGATGGCTGTTCCAGGCTGTGGTCTCGGCAGGTAGGAGCTGGGGAGAGAGGAGAGGATGGCGGTGGGAGAAAATGGGAAGCAGGTTTCCAGATGGGCAGACATGGGCTTCAAGTGCTGCACTGATGCTAAAGTGATCCTCCTGTCAGGAGAACTCAGTGGTTTCACCTCCTACTGTCTTGCAGAACTGTTTTTTGATAGCAGTACGGGCAGGAAGGTTTGTGCTGACTGCAGGGGTAAGCACTCTGTCCCTGGCCAGGGGAGGCTGTGCTGCTGCCGGCAGGGCTAGTGATTCCCTAACCAGCACATGCTTGCTGCTGGCTGTCAGAACTGGCTTTCACTTCCCTGCTGTGGAATAACTCCATCTAACCCACCTTTCTCTTGCCCTTGGAGTTCTTGAGATCCTTTGGCTTGAGAAGCTGTGGGTAGAGCAAGGAAACTAAATGTGTTCTCTCTGTTTAGTGTGTGCCTTCTGAATATAGACCCAGCCCCTGTGCTGGGGACACCCAGCTACACTCTCACTAGCATCCCAGTGAGAGGAAAATGGATGGGCTTTTGCTTTGGCAGCAAAAGCCTCTGCTTCTCTGTCCACCAGCTACAGGCTGTCCCTTGGGACAGTGGCAATCCCGCAGCACCCCACAGAGAGCAAGCAATGGCTGTTGGACAGAGGTGCTGAGCTAGAGCTGCAGGGATTCAGGGGAGTGGAGTTCTTGCTGACACCCCAGCGCCAGGCTATGTAGCATGTGCTCTCCAGAAAGCCTCACATCTGTCAGGGCTACTGCACGAACATGTCTGTGAAGGGCTATACTAGAGGTTTGGTCCTTCAGCCTTGTTTGAACCGTCCCACACTATGTCCCCCATCCAGCTGGTGTTGGAGGTAACCTGCCTCCTCTAAAAGACAGTGGAAGCTGTGCTTAAGGATTGCTTATAGTACAGGGCTTTAAAGATCCCGCCACATGTCTCTGTGGCTGTTTGCTAATGGGAATTGCTCAGCTCAGTTCTGTGCTCCCCAGGCAGGATTGTCCTTTACCTTGAAGAAGTTCTCCAGGACATAATTAACAGCAACCCAATTGAATGCTTCCTCATCTGCACTGGACAGGATTTGTGCCCCCTGAAAGTCAAAGGGGGATGACTTCAGGGCTGCAAGGAGACCATCAAAGAGGGTGGGATGGGTGAGGCTAAACACAAAAGAAAAAGAAGGCACATTTGTTGTTACAGGACCCTACCAGGAGCAGCCTGCAGTGGGGGCACAGCTGCAGGGCTTCTGCTGTGCTCCCCACTTTGAGTAGTAGTGCAGAGACACAATGACAATCCCACTCCTGCTGCTACTTCCCTCTTCCCTCACATGGCACTGGGGGCAAGAACAGCAGAGGGGTGATTTGAGCAGTTGTGCCACCGTTCAAGAATTTAGGAGTTCATTACCCTTTGCCACTGAGAGATCCTGTGGCCTTGCCCCACTGGCCTGGCCCCCTCCAGACCTTACTTTTCCCCAGTGTCTAAAAGGAGATAAAGGTCCCAGTAACGAGGTGACTGAGAACAGGATCCACAAAAGCGTGTCTGAGAAGGAGGATCTTCCCACCACTGCTCCCAACCTGCTGACGAGAAGCACCCCTGCAAGCCCATGTGGGTTGTCACATAAACTGAAAACATTTCAGCTTCGAGACTGACATGTTTTTCCAAGCCCTAATTGTGGAGGAGACTTTACACTGACTGGCAGCAAAAGCAAGACTGTCATCCTCATGGCTGGCTGGGGAGACAAGTACGAAGACACAGTCATGCCATACTCCCCTCGAGTGCGTGGGGACCTGAAGAAGGTTTACCTGACTAGCAGGTTAGGGATGGAACACACTGCAGTGCAGACAAGGTAAGATGCATTTACAGAATGATCCGCATGACGTGTGCTGATCTCTGGGTGTGGGTTTGCAACATTCACTCACTTCAGCTGCCTCGTGCTGGCGGTTGCTCCCAAGTAGAGGGGAGTTTGGCTGTGCTGCTCTGCCGGGATCTCTGTCTGAGCCCAGTTCAAACATGTCTCCAAGCTCTTCTCCACTTTCTGGTGAAAATTTGAGTAGGTGGAGACTCCTGGACCTGAGGACCAGCAGAAAGAATTAAATTCTCTAATGAAAGGTATGGGAGAAGTGTGAGAGCTGTTACCCAAGAGATTGCTGTCCCAGGGCATGGTTAAAGAAAGGACCTGTCACAGGCGGAATGAAGGAGTTCCTCCAGGTAGCCATCCTGCTAAAATATGATATGGGGAGCAGAACAGCACAGGTGTGTAAATCCCAAATTGCACAAAAAGAACCCTAGCTCTTCTGCTGAGTCTTCCTGTGGATGACCACGTATCAGCCACATAACTACTGCAACAGCTGAGGCTGTCTCAGCCCACAGAGGAGTAACTGTGGCTTTAGCTGCTATAAAACATAAGCAAAAGGCCACACTGCCATGCAGACAGAGCTGAGGGTGATGTGTCAGCTCTCTCCTCCGGCCACTTCCTCTTGTGTTGGCGGAGGTGGCTTCCGAGCCCTGCGCCTGCAAGCAAGACACCTCTGCTCTAGAGGAAGCTAGTGCTGTGCAGAGAGAAATTGTGTGCAAGCCCTGACTCATATTTCCAGCAAGATTCAATGGGGTCTTAAATGCTGGGTTTGCACTGCTACCCAGAAAGAACCTCACTTCCCTGTCTTCTGGCTGCGTGACTCCCTCACCATGTGCTCTGCTCTGCCCTCCAACAGGGCTGAGCTGCAGCTTGCCTACAGCCCCTCAAAGGCTGTGACCATCCTGCCATGCCGACCAAAGGCAAATACATCTGGGAGAGAGACGTGCCTGGACCTCTTGCTGCTGCTGACACACTCTTGCAGCAGCACATTCAAAGAACACTTCAAGCACCAAGCTACAGTCGCAGTTTTTAACCCAGCTGGTAAACATGGCAGCAGTCAAGGGACACATACAAGGTTTCAAGGAGCCTTTATTGCATCTTCTGTATGTGGTTTGTATTGCTTACAGTCTGCAAGGGTACGAACCTTCTTCCCTGCCTGCTGCGCAGATGTCCTCCCACAGCACGATGCTACTGAGAGTTCAGGGTTTCCCAGCATCCTGCTATAATCGGGCTTCAACATCAAAGCCACACTGAGAGATATAGAAGGAAAACCCCAAGCGATCATGCATGAAACCCTGTCAGCTGGCTTTGGTGGGGCCAAACTAATTCGAACTAATGAGGATGACCTCAATATTCTCCAAAATGGGACACCTAAAACCAAACTGAACCCGTGCTGTCAAACCTTGCATAGGGGGTTGAAGTCTTCACAGCTCTATTGTCCCTTTACTTCCCAGAGTACAGTCAGGAGGAGGCAGAAGATACCAGGAGTCACCCTGCAGCCGGACTTGGCTTTGTTGCTGTTCAGTGTCTCCCCTGGGTGAGTAGCTCAGCAACCCTGGCTCTGCCACTGATCCATGTGGACATCAGGACCAGCCCCAGACCCTCTGTGTGCTTCCCTACCTGCGGGAGGCCAAAAATCCTGTCACCTGCTACTGCTGGGTGCTCTGAGGTCCAGCTGTGTATGGCTAAATCTGCCCGTGTTGAGGAGACCCATGCTGAAAATAAGCAGCCTGTGCTTCACTGTCACTGCTATTTCCATGTACAGCTGGATGCTACAGGAGCCAGGGAAATTGCAGCAATGGTCCATGCACAGATCTCTAGGCTTCCATCCATCCCATGCCAGTCCCACAGACCACCGAGCGTGAACCGGGCACCTTACCTTGCGCAAGACAGGAACTGCATTCCCTGATCACCCCAGTTTTGTTTGCCTTGGTGGTGGTCCACTGGTAGATGAACAGGATGGTGCGGGATGGGCCAGCATCCAGAACAATGCCATACTGGAAAAACCCCAAAACGTTCTAGATAAACACCACTGAATGCACGCTGCTTTGTTATTGTAGGGTTGCTTAGCGTTCCACAGGTATTCTGGGGAACCCATGGGCCTGCACTGCAGTATTGGAGTTAGCTTTTACGTTCAAAGAAAGGATGAAGCCAGTAGATGATGTGGATTTGTAGGGAACCATCTGCATTTCTGAATATACATGAGGAGCAGCAGGAGGAGAGAAACACCCAGACATACGTCAGACCTATGGTAGCATGCTCTGTAGCTGTTCCTGAAATCAAGTAGAGGGCTTCCACTGAGAGCTGAGCCACCTGGAGCTCTGGAAAAACAGGTCTTTAAGCAGTGGGCAATGGCACTATACAGGCCCTCGACTGATTCTGGGACTCAAACTGCTGCTGAATTGGTTTGCTAAAGAGATAAGGGTTTCATGCAGCAATTAGAGGGCTGCGGCTTGGTCCTGCTTCTGAGGAACCCGAGACTCCCACATCTGCTTGACGCCACGTTGCAGAGACGGTGTGACACGGGCTGGGTTTGCCCCGATGCGTGCCAGATCTGTGGGAGCTGCAGGGTGCTGGGACCGATCAGCACGTACACTGTCCAGCGCAGCAGCCCTGGGGAGACCGAGATGATGTCCTGGCAGAAACAGCCGCAGCAGACGTGGTATTTCTCGACCCCTCATCCACTGGCAGTTCTCCTATTGCCTAGCAGTGAGGCTGAGGGCTGGCTTCGTCCCTTTGCAGGCCAGCATCTGGTCTCTGCTGATGACCAAGCCTTGCTGAGCTGCACCTCATACGTGAGGGTTAGGAAGTGAGAGGCAATTGGGGTACCCTGCAGCACAGCTCCGTGGCTGTTCTGGATAGCCCCGCTGCTAGCCTAGGGTCTCCTCCTCTCCCCCCTGTTACAGGACCCCGAACTGGGACATCTCCTACACAGACAGGAAAGAAACTCATGAGGTCTGGGAGGTATGTGGTAGCGCAGAGTCTAAGCTGTATCTTGCACAGAAATAGTAGTAGCTGTGACTGAGTGGGAGGAGAAACCTCCTGAGAAGTTGATGTTAGCACCATCGGAAGGGTTTTAGGACAAGACAGAGCCTGGCTGCAGACTCCGAACGAAGCTGGCTGCCTGCTGCCTTCCTGGGAGCTCCCAGCTGCACCAGACACACCGCCTGGGCCAGTAGCTGGTGGGACTGGAGCTGAAGCAGAAATGCGGAAGGAGGACGGAGCTCCCTTCCCAAGCCTGCTGGCATCCTCCCACACGAGTGACAGCTCGTATTTCTCACAGGGACGTGTCAGCTGCCACAGAAGAGGAAGAAACCAATGGTATTGGCAAAGAAACTTGGATTTTTTTTCTTCACTCACAAAATGAGAGGCTGCTGTTGAGAGCACAAGGGAGGAGAAGGGATTGCTGTGTTTCTGCCCCAGCTCAACACCAGGGAAGGGCAGAGTGCTTGCTGGGCAGAGCATGGAGCAGCAAGAGGTTTTTATAATCCAATTTTGTTTCTGAGAGGAGCGTGGAGGAGGGGTAGCATCTCTGTGCGTGCAGGCTAACTTAATTCTGTTCGAGTAAACCATCGCGTGCCACTGATCTCACCTCAGCGGTGGTGCGTCGAGAGGCAGAGCGGATGGGCATTAACCCCCTGGTCACCAGGCAGGTCTGACCCCGCTGCGCAGAGCAGGTTGGCTGTTCGGTTAAAATCAGCAGAGAACAGAAGAGGAAATGGCATGGAAGAGGTTTTTAGTTTGGTGTTTTTTTTTTTTTTTTCCAAGACAGAAGCAGCAGTTCAGGGCCAAATTCCTACTTAGCTCTTTCCCTCCACCAGCACCACTGGTCCCTTGCTGCTCTGGGGTAGCTCCCGACGTGGGCTGCCTCTCCCCAGCCTGCGGTGAGCATCTCTGCCGATCAGCGGACCACATCCAGCCTGTGCCTCCCTCACCAGCCAAAGGGGCTGGCTTGTTTTCAGTTTGAAAAGCTACAGCATGTTAAAGGATGCCAACTCGTCCTTGCAGTCTTGTGCTAGTCTTCTCCTCGTTCTGTTGATTTGGGTTAGTAACTAAGTCAGGAGTGCAGTGAATGTAAAAAGCAACAAAATACAAGAAGTTTTAGTTTAAATTCCCAGTTTGCACAAGGAAACAGGCAGGTTCTCCTTAAGAAGCAGCCCCACAGACGAGGAGAAGGTCCTCTTCTTATTGCCCTGCTTGACCCCCAGCTTGGCCACCGCTCGGGCAGGCAGATGCCCTTACCTTGGTCCTGGGAGGGGTGACGGGCACATCTTTCGTGGAGACGCAAAGGAGCACGATGCCCGTCAGTCCCGCTACGATCACCAGCCAGGGGGGAAGGAGCTCACGCCAAGACATGGAGTACTTTCTCCTTTCGCAAAGAATCAGAAGAGGAAGCAACGGAGCAGCAAACTGACAGCGGCTGCTTTTTGCAACCTTTAAAAAAAGGAGAAAGGCGGGGCCGGGGCCAGGCTTTGACTTGAGCCCAGCCCCAAGCCACAGGGACCACAAGGAGAGCATGGGCCAAGCCACGAGGCGTCAGGCTGTTCTCCCTGCCATCGCTCCACGCAATAAATAAACCAACGGCTTCATGCCCGCTCCAGTGCTAGCTTTGCAACCTCGAAACTGCCCGAGGGTTGAGGTAAACAGAAATGTAGGGTTAACTCAGATGTGTAATAAGCAGAATGCAGGCAAAACTCATCCGTTTGGTATTCTGTGCCTGGCAGTGCTAGCTGCCAAAATTAGAAGTGGGGAAACTCCTTGTCGCTGAGTTTACTTTATATCTGAGGGCTCTGGGGTGGACTTGGGGTGTTTCCCTGCAAGCACGTGTCCATCGGGTTGGGGCAGAGCGTGGGTGCCCTGCCCGGTTCCTTCAGACTGCTCCTGCCTTCTCCTTCACAGGAAACTGGAACAGGAAAACATCTGCAGGTTTGGGTTTCCACCCACAGGAGACTCTGACTGGTTTGGTCTTTGCGGTGGGGGGGAGGTGACGGGGGGCTGCTCGTGTCTTTTGCCCCCAGAAGGGCAGAGCCAGCATAGATGCCTGCCTTCCCCTTCCCGCCAGCCTCCCCATGACAGGCAGCCAACCCCCAGGCTTTACAAAGCACGCGCCCGCTCTCTCCTTTCCGATGCCACAAAGACGCAGCCCCGAAACCAAAATTCCTGATGAAAAATGTGTTAGTCCCAAGAGAGGTGCTTCTTTCAGGCTGTCCCCAGCTGTTTCCCAGAGACTGGGTCTACAAATAAAAGTGCAACTTCTTTCAGGAATTGCTTTTGTTTGTGTGAGCTGGACCGTTTATTGGCAAAGCCATCCCGTCCCGACCAGAGGACTGCACCAGCCAGGCCTCTGTCTACAGAAGTAAAGGAATGAAACCTTCTTGGTCTTGCAGGGGTGTTTGGAGACACATCTCTCCATCTTACAGTTGTTTTAAGCAAAGTGCTAGAAACGCCTTGTCTTCCTGCAGAGTTTAGACTCCAGTTCAGATTTTGCTGGTCAGCAATTGGAATGCATCTGCAGATGTCCTGTAGTGACAGGGCAAGGGGCAACAGTTTTAAGCTGAAAGAGGGTAGGTTTAGACTGCACCTGAGGAAGACATTTTTTACCATGAGGGGGGTGAGACCCTGAAACAGGTTGCCCGGATAAGTCACGGATGCCCCATCACTGGAAGTGTTCAAGGTCAGGTTGGATGGGGCTTGGAGTAACCTCCTCTTGTGAAAGATGTCCCTGCCCATGGCAGGGGGGAGGACTCGGTGATCTTTGAACGTCCCTGCCAACCCAGACCATTCTGTGATTCTTTGTTTTGCTTATGCTTGGGCTGATAATGCTCTGCTTAGCAACAGAGACAGGGATTAAACTGCCAGAGCACTGACAGTCCTCCTCCCCCTGCCCTCACGCCTGCCCGGGAGGACCGGCAGGCTGTCACGCTCGTCACTGGTGAGGACTCCTGCAGAAGTTCAGCTCCACAAAACAGGTGCCCCAAGCACCCGCCTTTCTCAGAGAAACGCTGCACGTGGGATGGGTGCAACGGCCGCTCACGCTGCGGCGGTTGGCTGATTGACGGTGCTGGTGGGCTGCTCATGGTAGTTTATACCAATATTGCGATATATCAGGATACCCGGCAGCTAGTGGGGCGCTGCCAGATCCTGCCATGGTCAGGCCAGTCCCGCTTCACTCCCACAGCAGCCACGCGCCGGCAGAGCGGCCCCGCAAACCGTGCAGGGGACACGGAGTGGGGAGATGAGGGAGCGAAGGACGTTGCAGCGGCTCGCGGCTGGGGATGGCGGAGCACATCTGTTCTCTCGCCGCGATGTCGGGGTTCACGGGGGCTTGTCGGCAGAGCCGGGTGTTTTGGGGGGCTCTAAATCACACAGGTTTTGCCTTGCTGGTTATACTAACTGGTGGGCAGACCCCAAAGGGGTTTCTGCGCTGGGTTCGGCTGGTGCCGCTCTGTACAACCCCGTCGCCTGGCTGCAGATCTCACGAACGGCACAATTAGGATTATTTTCCCCCCACTCTGTAGCGGCTGTCCTGAAAGTACGGGCCTGCAAAGGTCATGCCATGAACGGGGGAGGAGAGCCACGTCTCCTTCCTGACGCAGTTTTTTGTTGGTGTTTTGTGTTTTCACCGCTGTCTGCCAGAGATTGGGCGAGAAGTGGCGGCCGCCGTGCCGAGGGGGACACTCCACGCACCCCGACATGCCCTGGCCCCCGTGTCGGTGCCGGCGGGGGGTGCGGGGACACCGGGAGCCCCGCGGCGGAACCTTGGCGCGGCGGAACCTTTGCGCGGCGCAGCGCGTTCCGCGGGGGCGGGGAAGAGCGGCGGACCGCGCGGGGCCGGAGGGAGCCGGGAGCCGGGCGGCCCGTGGAGCCCCGGCAGCTGTG